>Ga0335070_10000616_pt1 | contig 40045 bp, 42 predicted proteins | sample Lox_Sample_13_FD_206722 | JGI IMG/M metagenome (GOLD analysis project Ga0335070, IMG submission 206722) | Soil microbial communities from Loxahatchee National Wildlife Refuge, Florida, United States - Lox_Sample_1.3 | ecosystem: Environmental > Terrestrial > Soil > Wetlands | place: USA... | reverse complement strand
CCGGCGCACCACCGACGGGGCGAGCGCCGCGACACGCGCGACCGCGTCGGGCGCGGTCGCGACCCGGCGCGCGCGGACGGGCGTGACCGCGTCGGTGCGCAGCCAGGCGCGGCCGATCGCGAAGGCGGAGCCGTCGTCGCCGAGCAGGGGACCGAGACCGCCCGCGCGGGTGAAGTGGCCGCGGCGATCGCGGCCGAGCGCGATCGAGCCGGTGCCCGCGAGCAGCAGCACGCCCGCGTCGGCGCCGAGCGCGGCGAGGTAGGCGCCCTCGACATCTGAGATCACGACCACGCGGGAGGCGAAGCGGCGCAGCCGGCGCGCGAGGGCCCGGCGCTCGCCGGGCGTCCAGACGCCGCGCGAGGCCACCCCGAGCGCGGCGACGTCGCGCCGGGCCAGTCGCCAGCGTCGCCACAGCCGATCCAGCAGCGCGGGCAGCCCCGCCGGGCCCGGCGTCCGCCCCCGGAAGGCCCGGCGGCCGGCGCCCGACGCCGTCACACGCACCCATGTGCCGCCCAGATCCACGACGACGACGCGGGCGCCGCCCTGGTGGCCTCTCGCAAGAGCGTGATTCATGGTGCTATTCTCGCGCGCCCGGCGGGCGAAGGGAAAGCGTTGTATCGTGGGAATACACGCCACCGCAGCCCGTCGAATCTGACAGCGTGGTTCCGAGACCCCGATCCCAGGAGGAGTTATGCGACGGACCCTGACGAGCATGACGGCGGCGCTGCTCTTGTCCCTGACCGCGGCGACGGCCGCCCAGGCTCTCACCCCGACCGAGACCGTGAAGTCCCGGGTGGACCAGGCCCTCCAGAGCCTCAGCCAGACCCCCGGCAGCACGCCCGAGGGCGCCGAGCGCCGCCGGACCGAGATCCGCCGCGTTGCCGACTCGCTCTTCGATTTCACCGAGATGTCGCGCCGGGCGCTCGGCCGGCACTGGGCGGACCGGACCGCCGCCGAGCGCGGCGAGTTCGTGGCGCTCTTCACCGACCTGATGGCGCGCTCCTACATCGGCAAGATCGACCGCTACGCGGGAGAGGCCATCGCCTACACCGGTGAGCGGGTGGACGGCGACGAGGCCAGCGTGCAGTCCCAGGTCGTCACCGCCAAGGGCTCCCAGATCCCGGTGGAGTACCGACTGCACCGCGTGAACGAGAGCTGGACCGCCTACGACGTCTTCATCGAGAACGTGAGCCTGGTCGGAACCTATCGCAGCCAGTTCGATCGGATCATCAAGACCGAGTCGTTCGCGAATCTCCTGAAGAAGCTGCGGGACAAGGGGCAGGTCGCGGACGCGAAGTAGTTCACTTCTTGAGCAGGAACTGGGCCTCGTCGAATGACTCGGCGGCGAGCGCGGTGAGGCCGGTGCGGGTGTAGAGGTCGCCGAGGAGCAGGTGCAGGGTGGGCTCGTCGCGGTCCTGGGCGAGCGCGACGATGACCACCTGCCTCGCGTCGTGCAGGAGGTCCTCCCGCGCGAGCAGCCCGGCGCGCAGCACCGCCCGGGATGTCGCGCTCACCCCCGGCCCCATCTCCTGGTCCAGTGATGCGAGGTCGGCCGCGACGGCCCGCGCCCGCGCGGCGTCCACCACCTCGAACCACGCCTCCTGCGACGGCTGTCCCGGGCCGGTGACCTGCAGGCTGTAGCGCACGCCCGGCGATAGCGCGGGGGCGTCGGCCGGGTACTCCCACCGCGCGCCGGTGACCTCCCGCCGCTCGACCACGGGCCCCGCGGGCCCAACCACGCGCACCGTGTAGCGGGTGAGCCGACTCCCCAGCCACTCGAACGTCAGGCTCTCCGGCAGCACGCGGCCGTTGCGCGGGCTCAGGATCACGGGCGGGCGTGCGGTGCTCCGCGTCGCGAGCGCGGCCTGCGAGGATTCCTTGGTGGTGCCGGCCAGGTAGCCGAGGCTCGCCTCCATGAGCGTCTTGGCCTTCTGGGCCTGGCCGGCCGCGGCCGCGCCCGGCACCGTGAACGACCCCCCGACACCCTCGACGCGCGTCGTCCCGCGCCCACCGGAGAGCAGCACGACTGCGATCGCGTTCTCGGTGGTCCGCACCGAGTCGCCCGCCCGCAGCGCGAGCAGCGGCCGGGCCGGGCGCCAGTCATTGCCGCCGGCCGGTTTCACCTCCACGCGCCCGCGCCCCGGCTTGATCTCGGTGATGACCGCGGCGGTCTCCGCGGTCTGCGCGAGCGCTCCACCGCGGTCGAGAGCGTGAGCGAGCACGAGCATCACGAGAAGTGAGAGGAGCCGGGATGCTCTCATCGGATCAGGCCTCCTTGAGACTCAGCAGCTCGAAGATCTGGACCGGCTCCTGGCGCCCCTTGACCGCGACGCTGCCCCGATCGCGCACCACCACGCGGTCCTTCAGGACGGCCAGGGCGGCGCCGCTGATCAGGATGCCGGTGCCGAGATCGCGATTCAACCCCTCCATGCGCGAGGCGAGGTTGACCGTGTCGCCGAGCACCGCGTACTTCTTCTTGCGCGGCGCGCCCAGGGTGCCCGCGAAGGCCTCGCCGGTGTGGACCGCGATGCCCATGGCGAGGGGGCCGCGGCCCTCCGTCTCCCAGCGCCGGTTCAGCGCCCCGAGCGCGGCGTGCATCTCCACCGCGGTGCGGGCCGCGTGCCAGCAGTGCTCGGGGTCGGGCAGCGGCGCGCCGTAGACGGCCATGATCGCGTCGCCGATGAAGTCCTGCACGATCCCGCGCCGGGCCAGGATCACGTCGACCATCGCGGTGAAGTACTCATTCATCATCTCGGAGACGACCTGAGGCGGCAGCCGCTCCGACATCGTGGTGAAGCCGCGCAGGTCCGACATCAGCACCGTCACCCGGCGCACCTCGCCGCCCAGCGGCGCGCCGGTGCGCAGCACCTGATCCATGACCTCGGGGCTCACGTACTGGCCGAAGGCCGAGCGCAGGCGCCGACGCCGCAGCCAGTGCGCGCCCTGCAGGTAGGCCAGCATGCCGATCAGCGGGGCCAGGAAGTCCAGCCAGTAACCGCCGCGCGTGTAGGCCTCGTAAGACGCGGCCACCAGCGCGACCACGAGACTCAGGCCCACCAGGGCGAGCCAGGTCGGGCGCAGCCAGAGCGAGAGCACCGAGATCGACACGCAGACCACGGTGAGCAGCGCCACGTTGAGGTACCACGGCGGCGGCCGCAGCAACCGGCGCGAGAGCAGCGTGTTGAGCATGTGGGCATGGATCTCCACGCCCGGCATGAGCCCGGTCGGGGTCGGGAAGAAGTCGCGACTCTCCGCGAACGCCGCCCCCACCAGCACGATGCGATCGCGGAAGGGGTTGTCGGGATCGGGCTCGGTGCCGCTCCGGGCCAGGGCCACCAGCGGCTCGCTCGGGAAGGTGGTGAAGGCGCCGGGCGGGCCGCTGTAGTCGATGCGCCAGGGCCGGCCCGCGAGCTGGGCCACCGTCGTCTCCGCGGCCCGCGTGATTCCGCCGCCCTCGTCGCGCACCGGCAGCGCGATGGCCCCGTCCGCGTCGGCGACCCGCTCGGCGAGCGCGCCCGGCGGCAGGCCCGCGAACGCGGCCAGCGCGGTGAGCGATAGGGCGGCGGCCCGGCCACCGTCGGCGGCGGGCAGGAGCGGGGTGAAGCGGCGCACCACTCCATCGGCGCCGATCGGGGCGTTGGCGAAGCCCATGAGGCCGCGCAGCTCGGGCGAGAACGGGGGCAGCAGCGTGAAGGCGTTGCCCTCCCGGTCGGCGGGCATCGCGAAGGTGGCGAAGAGCAGCGAGCCGGGGCGCCGGTCGTTCCAGCGCCGCGCGGTGGCGAGGAGAGCCTCGTCCTCCGCGGGCACGGTCGGTGCGGTCAGCACCACGTCGAAGGCCACGACCTTGGCGCCACTCTTGAGCAGGAAGTCGGCCAGGTCGGCCATGTAGCGGCGCGGGAGGGGCTGGCGCTGCCCGAGCGCCTGGAAGGCGTCGTCGTCGATGAAGACGAGCACGATCTCGGGCGCGGGCACCCGGTCGCGCAGGAACAGGAACGCGTCGACCGCGCGCGTCTCCCAGCCCGCGAACACACCGGTGCGCGAGAGCCCGGTCACCGCGATCGAGATCAGCAGGCCGACCAGCATCGCGCGGACCACCCGCGCGCGGGGACCGGATCCCCGGAGCGCGTCGGTCAGCGACCCACTCCGGTCAGGCCGAAGGTCTGGCGGCGGATCATCACATGGGCTCGCCTGTGGATGATAGACCAGCGCCGCGACCGGCAGCAAGGCGCGGCGCCGGAGATTGAGGTCTCCCGATGCTCCGTCCGCCATAATGAGACGTGCTCTCGACCGAAGCGGAGCTCCTGATCGACGGCGCCATCGTGGTCGCGTACTTCGCCGGGATCACCGCGGTCGGCCTCTACCTGGGCCGGCGGGACAAGAGCCTGAGCGATTTCGCCCTCGGGGGCCGGCGGGTGCCCTGGTGGGCGGTGATGGCCTCGATCATCGCGGCGGAGACGAGCGCGGCGACCTTCCTCGGCGTGCCCGGCGAGGGCTACACCACCAAGAGCTTCGCCTACGTCCAGATCATGATGGGCCTGATCCTCGGGCGCATCGTCGTCGGCCACGTGTTCCTCATGCCCTACTACACGTTCAAGGTCTATACGGTCTACGACTACCTCGGGATTCGCTTCGGGCCGTGGACGAAGGCCTACGTCTCGGCTCTCTTCCTGTTCATGCGCACGCTCGCGTCGGGCACGCGCCTGTTCATCCCCTCGCTGGTGATGGTGCTGGCGTACCGGTTGTTCGTATCGGGCGCGCAGCCGCAGTTCGGCCAGGAGGGCGTCACCACCGGTCCCTACCTCGTCGCGATCACCGTGCTCACCGTCGTCACCTGCCTCTATACCGCGATGGGCGGCATCAAGGCGGTCATCTGGACGGACGTGATCCAGGCGTGCCTCATGTTCGGCGGCGCCCTCGTGGCCATCGGCACCCTGCTCGCTCACGTGGGCGGGCTCTCCGAGGTCGTCCGCGCGGTGCCGCAGCTGACCACGCACGAAGGCTATTTCCTCACCGGCTTCGAGGCGAGCCGGATCGCCTGGTGGCGGGAGACCCACGGCCTCGACGTCATGGGGGTCTGGGACTATGTCCGGCTGGTGCTGGCCAGCGAGTACACGCTCTTCTCCGCGCTGATCGGCTCGACGCTCGGCAACATGGCCGCGTTCGGCACCGATCAGGACATGGTCCAGCGGATGCTGACCGCGGAGACCCACCACAAGGCCCGCCGCAGCCTGATCACCGCCGCGTTCATGGACGTGCCGATCGCCTCCGCCTTCGTCTTCATCGGCATCCTGCTCTTCGTGTACTACCAGCAAGACTCGACCTTCCGCCCGAAGGCCAACGCCGACGTCTTCGCCTCCTACATCCTCAACGTCATGCCGGTGGGCGTGCGGGGCTTCGTGGTGGCGGGCGTGTTCGCCACCGCGATGGGCTCCTTCTCGGCCGCGCTCAACGCGCTCGCGACCAGCGCCACCAACGACTGGTACCTCCGGTGGATACCGGGCCGGAGCGAGACACACTACGTGCGGGTGGCCCGCTCGTTCACCGTCGTCTTCGCGGCGCTGATGGTCGCCATCGCGGCGGGGTTCGCGTACGCGAAGGTGACGACTCCGGACGTGCGCATCATCCCGGTCGTGCTCGGCATCGCCGGCTTCATCCTGGGGCCCATGCTCGGCGTCTTCCTGATCGGCATGTTCACGCGCGGGCGCGGCTCCGACCGGGGCAACATGCTCGCGATCACCGCCGGGCTCCTCTCGACGGTGGTGGTCGGCAAGCTCCACATCACGATCCTCAACGAGATGGGCCCGCTGCTCGGCTTCGAGGGCGCGTTCCAGCAGCCCGCCTGGATCCCGGAGGTCGCATTCACCTGGTGGGCCATGGTCGGCGCGCTCGTGGTCGTGGCCGTCGGCGCGCTCTTCCGCACCCCCGACGCGGTGCGGAGGGCGCTCGCGCGCCATGCGCGGGAGGCCGAGGCCGCCGAGGAGGTGCCGCTGGACCTGCGGGGTGGGCGTGGCCACCGCGCTTGACCGCCGGCCGGGTTTCCTGAACGGCCGTTCAGTGCTATCCTTCGGGGCAACCTAGAACGCCCGAGCCCTCGAGGAGGAGAGCAATGTCGAGCCAGTTCCTCTACCGGTTACCCGTCGAGCAGACCCAGTGGAAGGTCGAGGGCCAGACCACGACGGCGTTCACCTGGGAGTACGAGGACGGCACCGAGGACCTGCTGCGGCTCTACGCCAAGGGCAAGAAGCAACAGTGGGACGCCGCGGAGCGCCTCGACTGGTCCCAGGAGGTGGATCCCGACAACCCCATGGGCATGTCGGACCGGACCATCGCCATCTACGGCACCGATCTCTGGAACAGCCTCGACGAGAAGGAGCGGGTGCACATCCGCCGCAACCTGCAGGCCCACTCGCTGTCGCAGTTCATGCACGGGGAGCAGGGCGCGCTGATCGCCACCGCCAAGATCGTGCAGACGGTGCCGTCCTACGAGTCCAAGTTCTACGCGGCCACCCAGGTGATGGACGAGGCGCGCCACGTCGAGGCCTACGCGCGCCTGCTGCACGAGAAGTTCAAGCTCGCGTACCCGATCACCCCCACGCTGGCCAAGCTGCTGGAAGCCACCATCACCGACCGGCGCTGGGACATGACCTACCTGGGCATGCAGATCCTGATCGAGGGGCTCGCCCTGGCCGCCTTCCAGCGGATCCGCGACAACTCGACGAACCCGCTGTGCGCGGCGGTGAACGCCTACGTCATGCAGGACGAGGCGCGCCACGTGGCCTTCGGCCGCCTCGCTCTGCGCGAGTACTACCCGCACCTGACCGACGCCGAGCGTGACGAGCGCGAGGAGTTCGTGGTCGAGGCCTGCTACCACATGCGCGATCGCTTCAACCAGAAGGAGGTCTGGGAGAACCTGGGCCTCCCGGTCCAGGAGTGCGTCGCGGCGGTGGATCAGTCGGACACCATGCAGCAGTTCAGGCGGCGTCTCTTTACTCGGATAGTCCCCACCGTGAAGGACATCGGGCTGTGGGGCGATCGGGTGCGGCGCGCCTACGACCACATGGGCGTGATGGAGTTCGCCGAGGTCGATGCCGCCTCGATCCTGGACAACGACAACCGGGTCGCCGAGGAGTTCGACGCCAAGCAGTTCGTCCAGCAGCAGCTCGGGCAGGCGTCCTAGGCTCTAGGCCAGGTCGAACAGGAGGAAGTGCGCGGGCTCGAGCGCCGCCATCTCGAGCGCGCTCTCCCGGCTCACCGCGGCGCCGTCGCCGGCCCCGAGCGTGGTGCCGTTCAGCTCGATCCGTCCCCGCACCACCTGCAGCCACGCGTGGCGCCCGTCCGCGAGCGCGTGCTTCACGCGCTCCCCCGGCTCGAGGCGCGAGGCGTAGAGATCCACGTCCTGGTGGATGGTCACGCTGCTCTCGCGGCCGTCGCGGGAGGCGACCAGGCGCAGCGCGCCGCGCTCTTCTTTCTCCGGGATCGCCTTCTGCTCGTAGCCCGGGGCGATGCCGCGGCGGTCGGGCAGGAGCCAGATCTGGAGGAAGTGCACCGGCGCGTCGCGCCGGCCGTTGAACTCGCTGTGGGTCACCCCGGTGCCCGCGCTCATGCGCTGCACGTCGCCGGGCACGATCACCGAGCGGTTCCCCATGCTGTCGGCGTGCTCCAGCGCGCCCTCCAGCACGTAGGTGACGATCTCCATGTCGCGATGCGAGTGCGCCCCGAAGCCCTGGCCGGCGGCCACACGGTCCTCGTTGATGACCCGGAGCGAGCGGAAGCCCATGTGGGCCGGATCGTGGTAGTCCGCGAACGAGAACGTGTGCGAGGTGTCGAGCCAGCCGTGGTCGAAGTGGCCGCGCTCGGCGGCGGGACGCTTGACGATCATCGCGCGCTCCTGTTCGAGTGAGGGTTGCCTTACCACGTCATGATACCTGACGCGGCAAGCGGGTCCCGGCGCGGGTATCATCAGGGCCATGCTGAACGGGGGGGCCATGGCGAACGACGTCGCGGCGACCGGGGAAGCGGAAGCTCGCCTGCGCGCGATCGTCATCTCGCTGGCGGTGTCGGTGGGCCTGCTGGCCGCCAAGTATCAGGCCTATCGCATCACCGGCTCCACCGCGATCCTGTCCGACGCGCTCGAGTCCATCGTGAACGTGGTGGCCGCGGTGTTCGCGCTGGGCGGGGTCATCTTCTCGGGCCGGCCCGCCGACCGGAACCACCCCTACGGGCACGGCAAGATCGAGTTCTTCAGCGCCGCTTTCGAGGGCGGTCTCATCGCGTTTGCGGCGGTGCTGATCGTCTACGAGGTGGTCCTGAGTCTGCTCCGGGGACCGGAGGTGCGCTCCCTGGATGTCGGCGTCTCCATCGTGCTGGGCGCCGGCCTCGTGAACCTCCTGCTCGGTTGGTACCTGATCCGCACGGGGCGGAAGTACGAGTCGATCACGCTGGTCGCCGACGGCCGCCACGTCCTCGCCGACTTCTACACGAGCGCCGGGATCGTGGTCGGCCTGCTCCTGGTCCGGCTGACCGGGATCGCATGGCTGGACCCGGCGGTGGCCGCGGTGGTGGCTGGCAATCTCCTGTGGACCGGGTTCCGCCTCGTCCGCATCGCGGCGGCCGGGCTGCTGGACGAGGAGGACACCCCGCTCCTGGACCGGCTGCTGGAGGTGCTGCAGCCGCACCTGGGGCAGGGCGTAATCCGCGTCCACCACCTGCGCGCGATCCGCGGCGGCCGGTTCCACCACGTGGACGCCCACCTGGTCGTGCCCGAGTTCTGGACGGTGGACCGTTCGCACGAGCTCGCCGAGGACCTGGGCGAGCGCGTCGTGAAGGAGCTGGGGGTGGAAGGGGAGATGACGCTGCACACCGATCCCTGTCACCGCATCTACTGCCGGATGTGCGATCTCGACGAGTGCCCGGTGCGCCGGGAGCCTTTCACGGGCCGTCCGCCACTCACCCTGGAGGAGGCGGTGCAGCCCGACATGCCCCGCGCGAGGGCGTGAGCGACGACCTGCTCGAGCGCGTGCGCGCCCGGGCCCGTGACAACTCCTTCTGGCGGTACCTGGGCGTGGAGGTGGCGGAGGCGAGCGAAGGGCGGGTGCGGCTGCGCGTCCCCGCGCGCGACGATCTGCGCAACGCGCCGGGCGCGCCCGTGCACGGCGGCGTGTTCTCGGCGTTGGTGGACATGGCGGTGGGCGGCGCGCTCTCCACCATGCACGAGGACGCCGCGGGCGGGGTAGGGCAGACCACGCTCGACCTCAACGTGAGCTTCATCGGCGCGGGCACCGGCGACGTGTTCGCCGAGGGCCGCATCCTCCGGCGCGGCCGCTCGATCGCCTTCGGCGAGGCCACCATCACCGACGTGGCGGGCAAGCTGCTCGCGGTGGGCCGCGCCACCTACATGATCATCGGCGCGAAGTAGCCTGGCGGTCGCCCGGGCACCCCCCGCCCGGGTGGTCCTCTGACCACGATGGGCTTACTCGTCATTCGCGGGTAGCAGTTCCCAATCTGGGAGAGAGAGGTTCCTGGCTTGCGTTGGCAGGAACGGGTCACCCGGACCACCCGGGCGGGGGGTGCCCGGGCGACCGCCAGGTGGGCTCCACCGGTGACGCTAACTCAGGAGCCGCGCCAGCACCGCGTCGAGCTGGCAGCGACGCCAGCCGTAGGCGGTGAGCGCGGCGACGCCCGGCGCGAGGTACTCGGCGTCCCACGGATCGCGCATCAGCACCACCGCGAGCCGTTTCGCGCCGGTCTGGCAGGCCTCGAGCAGCGCGCGGTTCGACTTGTAGAGGTGCGCGTCGTAGAGGAACAGCACGGTGGCGTCGGCGGCGGCCGCCGCGCCCCGGGCCTGCTCGATCTCCTCATCGGTCGGCTCCACCCCGACCACTGCCACCTGCGGCTGCACGCCGTGGGGCGCCATGGACTCGCGCACGTAGCGTGGCTCGTTCCTCATCGCGGGCTCGATCGTGATGCGGTCGGCGAGCGCGGAGAGGCGCGGGAAGATCGCGAGCACGCGGCGGTTGAGCGCGGGTTTCCACGTCGCGTCGGGCGCCGCCACCACCGTGACCGCGCGGGTCGCCATCGCGCGGGCCAGCGGCTCGCCGTCGCGCTCGGCGTGCGGGTCGCCGCCCGTGAAGCGCTCCGGCCGCTTGGCGTCGAGCGCGTCGAGGCGGGCCATGCTGCGCTCGAGCGCGCGCAGCGGCAGGGCCTTGCTGCGATAGGCCGCCACCACCGCCTCGTAGGCCGCGCGCTGCGCGGGCGCGGTGTGGCAGACGAGCAGCAGGTCGTGTCCCGCCGCCGCCGTGCGCACCGCCGCCTCGCCCATCGGGCACAGCGCGCTGATCGCGCCCATCTCGAGATCGTCCGAGACGATGACGCCGCGATAGCCGATCTGGCCGCGCAGGTAGTCCTCCACGATCAGCTTCGAGAACGTGGCGGGCATGCGCTCGGCCGGATCCAGGTTCGGGTACAGCGGGTGCGAGGTCATGATGCAGTCCGTTCCCGCCTCCATCGCGGTCAGGAACGGCACCAGGTGGACGGCGTGCATGTCGCCCCAGTCCGAGTCGATCACGGGCAGGCCCAGGTGGGCGTCCACCGGGGCGTGCCCCTTGCCCGGGAAGTGCTTGGCGCACGCCGATAGGCCGGCCGACTGCATACCGCGGATGCGCGCGGCGCCGAAGCGGGCGACCAGCTGCGGGTCCTTGCCGTAGGAGCGGATGCCGATGTTCGGGCTGTAGCGCTCGGTGAGCACGTCCAGGCACGGGCCGAAGCTCACGTCGACACCGAGCCGCCGCAGCTCGCGCCCCTCGATCTGCCCCTGCCGCGCCGCCATCGCCTCGTCGCCCGCGGTGCCCACGGTGAGGTTGTCCGGGAAGATGGTCACGCCCTGGTTCAGCATGATGATGCGGCCGCCCTCGTGATCGGTGGTGATCAGCAGCCGCCGGCCGAGCCCTTCCTCGAGCCTCCGGATGAAGCGCAGGAAACGCTCGGGCGTCTCGAAGTTGCGGCGGTAGAGCATGAGGCCGCCCGCGTGGATGTCGTGGAGGTGCCGGAGGTCGTCGTCGGTGGCGTCGGGGCCGGGCAGCCCGACGATGAGCTGCCGTCCCACCATGGATTCGAGACTCATGGGGTCCTCACCTGTATAGAAGGTAGGGGCGGCGCGCGCGGGCGAAGGCGGCCAGGTCTCCTCGCCAGGAGGCCTCCATGCGCGACAGGGGGACGCCCCGCTCGATCTCCCGGCGGATCCGGTCGGTGCCGCAGATGAGATCGATCGGCAGCTTCTTCCACTGGAACTCGTAGGGAGGGCGCTTCCAGCGAAAGCCGCGCGGAGCCTGCCGGCGCGCCTCGATGATCAGCGCCAGGTAGGTGACGTAGGACTTGAAGCGATCCCAGTCGGTGACGTGCACCTGCACGCCCTCGCAGGTGCGCCGCGCCCACTTGTGGAACATGGGCTCGAAGGCGGCGGCGCGGAAGCGCACCCCGGGCAGCCCCCGGCGCTCGAGCGCGGCGGCCAGCCGGGGCCCGTCCAGGTACGGCGCGCCCACCCACTCGAAGGGCCGCGTGGTGCCCCGCCCCTCGGAGAGGTTGGTGCCCTCGAGCAGGCAGCCGCCCGGGTAGACGCGCGCGGTGTCGGTGGTGGGCATGTTGGGCGACGGCGCCACCCACGGCAGCTCGGTGTCCTCCCACAGCATCTCGCGGCGCCAGCCCGCCATCGGCACCACCGTCAAGTCGCAGCCGATCCCCTGCGTCTCGTTGTGATAGGCGGCCAGCTCCGCGATCGTCATGCCGTGGCGGATCGGCAGCGGATGCAGACCCACGAACGAGGCGAAGCGCGGATCGGCCCAGTTGCCCTCGAGGCGCTCGCCGCCCAGGGGGTTCGGCCGGTCCAGCACGATAACCGGCTTGCCCTCGCGCGCGCACACGCGCATGGCCAGCACGGTGGTCCAGGCGAAGGTGTAGTAGCGCGAGCCCACGTCCTGCAGGTCGACGACCAGGACGTCGATGTCGCGCAGCATGGCGGGAGTCGGCTCGAGCCGCTTGCCGTAGAGGCTGTGCACGCGCAGCCGGCGCCCGCGGTCGAACTCGGTGCCGATGTGCGCGTGGTCCTGCGCGACGCCGGCCAGGCCGTGCTCGGGCGCGAACAGCGCGGTCAGCCGCGCGCCGCGCAGCCGGCGGATCACGTCGGCGGCGTGAGTGAGATCGCGGGTCACCGAGGCGGGGTGGCAGAGCAGGCCGACGCGGCGGCCGGCCAGGAGCGAGGCCAGCCGGCTCCCGAGCACGTCCAGGCCGGAGCGAACGCTGGTCATCCGCGCGAGGGCAGCTCGACCACGCCGCCGCCGACCACCGACTCCTCTCCGTCCTGGTTGCGTGCCTGCTGCTCGATCTCGACCAGGTGCTGGCCGTTCTCGATCCGCTTGCCGGTGACGCGTCCCTCGATGATCAGGTAGTCGCCCTCGGGGTTGTGGCGGCGGATCTTGCAGTGGGCCCGCCGCAGAAAGCCGTCGTCGCCCATCCAGTTGGTCAGGTGATGGGTGAGCCACGAGCAACGCTCCGGGCCGTAGTCGTAGGCGCCGGGCGCGCCCACTGCGGTGGCGAACTCGTGCTCCCAGTGCACGCGCTCGGGGCAGTCCGGGATGCCGAAGCGGTTCTTGATGCCGAGGCCCGAGTGCCGGGCGATCTGCTTCCACGCGAGCTTGTTGGCGCGGATGTAGAGCCCGCCCCAGCCCTGCGCGTAGGCGATGAAGCCGGTGACGGTCATCGGGCCCTTGGCCATCTTCGGCAGCGCCTCGCCCACCGCGACGTCCTGCCAGTAGCGCGGGGTGGCCCCGCGCACCTCCTCGTTGGCGTAGAGGCGGTAGATCGGGGCCAGCTCCTCGTCGGAGTAGCGCCGGGGCGGCTTGGCCCTGACCTCCTTGTACTTGCTGCCCTGCTCGCGCGCGTGGTCGCGCTCGGTGCGGAAGCACCAGGAGTCGGCCTCCGCGATCAGTTCGCCCCGCTGGTTGCGAAAGCGCACGTGGTAGATCTGCTGGACCGCGCGGCCCGCGAAGCGCGTCTCGTGCTCGATCAGCTGCTTGAGGAAGGCCTCGGTGGAGATCTCGTTGTTGCGCCGCGCCGGCTCGTGCCAGGTCCAGTCCGCCCCCGCCCACATGGCGTGCACGCCCGCGAGCCCGCCCACGTAGCCCGAGATGATACGGCTGGTCGCGAAGAGGAACGACGGCGGCGCGATGATCCCGCCGTACCGCGTGCGGGCCGCGTAGGCCGGATCGCACCAGAGCGGGTTGTCGTCGCCGATGCCGTGCGCGTAGTGGCGGATGTTGTCGCGGGTGGCCTCGTAGCACCAGGGCTCCAGCGTGTCGGTGATCGGCACCCCGATGCGCCGCCGCAGGTCGTCGAGGCCCTGCTGGGTGATCTTGGGGAACAGCTGCTCGGTCGAGGAAGCCATCGGCTCTCTCCTAGGACGTGGGAACGGAGGCGCCGGCCTCGCGCTCGCGGAGCACTTTGCGGTTCACCTTGCCGGCCGGCGTCTTGGGCAGCTCGGTCACGAACTCGACCCGGCGCGGGTACTCGTGCTGAGCGAGGCGGGTGCGCGTCCACTCCTGGAGCTCGCGCGCGAACGCGTCGTCGCCGCGGCGCGGGCTCACGATGAAGGCCTTGACCACGAGGCCGCGCAGGGGGTCGGGCACTCCGATGACCGCGGCCTCGCGGACGTCCGAATGCTTGAGCAGCGCGCCCTCCACCTCGACCGCGCTGATCGTCCAGCCCGCCGAGATGATGACGTCGTCGGCGCGGCCGCCGTGGAAGAAGTAGCCGTCCGCGTCGACCCAGCCGCGGTCCTTGGTGGGAAACCACCCGTCGCGGCGCTTCACCCGTATCTCGCCGGTCTCGTCGGGATCGCAGCGCGTCCCGTCCGGCCGCTGTACCTCGACCTCGACTCCGGGCACCGGCTTGCCGAGCGAGCCCGGCTTCACCACGAAGTCGGGCGCGCCCGGGTAGGAGGCGAGGATCACGCCGACCTCGGTGGTGCCGTACATGCTGCACACCGGGGTGCCGAAGGTCGCCTCCGCGAAGAGCCGGGTGGCCTCGTCGATGGGCTCGCCGGTGAAGGAGAGCTTGCGGATCGCGTAGCGGTAGCGGCCGGCGGTGCCCGCGCTCTTCATCATCCGGTAGTGGGTGGCCGCCGCCGAGAGGTTGGTGATCTCGTGCTCGGCGAGGGCGCGCAGCAGGCGGTCGGCGTCGAACCGGCCCGCGAAGGAGCCGGTGGCGACGCCGAGGGCGAGGGGGCCGAGCGTGCCGTGCCAGAGGCCGTGGCCCCACGCGGGCGACGACGGGCAGAAGAAGCGATCGCCGGGGCGGATGCCGGTGCCGTAGAGGGCGGCGATCATCAGGGTCACGATGCTGCGGTGGGTGTGGCGCACCGCCGCGGGCAGCTCGCGGGTCGTGCCCGAGGTGTACTGGAACACCGCGAGATCGTCGGCACGGGTGTCGGGCGCGTAGCGGTCCGGGTGCTTGGCGAGCGCGGAGAGGAAGGCGTCGTCGGCGACCACGGTGGCGAGCTCGGGTACGTCGCGGGCGATGTCGGCCTGCGATGGCGAGACGAGGAGGAGCCGCGGGCGGCAATCGTCGATGCGCAGACGCAGGCCGTCGGGGCCGAACAGGGTGAAGAGCGGCACCGCGATGGCCCCACGCTTCACCGCGCCGAAGAGGCCGGCGTAGAACGGCAGTGACGGCTCGAGCATGATGCCCACGCGATCGCCGGAGCCGACGCCGCGATCGGCCAGGAAGTGGGCGAAGCGCGAGGACCAGGCGGCGAGCGCCCCGAAGGTGAGGATCTCGTCGCGGCCCCCGTGCTCTCCGCCCTCGGGCGAGTGGGCGATGCGCACCGCGGGCCGCTCGGCGGGATGGCGGTCGATGCACTCGTGGCCGATGTTGAGGCGCTCGCGATCGCCGTCGAACAGCTCCCACAGCCGGGCCGCCGAGCAGAGCCGCTGAGCGTCCGCGTAGGAGATGTGTTCGGTCAGCGTCGCCATCGACCGATAGTACCGCATTGACTGGCCGCGTCTCACGGGCTAAGGTTCGGCCCCGGGAGGTCGACACATGCCTACGGCAACGCAGAAGGTCGCGATCGTCACGGGAGCGGGGAGTGGTATCGGCAAGGCCAGCGCGCTGGCCCTCATGAAGGAAGGCTACGCGGTCGTCTTCGCGGGACGGCGGAAGGACATGCTGGAGTCCGCCGCCGCGGAGGGCAGGGGCACGCCGGGCAAGTCGCTGGTGGTGCCGACCGACGTGAGCAACCCCGAGGCCATCAAGGCGCTCTTTGCCAAGACCAAGGAGGCGTTCGGGCGCCTCGACGTGCTCTTCAACAACGCGGGCGGGGGCGCGCCGCCGGTGCTGCTGGAGGACCTCACCTACGAGCAGTGGACCACCGTGGTCAACGCCAATCTGACCGGCGTCTTCCTGTGCACGCAGGAGGCCTTCAAGATCATGAAGGCCCAGACCCCGATGGGCGGGCGCATCATCAACAACGGGTCGATCTCGGCGCACGCCCCGCGTCCCAACTCGGCGCCCTACACCGCGACCAAGCACGCGGTGACGGGGCTCACCAAGGTCACCGCGCTCGACGGGCGCAAGTACGATATCGCGTGCGGGCAGATCGACATCGGCAACGCGGCCACCGACATGACCGCGCGCATGGCCCGCGGCGTCCCGCAGGCCAACGGCACCACCGCGGTGGAGCCCACCATGAACGTGAAGGCGGTGGCGGACGCGGTGGTGTACATGTCGAGCCTGCCGCTCGACGCCAACGTGTTGTTCCTCACCGTGATGGCCACCAAGATGCCCTTCGTCGGGCGTGGCTGATCGTCGGCTGAGCCGTCCCGCTTCGACGGCGGAGCTGGTCAGGGCAGGGCGATGCCGCCGGCCCGCAGCTCCGCCGGGCTGAACCCCAGCTCGTCCACCAGCACCGCGCGGTTGTGCTCGCCCAGGCGCGGGCCGGCGTGGCGAATGCTGCCCGGCGTCGCCGACAGGCGCCCGATCGCGTTCTGCATCGTGAGGGGCCCCAGGTCCGCGTCGGCCACGGTGGCGAAGGACCCGCGCGCCCGGTAGTGCGGATCGGCCAGCACCTCATCGGCCGCGCGCACCGGCGCGGCTACCGCGTGCGCGGCGTCGAGACGCGCGAGGAGATCGGCCCGGTCGAAGCGCGCGATCGCGGCCTGCAGCGCGGCGTCGAGCGCGTCGACGTTGGCCAGCCGCGCCTGGTTGTCCCGGAAGCGCGGATCGGCGCCCAGCTCCGGCACGCCCAGGCTCCGGCAGAGGCGCTCGAACACCGACGGCGACGCGCCGGAGAGCGCGATCCACTTGCCGTCGCGGGTGCGGTACGTGTTGCGCGGAGCGATCAGCGGGGTGCGGCTGCCGGTGCGCTGCTGCACGAGGCCGAGCTGGTCGAACTCGACGAGCTGCGGGCCCATCAGGGTGAGCAGCGGCTCGTAGATCGCGAGGTCCACCACCTGGCCGCGCCCGCCGCGCCGCGCGCGGCCCTGCAGCGCGGCGAGCGTGAGGAACGCGCCGGCGAGGCCGGCCGCCGCGTCGGCCAGGGCGAATCCGGGCAGCAGCGGCGGACCGTCGGCCTCGCCGTTGATGGCCGCGAAGCCGGTGGCCGCCTCCGCCGAGGTGCCGAAGCCGGGGCGATCGCGCTCGGGCCCGGTCTGGCCGAAGCCGGTCACGCGCGTCAGCACCAGGCCCGGGTTCAGCGCCTCCAGCGTCTCGTAGCCGAGGCCCCACTTCTCGAGCGTGCCGGGGCGGAAGTTCTCGATCATGGCGTCGGCGCGACCGGCGAGCCGGCGCACGATCTCGACGCCGAGCGGGGTGTGCAGGTCGGCGGTGATCGAGCGCTTGTTGCGGTTGAGCATCTTGAAGTAGAGGCCCACGCCGTCCTTGACCGCGCCCCACGTCCGCAGCCCGTCGCCCTGCGGGTGCTCGACCTTGATCACGTCGGCGCCGAAGTCGCCCAGATACATCGCCGCGGTGGGGCCGGCGATCAGCGAGGAGCAGTCCAAGACCCGCAGGCCGACCAGGGGGCCGCCCGGCGAGCCGAGTTCCGGATCCGGAATCGATTGCGGATTCACGAACGGCCATGCTACGGTCTTCCGCGATGGTGTCAAGAGGTGCGGCGGCGGGCGGGGCGTCACTGGACGGCGGCCACCGGGCGGTGGCCCGGGTGCTCGACATCCTGGAGACGCTGTCCGGCCAGCCGGGGGGCGCGAGCCTCACCGAGCTGAGCCTGGCGCTGGAGGCGCCCAAGACCAGCCTGCTCCCGCTGCTGCGCACGCTGGTGAGCCGCGGGTACGCGGCCCGGACGGACGCGGGCCGCTACCGGGTCGGCCGGCGCTGGCTAGAGGCCGGGGAGAAGGGCCCCGCCGCGCCGGACCTGGTCGAGGCCGCGCACCCGGTGCTGCAGGCGCTGGCGCGCGAGACCGGCGAGACCACCTTCGTGGCGGTGCTGCCGCCCGGCCACTCGGAGCTGGTCTACGTGGACAAGGTGGAGAGCCCGCAGCGCATTCGCTACAGCGCCGAGCTGGGCGAGCGGCGCCCGCTCTACTGCACCGCCACCGGCTTCGGCCTCTTCGGGTTCCTCGAGCCGGCGCAGCGCGAGCACCTGCTGCGCACCCTGCCCCTCACGCGCCACACCCGGCGCACCACCACGAGCCGCGAGCTGCTGCGACGTCGGCTCGACGCCATCCGCGCCGCGGGAGTGGCGGTGACGGTGGACGAGTTCGTCATCGGGGCCGGGGGCGCGGCGGCGCCGGTTTACGGGCGCGACGGCCGGCTCGTCGCGGCCTGCGCGGTGACCGGCCCGACCCAGCGCATCCAGGCCCACCGGGGGCGTTTCGCGGAGGCGGCCCGGCGCGCGGCGGCGGAGATCTCCGAGCGGCTGGGCTACCGACGCGCGGCGAATCGGCGGGAGCCGCGGGCGGACCAGCGAGTAGACCATCGGCCAGACCACTGGCCGGACCATCGAGCGGACAAGAGGACGCGATGAGCGAGATCGACGAGGCGACGGACCCCGCGGCGCTGATCGAGGCCTACTACGACGCGGGCTGGACCGACGGGCTGCCGGTGGTGCCGCCGTCGGACGCCTCCATCGCGGCGATGCTGGCCGCGGCGGGGCTCGAGGGCCACGAGGAGCTGGGCGCGATCACCGGACGCAACGCGGTCGTCGTGGCCGAGAAGGCCGCAATCAACGCGGTGATGGCCGGCTGCCGCCCCGAGTACATGCCGGTGGTGGTGGCCGCGGTGAAGAGCTTGTGCGCGCCGGCCTTCGCGTATCACGGCCCGGCCAGCAGCACCGGCGGCTCCGCGATGGCGCTGGTGGTCAACGGGCCGATCGCGCGGCGGCTCGGCATCAACAGCGGCAACAACGCGTTCGGCCAGGGCCATCGGCCCAACGCCACCATCGGCCGCGCGGTGCGCCTCATCATGATGAACGTGATGAACACGCGTCCAGGCCTGCTCGACCGCGCGACCCTCGGCAACCCCGGCAAGTACAGCTTCTGCTTCGCGGAGCACGAGGAGGATCATCCCTGGGAGCCGCTGCACGTCTCCCGCGGCCTGCGGCGCGAGGACAGCGCGGTCACCCTGATCGCGTCGAACAGCCTCTACCAGGTCTACAACCACCTGGCCGCCGCGCCGGAGCCGCTGCTCTCCTGCTTCGCCGACGCGCTCGGCAACGTGGGCACGCCCAACCTGCTCGGCTTCAACGAGACGCTCATCGTGTTCGCGGGCGAGCACGCCGAGGTGCTGCAGAAGGCGGGCTGGAGGCGCCGCGACGTGCAGCGCTTCCTGATCGAGCACACGCGGCGCTCGGTGGCCGACTACAAGCGCGGCGCGCGCCTGCCCGGCGAGGTCGCGCCCGCGGACGAGACGACCTGGCGCTACCGCTTCGAGCGCCCGGAGGACATCCTGATCGCGTTCGCGGGCGGCCGGGCGGGGAGCTGGTCCGCCTGCCTGCCGGGGTGGGGGACCAAGTGGACCCGCAGTGTGACGACCCGTATCGATGTACCCAGCGCCGTCAGTCAAGGAGGCAACGCATGAAGCTCTTCGATCCGACCTCGAAGCCGGTGGAGCGCGCGATCAAGCTGGCCCCGCGGCCCGCCAGCCCCCGGGGCCTGCGGCTCGGGCTGGTGGAGAACACCAAGTTCAACGCGAGCCCCATCCTCGAGAAGCTGGCCGAGCGGCTGGCCCGGCGTCATCAGATGACGGTGACGGTGCGGAACCGGAAGCGCTCCGCGAGCCACGAGGTGGACGCGGACGGGATCAAGGCCCTGCGCGCGCAGGCCGATCTCGTCATCTCCGGCATCGGCGACTGAGGGTCGTGCAGCTCGAGCAGTGTGCTCGACGCGATCCTGATGGAGGAGCAAGGGGTGCCGGCGATCGCCATCGTCACCACTCCGTTCCGCAATACCGGCCGAGCGATGGCCGAGAGCTGGGGCAAGCCGGGCTACCCGTTCCTGGACATGCCGCATCCGATCGCCAATCTGACGGATGCGCAGCTGGACGAGCGGTGCGATCGGCTGGTAGAGCAGGTGGAGGAGTGGCTCGGCTTCGAGGCGCACTAGCGGCAGGTTGAGGGCCGGCGCCGTCTCGCGCGGTAGAATCGCGGCGTGAGCCGTATCCGCTTCGACCGGTTGCCCACCGAGCGCGTCAACCCGGAGACCGGCCGGCTCGACCGGCTCTCCGCCACGCAGATCGCGCGGCTCATGAATCGCGCCGACCGGCGCGCGGTGCGGGCAGTGGGGCGCGCCGCGCCCGCCATCGGGCGTGCGGTGGACCTGATCGTGCGCGCGCTCTCGCGGCGGGGGCGGCTGATCTTCGTGGGAGCGGGGACCAGCGGGCGCCTGGGTGTGCTGGAAGCCGCGGAGTGCCCGCCCACCTTCGACACGCCGCCGTCGCTGGTGCAGGCGGTCATCGCGGGTGGCAAGCGTACCGTCTTCCGCTCGTCGGAGGGCGCGGAGGACAGCGGGCCCGAGGGCGCTCGGCAGATCCGGAAGCGCGTGCGGCCCGGCGACGTGGTGGTGGGCATCGCGGCCAGCGGGGTGACGCCGTTCGTGCGGGCGGCCCTTCGCGAGGCGCGGCGGCGCGGGGCGGCGACCGCGCTTGTCACCTGCAACCCGCAGGTGCCGGCGTCGGCGGCGCGCGTGGTCATCGCGCTCGCGGTCGGGCCCGAGGTGCTCACCGGCTCCACGCGGCTGAAGGCGGGGACCGCCACCAAGCTCGCGCTCAACACGCTGACCACCGCGTCGTTCGCGCGCCTCGGCAAGATCTACGGCAACCGCATGGTGGACCTGCGCCCGCGCTCGGCCAAGCTCCGCGCCCGCGCCCTGCGCCTGATCCGCCAGCTCGGCCGCGTTGGCCCTCGCGAGGCCGAGCGCTTGCTGAAGGCCTCCGGCGCCAGCGCCAAGACTGCCATCGCCATGGCCCGCCTCGGCATCGACGCGCCCGAAGCCCGCAAGCGCCTCAAGCAAGCCGCCGGCTTCCTTCGCCGCGCCCTCGAATAGCCCGGGGTCAGGTCTTGCATTACGACATTGTCGTAATGCAAGACCTGACCCCCGATCAGCTGACCCCGGTCAGCGGAGGAAGTCGAGGAGGGCGGGGATGACGGTCTTGGGGGCTTCCTCGATCAGCCAATGGCCGGAGCCGGCGATGATTTGGCCGCGCACGTCGGAGGCCACCATCTTGGCCTGCTCGATCAGGAACGTGCCGCCCGCCTTTTCACCCGAGAGGACCAGCATCGGCATGGTCAGCTTGGTCCGGGCCAGGGCGGCGAAGTCCGCCGCGTCGCGCTCGAAATTGCGGAAGTACTCGAAGCCGGCGCGCATGGCGCCGGGTCGCGCGTAGGCCTTTGCGTAGAGTCGGCGATCGGCCTCGGGCACCGAGCGCTTCCGGTCGGCCGCGAAGTCGTTCCAGAAGTGCTCGAGGTAGATCCGCTCACGGCCCTTCACCAGCGCCAGCGGGACCTCACCGTAGAAGTGGAAGTGCCACAGGTCGCGCAGGAGCCACACGTGGGACCAGTCGCCGATGCCGGGCAGGAAGGCATCCATCAGCGCCACACGCTCGGTGGCCTGCGGGAACTTCGCGGCGTAGGCGTTAGGCCACCATCAGCCCGATGTCGTGGCCGACGATGGCGACGCGGTCGTGCCCGAGCGACGCGGCCAACTCGTGGATGTCCACCGCCATGGTCTTCTTGTCGTAGCCGGCCGCAGGCTTGGCCGACCCGCCGGCCCCGCGCAGGTCGGGCACGATGACGGCATGACTCTTCGCGAGCAGCGGCATGATCGGGCGCCACATGTGGCCGGTCTCGGCGTAGCCGTGCAGCAGCACCACCGCGCGGCCCTGCCCGCCGATCAGGTAGCGCAGCCGGACGCCGTTGACCTTCGCGAAGCGCTCGGTGAAGCCGGTGAGGTTGGGCATGCGATGAGGATCTACTCCGTCCCCGCCGTTCCGCAAGGTGAAGCGTCGGACGCAAAATGTCGGAATGTAAGACCTGACCCCGGCCTAGGAGTGGCTGGGGCCGGCGGTATCTTCAGCGCGGACCGGCGTCTTCCCGCGCAGGAAGTCGAAATCGCAGCCCTCGTGGGCCTGGAGCACGTGGTCGAGAAAGAGGCGGCCGTAACCCCGCGCGAAGTGAGGCGCCCGGGGCTTCCACTCGGCCCGGCGGCGGGCCAGCTCCTCGTCGGGAACCCGGAGGGTCAGCCGGCGGTTCGGTACGTCCAGCTCGATCACGTCGCCGTCGCGCACCAGCGCCAACGGCCCGCCCGCCTCGGCCTCCGGCGAGACGTGCAGCGCCACCGTGCCGTACGACGTCCCGCTCATCCGCGCATCCGAGATGCGCACCATGTCGCGCACGCCCTTCTGCAGCAGCTTGCGCGGGATCGGCGCGGCGCCCCACTCCGGCATGCCCGGCGCTCCCTTCGGCCCCACGCGCTTGAGCACCAGCACGCAGGTCTCGTCGACGTCGAGATCGGGATCGTCGATGCGCGCGTGCAGGTCGGCGTGGTCCTCGAAGACCACCGCGCGCCCGCGATGGATGAGCAGGTGCGGGGAGGCCGCCGACTGCTTCAGCACCGCGCCGTTCGGGCACAGGTTGCCGGTGAGGATTGCGGTGCCGCCCTCGCTCAGGATCGGCATCGCGAGCGAGCGAATCACGTCCTCGTTGTAGTTGACCGCCGTCTCGTTGTTGGCCTCGATCGACTTGCCGGTCACGGTGAGCGCGTCGCGATGCAGCAGCGGCATCAGCGCCTTCAGCACCGCGGGCAGCCCGCCCGCGTAGAAGAAGTCCTCCATGAGGTACTTGCCGGACGGGCGCACGTTGAGGAGCATCGGCGTGGTGCGCGACAGCTCGTCGAAGCGCGCGAGGGCCAGGTCCACGCCTGCGCGCCCCGCGATCGCGATCAGGTGGATGATGGCGTTGGTGGAGCCGCCGATGGCCATACCGGTGCGGATCGCGTTGTCGAAGGCCTCGCGGGTGAGGATCTTCGAGGGCTTGAGATCCTCGCGCACCATCTCCATGATGCGCCGCCCGGACATCTCGGCGAGCGCCATCCGCCGCGAGTCCGCCGCAGGAATCGCCGCGTTGCCGGGCAGGGTCATGCCGAGCGTCTCGGCCATCGAGGCCATCGTCGACGCGGTGCCCATCACCATGCAGTGCCCGGCCGAGCGCGACAGACACGCCTCGATCTCGCAGAACTCCTCCTCGCTGAGCCGCCCCGCGCGCCGCTCGGCCCAGAAGCGCCAGTTGTCGGTGCCGGAGCCGATGTCCTCGGTGCGCCAGCGCCCACGCAGCATCGGCCCGCCCGTCACCATGATCGACGGCACGTCGGAGGAGGCGGCGCCCATGAGCATGGCCGGCGTGGTCTTGTCGCAGCCCGAGAGCAGCACCACGCCGTCCAGCGGATAGGCGCGGATGCACTCCTCCACGTCCATCGCCATCAGGTTGCGGAAGAGCATGGTGGTGGGCTTCATCAGGATCTCGCCCAGCGAGATGGTGGGGAACTCGAGCGGGAAGCCGCCCGCGGAGAGCACGCCGCGCTTGACCGCCTCCGCCACCTGCCGGAGGTGCGCATTGCAGTTGGTCAGCTCGGACCAGGAGTTGGCGATGCCGATCACCGGCCGGCCGTCGAACATCGCCTCGCTGAAGCCCTCGGCCTTGATCCACGAGCGGTGGGCGAAGCCGTCCAGGTCCTTCTTGCCGAACCAGTTGTGACTGCGCAGCGTGGGCGTGCTCACGAACGACCTCCGTGGATGGGGGTGGACGGCATCCGGGACTACTGCAGCGCCTTGCTGGTCGAGGTGGTGACCAGACTCGTCTCGACCACGACGTCTCGCTCGTCGAACGTGATGGCCAGCACCCGGCTGATCTCCTCGAGCGTCGCTCCAGACGCGGCCCTCTCGCTGCGCGCGTAGCTGTAGAGGTCGACCCGGCGGCCCGGCATCGTGACGTAGGGGGAGGGATAGATGAACTGGCCGGTCGGCTTGCCGACGAGGGCCAGCGCTCCGGCACGCGTGGTTTCACGCGGCCTGATCCGCTTCAGCGCCGACTCGTCGATGACGGTCTGGTCCCCTGCGAAGGAGCTCGAGTAGTCGAACCCGACGAGGCGGCCCCCGTGGAACGTGTAGACCATGGCCCGGGCCGCGACCAGGCCCGACGCCACCTCCGAGTGCGTGTACCTCAAGATTGTCACCGGCTGGTTGCCCACCTGAGCGGTGGCCTCACTGTTGGGCGCACCGAACCGCTGGCGGATCTCCTGCTCGGTCGTCTTGCCCAGCGCGAAGCCGGCGGTGTCCGGCCGGCTGAAGTCGGCACCGATGAGAAACCCGCCCGCCACGATGGCGGCGAGGATCCCGGGTGGCACGGATCGCGCTGGCAGCATGCTGGCGGCCCCACGCTATAGCGAGCGAAGCTACGCGTCAAGGCTGCGCACCTCTCCGGGCCGTTATAGAATGGCCAGGCTCCAACCCCAGGCGAGGAGACCACGGCGATGAGGCTTCAGGGCAAGGTGGCGGTGGTGACCGGCGGCGGCGCCGGGATCGGGCGCGGCATCGTGCTGTGCATGGCCCGGGAGGGCGCGGACATCGCGATCCCCGACATCCAGGACGCCAACGCCCAGGCGGTGGTCAAGGAAGTGCTGGCCACGGGGCGCAAGGCCATCTCGATGCGGTGCGACGTGACCAAGGGGGCCGAGGTGCAGGCCACCGTGGACCGCATCAAGAAGGAGATGGGCAAGATCGACATCCTGGTGAACAACGCGGGCATGGCGTCGGCGCCCGGCATGCCGTTCACCAACAACTCGGAAGAGGACTGGGACCGGACCTACGCGGTCAATCTCAAGTCCGTCTTCCTCATGTGCAAGGCGCTGGCGCCCTACTTCATCGAGCGCCGAGCCGGCCGCATCATCAACATCGCGTCCATCGCGGGGCCCCTGGCCGCGATGACCATGCCGCCCTACTCGGTGGCCAAGGGTGGCGTCATCACGTTCACCCGCGTCATCGCCAAGGAGCTGGCCCCGCACGGCGTCACCGTGAACGCGATCTGCCCCGGCGTGCTGTGGACCGCGTTCTGGGAGAATCTGGCCCAGTACATCGCCGACACCAACCCGGCCTTCAAAGGCATGACCGCGCGGCAAGTCTTCGACAAGCGCGTGGGGGACGTCATCCCGATGAAGCGCGAGCAGACGCCGGAGGACATCGGCCACGCCGCGGTGTTCCTCGCCTCCGAGGAGGCGCGGAACATCACCGGCCAGGCCCTCAACGTCGACGGCGGCTCGGTCATGCACTAGCCCTGGAGGCGGTCATGAATCGTGGGGTGGTCGGACTCGCCGGGCTGCTGACGCTGCTCCTCTGCGCGGGAGCCGCGTGGGCGCAGGCCGACCGGACCGACCCCAAGACCGCGGCGGATCCGATCGTGAAGCAGCTCGAGGCCTTCCGGCGCAACGACTTCGACACCGCGTTCACCTTCGCCTCCGGCACGATCCAGGCGCAGTTCGACCGCCAGGACTTCGAGACCATGGTGCGTCGCGGCTACCCGGAGATCGCGCGCTCGACGTTCGCGGCGGTGACGCGGACCGAGCTGGAGGCCCCGGGCCTGGCCTACGTGACCGTGAAGATCCGCGGCGCCACCGGCCAGGGCATCGAGGCGCTCTACGAGATGGTCTGGGAGGACGGCTGGAAGATCAACGGTGTGGCCACCCGGCCCGACGGCGGCGTCATCTAATAGGCGGCTACCTGGGGGGCCCATGGACTTCGACTTCACGCAGGAGCAGCAGGACTTCCGCCAGGAGGTGCGCACCTGGCTCGCCGAGAACGTGCCCGCGCACCTCAAGGGCCGCGGCTTCGCGTCCTCCCGCGCCGAGGTGGAGGAGGTCAACCGCTTGCGCGAGTGGCAGCGCATGCTGCACAAGGCGGGCTACGTGGGCATGGACTGGCCGGCCGAGTACGGCGGCCGCGGCGCGTCCATCATGGACCAGGTCATCCTCTACGAGGAGCTGTCGCGCGCGGGCAGCCCGCAGCCGCTCAACCGCAGCGGCCTCAGCATGCTCGGTCCCACCCTGATGAAGCACGGCACCCCTGCCCAGCGGGCCCGGCACCTCGACCGGATCCTGACCGCCGAGGACATCTGGTGCCAGGGCTTCTCCGAGCCCAACGCGGGCAGCGACCTGGCGAATCTCCAGACCCGCGCGGTTCTGGACGGCGATCACTACGTGCTCAACGGCCAGAAGGTGTGGACGAGCATGGCCCACGTGGCCGCGTGGGGCTTCTTCCTGGTGCGCACCGACCCGACCGCGGCCAAGCACAAGGGCATCACGTTCCTGCTGCTCGACATGAAGAGCCCCGGCCTCACCATCCGGCCGCTGCGTCAGATCACCGGCGAGGCCGAGTTCAACGAGGTCTTCCTCGAGAACGTGCGCGTGCCGGCCGGCAACGTGGTCGGCAAGGTGAACGAGGGCTGGGGCGTTGCGCTGACCACGCTGGCCTACGAGCGCGACGTGCTCACCATGATCCGCCACATCAGCCTGCGCACCGCCCTGCAGCGGCTGCTCTCCCTGGCCAAGCGTACGATGAAGAACGGCCGCCCCGCGTCGGAGGATCCGGTGGTGCGCCAGAAGATCGCCGCCCTCTCCATCGGCGAGCGAGTGCTCCAGCTCAACGGCTATCGCAGCCTGACCAAGATCCTGCGCGGCGGCGCCCCGGGCCCCGAGGGCTCGACCTCCAAGCTCTTCTGGAGCCAGCTCGACCAGGAGCTGGCCGAGCTGGCCACCGAGATCATCGGGCCCTACTCGCAGCTCAAGGCGGGCACCGCACTGGCGCCCGACGAGGGCGAGTGGGAGTTCTACTGCCTGCTGGCCCGCGGCAGCGGCATCCGCGCGGGCACGACCGAGATCCTGCGCAACATCCTGGGCGAGCGCGTGCTCGGCCTACCCAAAGACTAGGAGAACGCACCGTGGCCACCGAGACCAGCGAGCTGCTCTACGAGGTGAAGGACCGCATCGCCACCATCACGCTCAACCGGCCCGACAAGATGAACGCCTTCACCGGGCCCATGATCGAGCGCTGGGCCGCCTCCCTCCACGAGGCGCAGCACGACCCCAACGTGAACGTGGTGATCGTCACCGGCGCGGGCAAGGCATTCTGCTCGGGCGGCGACGTCGGCCGCATGGGCGCGGGCGACCCCACCCCGCTCGACAACAAGAACGGGCTCTGGGAGCACATCCACCGCGTGCCCAAGACGCTCGAGGCCATGGACAAGCCGGTGATCGCGATGATCAACGGGGTGACGGTGGGCGCGGGCATGGGCATGTCGCTCATGTGCGACATGCGCATCGCCTCCGACGCGGCGCGCTTCTCCACCGGCTACGTGCGGGTGGGCCTGGTGCCCGGCGACGGCGACACCTACTTCCTCCCGCGGCTGATCGGCACGGCCCGCGCTCTCGAGCTGCTGTGGACCGCCGACTTCATCGAGGCGCCCAAGGCCCTCGAGCTCGGCATCGTGAACCGCGTAGTGCCGCACGACAAGCTCCACGAGGAGACCTACGCCTTCGCCCGCCGCGTGGCCGACGGTCCCCAGATCCCGGTGCGGATGATCAAGCGGCTCGTCTACCAGTCCATGCGCCTCGACCTGCGCACGCACCTGGACCTGGTCTCCTCGCACATGGCGGTGGTGCGCGAGACCGAGGACCACAAGGAAGGGGTGCAGGCCTTCAAGGACAAGCGCGCGCCCAAGTTCAAGGGGCGGTAGGCGCGCTGGGCACGCGGCCGGCCCGGCTCCGCTTCATCATTGCCACCATCCTGGTGGCGGGGCTCGGGGGCGCGCTCGGGATCTATCTGGCTGCGGGATCGGTGCCCGGGGACCCGCTCGGGCGGGAGGACTCCAAGCAGTACCTGCGGGGCATGGAGCTCTACGGCGGGAAGGCGAACGTCCTGGCCGCCGAGCTCATGCAGTGGTTCCAGTCGCTGTGGCATGGCAAGCGACTCGCGGTGACCGTCGCGTGCATCACGGTGCTCGTGGCCGCGGTGGTCTGGTTCGTGGACCCGGCCTCCCAGGAGTGAAAGATGGAGCTGCTGGTGCAGATGGTGGATATCACCACGCTGCGGGTGGACGCCATCGTCAACGCGGCCAACGAGAAGCTCGCGCCCGGCGGTGGGGTGTGCGGGGCCATCCACGCCAAGGCCGGCCCCGAGCTGGCCGCCGCGTGCGCGGCGATCGGCGGCTGCCCGACCGGCGAGGCGCGCGTCACCCCCGGGTTCCGTCTCCCGGCCCGGCACGTGATCCACGCGGTTGGCCCCATCTGGCGGGGCGGAGGGGCCGGCGAGCCCGAGCTGCTGGCGTCGGCCTACCGCTCGTCTCTGCACCTCGCGGAGGAGCATGGGCTCCGGAGCGTGGCGTTCCCGGCGATCAGCACCGGGATCTTCGGTTATCCGTACCAGGCCGCGACCAGGATCGCGGTGCAGACGGTCCAGGCCGCCGCCGCGAGCCGGCGGCACCTCGAGCGGGTCGTCTTCGCGTGCTTCACCGCCGACGTGTTCCAGGCCTACCGGGACGAAGGTGTGCTCACGGGAGCGGGCCGATGATCACCCGCGTCCGCTACTTCACGGGCCAGCTCCTCGGCGTCGCCGACTTCGAGACGGAGCAGCGCTACGTCATCGACCGGCTCCGGCGTCACAACCGCTGGCTCCACGGCTGGGGCATTGTGGGCGGGCTCCAGATATCGGTGGGCCGGGAGGAGATCGTGGTGGCGCCGGGGTTCGCCATCGACTGCTTCGGCAACGAGATCGAGGTCGAGCAGCCGAGCCGCTGGCCGCTTCCCGACGCGAGCAAGGCCTGCTTCCTGACCATCGCCTTCGCCGAGCGCGCCGTCCTCCCGGCGGTGGTGGCCGCGGACCCGGCGACGTCCGGCGACGGGGAGTCGGTGGCGTACAGCCGCGTCGAGGAGGGGTGGCTGCTGGCCTACGCCGCGGAGGACCCCGCGCGCGGTCACCCCGGCAGCACGCGCCGGCCCGAGTCCTGTGGCCGCCCGCACGCGGTGGCGCTCGCGCGCCTGGTGCGGACGGGCTTCCGGTGGCGCCTCGATCCGCGCTTCCGCCCCGGGCACGCGCGGACGTAGCGGCGTCATGACGCCTGAGCACCGCCGGCTGATCGAGCGGATCAGATCCTCCGCGCAGATCGTCCGCCTCGCAGTGGAGGCGGCGCCGCGCGAGCGCTTCGACGTGCCGCCGAAACCCGGGGAGTGGTCGGCCCTGGAGACCCTGACCCACCTGCGCGACGTGATCGTCCACGTCTACGGGCTGCGCATGCGCCGGCTCTTCTACGAGCACGCGCCCGTCTTCGCCGACTTCGACGAGGAGGCCTACCGCCCGGCCAGCCTCGCGCGCGGCGAGAGCGTCGAGTATCTGCTCGACACGTTTCTGGGCGAGCAGGAGCAGCTCGCGCGCCTGCTCGAGGCGGTGCCCGATGCGGAGTGGGCGCGCGAGGGGACCCACCCGAAGTACGGCGCCATGTCCATCGAGTTCCTGGCCCGGCGGTGCGGCGAGCACGCCGAGGAGCACGCCGCTCAGATCGCCGCCGCGGTCCGGGGCTCCTGACCGGCCGCCCGCTCAGCGCGCCGACGGAAAGCGCGGCGGGCGCTTCTCCCTGATCGCGGCCGCGCCCTCGCGCACGTCTCCGTCCATGAAGGTGAGCATCTCGAGCGCGATCGACTGGTCGAAGATGGGCCCGGCCATGCGCAGCCAGTTGTTGAGCGAGCGCTTGGTCCATCGGATGGCCTGCTGCGCGCCGGTGGCGAGCTTGTCGGCCACCTCGAAGGCCTTCGGCAGCACCTCCGCGGGCGGCACGCACAGGCTGACCAGCCCGATGCGCTCGGCTTCCCGGCCGTCGATGAAGTCGGAGGTGAGCAGGTAGTACTTGGCCTTGGCCATGCCGCAGAGCAGGGGCCAGACGATGGCCGCGTGATCGCCCGCCACGACCCCCAGCTTCGTGTGGCCGTCGGTGAAGCGCGCCGTCTCCGAGATGATGCTGATGTCCGAGAGCAGCGCCACCACGAGCCCCGCGCCCACCGCCACGCCGTTGATCGCGGAGACCACCGGCTTGTCGAGGTTGATCATGTTGTAGACGATGTCGGAGGCCTCGCGCATCGTGCGGGCCAGGCGCTTCGGGTCCCGGGCGTTGGCCTCCACCATGTCGAGGTCGCCACCCGCCGAGAAGGCCCGGCCGGCGCCGGTGATCACCGCGACGCGCGCGCTGTCGTCGGCATCGAGAGTGAGCCAGACCTGGGTCAGCTCCCAGTGCAGCCGGTCGTTGGTGGCGTTGAGCACCTCCGGCCGGTTGATCGTGATGAGCACAACCCCGTTGGGCCGGCGCTCGAACAGCAGATGCTGGTAGTCGCGGTAGTCCATTACGGGCCGCCTCCTGTCGGGTGTAAGCTCCGCCAGGAGGCTAGCACGGCCAGGAGCCGTCGGGCCTCCTTGCGAAAAGGCACCCGCGCCGGTGTGTAGAAGCCTCGGGTGAGGAGTGGACATGTCGGCCTACGAGCAGCAGCGCCTCGGCACGGCGAGCACGCTGGCCCGGCTCGCCCTGATCGGCCTCGTGCTCGCGGCGGTCGCCGCCGGGTTCGCCTATCTCGGCGGGTGGCTGACTCCGCGCGCGCTGACGCCCGCGCGGATCACCGACGCGTTCGAGCACGTTGCAGGCGTGCACCCGGGCTTCCGCCGCAATCATGCCAAGGGCGTGGGCGTGTCCGGGTTCTTCGAGAGCAACGGAACAGGCGTGCGGTTCTCGAAGGCGGTGGTCTTTCGACCCGGGCGCGTGCCCGTGATCGGTCGCTTCTCCCTGTCGGGCGGCCGGCCCGACGTCGCGGATGCGGCCGACGAGGTCCGCGGCCTGGGGCTTCAGTTCAGTCTGCCGGACGGCGAGGTGTGGCGGACGGCGATGATCAACCTGCCCGTGTTTCCGTTCCGGACCCCCGAGGCATTCTACGAGCAGCTCGTCGCGTCCGCGCCCGACCCCAGGACGGGCAAGCCCGATCCCGCCGGCATGAAGGCCTTTCTCGAGCGCCATCCCGAGACGGTGCAGGCCCTGGCCGTCATCAAGAGCCAGCCGATCGCGTCGGGGTTCCACAACACCACGTTCCATGGCCTGAATGCGTTTCGCTTCATCAACTCGGCGGGCCAGTCCGTGCCGGTCCGCTGGCTGCTGGAGCCGATGCAGCCGTTCGAGGCGGCAAGCGCCGCTTCGGCACCCCGGGACAAGGACTATCTGTTCGACGCGCTGATCGCGCAGGTGCAGCGCCAGCCGCGGCGATGGCGTCTCGTCCTCACCATCGGGCAGCCCGGCGATCCCACTCGCGACGCCACCATTGCCTGGCCCGCGGGACGCGAACGCGTGGACGTCGGCACCGTGACGCTCGATCGAGTGGAGGCCGAGGACACCAGTCCCGTGACGGACATCAACTTCGACCCCCTGGTCCTGCCCGCGGGCATCGCGCCATCGGACGATCCCTTGCTGAGCGCGCGCTCGGCGGTGTACGCCAGATCGTTCACGCGGCGCGAAGGCGAGAAGAAGCAGCCGAGCGCGATCGCGGGCGCCGACGTCCGTCGGGGGAAGTGACATGCCGAGCGCACCGCGTCAGTTCGCCCTCCCCTCGCGGCTCCTGCACTGGACGATGGCGGCCATGGTCCTGACCATGCTGTTCATCGGGGTGGCCATGATCGCGTCGCTGGCCGACTACCACACGCTGGTGTCGATTCATCGCCCGCTGGGGATCGCGATTCTCATCCTGGTGGTCGTTCGCTTCGTGAATCGCCGCCTGAACCCGCCTCCGCCGTTCCTGGCCTCGATGTCCCCCGCGGAGCGTCGGATCGCGTCGGTGTCGGAGCTCGCGATGTACGGGCTGATGCTCGTCCTTCCGCTGGTCGGCTGGGGGATGCTCTCGGCCGCGCGCTATCCGATCGTGCTCTATGGCTCCCTGCATCTGCCGTTCATCCTGCCCCACAGCCCGATGCTGTACGCGGTGCTACGGAGGACACACACTGTCCTCGCGTACCTGTTCTTCCTCACGTTCCTCGGTCACTTCGCCGCGATCCTGTTCCACACCCTGGTCCTGCGGGACGGGATCCTGAAGCGCATGGTGCCCTGGCGCGTGCCCTGAGAGGCCGCGCTCACGCCACCGCCGCGAGCTGGCCGATGATCGCCACGCAGGCCTCCGCGAGCTCCTTGCCCTTGGTCGCCATGTGCTGCTTGAAGAACTCCTCGTGGACCGCGTGCTCGTGGAAGTGGTGCGGCGTGAGCACCGCGGACAGCACGGGGACGTCGGTCTCCAGCGAGGTCTGCACGATGCCCTGCAGCACCGCCTGGGCCACGAAGTCGTGCCGGTAGATGCCGCCGTCCACGACGAGGCCGCTCGCGCACACCGCCGCGTAGCGGCCGGTCCGGGCGAGCTTGCGGGCCATCAAGGGGATCTCGAGGCTGCCGGGCACCGAGAAGAAGGCGACGTCGCCGGCCTTGTACCCGTGCCGGGCCAGCTCGGCCATGAATGCGGTCCGGCAATGGTCGGTGATGTCGGTGTGCCACGAGGCCTGCACGTAGGCGATCGGCTTCAAGGCCATGACGTTCCTCCGTGAGTGGGGTGTGGGCCGTAGTGTAGACCGTCGCCGTCGCCTTGACGAGGTCGGTCCCGGCGGGGCACTATCTGGATTCACTTCAGTGCTCCCCGACAACCTCGGCCATCTCTTCGACACCGCGCTCACCCTGACCCCGTCGAAGCCGGCGGTGTTCCAGGGCGACACCGTCCTGACCTACGCGGAGCTGGACGCCCGGTGCAACCGGATGGCCAATGCGCTGGCCGGGCTGGGGGTGACCGCCGGCGACCGGGTCGCGCTGCTCTTCAACAACGACTTTCGCTTCCTCGAGACGCTCTTCGGCACCATGCGGCTCGGCGGGGTGGTGGTGCCGCTCAACATCCGCATGGGCGACGAGGCCCTGCGCTACGTGACGGAGGATTCCGAGGCCGGCGTGCTGGTGGCGAGCGCGACGCTGGCCGAGCGCGGGCGCGCGCTGGCCGCGCAGATCCCGGCCATCAAGCACCTGATCGCCGACGGGCCGGCGGTCGAGGGCGCGCTGGCCTACGAGGCCGTGGTGGCCGCCGCGTCGCCCGCGCTGTCGCGGAGGGCGACCGCCTTCGACGAGACGTGCATGCAGCCGTACACGTCGGGCTCCACCGGCAAGCCCAAGGGTGTGCTGCTCACGCACGGCGGGCAGATCTGGAACGCCGACATCCTGCGCAAGGCGATCCTCGCCGACGACACCGAGCGCGCGCTGATCGCGGTGCCGCTCTACCACAAGAACGCGATGGCGGGGGCGGTGAAGCCGTTCCTGCTCGCGGGCGGGTCGCTCGTGATCCTGCCCGGCTTCGACGCGCTCGAGGTCATCCGCGCCATCGACCGATACAAGGTCACGTACCTGACCGGCGTGCCCGCGATGTACAAGATGATCCTCGCCGAGAAGGACGCGCTCGGCCGCCACGACGTGTCGAGCGTGCGCTACGCGGTGTGCGGCTCCGCGGAGGTGCCCGACGAGCTGCTGGAAGAGTTCCGCCGCGTGTTCGGCGCGCCCATCGGGGAGAGCTACGGGCTCACCGAGGGCGGGCCGGTGCCGGTCACCAACACGCGCTGGGGGCTCAAGAAGCGCGGCTCCTGCGGCCTGGCCTTCCCGGGCTGCGACGTGCGGCTGGTGGACGAGGCCGGTGCCGAGGTGGGCGTCGATGATGTCGGCGAGCTGATCACGCGGAACCCGGGCCTGGCCAAGGGCTACTGGAAGCTGCCCGAGGCCACCGCGAAGAAGTTTCGCGACGGCTGGCTCGCCACCGGCGACCTGATGCGCCGCGACGCCGACGGCTACTACTACTTCGTGGGCCGGCGCGACGACATGATCAACGTGGCCGGTGAGAACGTGTACCCCAAGGAAGTGGAGGACATCCTGCTCCGGCATCCGAACCTGCGAGACGCCTGCGTGGTGCCGGGCCCCCACGACGTCAAGGGCGAGGTGCCGATCGCCTTCGTGGTGGCTCGTGAAGCGGGCCGGACCACGGAAGAGGACGTGCGTCGCTTCTTCCTGGAGCGGGGCGCGCCGTACGCGCATCCACGCCGGGTCGTGTTCCTGGAGGCGCTGCCGCTGGGCGGCACCGGCAAGATCGACCGCATCGCGCTGAAGGCGCGGGCGCGCGAGGTCGGCTCGTGACGACGGCGGGCGGCGGGGAGCTGCGCTTCGATCACTCGCCGTTCATGCGCTTCCTCGGGCTCCAGATCGTCCGGGCCGAGAAGGGTCTCGTGGAGATCCGGCTGCCGTTCCGCGAGGAGTTCGTGCGTCACGACGGCTCGGACTGGCTGCACGGCGGGGTGGTCAGCGCGCTGGCCGACATCGCGGGGGACTACGCGGTGATCACCGAGACGAGCGCGGGCGTGCCCACCATCGACATGCGCGTGGACTACCTGCGGCCGGCACGCCGGGGCGACCTGCTGGCCACCGGGCGCACGGTGCGGGTGGGCAGGACGGTGAGCGTGGCCGACGTGGAGATCCGCGACGCTGGCGGCACGCTGGTCGCGGTGGGCCGCGCGTGCTACGCTTCGCCGCGCCCACCCGAGAAGGAGGAGACACGATGAGCGCGATGCCTCCCGACAACCTGAACGAGATCGGCGTGCTCAAGCGCCGCGAGATCGAGGCGCGCATCCTGATGCCGGTGCTGAGCGCCCTGGGCGACGAGTTCGGCCGCGAGAAGGTCCTCGAGATCGCGCGCCGCATCATCATCGACGTGGCGCGCGAGCAGGGCAAGGCGCTGTCCGAGCGCATGGGCGGCGACAGCCTCGGCCACTTCGCCACCGCGCTCGAGGACTGGAAGAAGGGCGACGCCTACCGGATGGACGTGCTCGAGCAGACCGAGGAGAGGTTCTCGTTCAACGTCACACGCTGCCGCTACGCCGAGATGTACCGCGCGCTCGGCATCCCGGAGATCGGTGCGCTGCTCTCCTGCAACCGGGACTTCTCGCTGGTGGAGGGCTTCAACCCGGCGGTCAAGCTGACGCGCACGCAGACCGTGATGGAGGGGGCGTCGCACTGCGACTTCCGCTTCGAGCTGCGCAAGCCCGCCCGCGCGGGGGAAGTGATCGCCGACGGGACGAGGAATGGGGTGGGGGAGCCTGGGGGAGGAGCGGCGCCGCTCCCCCCCAGATAAGAATGAAAGCGGTCGCGATCGACGCTCACGGAGGGCTCGAGCAGATCCGGCTGCGCACCGACTGGCCGGAGCCGTCCGCGGGGCCGGGCCAGGCGGTGGTGGAGGTGAAGGCCTGCGGGCTCAACTACCTCGACATCTTCGTGCTCCACGGCATGCCCGGCCTGCCGGTGGAGATGCCGCGCATCCCGGGCGGCGACATCGCCGGTGTCGTCCACTCGGTCGGTGCCGGCGTCTCGGGCGACTGGGTCGGCCGGCGCGTGCTGATCGACCCGCACATCAAGCACGGCGGCGCCCTGGGCGAGCACGGCAACGGCGGGCTCTGCGAGCGCATCGCAGTGGACGCCGGCAACCTGATCCATCTGCCCGACGCGGTCACCTTCGAGCAGGCCGCCTCGCTGCCGATCGCCTACGGGACCGCGTATCGCATGATGATCACGCGTGGGCATCTCCAGGCCGGCGAGCTGGTGCTGATCCTGGGCGCGAGCGGCGGCGTCGGCACCGGCTGCGTGCAGATCGCCAAGAACCTGAAGGCGCGCGTGATCGCCTGCGCGTCGTCCGCCGAGAAGCTGCGGCGCCTGCAGGAGCTGGGCGCCGACCACGTGATCGACTACACGAAGGAAGACTTCTCGAAGCGCGCCTGGGAGATCTCGGGCAAGAAGGGAGTGGACGTGCTCGTGAACTACACGGGCGGCGACACCTGGGTGCCGAGCCTGCGGACCCTGGCCCGACACGGTCGCCTGCTCACCTGCGGCGCCACCGCCGGCTTCGACCCGAAGACCGACATCCGCTACATCTGGCGCCGCGAGGTCAACATCATCGGCGCCAACGGCTGGACCCGCCAGGACCTCGAGGCGCTGCTGGTCGAGGTGGAGCGCGGCAGCATCAAGCCGATCATCGACAAGGTATTCCCGCTCGCCGAATCCCGCGAGGCCATGCGCGTAATGGAAGACCGCGAGGTCTTCGGCAAGATCATCATCCGCCCATGACCGCCGCGGTCAACGTCGGCACCTTCCTGTCCAGAGAGGGCAGGATAGCGATCGTAGACCTCTCGCGCCCCGACACCCCGCGCGAGGTCACCTACGCGGCGCTGGACGCCGCCTGCAACGCAGTGGCCGCCGGCCTGGCCGCGCGGGGCCTCGGGCGCGGCGACCGCGTCGGCATCCTCGCGCTGAACCGTCCGGAGTACATCGAGGCCCTCTACGGCACGATGCGCGCCGGGGCGATCCCGGTCCCGCTGAACATCAAGCTCCCCGCGGAGGCACTGGCCTTCATCGCCCGCGACGCCGACCTCAAGCTCGTCTTCGTGGACGCCGCGCACAGAAAGGTCGCCCCGCCCGGCATCCCGGCGATCGACTTCGACGCCGACTACGCGCGGTTTCTCAAGCCAGGCCGGTTCAGCGCGGTCACTCCGCGCCCCGATGACATCTGCCTGCAGCCGTATACCTCCGGCTCCACCGGCCGCCCCAAGGGCGTGCTGCTGACCCACGTCGGCCAGGCCTGGCAGATCGAGGCGCTCGTCGCCGCCCGCCGCATGACGCCGGACGACCGCGTGCTGGTGGCGGCGCCGCTTTACCACAAGAACGCGCTCGTGTGGACCAAGGTGGGCCTGGCCGGTGGCTCGTCGCTGGTGCTGCTGGCCCGCTTCGATCAGCGCCTCTATGTGGAGTCGATCGGCCGCTACCGGGTGACGCGCCTCTCCGGCGTGCCGACCATGTTCCACCTGATCCTGAACGACCCGGCGCTGGCGCAGACCGACAAGACCTCCGTGCGGTTCATCGGCGTGGGCTCGGCGCCCGCCTCGCCCGCGCTCTTCGAGGCGCTCGCCCGCGCGTTCCCCAACGCGGTGGCGACCAACGGCTACGGCGTGACCGAGGCGGGCCCGGTGATGTTCGCCGGTCATCCAACTGGTTTACCCAGGCCCGCTACGTCCATCGGCTACCCGCTGGCTGGCTGCGAGATCCGTCTCGACCCCGGCCCCGACGAGGGCGTGCTGCTCACCCGCAACCCGGGCGTGATGGTCGCGTACCACAATCTGCCGGAGGAGACCGGGCGGCGGCTCAAGGACGGCTGGTTCGACACCGGCGACGTCTGCCGCCGCGACGCCGACGGCTTCTACTACTTCGTCGGTCGCACCGACGACATGTTCGTCTGCGGGGGCGAGAATGTCTACCCGGGCGACGTCGAGGGCACGCTGGAGCGCCACCCGGACGTGCTGCAGGCCGCGGTGCTGCCGGTGGATCATGAGCTCAAAGGTCAAGTGCCGGTGGCCTTCGTGGTCGCGCGGCCCGGCGCCGGCCTCACCGAGCAAGCCGTGAAGGAGTGGGCGCTGGCCCACGGCCCCGCCTACCAGCATCCCCGACGCGTGTTCCTCGTCCCCGAGCTGCCGCTGGCCGGGACGAACAAGATCGATCGCGCGGCGCTCCGGACGCGCGCGCTTGCCGCTCCACCCCCACGAGGAGGCTGACCCATGTTCATCGATCGCCGAACGTTCATGAAGGGAAGCGCCGTCGCCGGCGCGGCCGCGGTGGCCCCGCAGGTGCTCGTGGGCACCGCCCGCGGCCAGCAGAGGAACAAGGTGGTCTTCGTCTCCGAGGAGTCGAACCCGAAGGCCATCGCGGTCTACGACAAGATCAACGCGGACTTCAAGAAGGAGACCGGGATAGAGGTGGTCATGGAGTACCCGGGCTTCGCCAACATCGCCAAGCGCGTGGCCACCCTGATCGCGGCGGGCACCCCGCCCGAGATCGTCTGGTACGGCGCGGGGCAGGCGATGAACCTGGCGCTGGAGAACCAGCTGGCCGACGTGGGCGACGTGATCCGAGCCACCGGCGGCACCGCGGAGAACCTGCGCCTGGTCTACAAGGGAGCCGACCGCTCCATCCCGACCAGCCAGCAGTTCACCTATGGCTGGTACCGCAAGGACCTCTTCCAGGCGAAGAACCTGGACGCGCCCAAGAGCTGGGACGAGTACCTCAGCGCGGCCAAGACGCTCAGCAACCCGCCGAGCATGTACGGCTGCATCGTGCCCTCGGCGGAGACCGGCGCCTCCACGCTCCTGCTCGAGACCATGTTCATGAAGAACAACGTGCACTGGTTCGGGTGGGACGCGGGCAAGAAGGACTACGAGGTCGTGCTGGACAAGGGCGACCAGAAGAAGCGCGCCGTCGAGACGCTCGACTACCTGAACGAGCTGCACAAGTACTCGCCCGAGGCCAGCACCTACAACTGGGGCGAGCTGATGTCGACCTACTTCAGCGAGAAGGCGGCGTCGTCCTACTACGTGGGCTCGCGCCTGCTCGACCAGACCATCGCCAACAACCCCAAGATCGCCGACGCCACCGTGCCGTTCGAGCTGCCGAGGAAGCTGACCGACTCCTACTACCTGTCGATCCAGGGCTTCCACATCCTCGAGAAGTCGAACGTGGACGGCGCCAAGAAGTACGTCACCTTCTTCCTCCAGCACCCCGACCTCATCGCCTGGTACCACGCGGTGCCTTTGCACATCATCCCGGCCAGCCGGCAGATGCTCAACTCGGCCAAGTACCAGGACAACCCGGTCATCCAGAAGCGGATGGACGTGCTGAAGTTCCTCGACTCGATCTGGACCAAGGGGGTGCCGCTCTACTACTGGGACGGGCGTGAGCTGAACCCCTACATCGGCCTCTTCCACAACGAGAACCTCGCCGGCTGGATGCTGGCCGCGCGCAACATCAAGGGGATGAAGTCGGACCAGGTCGTGGACGAGGCCGCCGCCCAGGTCCGCAAGAAGATGAAGCGGGTCGGCTAACCCTCTCCCCTCTGGGGAGAGGGCAGGGTGAGGGGGACGGGGCGGTGAGTGCCCACACGGAACGGCGCGCGTGGATATTCGGCACCACCGCCCCCGCTCTCGTCTTCCTCCTGGTGATCGCCTACCTCCCCATCGCCTATGCAGTCACGCTCTCCTTCTTCAAGAAGACCGCCTTCAACCCGGCCATGAAGTGGGTCGGACTGGACAACTACCGGTTCATCCTGGAGGAGCCGGAGCTCTGGAGCGCGTTCTGGCGCTCCGTGGTCTTCACGCTGGGCGCCGTCGCGCTGCAGCTCGTGTGGGGGCTGGTCTCTGCCCTGCTGCTGAACCGGACTTTCAAAGGCCTCAATCTGGTCAGGAGTCTGTTCGTGCTGCCGTATCTCCTCCCGTCCATCGTGGTGGCGCTGGTCTTCCAGTGGCTGCTCTCCCAGGAGTACGGCGTCGTCAACCAGGTGCTGATGCAGACCGGGGTGGTCGCGCGGCCGATCAACTTCTTCGGCGGCCTGGCCACCGCCATGTGGGCGGTCATCGGCATGGCGGGCTGGCAGTACGGCTCCTTCGCCACGCTGCTGATCCTGGCCCGGCTGCAGGCCATCAACCCCAAGCTCTACGAGGCCGCCGCCGTCTCGGGCGCCGGCACGCTCCGCGCCTTCCGGGACGTGACGCTGCCCAATCTGCGCACCACCCTGATCGTGATCGCGCTCTTGCGCGGGATCTGGATGTTCAACAAGTTCGACTCGATCTGGCTGGTGACCCACGGCGGCCCGCTCAAGGCCACCGAGACCCTGCCGCTCTACGCCTACCGCCTGGCCTTCGAGGAGTTCGACTTCGGCCTGGCCGCGGCGGCCTGCACCGTGATGTTCGTGGTGCTGCTGGTGGGCGCGGTGGTCTACTTCAAGCTGTTCGATCCCACGAAGGAGATCGAGGTGGGGCGGTGAGCCGGCTCGGGCTCTACGGGCCCCTCGCCCTGCTGCTGGTGGTGCTGGTGCTCGTGGCCTTCCCGTTCTACTGGATGCTGCTCACCTCCGTCACGCCCCGGGAGGCGCTCTTCAAGCCACCCTACCGGCTCTTCCGCCTCGACCTCTCGCCGGGCAACTACCGCGAGCTGCTCTTCGCCACCGAGTTCGTCCGCTACTTCGTCAACAGCCTGATCGCGGCGGTGGGCGCCATCGTGCTGAACGTGATCGCGGCCACCCTGGCGGGCTACGGACTCACCCGCTTCGCCTTCCCGGGCAAGAGGACCTTCGCCTTCGGCACGCTCTTCTCCTACATGTTCCCGCCCATGCTGATGGCGATCCCGCTCTACATCCTCTTCTCCGCGCTCCAGATGCGGAACACCTACACCGGCCTGATCCTGGCCCACATGGCCATCAGCCTGCCGCTCAACATCTGGCTCATGTGGCAGTACTTCCAGATCGTGCCCGTCTCGCTGGAGGAGGCCGCGTGGACCTCGGGCGCGAGCCGCCTGGCCGCCCTGCGCCAGGTGTGCCTGCCCTCG
>Ga0335070_10000615_pt1 | contig 40064 bp, 36 predicted proteins | sample Lox_Sample_13_FD_206722 | JGI IMG/M metagenome (GOLD analysis project Ga0335070, IMG submission 206722) | Soil microbial communities from Loxahatchee National Wildlife Refuge, Florida, United States - Lox_Sample_1.3 | ecosystem: Environmental > Terrestrial > Soil > Wetlands | place: USA... | reverse complement strand
GTCAACGGAAGCGTGCAGTCTCGGCGGACGCCTCGCGCGGGCTTCGCAGGCGTTCGTCGGGGCTTCGCCGCACGAGTTGCGCGCCGCCTGCCGGTGCCCGTCGGCGCGCGAGCGCCGGCAGCGTCACGCGCGGCGCTCAGATCTCGCGGCGCGGCGCGTCCTCGGGCTCGGAGGGCGGCGACTCGGAGTGGCTCTGCGAGAAGAGCGACTCGCGCACGAAGATCGGCGCGCCGGCGCGCAGCGCGATCGCGATCGCGTCGGAGGGGCGCGCGTCGATGGGCACGGTGCGATCTCCGCGGCGCACGTGCATCAGCGCGTAGTAGGTGCCCTCGCGCAGCTCGGTCACGACGACGCGCGCGACCTCCGCGTCGAGTCCGCGGATCAGGTCGCGGGCGAGATCGTGGCTGTTCGGTCGCGGCGGATGCACCTGCTCGATCTCGAGCGCGATCGAGCGCGCCTCGTCGCGGCCGATCCAGATCGGCAGCCAGCGCGTCCCGCCCTCCTCTTCGAGCACGACGACGGGAGCGTCGTTCTCGTCGATCACGATGCGGTCGACCCGCACGCGCACGTCGCGCGGCGTCGCGGGGGCGCCGGGGCCGCAGCCGCCGATCGCGAGCAGTGCGGCGGAGAAACCGGCGAACGCCCGGAGCCCTGCGCATCGAGCCATGGAGCCCGACTCCCGGGCACAGAGTACCACCGCGAGCGGGGCCGAGGCGCGCGGCGGAGGCCGGGCCGGGAGTGGTCGGGGCGACTGGATTCGAACCAGCGACCTCTTCGTCCCGAACGAAGCGCGCTACCAGACTGCGCCACGCCCCGAGACACCCGCGGCTCGCGAGGCGCGCCAGTATAGGTCAGTGCGATTCGAGGCGCCGGAGCTCGAAGATCTCGTCGGGCAGGTCCGGATTCGCCACGAGGTGCAGCACCTCGAGCGTCGTGAACGACTCGAGCTGGAGGTTCCGCATCGTGATCCGCATCGGCACGTGGACGCCGCCATAGTCCTGGATGTCCAGCGCCCGCGTGCGCAGCTCCTTCACCTCGACGCCCGACTTGTCCCAGTAGCGCACGCGCAGCGGGACGAGGCGACGCTTGTCGATGTAGAACCAGAACTTCGAGTACTCCGAGTCGAAGAGCGCCGTCGGGCGCGCCTCCACCAGGTACACCGACGCGTCGTCCACCGAGGAGTCGTCGAGCCGCACGTAGGTGGCGTCCTCGAGGTCCCGGGGGATCACGTCCTCGAAGGCGAAGTCCGTGCCGAACACCGCTTCCCCGCGCAGGTTCACCCGCATGGTGCGGCGCCGCGCGGGCAGGTAGACGAAGTGGTCGTCGATGCGGCCGCGATTCTGGATCATCAGATAGGCCGAGTGCCGCAGGTCGAAGGGCTCCGTGTAGCGGACCAGCGTCTTGGACACGATGCCTCGCAGCGGCCGGCCCTCGGCGTCGCGGAAATCCTTGAACGTGATGCCGAGCCGCGTCTCCTGGACCCGCCCGTCACGGTCGCCCGAGACCATGCGCGACTCCTCGGTGAAGGAGCGGAAGCGGTTGTCGAGCACGCGGGAGTAGATCTGCTCCCCGGTGAGCTCGGGCTCGGTCCGATCGGCGTGGACCGCGCCGGCCGACGCGAGGCCCGCCGCGAGCGTCAGGACGATCGCCCGCGCGCGCGCGCGCGCCATGCGCGCCTAGCGGATCCGCGCGGCGCGGCGCAGCTCGGCGATCGCCGCGGCGCGGTCCTGCGCGCCGAACACCGCCGTGCCCGCCACGAACACGTCGGCGCCCGCGCGGGCGGCGGCGCCGATCGTCTCGGGTCCGATGCCGCCGTCGACCTCGAGGGCCACGTCGAGGCCGCGCTCGTCGATCCAGCGCCGCAGCGTCTCGATCTTGCCGAGCATGCTGGCGATGAACTTCTGGCCGCCGAAGCCGGGGTTCACCGTCATCACCAGCACCTGGTCGACGTCGCCGAGCACCGGCTCGATCGCGCCGGCCGGCGTCGACGGGTTCAGCACGACGCACGCGCGCGCGCCCGCCTCGCGGATCTGCGCCAGATTGCGGTGCAGGTGCGGGCACGTCTCGACGTGCACGCCGACGGTCGAGGCTCCGGCCCGCACGAAGTCGGCGACGTAGCGCTCGGGCTCGACGATCATCAGGTGGACGTCGAGCGGCAGCGAGGTCGAGCGCCGCACCGCCTGCACGATCAGCGGGCCGATCGTGATGTTGGGCACGAAGCGCCCGTCCATCACGTCGACGTGCACGAGGTCGGCGCCGCCGCGCTCGATGCTGGCGAGCTCGGAGGCGAGCGCCGCGAAGTCCGCCGAGAGCAGCGAGGGAGCGATCCGGATCTCGCGACTCACGCGCGTCGCTCGAAGCGCGCCGCGAAGAAGCCGTCGGCGTCGTGGCGGTGGGGCCACGTGCGCAGGAAGCCGCTCTCGTCGAGCAGCGGGCGCACGCAGGCGGGCGCCGAAGAGGCCGGTGCGAGCGCGAATCCGCCGCAGTCGCGCAGGAACGCTTCCACCACGGCCTCGTTCTCCTCCGGCAGCAGCGTACACGTACTGTAGACGAGGACGCCGCCGGGCCGCAGCGCGGCGGAGGCGCTGCGCAGGATGGCGCGCTGGCTCTCGGCGAGGCGCGCCGGATCGCCCGGGTGGACGCGCCAGCGCGCGTCGGGATTGCGGCGCAGCGCGCCGAGGCCGGAGCAGGGGGCGTCCACCAGCACGCGGTCGAAGGGCGTGGCGACGACGCTCTCCGGCAGGGCGCGAGTCGCGTCGACGACGCGGCACGCGAGGTTGCCGAGCCGCAGCCGCCTGGCCGCGCGGCGCACCAGCTCGAGGCGCCGCTCGTTGCGGTCGAGAGCCAGCACCGAGCCGGATGCCCCGACGCGCTCGGCGATCGCCGTCGCCTTGCCGCCCGGTGCCGCGCAGACGTCGAGCACGCGCTCGCCGGCCGACGGATCCAGCAGCGCGACTACCAGCTGGCTGGCCTCGTCCTGCACCGTGAAGCGGCCCGCGCGGAAGGCGGGATCGAGCGACGGGTTGCCGCGCCGCCCGAGCGAGATCCCGTCCGGGGCGTGCGCACAGGGGCGTGCCTCGGGGTAGCGCTGCGACAGCTCCCCCAGCAGCGCGTCGCGCGACACGGCCAGCGGATTCGCGCGTACCGTGAGCGGAGGCGCCTCGTTGCAAGCCGCGGCCAGCAGCGCGGCCTCCTCCGGTCCGAAGCTCTCGATGAAGCGCGCCGCGATCCACTGCGGCAGCGACAGCGCGTACATCAGGTGCCCGAGCGGATCGTCGACCAGCGCCGGCAGCGCGATGTCGCCGTGCTCGCGCGCCAGGCGCCGCAGCACGGCGTTCACCAGGCCCGTCGATCGCTCGGCGCCGAGCGCGCGCACGCAGCGCACCGACTCGTCGACGGCAGCCGACGCGGGGACGCGGTCGGCGAACAGGATCTGGTAGGCGCCGAGCCGCAGCGCCGTGGCCACCAGCGGCTCGAGGCGGTCGAGATCGCGGTCGAGGCAGCGGCGCAGCAGGTGGTCGATGCGCCCGCGCCAGCGCAGCGTGCCGTAGACGAGCTCCGTCGCGAAGGCGCGGTCCGGGCCCGACAGGTCGCTGCGCGCGAGGTTCGCGTGCAGCAGCAGGTCCGCGTAGGCGCCGGCCCGCTGCACGCGCTCGAGCACGCGCAGCGCGAGCACGCGGGTGCGCGTCGGCGCGGGTGCGCGTCCCTCGCCGCGCCGCTCGCGCGGCACCGGACGGCCGCGCCGCGGTCTCGTGTGCTCCATGCTTCCCCGCCGCTGCGGGACGTTCCTAGAGGTCCCGCGCAGGGCCGAGATTAGCCGAGACCCCCGCGCCGAGCCGCGCGCCGTCGGGGATGGGGCGTCCGCGCAGGAAGGCCGCCGTGTCGAGCGGGCGCCCTCCGGCGCGCTGGAGCACGAGGGGCACCAGCCAGCCGTCGCCGGTGGCGATGCGCAGGCTCCCGTCGCCGGGCGCGTGCACGCGCCCCGGCTCGCGGCCGGTGGCACCCGGCTCGGCGCGCGCCCGCAGGATGCGCAGCGGCTCGCCCTGCCAGTCGCCGTGCGCGCCGGGGCTCGGCGACAGGGCGCGCACGCGCAGCGCCAGCGCGCGGGCCGGCTCGCGCCAGTCGAGCCGCGCCTCGTCCCGCTCGAGCTTCGGCGCCAGCGTCGCGCGTGCGGCGTCCTGCTCTCGCCACACGGCGGTGTCGGCCGCGATCTCGGTCAGCGCTTCAGCGATCGCGTCGGCGGCGAGGTCCGCGAGCCGCTGCGTGAGCTCGCCGCACGTCTCGTCCGCGCCGATCGCGAGCTCGCGCACGAGCGCCACCGGACCCGCGTCCATCTCGCGCTCGACGCGCATCACCGAGATGCCCGTGCGGGTGTCCCCGGCGAGGATCGCCCGGGCGATCGGGGCGGCGCCGCGCCAGCGCGGCAGCAGGCTCGCGTGGGCGTTGATGCAGTAGCCGCGCCGGGGCAGCTCGCGCACGGAGCGCGGCAGGAACTGGCCGAAGGCCACGACCACGCCGAGGTCGGGCGCGGCGTCGGCGAGCGCCGGGAGCGCCTCCGCGACGCGCTCGGGCCGCAGCAGCGGCGCGCCGCGTTCCAGCGCGCAGCGGGAGACCGGCGAGGGCTGCCGCGCGCGGCCGCGCCCGCGCGGGCGATCGGGCTGGCTCACGACGGCGGCGACTTCGTGCGGACCCGCGAGCAGCCGTTCGAGGGTCGGCACGGCGAACTCGGGCGTGCCGAAGAAGGCGATGCGCAGGGCGGCGTCCCGGCCGCGGCTCAGGACTCGGCCGCGCCGACGGCCACGTCTTCTTCCTGCTCCTGGCGCAGCTGCTTCTTGCGCCGCAGCGTGTAGCGGCTGCGCTTCAGCTGGCTGATGTGGTCGACGAGCAGGACGCCGTTCAGGTGGTCCACCTCGTGCTGGAAGCAGACGGCCTGCAGACCCTCCGCGCGGATCGCGACCTCGGCGCCCTCGAGATCCGTCGCGAGCAGCAGCACGCGCTCGGCGCGCTCGACCTCGGCCTCGAGCTCGGGCACCGACAGGCAGCCCTCCTTCCAGACGATCCGGCCCTCGTGCTCCGAGAGCTCCGGGTTCACGAGGATCAGGGGGCTCTTCGAGGCGCCCTCCTCGTTCCACTGCGTGTCGACCACGATCAGGCGCACGTTCTCGCCGACCTGGGGAGCCGCCAGGCCGACGCCGGGCTCGTCGTACATTACCTCGCACATGTCCTGTGCGAGCAGGCGCAGCTCCTCCGTCAGCGTCTCGATCGGCTTCGAGACGACGCGGAGTCGCGGATCCGGGAATTTCAAGACGGGTCGCAGGGCCAAGGGCGCCTCGGGCATCGCATGCGCGGGTCCAGGGCCGCGCGGCTGCGAGGGATTCTCATAGCATGTTCTGCGGATCGACGTCCACGCTGGCCTGGACGCCGCGCTCGCAGGCGCGCGCCGCCGCGGCGAGCGCGACACCGGCGAGCCGCGCGGTCCGCTCGCCCCCGGCGACGAGCAGCTGGTGGCGGAAGCGCCCGCGCAGCCGGGCGAGCGGCGCCGGGGCGGGTCCCATGCGCGTGTAGTCCTCCGCGTCCTTCGCGGCGTCGTCGGCCGCCTGCGCGAGCGTCACCGCGGCGCGGCGCGCGGCCTCGTCGTCCTCGCTGCTGCACAGCGCCTGCACGAGCCTGCGCAGCGGCGGCAGCCCGAGCGCGGCACGCTGCGCGAGCTCCGCGGCGTAGAAGGTCTCGTAGTCGTGCTCGCGCACCGGGAGGATCGCGTAGTGCGTCGGCAGGAAGGTCTGGATCACCACGCGTCCGGGCGCCCCGTCGCGTCCGGCGCGCCCGGCCACCTGGGTCAGCAGCTGGAACGTGCGCTCGGCGGCCCGGAAGTCCGGGATGTGCAGGCCGAGATCCGCGGCGACGACACCCACCAGGCGCACGCCCGGGAAGTCGTGCCCCTTGGCCACCATCTGCGTGCCGACCAGCACGTCGAGGCGCCGCGCGCGCAGATCGGCGAGCACGCGCTGGGCGTAGCCGCGACGCGCAGCGGCGTCGCGGTCGAGGCGCGCGATGCGCGCCTCCGGGAAGACCGCGCGGACCTCCTCCTCGAGGCGCTCCGTGCCGAGGCCGAGCAGCGCGGTGTCCTTCGCGCCGCAGCCGCGGCACGCGTCCGGCGGCGCGACCCGGTGATCGCAGTAGTGGCAGCAGAGCGCTCCCGCGCCGGCGTGGTAGACCAGCGCGATGTCGCAGTGCGGACAGCGCTCGGCGTGTCCGCAGTCGAAGCACAGCACCTTGGTGGAGAAGCCGCGGCGGTTCAGCAACAGGATCGTCTGGCCGCCCTCGGCGAGCACCTCGGCCATGGCGCGCCGCAGCGGCCGCGACAGCACGAGCTTGCGGCCGCGCGGCGCAGCGGCGCGCTCCTGGGCGAGGTCGACGATCTGCACGGCCGGCAGCGGACGCCCGCCGATGCGGCGCGGGAGCGTCAGGCGCACCACCTCGCCCCGCTCGGCGGCGTAGCGGGTCTCGAGGGAGGGCGTCGCGGAGCCCAGCACGACCGGACAGCGCGCGTGCTGCGCGCGCCGCGCGGCGAGCCGCCGCGCGTGGTAGCGGAAGCCCTCCTCGTTCTTGTACGCGCCGTCGTGTTCCTCGTCGATCACGATCACGCCGAGGTCGTCGAGCGGCGCGAAGAGCGCCGAGCGCGCGCCCACGGCGATCGCCACCTCGCCCGCGTGCAGCAGCTGCCACTGCTCGAGTCGCTGCGCCGGCCGCAGGGCGCTGTGCAGCACCGCGAGGGCGTCGCCGAAGCGCGCGCGCAGGCGCGCCACGAGCTGGTGGGTGAGCGTGATCTCGGGAACGAGCACGAGCGCCTGACGCCCGGCCCGCAGCGCCTCGCCGACCGCGCGCAGGTAGACCTCGGTCTTGCCGCTGCCCGTGACGCCGTGCAGCAGGAAGGTCTCGGGGCGCCGCTCCCGCACGGCCGCAACGATGGGCGCGAGCGCCTGCGCCTGGTCCGGCGTCAGCTCGAGATGCGCGTCGGGCGCGGCCTCCTCCTGGAAGACGTCGCCGGGCGCCGCGCGCTCGTGCACGGCCGCGAAGCCACGCTGGACGAGCGCGCGGACGAGGCGCGCGTCGAAGGCGGGCGCCAGCGCCACCAGCGGCTGCTCGCCCTCGGCAGCGAGGCGGCGCAACAGCGCGGCCTGGCGCGGCGCGCCGGACAGCGCGGCCAGCGCCGCGTCGAGCGCGACGCCCGGCGCGAGCGCGGCGCAGCGCACCACGCCGGGACGCACCCCGCGCGCTTCGCCGGCCCGCGCCCGCACGACCAGCCCGTCGCGCTCGAGGCGCAGCAGCAGCGCCGGGTCGATTCCCTGCGCGCGCAGCGCGCGCTCCGCGACGCTCCCGCGGGCCAGCAGCGCCAGGGCCGCGCGCGCGTTGCCCTGCGCGGCGCCGGACTCGAGTGCGGCGCGCCCGCGCGGCGCGAGGGCGAAGCCGGGTCGCGGACGCGGCGCCGCACCGGGGGGAAGCGCCGCGGCGAGGGCCAGGCCGGGCGGGCAGAGGAACTCGTCGGCGGCCTCGCGTAGCATGGCGATCATCGAGGGGGAGAGCACGGGCAGGGCGTCGAGCACGCGCTCGAGCGGTCGCAGGCCGGAGACGCCGGCGGAGTCCACGCACTCGACGACGACCCCGGTGAGCGTCCGCTGCCGGAACGGCACGAGGACGCGACAGCCGGGCCGCGCCGCCGGCGCGAAGGCGCCGGGCGCGACATAGTCGAAGAGCGAGTCGACCGGCAGGGGGAGCGCGACGCGCACGACGGCGCTGTGCGGTGCAGCGAAGAGGGGCTCGGTCATGTCGGGATTGTACGCAGCGAGGAGCGGACGCCGCCGCGGCGATTCGCGCGTCGAGGTGCGCGAGGGACGGCGCGGGCGGGCGCTGCGCGTGGACGGCACCTTCGCGTCCTGGTACCGGCCGGGCACGGCGCTGACGGGATCGGTCTGGGACGCGCTGGCCGCGCCGCTCTGCTGGCTGCCGGCCCCGCGGCGCCGCTCGGTGCTGGTGCTCGGGCTCGGCGCGGGGAGCGCCGCGCGCCTGGTGCGAGCGCTGGCACCGGACGCGCGCATCGTCGGCGTCGAGCGCAGCGCGGACGTGCTGCGCGCCGCGCGCCGCTACTTCGACCTGGACGCGCTCGGCGTCGAGGTGGTCCACGCCGACGCCCGCGAGTACCTGGTGCGGGCGCGCGGCGGCTTCGACGCGGTGATCGAGGATCTCTTCGTCGGCGGCGCGCGCGACGTGCGCAAGCCCGACTGGGTGCTGGCGGGCGGCCTCGGCGCGGCCGCGCGGCGGGTGAAGCCCGGCGGCCTCCTGATCTCGAACTCGATCGACGAGACCCGCGCCGTCGCCCGCGGCCTCGGCGCGCTCTTCCCGGCTCAGGTCGAGATCCGCGTCGACGGCTGGGACAACCGCGTGCGCGTGGCGGGGCCGTCGGTGCTGGAGGCGCGCGGGCTGCGCGCCGCCGTGGCGGCGAATCCCGTGATGGCGCCCGCGCTCGCGCGCCTCTCGTTCCGGGGCCCGGCGTCGGCCTGATCACCCGATCCAGGGCGCGCCGGAGAGCTTCCGCGCCACTCCGGCGCGGTTGTAGAGCAGCTCGTCCACGTCCGCGGGGCGCTCGCGCTCGCCGAAGTGGATCGCGCGCTGGCCCGTGCGCAGGCCGACGATGGAGAACTGCACCGCCGCATGGGTCATGAACCACTCGAGATCGCGGCAGGGGTAGCCGGTCAGCGCCTGGTAGTGCGCGCACACCTCGTCGGCGCGCAGGAAGGCGGGCATCGGCGGCAGGCCGAGCGCCTCGTTGATCTCCTCGAACACGCGGTGGGCATACACCAGCCAGAGGACGTCGAGCTCCGGCGGCCCGACGCAGGCCATCTCCCAGTCGAGCACCGCCACCGGACGGAAGTCGCGGTACATCACGTTGCCGATGCGGGAGTCGCCCCAGCAGAGCACGGGCGGACCCTCCTCGCGCGGGAAGTTCGCCTCGAGCCACGCGAAGGCCGCGTCGATCAGCGGCGAGCGCGTGAAGTCCGCCGCGACCCACTCGTACCAGTCGCGGCTGCGCTGGAGGCGGCGGCGCAGCGGGCTCGCGCCCCCGGCGCCGGCGTCGAGGAAGGCGAAGCGCTGCTCCGGGCGGTCGATGCGGTGGAGCGTCGCCAGCACGTCCACCGTCGCGTCCTGCAGCGTGCGGCGCTGCGCGGGTGTCGCGTCGTAGAGCCAGTTGTTGCCGAAGGTGTAGGGCGGGACGTCGGGAGGCACGACGCCCGAGAGCCGCTCCATCGTGAAGAAAGGCGCGCCGAGCACCGAGGCGTCGGGCTCGTACCAGCCCACTCTCGGCACGGGGACCGAGGTGAGCTCGCCGACGCTGCGGATCACCTGGAACTGGTGGTCGAGGCGATAGGACGGAAAGACCGGGACGTCGCCGCCGGCCGGCGCCACGCGCACCACCATCGGATGCGGGCCTCGCTTGCCGTCCTCCGACCACTCGGCCACCACCAGCAGCGTCTCGCTCGACATGCCGTTGGCCGACGTGCCCTGGAGCGACGTCACGCCCGGCTCGGCGTGCGGGAGGCGCGCGCGCAGCCAGCGCTCGAGGCGGCGGCGCAGCTCCTCCGGGTCGCGGCTCGAGCGGACGATCTTCTCCGGCGTCGCCGCGGCGGCCCGCGCATCCGCGCTCACGGCGCCACGTCCCCCGGCTTCTCGAAGCCGAGCGGCCGGTAGACGCCGAGGCACATGTTCTCGTGCATGCCGTAGGCGACCTCGCCGGTGTCGAGCTCGAAGCGGCAGAGCGTCTCGTTCAGGAACGCGTACTGCGTGCGCTTCGCCTGGGTGCTCATGTCATAGGTCCTTCCTTCCACGACCAGCGCACCCTTGTAGTGGCCGTGCCCCCACTCCTCGTTCGGGACGTAGCCGGTTCCCGCGGCGAGGTAGACGGTCCGGAGCGGGGTGCTGGTGAACACGACGTCCTTGCCGGCGGGATCCGGCATGGTGGTGCGCGCGCGCTTCAGCTCGCGCGTGCCCGGGATGAACTCGACCTCGATGCGCGGCGAGCCGAAGTGCTGGATCGCGCCGGGCCGCCCGATCGCGGGGATGAAGGCGCTCTCCTCGACGAGCGTGTTGCCCGCGTAGTCGGCGTCGTACATCACCTTGTACATGCCGCGGTCGAGCTGGAGCGGGATCCAGTGGTGGTAGAAGCCCGCCACGTTGTTCTTCATGTCCTCGATCGCGATCCCGGGCGCCTCGCGCTCGCCGACGGGACGGATGCCCCAGGAGTGGTCGCGCGCGCCCTTCCAGCGGTCGGGCGTCACGGCGTACGTGTGGCCCGCGACCGAGAGCGAGCCGGTGTAGCTCCCCACCTGGGCGTAGCGGGAGACGTCGAAGGTGATGCGCGCGCGGCTCCGCTGGATCGTTTTCGGCTCTTCCAGCGCCGGGACGGTGCCGTCGAAGCGGAGGTCGAAGGCGAGCCCCCACTCGTTCTCGTCGCACACGAGGCGGAGCGAGCGCAGGCCCTCGATCACCTCGATCCGGAAGGGACCCACCTGTGTGTCGTGCCGGTCGGCGCCGAGCGCCCGCGATGCTCGCACGACGTACTGGCTCGTGCCGTGGGAGACCGTGGCGAAGGCGTCAGTGACGCCCAGGTTCGGGTACTGGCCCATGCCCGCGACCATGAAGAGGTCGCCGGTCGAGTCGTGGAGGTTGAAGTAGTAGCGGTCGTAGAAGTTGCGATCGCTGGTGAAGACGCGGTCGAAGGTGTCGGGGGTCTGGTGGGCGAGGAACTCGTCCATGGGGCTGATGGGCATTTCGCGAGGCTCCGGCGCCGGCTGGCAGCGGGCTTATAGCAGGAGTTGCCGCGCTGCGTCGGTCGGCCCGCTCGGCCGGGCGGCGGGTCGAGCGGCCCCCGGAGGCGCCTAGCGACCCTCGGCCAGGAACTGGAGCACGGCGCGGTTCCAGACCGCGGCCGACTCGACCATCACGAGGTGCGCGGCGTTCGGCACGCTGACCAGGCGCGCGTCGCGGATCCCGGCGGCGAGCTCGCGGTGAAGCTTCGGCGGCGTCAGCAGGTCCTGCGCCCCGCACAGCACGAGCGTCGCCTGGCGGATCTCCCCGAGTCGCTCGAGCGTGTCGTGCGCCAGGCACGCGCTGCACTGCTCCGCGAAAAGCTCCGCGGAGAGCGGGGCGCCGTCGCGCGTGAAGAACTCGATCATCTGCTCGATCAGGTCGGTCTGCGCGATGGTGTCGTCGTGCGCGGTCCACAGCAGCCGGTCGCGCACCATGACGTGGAGCGGCGCGTCGATGCGCGCGAGCTCGCGCCACTGCTCGAGCAGCAGGCGGCGCTTGGCGTCCGGGCGCGCGTAGGTGCCCATCAGCAGCAGGCGCTCGACGCGCTGCGGGTGACGCAGCGCCAGCTCCTGGGCGACCATGCCGCCCATGAAGGCGCCGGCGACGTCGGCGCACTCGATGCCGAGCGCGTCGAGCAGCGCCGCCGTGGTGTCGGCCAGGTCCCGCGTCGAGAAGGGGCCCGGTCGCGCCTCGCTGCCGCCGACGCCCGGGTAGTCGAAGATCAGGGTCGTGCGCTCGCGCGAGAACTCCGGCACCTGGAGCGGCAGCCAGCCGCGGCACGAGCCGCCGATCCCCATGGCGAGCACCAGGGGCGGCCCCGGGTGCTGGCCGTGCAGCTCGTAGTAGAGCTTCCGCCCCTGGACGACGGCGTGCGGCACGCCGCGATTCTACAGGGTCTGCGTCCGGCCGCGGACGCTATTTCGACATCTGCTTCAGATCTTGCAGGATCGAGCGGGCGACGGCCTTGAGCGTCTCGAACACGCCCTTGCCGGAGGTGGCGCAGGCCTCGAAGTCCGGGACGCCCATCGGGTTCAGCAGGCGGCGCATCTCGGCCAGCGCCGCCGCGTTCGGCAGGTCGCGCTTGTTGTACTGGATCACGAAGGGCGTCTTCTGGAGGTCCGCGCCCTGCTCCTGGAGGTTGATGCGCAGGTTGTCGAGGCTCTCGACGTTGGCCTCCATGCGCTCGGTCTGGCTGTCCGCCACGAACACGACGCCGTCCACGCCCTTCAGGATCAGCTTGCGGCTCGCGTCGTAGAAGACCTGCCCCGGCACGGTGTAGAGATGGAAGCGCGTCTTGAAGCCGCGGATCTGCCCGAGCGCCAGCGGCAGGAAGTCGAAGAACAGCGTGCGCTCCGTCTCCGTGGCCAGCGAGATCATCTTCCCCTTCAGCTCGGGGTTGGTCTTGTTGTAGATCCACTGCAGGTTCGTCGTCTTCCCGCACAGGCCGGGGCCGTAGTAGACGATCTTGCAGTTGATCTCGCGCGAGGAGTAGTTGATGAACGACATTTCTTCAGGTGGAGCTCACGAGGAGAACAGGTTGTCGATGTCGTCGTCGGTGATCTCTGCGAACGGCGTGTTGCCCCGTGCGTGCTCCTGGTCCGCCTTCTTCTGGACCTCCTCGAAGACGCGCGCGAGCTCGCCGCCCGCCTTCTTGACGCGGAGGCGCACGAGGCCCAGGGAGCTGCGGTCGTCGAAGACCACGACCAGGATCGTGCGGCTCGACACCAGCGTGATGTGCAGGTTGTCGCGCTGACCCTGGTGGAAGTGGACCGGGAAGTCCTCCTCGCCGACCAGCTTGGCGAGTCCACCGGTCGCGGCGATGCAGCCCGCGGTGAGCGACGCGAGGCTCGTGGTGTCGATGCCCCGCAGCTCGCCCGCCTCGCCGATCAGCTGTCCGTTGCGGTCGACCACGAAGACGCCCTTGGCATTGGCGTCGCGGACCAGCCGCTGGATCACCTGGAGGATCCGGCGGTAGTCCTCGTCGTACATCACGAGCTGCGTGCCTTGCATCCGCAAATGCCTCGCCAACCGCTCGGAATCGATGAACTTTCGGGGAATCTACCGACTGCGGAGACACCCCGTCAATTTCGCACTGGCCGTGTTGTTCGGCGCGTCGCCTGCATGCCTTTATCTCAGATTGCGCGCCGGTTCTCGATGCAGAGGCCGACCGTCACGTGGTCGGCGTACTCGAGATCGCCGCCGAGCGGCATGCCGTAGGCGATGCGCGTGAGGCGCACGCCGAGCGGGCGCAGCCGCTCGCACAGGTAATGGGCGGTGGCGTCGCCCTCGGCATTCGGGTTGGTGGCGAGGACCACCTCCTCGATGCCGCCGCGCTTCACGCGCGCCTCGAGCTCCGCGATGCGCAGCTCCTTCGGGCCGACGCCGTCGATCGGCGCGAAGGCGCCCCCGAGCACGTGGTAGCGGCCGCGGAAGCGCCCGCTCTTCTCGATCGAGGCGAGATCCGCGGGCTCCTCCACCACGCACAGCAGCGAGGCATCCCGGCGCTCGTCGCGGCAGATCGCGCAGGGCGACTCGCTCGCGATGTCGAAGCACTGCTCGCAGAGCACGGTCTCGCGCTTCAAGCGGGCGATCGCCTCCGCGAGCTCCTGCACCTCGGCGTCGGTCGCGCCGAGCAGGTGGAAGGCCAGGCGCGTGGCGGACTTCTCGCCGATGCCCGGGAGCTTCTTCAGCCTCGCGACGAGGCGCTCGATCGGCTGCGTGGCGCGCGTCGCCATCGGCTAGCCCGGCCCGCGCAGCGGGATCGTGAAGGTGGCGGACGCCCGCTGCATCTCCTCCTGGATCATGCGCTGTGCGCTGGCGAGCGCGGCGTTCACGGCGGCGGCGCACAGGTCCTGGATCATGGCGCGGTCGCCCGACTCGACCAGCGCGGGCTCGATGCGCAGCTCGAGGATGCGCAGCTCGCCGCTCGCGACGGCCGTCACCATGCCGCCGCCGGCGCTGCCCTCGACGCGCCGGCGCGCGAGCTCCTGCTGCAGCGCCTGGAGCCGCGCCTGCGCCTCGCGCGCCTTCTCGAGGAGCTGTCCGAGATCGGCGCTCATCGCGGCGTTCCGAGCGGGCGGATCTCGAGGATCTCTCCGTCGAGGATCTCGAGGGCGCGCGCGACGCCGGGATGGTTGAGCGCGGCCTGGCGTCGCAGCCGCACGGCTTCGCCGTCGGGGGGGCGGGGCGCATCGGCGGCGCCGTCCTGCTCGGCGACCCGCACCCGCAGCGGCCTGCCGAAGAAGCGTCCCGCGATCTCCTCGAGCGCGGCGCTGCGCTCGCGCAGGCGCGCCGCCGCGAAGGCGGGCACGGCGAGGACCAGCGCCTCCGCGTCGTGCAGTGCGATGCGGCCGCCCTCGAGCGCGGCGTAGACGCCGGGGTTCGCCTCGCGCGCGAAGGCGCGCAGCCGGTCGAAGATCGCGGCCGGCGAGGCGCTCGCCCCGGGCGGCGCCTCGAGCGGATCCGGCTCGGGCTGCGCCTCGGGCTCGGAATCGGGGGCGATCGGGGCGGGCGCCGCGCTGCTGCCGCCGCGCGGCGCGCGCGGACGCGCCGGCGCCGGGCCGGACGGCCCGCGCTCCGAGGGCGCCGCGCTCCCGTTCCCGCCGCCCCCGAGCCGCCGCTCGAGGTCGTCGAGGCGCGCGAGCAGGCGCGCCACGTCGTCGCCCTCGGGCAGGGTCGCGAGCCGCACGGCCGCCATCTCGAGCACTGCGAACGGCGCCGGCGCGAAGGACAGATCCTCCTGCTCCTTCAGCAGCGCGCGGAACATGCGGCGCAGCCGCGCGGCGTCGCTGCGCTCGGCCAGGGCGCGGAGCGCCGCCAGATCGTCGTCGCTGCCCTCGACGAGCTGCGGCGCGTCGGGCGCGACGCGCAGCACCACCAGATCGCGCAGCAGCCCGAGCAGCGCCTCGCCGACGCGCTTGGCGTCGCTGCCCGTCTCGGCGAGGCGACCGCAGGCGGCGAGCGCGGCGGCCGGATCGCCCGCCAGGCAGGCCTCGAGCACGGCGAGCAGCGCGCGCCGGTCGAGCAGGTCGAGGACCTGCGCGACCTGCGCGTCGGAGACCTCGGCGCCGCCGTAGGAGATCACCTGGTCGAGCAGCGTCTGCGCGTCGCGCAGCGAGCCGTCCGCTTCGCGCGCGATGGCGCGCAGGCTCGTCTCGGAGATCTTCAGCTGCTCGGCGCTCGCGATCGTGTGCAGCCTCGCGAAGATCTCCGCGCCGGACAGGCGCCGCAGGTCGTAGCGCTGGCAGCGCGAGAGCACGGTGAAGGGGATCTTCTCCGGGTTGGTCGTGGCGAAGACGAAGAGGCTGCGCGGGGGCGGCTCCTCGAGGGTCTTCAGCAGGGCGTTGAAGGCGGCCGCCGAGAGCATGTGCACCTCGTCGACAACGAAGATGCGGTACTTGCCGGGCGCGGCGGCATAGCGGATCGCCGCGATCAGCTCGCGCACGTCGTCGACGCTGGTGCGGCTCGCCGCGTCGATCTCCTGGACGTCCGTCGAGGTACCGGCCGCGATCTCCCGGCACGGCGAGCAGGTACCGCAGGGCGTGACCGTCGGACCGCGGTCGCAGTTGAGGCAGCGCGCCAGGATGCGGGCCAGCGTGGTCTTGCCGACCCCGCGCGGGCCCGTCAGCAGGATGGCGTGCGGCACGCGCTGCTGGAGGATCGCGTTGCGCAGCGCGGTCGTGACGTGGTCCTGCCCCGAGACCTCGTCGAAGCCCTGCGGGCGCCACTTCCTGGCCAGTACCTGATAGGACATCGGGGGGCACCGCCGTCGCTGCAGAAAAGACGGGATCGCAGGGCGCCCCCGTCCGCAATCGAAGCCCCGCTACCGCTGCTTCCTTCCGGACCTGACGGGGTTCACGAGGTTCGTATTCGGTCGGGACCCTGCGATCGCGGCTTTGCGCAGAGGCCGCGCGACTCTACCCACGGCCCGCCGGGGGGTCAATTCGATTCCACGAGGTCGACGAGCACCCACTCGCGACCGCCGCGGGCGGGAAGCCGCGGCGCGTCGTCGCGCACGCGCGCCGCGCCCGCGCGCAGCCACGCGTCGACCGTCGGCTGGCCGAGCTCGCCGGGGGCGCGCGCGCCGGGCGCGACGTCGATCACCAGCGAGCCGACGCCGCGCCGGCGCAGCAGCGCGAGCGCCTCGTCCGGGGGCGTGTACTGGCCGCGCACGCGATCGAAGAACAGCTCGCCGTTGCGCTCCCAGTGCAGCAGGTACACGGGCCGGTCCATCCACGCCGCCGCGCCCATCGGGATCGCGACCACGCCGCGCCCGCGCGCCACGAGCTGGCGCAGCGCGTCCTGGTCCGGGAACACGGCGCGCTCGTAGGCGCGTGGATCGCGCAGCGCGGCGATGCGCGGGAGGTAGTCGATGCCGAGCCGCGCGAGGTGGAGACTGCCCGTCGCGGCGAGGGCGAGCGCCGCCGCGAGAAGGCCGCTGCGTCCCGAGCGCGCGAGCCGCGCGCCGCCGACCGCGGCGGGCAGCGCGAGGAACGGCACGAGCGGCGTCGCGAAGCGCAGCGCCGGCATGCTCCAGGCCTGCGCCAGGAAGAGCGCGGCGAGCGTCGCGCCCAGCACGGCCGCGGCGCGCGTCGTGCGCCGGATCGCGAGCACCCCGAAGGCGAGGGGCAGCGGACCGATCAGGCCGCCGCTGTACACGTTGCGCCCGAAGGTCAGCGAGACGAGATAGGTGGCGAGCCCCGCGGCGTCGCGGGGGAGGGGGTAGTCGGTGCCGAGTCGAAGCGCACGGAGCTGCACATGGCGCGCATCGAAGGGGCCGAAGCCGAGCCATCCTCCGAAGAGGGGAAAGAACGGATTCCCGGTCGTGACTCCCTCCTTGACGAGCCACGGGAGCGCGACTGCCGCCGCGATCCCGGCGCCGCGCAGCAGGGCGCGCGCGCCGGGGGGACGGCCTCCCAGCGCGGCGATCGCCAGCGCCGCGGGCAGGATCGCCGCCGCGTGCAGCTTGTCGTTCGCGGCGAAGCCCGCGCACAGCGCCGACGCCGTGAGGTGTCGCGGGTCGCCCGAGCGGGTCCAGCGGTCGGCGAGCAGCAGGGCCAGGAAGCCGTGTGCGCCGACGCCGAGATCGACGTAGGTCGAGGCGGCGCTCTGCACGGTGAGAGGGACGGCGAGCGCGAAGCAGGCGGCGAGCGACCCGGCGCCCGGCGAGACGCGCCGCGACACCTCGGCCCGCAGCAGGGCGGCGAGCGACGCCGCGAAGCACGCGGTCACCGCCGCGGCGGCGTCGGGCTGTCCGGCGCCGAGCGCAGGGACATAGAGCAGATCGACACCGGCGCGCAGCTCCGCGTCGAGCCAGCCCGGCAGCGCGCGGATCGGTCCTCGGCTCCACGCACCGGCGATCGGCAGGTGGTACTCGAAGCCGTCCCAGTACGTCTCGGGGCCGAGCGCTGCGAGGAAGGTCAGCGCGGCGAGGACGAGCGCCGCCGCGTCGACCGCGCGCGTCCGGCGCGGCGCAGGGGCCGCCGCGCGAGGCGCGTCCCGCGCGGCGCGCCGCAGCGCGGGCCAGCCCGCCAGCGCTGCGGCGGCACATGCGCCGAGCGGGATCGGCACGCCGAGCGAGCGCAGCCCGAGGATCGCGAGCGACGCGACTCCGGCGCCCAGGACGAAGGCCTGCGCGAGCGCCTCGCTGCCCGCCGCGCGCAGGCGCAGCGGGCGCAACAGCCAGGCGCCGAGTCCGACACAGGCCAGGCTCGGCAGCAGGCCGGCGAGGAGCAGCGCCGCGAGCTCGGCCGGCCCTCTCAAGGAACCAGGAAGAGACCGAAGACGCGCACGCCGAGGTAGAGCGCCGTCACGACGGCGACCCAGCCGATCGCCAGGGCCCTGCGCGCGCCGTGGAGCGGAGGCAGGTTCGCTGCGTCCGCAAGGGGGTCCGGCATGCGCGCAACCTAGCGCGGGCCGCAGCGCGCTGCGATGCTGGCCCGGCATGGGACGCGGGTCCGCGCGCGGCGCCTTCGCGGGTCCGGCGCTGCTGCTCGCGTCGCTCGCCTTCGCGCTCGCGGCGGCCGAGGGGATCGTTCGCGTCCTCGCGCCGGCCGCCGCCTCGCGGATCGAGTACCCGTGCTTCTACGAGCCCGACGAGGCGCTCGGCTTCCACTACCTGCCCTACGGACGCGGGACGGTGTCGGGTCACTTCGAGATCGACCACACCGTGGAGCTGAATTCGCTGGGCTTCTACGACGACGAGCCCCTGCCGGGCAGCCCCGGGCTGCGCGTGCTCGCGGTCGGCGACTCCTTCACCGCCGCGCTCAACGTGGCCCGGGACGAGGTCTGGACCTCCGTCCTCGAGCGGGAGCTGCGCGCGCGGGGATACCCGGACGCCGACGTCGTGAACATCGGCCTCGACGGCACCGGCACCGACGTCCACCTCGAGCTGCTGCGCCGCTACGTGCCGCGCTTCCTCCCGCAGGTCGTGGTGCTCGCCTTTTTCGCCAACGACCCCGAGGACGTCGAGGTCGGCCGCTTCACGCGCGAGTGCTACCGCGGCTACGTGCTGTCCTACCAGACGGCGGAGCAGCAGGGCCGCCTGCGCGCGCGCGTCGACGCGGAGTCCGGCCGGCGCGGCCTGCGCTGGCTCTTCGCTCGTTCGCTGCTCGCGCGTCTCGCGCTGGTCGCCTGGGAGGGGCCGCGCACGCTGCTGCGCCTCAACTTCGTGCAGCCCTCGCGGGCCGAGCTCGGGCTCACGCCGGACGTGCTGGCGAGCCGCGCGGATCGCCCGCGCCAGAGCTTCGAGGCGCTGGCGCGCTTCGCGTCGCAGTGCGAGTGCGCGCTGCTCGTGGCTCCCGTGCCGGCGCGGCGCGAGCTCGGCGCGAGCCTCGAGCTCGCGCGCAGCGTGGCCCGCGGGCTGCCGCTCGAGATCGTCGACGTGCTGCCGGGGATACGCGCGCGGCTCGCCGCGGCGGGGAAGTCGCCCGCGGACCTGTTCTTCGTCCACGACGCCCACCTGAATGCCTGGGGCAACCGCGTCTTCGCCGAGGCCCTCGCCGACGCCGTGAGCTGGCCGCCGCCGCGCGGGCGCTGAGTCAGCCCTCCGCGCGGAAGTCCACGTAGATGGGCGACGACCAGGCGCGCTCCTCGGTCGGAGCGAGGCAGTCGTCGCTATCGGGGCGTTCGAAGCAGGGCTTCATCTTCACGCAGCGGCCCTCGGCGTCGCGCTCGCAGTGCAGCGGATCGGCGTCGACCGCCGGACTGCTGGCCTCGATGGCGCGGGCGTAGTAGAGCGTGTCGCGCCCGCCGGCCAGGAAGCTGTCGTCGCTGAACGTGACGACGCAGCCCGAGCGGTCCGGCTCGCAGGGGAAGACCCGCCAGGGGTCCTCGACGAGCGTCGCCACGTCCTCCGACGGGCTGCGCTGCGGGCGGATGCGCACGACCTCGATGCGCGTGATCTGGCGGCGCTGGTCCGACGGGTTGTAGCACTCGCCCCGACACAGCCGTTGCAGCCGCTCGGGGGTCAGCGCCTCCTTCGCATAGTCCGGGCAGCCCGGCTTCTGCTCGAAGGATCCCGCCGCGCGCACCTGGAAGATCGGCGCGGTCTGCATGCCGACGTCGCTGCCCATGGGCAGGCGCGCGCCGCGCGAGCCCGGCGGGTTCAGCAGGTCGAACCAGAGCAGGATGTGCGGACCGCTGGTGCCGTACACCTCCTTGCGTTGGAGCGCATCCCAGATCGCCTCGCGGCTGCGGCCGTTCGCGTGCACGGCCGCGATGCCGCCGTTCAGGAAGTAGGAGGCGGCGCGCTCGGTCTCCCAGATGGCGAAGACGGGCGCCGCGGTCTTCGGGTCGAAGCGCCGCGCCTCGCTGAGCGGCTCGCGGCGCTTCCCGCCGAGCGGCGTGTCGAGGAAGCGTCCGAAGCGCGCCTCGGTGAACTCGGTGCGCGCGAACTCCTTGTAGCCGGTGCCCGGGCGGGCCGAGTGGTTGTCGCTCGAGCCGATGAAGCCGAGGCGGAAGCGCAGCGGGTTCGCGGCGTCGCCGCGCCCGAGGGCCAGGATGTACTGGACCGAGCTGCGCGGCCGGTAGTTGAAGGCCGGCAGGAAGCAGTTGCGACACTGTCCGGAGTCCTGCCACTCGTTCGGATCGCTGCCGCCGACGACGGTGGCGCCGGCGTTGCGGTCCGCGTCGACCCAGGCCTGGCGCGCCTCCGCGGCGCGCTTCTCGCAGGTCTGCGCGTCCTTGCCCTCGGCCTGGCAGCGCGACGCGATGATCTCGCCGGCGCGCCAGCAGGACGGCAGGTAGTCGGGCGACGGCGCCGGACAGCTCCGCGTCCCGTCCGCGGCGATCGCGACCTCGCGCCAGGTGCGGAACTCCTCGGAGTTGCCGTGGCCGGAGAAGATCTCGATCAGGCGCTGGCGCTTCGGATCGTGCTGCTCGGGCGTGAGCTGCTTGTCCCAGGCGGAGCCCGGCGGCGTGTACATGCCCCAGGTCGTGCCGTGGGGAATGACCAGGGAGGGGAAGCCCCACTCGTCGAGCTTCGCGAACAGCTCGGCGGGCGTCGCCACCTGCTCGCGGCAGTCGAGCGGCAGGTCGCGCACGGGCACGCCCTTCGGACACGGCTTCGGCTCGAGCGTCTCCGCGAAGTAGCGCGCCAGCTGGAGGCCCCCGCCCTCGATCTCCGACAGGGCGAACAGGCCGAAGGTGAAGCGGCCCACGCCGCCCTCGAGGACCGACGGCACGTCTTCCGGAGGCGCCGCGGGAATCGGCCGGGTCGGGATCTTGTCCGCGTCGAGATCGCGCAGCACCACGTTCTTGTGGCCGTAGTGGTTGGCCGGCGTGGATCCCATCTGCGTCCACTCCCAGCCGAGGTAGGCCACCAGGTCCGGGTCGTCCTGGGAGCCCGACACCGCATTGCACTGGCGGATCGCGTCGACCGTCTCGGACCAGCGCCGGGGCGTCAGCGTCTCCGCGTGGTCGTTGATCGACCAGAAATCGAGGCCCGCGCAATAGCGCGCGAAGTCGCAGGCGTCGCCCACCGGGTGGGCGCCGTCGCCGCCGGCCATGGGCAGGCTCGCCTGGAAGGCGTCCGCGGAGAAGGTGGTGTGGACGTGGAGATCCCCGAACAGCACCTGCTTCGGGTGCACCACGCCGAGCGCCTCGGCGCTGCTGCGCACGGCCGCCGCGCGCGCGCCCACGAGCACCGGGTCGAGGGCCTTGCCCTCGGCCTTGCCCGCGTGCTGGGCCGGGGCGAACCATCCACCGCCTGCCGCCCACACGATCGCGAGGAAGAGCAGCAGGATCGCCGCGAACGCCATCCCGATTCGCCTCACGGTTCCCTCCTGGAGCCGGCGCAGCTGCGGGGCCGGCGCGCCGCCAACCGTAGGTCAGGGCAAAGGGCCGAGACAGGGTCCGCTGCCTCGAGGCTGTGCAGCGAAGCTCGAAGAGCAGGCAGCTCGGAGAGCCACGAGCGTGCTCAGGTGAGCCGTGCATGGCACGAGGCTTGCTCTCCGCGGCACCCGTGTTCCACACGGACCACCACGGAGGAAGTGCCCACATGGATCCGAGACCCTCACTCGACCTCGCACGGCGCAGGTTGCGCTGGCTGATCGGACTGACCGTTCCCTTGCTCGTCGCCACCGCGGCTTCGGCCGAGGAGACCGCCCCCGCCGTCGCGGACGTGGGCGACACCGCCTGGGTGCTCGCGGCGTCCGGGCTCGTGCTGATGATGACGCTCCCCGGACTCGCGCTGTTCTACGGCGGCCTGGTGCGCGCCAAGAACGTGCTCAACGTGTTCATGCAGTGCTTCATCGCGGCCGGCGCGGTGGGCGTCCTCTGGGTGCTGGGGGGCTACAGCCTCGCGTTCAGCAGCGGCGGCGGCTCCTTCATCGGGAACCTCGCCAAGGCGGGCCTCGCGGGAGTCGGCACGGCCTCGACCGTCGCGAACTACGGCACCGATCCGGTGCGTCACATCCCCGAGTACATCTTCATCGTGTTCCAGGGGATGTTCGCGATCATCACGCCGGCGCTGATCCTCGGCGCGGTGGTCGAGCGCATGAAGTTCTCGGCCTTCCTGGCGTTCATCTGCGTCTGGCTGCTGCTGGTCTACTGCCCGCTCGCCTACATGGTCTGGGGTGGCGGCTGGATCTTCCAGGCCGGCGCGATCGACTTCGCGGGCGGCCTGGTCGTCCACATGTCGAGCGGCTTCTCGGCGCTCGTGGCCGCGCTGATGGTCGGCAAGCGGCGCGGCTTCGGGAAGGAGCCGATGCCGCCGCATAGCATGCCGCTGTGTCTGATCGGCGCGGGCCTGCTGTGGGCCGGCTGGTTCGGCTTCAACGCCGGCAGCGCGCTCAGCGCGAGCCCGCTGGCGGCGCTGGCCTTCCTCAACACCACCACGGCCGCGTCCACCGCGGTCGTGACCTGGGCAGCGATCGAGTGGGCGCACCGCGGCAAGCCCACCGCGCTCGGCGCGGCCACCGCGGCCGTGGCCGGCCTGGTCGCCATCACGCCCGCCTGCGGGAACGTGAGTCCGCTCGGCGCGATCGCCGTCGGCGTGGGCGTCTCCGTCGTCTGCTACCTGGCGGTGACGTTCCTCAAGCCGGCGTTCGGCTACGACGACTCGCTCGACGCGTTCGGCGTGCACGGCCTCGGCGGCGCGTGGGGCGCCCTCGCGTCGGGCCTGTTCGCCACCACGTTCGGCACCGGGATCACGTCGAACGCCGCGCAGGTGCTGGTGCAGCTGAAGTCGATCGGCTTCACCATGGTCTTCGCGCCGGTGATGACCTTCGCGATCCTGCTCGCGCTGAGGGCGGTCTTCGGCTCGCTGCGCGTCAGCGACGAAGAGGAGTTCGAAGGCCTCGACCTCTCCGCGCACAGCGAGAGCGCGTACGCGCTCGGCGGCGGCGCCAGCATGGGCGGCGGCGCGCACGGCGGTCACGCCGAGGTGGGCTTCGCCACCAGCGCGGCTGCCGAGAAGACGGCTTGAGCCGGGCTCTGGAACGGGGAATCCCATGAAGAAGATCCAGGCCGTGATCAAGCCGTTCAAGCTCGACGAGGTGCGGGATGCGCTCACCCGCGAGGGCATCGAGGGCATGACCGTGACGGAGGTGCGGGGCTTCGGGCGGCAGAAGGGACATACGGAGCTCTACCGCGGAGCCGAGTACGTGGTCGACATGCTGCCCAAGGTCCAGATCGAGATCGTCGTGGCCGACTGGCGGGTGCCGGTGGTGCTCGAGGCGATCGCCAAGGCCGCCCATACGGGCCGGATCGGAGACGGCAAGATCTTCGTCCTGCCCGTGCTGGAAGCCGTGCGGATCCGCACGGGCGAGCGCGGCGAGGCGGCGCTCTAGCGGCGCCGGGAGACGAGCCGCACGCCGTGGTGCTCAGCGCAGCGTGAGCGCCACGGCGCGCGGACTCGGGCGCTCGAACCAGCCGAGGAAGCGCAGCGCGTCGAGCGCGCTGCCCTTCTTCAGGTGGATCTGGCCCGAGCCGATCAGCTCGAGCAGCCCGACCTGGCCCTGCACGACGCGCTCGAGGAAGGGGCGCTGCATCGAGAGCACCACGTCGCACTCCGCGGGCATCGGATCGTGGAGCTGCGCGACCCCGCGCCGCACCTCCAGGGCGAAGCTCTCGCCCGTGTCGGGGAACTCGAAGCCCGCCGTCAGGTGCTCGTCCAGCACCTTCTCGGCCCGCAGGCGCACCGTCATGCCCTCGAAGAAGGTGCGCGTCGGCAGCGCGGCCAGCAGGTCCGGCGAGCTGAAGGCGCGCGCGATCCGCTCCGCGAGCTTCTGTCCGTCGAGCGTGCCCTCGAGCTCCTGCGCCGACATCAGGTACCAGTTGCGCCAGTTGATGTTGAGCTGCGCGTAGCCGAGGCGCCGGAAGGCGCGGGCCTCGACCCGCCTCGCGTCCATGTCCTCGCGATCCACCTTCACCAGCTCGCTCGCCAGCTCCGCCGCCCACTGTGGATCGCCCGCGTCGAGCACGCGCTGCGCCTCGGCGAGCACGCGGTCGCGCCCGCCCATCAGCGCCACACGGCGCCGCGCCGCCTCCGCCGGCGGGACCGGGTCGAGGCGCACCGGGTCGCCCTGGAACCAGCCGAGGTAGCCCTCGTAGATCTCGCGCACCGAGTGCTTCACCGTGCCGTAGTACTCGCGCAGCCAGGGCTTGATCCCCGCCAGGTGCGGGGGCAGCACGACCTCCTCCGCCAGCTCGTCGGGCGTCGCGCCCGCATTCATGCGGCGGATCGTCTGGTCGTGGACGTACTGGATCGCGTCGCGGCAGTTGCGCAGCACGTCCTCGACGCGCTGGGCGCCCGAGACGGGCGGCCCGTGCGAGGGCACCAGGTGGTCGGCGTGGAAGCCGCGCAGCACGTCGATGCTCTGGTACCAGTCGACGGGGCTGCGGAAGGACGTGCCGCGCAGCGTGTGGAGGTTCGGGAAGGTGGGGCCCTGGATCACCTCGGCCGACAGCAGCACGCGGCTCTCGGGCAGCCACAGCGCGATCTCGTCGGGCGCCTCGCTCGGCACGTGGACGAACTCGGCGCGCAGCCCCGCGAGCGTCGTCTCGAGGCGCTCGCCGACGCTGCGCGTCGGGCGCAGGAAGGTGGCGGCCCCCGCGCCGGTGCCCTCGAGGCGCGGCCCGATCCCGCCGTTCATGCCCTCCACATCGGCGGCGGGAAGCAGCGCGCCGAAGGAGTAGGCCGAGCGGATCCCCAGGATCGGCCCGATGCGCACGCCCTGGTTCGCGACGTTCCGCACCAGCGTCTCGTGCGCGATCACCTCGACGCGGCCCGACGCGACGTCCTCCTCCGACGCCCACGCCTTCGCCGCGGTGATGTGATCCGGGTGGAAGTGCGAGTAGACGATGGCGCGGATCGGCAGCGTGGAGATCTTGCGGAACTCGGCGAGGATCTCGCGCCCCTGGTCGAGCGACCCGCCGACGTCGAAGATCACGAGGCCATCGGGCCCGATCACGAGGATCGTGTTCGCGAGCTGGTAGCCGACCGCGGAGTAGACCTGATCGGTGACCTTGTAGATGCGCTTGTCGAACTCCCGCGTGTGCTCGGCGAGCTCGGGCACGATGTGCGGCGCGTCGGCGGAGCCCGGCGCCGGGGCAGGCGGCTTCTCGGCGCCGCGCCCGCAGGCGGCGAGCGCGACACCGAGCAAGGCCAGCGCGGTGCGCGCCGCGCGCTGCGCGCGCCGCGGCGCGTCACCCTGGAGCGTCGGCGCGCCCAACGTCAGGCCTGCGCCAGCCGGTCCTTGACGAACACGCCGCCCTTCAGCACCGCCTGCACGTTCGCCGGATCCTTCAGGCAGGTGATGTCGTGCAGCGGGTCGCCCTTCACGACCACGAGGTCCGCGAGCCGGCCCTCCTCGACGCTCCCGAGCTCGTCACCCATGCCCATCACGGCGGCGCCGTTCACGGTGGCCCAGCGGATCACGTCGAGCGGGGCGATGCCGAGCTGCTTCACGTAGATCTCGAGCTCGGAGGCGTAGTCGCCGTGCGGCATGACGGGCGTGCCGAAGTCGTCGCCGACCACGAGCTTGACGCCGGCCGCGACCGCCTCGGGCAGCACGCGGCAGGTGTGCTCGAAGTCCGCGCGCACGCCGCGGATGCGCGCCAGCGTCGCCTCGAGGCTCTCGGGGAAGCCCTCGTTGATCGGCAGGCGGTGCGCCGCGTGGTCCCAGTTCTCCGCGATCTCGAGGAAGCGCACCGACCAGAGCATGCTCGGCACGACGAAGCAGCCCGCCTCGAGGATCGCGTCGATGCACTCGCGGTCCATGCGGTCGGCGTGGTCGATGATGTCGACGCCCGCGCGCGCGCACTCGAGGATCCCGGTTCGCGAGGGGCAGTGCGCGCGCACGCGCTTGCCGAGGTTGTGCGCGGCTTCGACCGCGGCGCGCAGCTCCTCGCGCGTCAGGTACAGGATGTCCCGCGCCGGCGACGACCCGTGCCCCGGGCCCGCCGAGATCTTCACCACGTCGACCCCGCGCCCGCATTCCTGTCGCACCGCGAGCCGCCAGGCCTCGGGCCCGTCGACCGTGCGCGTGAGACCGGTATTGCCGAGCTCCATGAACCAGTAGCGGTTGTTGGCGTAGTCGGACGCCTCGCCGGTCGTCACCAGCTCCATGCCGCTCGCGAGGTAGCGCGGCCCCTCGACGATGCCCGCCAGGATCGCCTCCTTCAGCGCCACGTCGATGCTGTAGGCGTTGGAGGAGCCGACGGCGCCGGTGAAGCCGCAGTCGAGCGCGGTGCGCGCGTTGCGCGCCGCGATCATCGAGAGATAGGCGGGCGACGCCTCGAGGCCGAGGCAGGGCGCCGAGATGCCCTCGCCGAACGCCCCGAACGAGGAGTGGAAGTGGGCCTGCACCATGCCGGGCATCAGCGTGCGGCCGCCGAGCGAGATCACGCGATCGCCCGGCCGGGTCGGGACCTTGCCCTGCGCCACGCGCTCGATGCGATCGCCCGCGACCACGACGCTCGCGCCCGAGCGCGCGGGCCGCTTGCCGTCGACGAGGTGGGCGTCCGTGAAGACGATGCGCTGGCTGCTCATGACGTTCTCCTCCGGTTCGGGGTGACTCGACGCGGTGTCGCGGTCGGCGCGCACAGGGCGCGCTCGAGCTGACGGGTGATCCGATCGGCGATGGCTTCGGGGGTCGCGGGCTCGCCGCGCTCGAGGAGGACGGCGAGCTGCACCTGCATGATGGCGAACGCCGTCGTCGCCAGCAGCCGGGGGTCCTCGTCGCAGAACACGCCCTCGCGGATGCCGCGCTCGACGAGGCGGGTCCACAGGCCGATGCCCGACTGGAAGCTGCGGCTCGCCTCCACATCGCCGATCGCCCAGGAGCGCCCCTCGCGCAGGTCGACGCGCAGGTAGTTCCGGTGCTGGACGAGCCAGTCCACGAAGGCGCTGACGGCGCGGCGCAGGCAGACGAGCACGGGCTCACCGGAGCGCAGCGCCGGCTGGAGGCGCGCCAGGAACGCGCGCCCGCGCTTCTCGTGCAGCGCTTCGAAGAGATCGCGCTTGCTGGGAAAGCTCGCGTAGACGGTGGAGAGCGAGACGCCGGCCAGCCCGGCGACCTCCCCCATCTTGGAGGCGTGATAGCCGCGCTCGGCGAAGACGCGCTCGGCGCAGTCGAGCACCTGGTCGCGGACCCGCCGCGCGCGGGCCGCGGCCGTCGGCGAGGCGGCGCGCCCCACGCCCGGACGGGCGGGCTCGGATCCGGCTCCGGCACTTCGCATGTCCAGTAATTTAGATTACTCTCCCGCGGAGCGCTCACGGAGGCGCCGGAGGACCCCATGGCCATCGACTACGACCCGTTCTCGGAAGCCGTGCGCAACGACCCCCATCCTTATTACAAGCGGCTGCGCGACGAGGCGCCCGCCTACTACATGAAGGCCTACGATGCCTGGGCGCTCTCGCGGTTCCGCGACGTGTGGGAGGCGTCGGCCGACACCGAGAGCTACTCCGCGGCGAAGGGCACGACGCCGGCGCAGCTCCTGACGAAGGACCAGCCGGTCGCGCCGATGCTCAACCTGATGGATCCGCCGGATCACACGGCGCTGCGCTCCGTGATCCGCCAGTGCTTCCTGCCTCGCCACGTGCGTGCGCTCGAGCCCGTTGCGCGCAAGCTCGCCGGCGAGCTGCTCGACGGCGTGCGCGAGCGCGGCAGCTTCGACGCGGTCGGCGAGTTCGGCGCGCGGATCTCGGTGACGGTCGCGTGCCTCGCCATCGGCCTCCCGGTCGAGGACGGCCCGCTGCTGACCCGGCTCGTGCAGGGCTTCTTCCACCACGACCCCGACACCGGCGGCATGACGCCCGAAGGCATGGCGTCGCTGCTGGAGCTGAACCGCTACTGCGAGGACATGGTGCGCGCGCGCCGCCGGGAGCCCGTCGACTCGCCGGAGGCGCTGAACGTGCTGGCGCGCTTCGAGCTGAACGGGCGCCGCTTCGAGGACGCGGAGGCCGCCTCCCACGTCTCGATGCTCGTGATCGGCGGCTCGGAGACCTTCCCGAAGGTGCTGGCGACGGGGCTGCTCCGCCTCTGGCAACACCCGGACCAGCGCGCACAGCTGATCGCGGATCCCGCCCTGGTTCCCGACGCCTTCTCCGAGATCCTCCGCTACGACATGCCGACCCAGTTCCTGGGCCGCACGTGCAAGCGCGACGTCGCGCTCCACGGCCAGACGCTTCGCAAGGGCCAGGCCGTGATCTTCCTCTATGCGTCGGCCAATCGCGACGAGCGCGAGTTCACCGATCCGGACCGCTTCGACATCCTGCGGCGTCCGCCGCGGGTCGCGAGCTTCGGAGCCGGCGCACATCAGTGTCTCGGGACGCACGTGGCGCGCATGGAAGGCAAGGTCTGCTTCCAGGAGATCCTGTCGCGCTTCCCGGACTACGAGGTGGACCTGTCGCGCGCGGTGCGCCTGCGCACCGAGTTCGTGCAGGGCTTCGGCGCGCTGCCGGTGAAGGTGGGCCGCGCCTAGCTCCGACTTTCGTCGGCCTCCTTGCTAGTCCTCGTCGCCCGACGGCAGATCCGGCAAGCGGTAGTCGTTGCGCAGCGCGGGGTCGCTCGTGAAGTACTGCACGAACTCCCAGTCGTTGCCGTCGGGGTCGTAGAAGTAGACCCTCCGGCGGTGCGGGTGCGCGTTGGGGACCGTGGACTCGCGGTAGCCGGCGGCGAGCAGGCGGGAGCGCACGGCCCCTGCGTCGTCGACCTCGTAGCCCAGGTGATTCAAGCCGGGCTTGCCCGCGTAGGGCACCCAGTGTTCGGCCGGCGCCTCGCTCGCCTGCGCGAGCGCGAGGTAGGTGTCGTCCGTGCCGACGTGGAGCCAGCGCGCGCCGCTCCAGGTCTTGCCCTCGCCGCGCACGCGGAACTCGGGGAAGGCCGTCTGCACGAAGCGCAGTACGGCGTCGAGATCCCGGACGAGGAGATTGGCGTGCTCGAGTCGGGTGCTCATGGCGGGACTCCACCTGGGCGCACCGGCAGCATCGTCCGGGCCTGCCAATCTAGCGACCGGATTGCCATCTAATTGGCATATAGTTAGCGTGCTGGCCATGGACCACCAGGACGAGATCGGCTCCCACCTCGCGGCCAACGTGCGGCGCCTGCGCGAGGCGCGCGGGCTCTCCCAGCAGCAGATGGCGCGGCTGGCCGGCCTGCCGCGGCCGACCTGGGCCTCGCTCGAATCCGGCGCGGCCAACCCGACGCTGCACGTGCTGAAGAGCGCCGCCGCGGCGCTACAGGTCTCGATCGAGGAGCTGATCGGGCCGCCGCGCACGGCCTGCCGGCGCTTCGCGGCGGGCGACGTGCCCGCGCGCCGCCGCCAGGGAGCGATGCTCCGGCCGCTGCTCCCGGAGTCGATCCCGGGCCTCGAGATCGACCGCATGGAGCTGGCCCCCGGCGGCCAGCTCGCGGGCATCCCGCACACGCCCGGCACGCGCGAGTACCTGTGCTGCGAGAGCGGGCGCGTCGAGCTGGTGGCCTCGGGCGAGCGCTGGGAGCTCGGCGCCGGAGACGTGCTGGTGTTCCGCGGCGATCAGCGCCACGCGTACCGCAACCTCGATGCGCGGCGCAGCGCGACGGCGATCAGCGTGGTGTGCTTCGCGCCCGCCGCCGCGCCCTGACGCGCGTTTCGATCGAGTCGCGGCGCGTCAGAGCTCCCCGTTCACCACGCGCCGCAGCGTCGCCGCGTCGAGGTTGGCGCCCGAGAGCACGATCGCGACGCGCCGACCCGCCAGCGTGTCGCGCAGCGCCGATGCCGCCGCCAGCGATGCCGCGCCCGCGCCCTCCGCGAGGTTGTGCGTGTGCTGGAGCAGGTCGCGGATCGCCTGCGCGATGGCGGCCTCGGAGACCGTGACGAAGTCGTCGACCATGCGCAGGATGCCGCCGAGCGTGAGCGACTGCGGCACGCGCGTCGCGAGGCCGTCGGCGAAGGTGTCGGCGTTCGGGGTCGTGACGGCGCGCCGCTCCTGCCACGAGCGCTGCACGGCGGGCGCGCGCTCGGCCTGCACGCCGATCAGCCGGGTGCGAGGCGAGCGCTCCGCGCGGACGATCCCCGCGCCGCAGATGCCCGAGCCGAGGCCCACCGGCACGATCAGCGCATCGAGATCCGGGACGTCCTCGAACAGCTCGAGCGCCCCGGTCGCGACGCCGGCGACGAGCAGCGGCTCTTTCGCGGAGTGGACGTAGCGGTGGCCGCAGCGCGCGGTCAGCTCCTCCGCGTGCTCGCGCGCCTCGTCGTAGTCGCGGCCGTGCTCGATCAGCTCGGCGCCGAGCGCGCGTATGGCGTCGTTCTTCTCGGGATTGTTCCCCTTCGGCACGACGATCCGCGCGCGCACGCCGAAGCGCTGCGCGGCCCACGCGACCGAGAGTCCGTGGTTGCCGCGCGTGGCGGCGACGAGGCCGCGGGCGCGCTCGTCCGGCGAGAGCGCGTGGACGAGGTTCACGCCGCCGCGCACCTTGAAGGCGCCGGTCGGCAGGTGGTTCTCGTGCTTCACGAACAGCTCGCAGCCGAGCTGTCGCGCGAGCGTCGGCCAGGGAAGGGCTGGCGTGCGCAGGAGGTGCGAGCGCACCACCTCGCGGGCCCTCAGCACGTCTTCGAAGCCGGGCAGCTCCACCCGGCGGAGTCTACCCCGCAGCGACCGGCGCTAAGCTGGCGAACGCCTCGACGGGGGATGCCGGATGCGCTGTACCCGCTGCGACCGCGAGAACCGGAGCGGCGCGCGCTTCTGCAGCGGCTGCGGCACGGAGCTGCCCCCGAGCTGTCCCGCCTGCGGCGCCACTGCTGAGCCCGACGGCGCGTTCTGCGATCGCTGCGGCGCGCGGCTCGCGCCGGACACCGCGGCGCAAACGCACGACGCGGCTACCAGCCCCGCGTCCTACACGCCGAAGCACCTGGCGCAGCGCATCCTGCGGACGCGCGCCGCGCTCGAGGGCGAGCGCAAGCACGTGACGGTGCTGTTCGCGGACGTCGTCGATTCGACGCCGATCGCGCAGCGCCTCGGCCCCGACGCGCTGCACGCCGTGATGGACCGCTGCTTCGGCCTGCTGCTGGGCGAGGTGCACCGCTACGAGGGCACGGTCAACCAGTTCACCGGCGACGGCATCATGGCGATCTTCGGCGCGCCGCTCGCCCTCGAGGACGCGCCGCGCCGCGCGGTGCTCGCGGCGCTCGGCATCCAGCGAGCGATCGGCGCGCTCGGCGCGGAGCTCGCCGCCTCGCACGGCATCGACTTCCGCATGCGCGTCGGCATCCACACCGGCCTCGTGGTGGTCGGCCGCATCGGCAACGACCTGCGCATGGACTACACCGCGGTGGGCGACACCACGAACCTCGCCGCGCGCCTCCAGGCGGCGGCCGGCGCCGGCGGCATCCTCGTCTCGGAGGCGACGGCGCGCCTCGTCGACGGCTTCTTCGAGATGCGCGACGTGGGGCCCCTCGAGCTGAAGGGACTCGCGCGCCCGCAGCGCGCGTACCAGATCCTGGCACCGCGCGAGGACGCCTCGTCGCTGGCGGCCCGCGCGGACGCGGCGCTGACGCCCTATGCCGGCCGCGAGCGCGAGCTCGAGGTGCTGCGCGAAGCCTTCGAGAGCGCGCGGGCGGGCCGCGGGCGAGTCGTGTTCCTGGTGGGCGAGGCGGGCCTCGGGAAATCGCGCCTGCTGCTCGAGTTCCGGCGCCGGCTCCGCGACGAGCCGCACTTCTTCCTCGAGGGCCGCTGTGCGTCCTACGGCGCCCACACCGCGTTCCTGCCCATCGTCGACGCGCTGCGGCGGCTGTTCGCGATCGACGATCGCGACGACGAGGCGACGGCGCGCGAGAAGATCGACGGCTGGGTGGGCGGGATCGGGAGCGAGCTCGCCTGGACGCTGCCCTTCCTGCGCGCGCTGCTCTCGCTCTCGCCTGGCGACCCGGAGGTCCTGGCCCTCGACCCGGCGACGCGCCGCAGCGAGACCTTCCGCGCGCTCAAGGCGCTCGTGCTCGCCGCGTCGCTCCTGCGCCCCGTCGTGCTCGCGCTCGAGGATCTCCACTGGATCGACGCGGCCTCGGCCGAGTGCGCCGCGTTCCTCGCGGAGGCGGTGGCGGCCGCGCGCGTGCTCGTCGTGTGCTCCTACCGCCCCGGCTACGCGCACCCCTTCGGCGACCGCAGCTATCACGTGCGCGTGTCGCTCGAGCCGCTCTCGGAGTCCGAGACGCAGGATCTGACGCGCGGCGTCCTCGGCGGACTCGAGGTGCCCGAGGCGGTCCAGCGCGTGGTGGCGAGCAAGGCCGAGGGCAATCCGCTCTTCCTCGAAGAGGTGGCGAAGTCGCTGCTCGAGGACGGCACGCTGCGGCGCGAGGACGGGCGCGTGGTGCTGGCGCGCGACCTCGACGAGATCGCCGTGCCCGACCGCATCCACGACGTGCTGATGGCGCGCATCGACCGCCTGCCCGAGGAGCCCAAGCGCGCCATCCAGATCGCGGCGGTGATCGGCCGCGAGTTCGTGCTGCGGCTGCTCGAGCGCATCCACGAGGTGGGAGAGCGCGCGAGCGAGCTCGTCGCGGACCTGCGCGCCGTCGAGCTGGTCTACGAGAAGGCGATGTACCCCGAGCTCGCCTACATGTTCAAGCACGCGCTGACCCACGAGGTCGCCTACTCGAGCGTGCTGCTGCAGCGCCGCAAGCAGCTTCACCGCGCGATCGGGCTCGCGATCGAAGAGCTCTACGCGGATCGCCTGGCCGAGCACTACGAGACGCTCGCCCACCACTTCGAGCGCGCCGAGGACTGGGAGCGCGCGCTCACCTATCACGAGCGGTCCGCGCTCAAGGCCGCGGATCGCTATGCGAGCCGCGCCGCGGTCTGGCACTGCCGCCAGGCCCTCGCCGTCGCAGAGCACCTCGGCGCCGCGGTGCCCGCCGCGAGGCGGCGCTCGCTCGAGCAGCTCCAGGGGCTCGCGTGCATGTACCTCTCCGAGTTCGGGCTCTCCGGCGACGCCTTCGCCCGCGCCGCAGAGCAGAGCGCGACCGGCGAGGAGCGCGCCTTCGACCTGGCGAACGCCGCGCACAGCTACCTCTGGGCCCACGCCGAGGAGCCGGCGCTGCGCACGGGGCAGGCCGCGCTCGCGCTCGCGCGCGCCGGGAGCGATCGGGCGGTCGAGGCCCTGGCGGAGGGCGTCGAGGGCTTCCGCGAGGCGATCTTCGGCCGCATCGACCGCTACAGCGAGCGGCTCGACGTCGCGGAGCGCCTGGTCGCGCGCTCCGACGACGAGCCGACCGCCGGGCTCGTGCACTTCCTCCGCGCCGAGGCCAGCGAGTGGAGCGCGGACTACGCGGGCGCGCTCCGCCACGGCGAGCTGGCGCTGGCGATCGGCCGCAAGCACCGCCTCGCGCATCTCGTGGTCTGGTCGAACTGGTTCATGGGCAAGGCCGCGTGCTGCCTCGGCGACTACGCTCGCGCGCTGCGCTGGCTCGAGGACGGCCTCGGCCTCACCGAGCGCATCGGCGATCGCGCCTGGAGCACGCGCCTGATGAACACGCTGGGCTGGGTCCACGCGGAGATCGGCAGCCACGAGCGCGCGCGCGTCTACAACGAGCGCGCGGCCGCGATCGCGCGCGAGATCGGCGACGCCGAAATCGTCGCGAACGCGGCGATCAACCTGGGCGGGAACTTCCTCGCGCAGGGCGATCTCGAGCGCGCGCAGGCGGCGCTGGATCCCATCGCGGCGACGCCGACGCCGGCGTTCCCGTTCATGCGCTGGCGCTACCTGATGCACCTCGAGGACGCACAGGGACGCCTGGCCCTCGCGCGGGGCGCGCCGGAGCAGGCGCTCACCTGCGCGGAGCGCGAGCTCGCGGCCGCGCGGCGCCACGTGGCCCCGAAGCTCGAGGCGCGCGCCCTCGACCTGGCGGCGCGGGCGCTGGCGGTGCAGGAGCGCCGCGACGAGGCACTCGCGCGCGTGTCGGACCTGCTCGCGATCGCCGAGCGCATCGGCTACGCGCGCGCGCGCTGGGGCGGACTCGGCCTCGCCGCGCAGCTCGAGCGCCGCGCCGGTCGCGCCGAGCTCGCGGCGGCTCACGAGCAGCGGCGCGACGAGCTCGTCGCCGCGCTCTGCGGCGCCCTCGGCGACGGCGAGCTCCGCGCCGGCCTGCGAGCCTGCGCGTCCGCGTCCCCCATGTGAAACGCCCGGTCAGCGAGCGGGCGCCGCGTCCTCTTCCTGGTGCTCGGCGCGCAGCCGCAGCGTCTCGTCGAGATAGCCGAGGAAGACGGCGAGCAGGCGCGCCGTCTCGGAGTACGTCGCGGACGCCCTCGTCTCGAGAGGCGCGGAGACCGCCGCCGGCGGGCGGCTCTGCCGGGCGGCGGGAGGCGGGTCCGACTCGATCGTGATCGAGGGAATGGCCGCGCGAGACGGGGAGACCACGGGCGCGGGGTGCTTCTCGAGTTCGCGCAGCCTGAAGGCGCGCAGGGTGTCGAGCGGGCGGCCGACTGCCACGCTGGCGGAGACCAGATCCCGACGCAGACCTGCGTCGGCCGAGGTGAACCACAGCGTGGCAGGATCGACGTCCTGGAGGTCGACGATCGCGCGCACCTCCTGACCTGGGGCGTTGCCGAGGCGCTCGAGGTAGGCGCGCGTGTCCGGCCCGCGCGGGCTCCCGCCGAGCGCCGCGAAGACGAACGAGTGCTCGCGAGGCACGGCCTCGAGCGCGCGGTACAGCGAGGGCAGCAGCGCGATCCCCGACCAGTGCTCGGGGATCCCCGAGTCGCGCGCGGCCCCCTCGATGTGCGCCACGACCACGATGCGCTGCCCGATGCGACCGGGCAGCGTGCAGAGCACGTCGGGGTTGCTCGCGCTGCGCCGCTTCGCGATCTCGAGGTCCTCGCCGAGACAGCCCTGCTGCCAGAAGAGATCCACGAGATACTCGGTGCGATCGGCGACCGTGCGCGGCGCTGCGTGCAGCGTCGCGTCGAGCGGCGCGGGATCCACGACGCCGACGCGCACGCGCACCGGTCCCGTGACGAGATCCTCCGGACCCGGCGTGCGGGGCCTCGCGCAAGCGGAGGACAGCGCGAGCGCGAGGACCAGCGCCGCGGAGGTCGGAGCGAGCCGGGGCATCATGGAAGGCCCGGCAGGTTAGACGCCACGGGCGGAGAGCGCAGGCTTTCAGGCGGGCGCGGCGCCCCTCCGCTCGCAGTGGCGGACCCACCACGCGTTGAGCCGGCGCTCCAACGGGAAGACGAGCTGGGCGAGCCATCCGCGCAGTCGCGTCGAGGGCAGCCGGCGGAGCACGAAGGCCTCGAGCAGGAGCCGGCGGCGCCAGCCCAGGATGCGGTACTGACGTTCGAAGTAGGCGTCGAGGGCCAGGTCCCACTTGCGCCGGAAGTGGTCGAAGCTGGCGCGGTCCCAGGCATCGCTCCAGCGCAGCGTGAAGTAGGGGACGTCGGACCACGCGAGGGGCAGCGTCAGGTAGGTGATGCGGGAGTCGGGCTCGAGCCAGATCGTCCCGCCCGCCTGCTTGACCAGCATGCAGAAGTCGAGGTTCTCGCGGGTGCTGAGCATCGCCTCGTCGAGGGGCCCGATGACGTCGAAGATGGAGCGGCGCACCAGCACGCCGTGGAACTCGGCGCAGCCCGTCGGCGTCCGCTCGAGGCGCACGTCGGCTACCGGCGTGCCCTGGAGCAGGATCTCGTCGACGATGTGGCGCTCGACGCGGCCTCCGCAGCGATCCTCGCGCACCGCCGCCTCACCGCCCGCGAAGTGGATGGTCTGGTGGAGCGGCAGCATCTCGCAATTGAGCGGGCTCACCACGGCCGCGCCGGTCTCGTCGGCGCAGCGCACGGCGGCCTCGAGCCAGCCGGGCGCCACGAACACGTCGTTGTCCAGGAAGACGACGTACTCGCTGCGCGCCTCGGCCAGCCCCAGGTTGCGCGCGCGATTCGGCGTCAGGTAGTGCTCGGTGCGCAGCAGCGTGAAGCCGCGCTCCCGGGCCCGCTGTCGGAGGTGATCGCGCAGCGCCGGAGGCGATGCGCCGTCCACGTACACGAGCCGGTAGGGGATGCGCGTGTTCTCGAGGAGGCTCTCGAGCGCCTCGGCGGCGTGACTGAAGTGATCGCGGGGCACCACCACCACGGTGACCCGCGGATCCCGCGCGTGTGCGCCCGACGCGCTCATCGCCCGGCGGCCATCGTCACGAGCACCTTGCCGCACTCCTTCGACCCGCGGAGCAGCGCGAGTGCAGCGTCGAAGCGCTCGAGAGGCACGCGGTGCGTGACGACTCCGGACAGGTCGCGCCGCGCGAGCAGCTCGATCGCATCCTCGAAGCGGGCCGGGTATTCCATCGACCCGTGGATCGAGAGCTGCTTCATCATCACGAAGGTGTAGTTCGTCGGGATCGGCCGATCGTGGAGCGCGACTACCGAGAGGCGCGCGCCGGCGCGGCAGCGGGCGACCACGTCGGGGATCACCTTCGCGGCGCCGGACGCCTCGATGAACGCGTTCGTCGCCGGTGTGGGGCCGAGCAGGAACGGCGCCGTGCCGTGGATGCGGGAGAGCTCCGCCCACACGTCGACCGCGTCCGGATCGAGCGCAGCCTGTGCGCCGAGCTCCCGCGCGAGCTCGCGCCGGCGCGCGCTCGGGTCGATGGCGACGACCTGGTCGATTCCGCGTTCCAGCAGCGCCGCGAGGGCGAAGAGCCCGATCGGTCCGCAGCCGAAGACGGCGACCTTGTCGCCCCGGGAGACGTCCGCGCGCGCTGCCGCCTGCATCCCGACCGCGAGGGGCTCGGCGAGCGCGGCCACGTCGAGCGCGAGGCTCTCCGGCACGCGAAGGAGCCGTCCGCCGCGCGCCGCCTCGCGCACGAGCAGCGACGGCGTGAGACCGCCTTCGCTCGCTCCGTTGCCGATGCGACCGATCTCGTCGTTGCCGGGATGGACGACGACCCGGTCGCCGACCGCCGTGCCGGCGACCTCGCGGCCCACCCACTCGACCACGCCCGCGAGCTCGTGTCCGAGCGGCATGGGAGTCCGGGACGGTCCCGCGAGTCCGCCGCGGCGGATGTAGGAGAGGTCGGAGCCGCAGATCCCGCAGGCGGCGACCCGCACGACGGCGTCGCGGGGTCCGGGGTGAGGCGGCTCGACCTCGTCGATGCGCACGTCGTCCGGCCCGTGAACGCGCACCTGCTTCATGGACTCACCGCCCCGGACCTTGCATCGCGCCTGCGGTCCGTCGAAGCTCCGTTCGGCCAGCATTATGAACGAACCCGATCGACGAGGGGGACGAGACGATGAGCGCAGAGCCGAGCCTGCTGTTCGACCGCGAGGGGCCGACCGCAGTGCTGACGATGAACCGGCCCGAGCGCCGCAACGCCCTCTCGCTCGACATGATCGTCCGCATGGCGGACGCGTGGACCGCCGTCGAGGCCGACGACGCGATCCGCTCCGTCATTCTCACCGGAGCGAAGGGCGCCTACTGCGTCGGCGGCGACATGGACGCCGGATGGATGAGCGGCAAGCAGGCCGCGAACCCGACGGAGCACGAGCGGCGCGCGATGGCCGACATGTCGATCGTTTTGCGCGGGCTGCTCCTCAACACGTGGCTGCGCAAGCCGATCATCGCGGTCGTCAACGGCGACTGCCTGGGCGGCGGCTGCGAGATGCTCCAGCAGACGGACATCCGCATCGCCGAGGCGCACGCCCGCTTCGGCGTGCCCGAGGCGACTCGTGGCCTCATCGCGGGCGCCGGTTCGACCATGCGCCTGAAGCGGCAGATCCCCTACGCCGTCGCGATGGAGATGCTGATCACGGGCCGCATCCTCGGCGCCGAGGAGGCGCTCCGCTGGGGCCTCGTCACGCACGTCGTGCCCGAGGGCCAGGGCATGGCAAAGGGGCGCGAGATCGCAGCCATCATCGCCGCGAACGCGCCGCTGTCGGTCGCCGCGAGCAAGGCCTCGGCCATCGAGACGGGCTGGCTCCCCGAGAGCGAGGCGCTCCCCATCGAGCTCGGCCACGCCGCGAAGGTGACGCGCAGCAACGACGCCAGGGAAGGCATGAAGGCCTTCGTCGAGAAGAGGCCGCCGAGGTTCACGGGGACGTGAGGCGCCGGGAGCAAGGGACTTGACGCGCCGGAGGATCGCGCTGCTGGTTCTCGTCGCGGCGGGCGGTGCCGCCGTGCTTGCGCTCGCGTGGCGGGGCCTCTTCGGCGAGCGCCCGGCGCCGGACACGCTGGTCGTCTCGGGAAACATCGAGGCACACGAGAGCGTCCTCGCCTTCCAGATGGTGCAGGCCCGGATCGTCGAGCTGCCCTTCGACGAAGGTCAGTGGGTGGAGGCCGGGACCGTCCTCGCCCGCGTCGACGACTCCAGCTACCGCCAGGACGTCGAGGTCAGCGAGTCGACGGTCGAGGTGCAGGAGCGCCAGCTCGCGGCAGCCGGGCAGAGCCTCGAGGCGGCCGGCCGGACCGTGGCGAGCGACGAAGCGGATCTCGCGCAGAAGACCCTCGACGCCGCGCGCGCGCGCGACCTGTTTCGGAGGGGCGTCGCGTCGACCCAGACGCGCGACCTCGCCGAGACCGTTCTCAAGCAGTCGCGCGCGGTGCTCGAGCGCGACCGCGCGCTGGCGCGCGTCGCCGAGAAGAACCTCGCCGTCGCGCGCGCGAACCTGGAGAGCGCGCGCGAGCGCCTCGAGCTCGCGCGCATCACGCTCGGCTACACCGTTCTGCGCGCCCCGTTCGCGGGCGTCATCCTGGTGCGTCAGGCCGAGCTCGGCGAAGTCATGCTGCCCGGCACGCCCGCCCTGACGCTGGCCGACCTCGACCACGTCTGGCTGCGAGGCTACGTCAACGAGCCCGATCTTCCGAAGGTCCGCTTCGGTCAGGCCGCGACGCTGAGCACCGACGGCCTGCCGGGCAAGCGCTTCTCCGGGCGCATCTCGTTCATCTCCTCGAAGGCCGAGTTCACGCCCAAGAGCGTCGAGACCCACGCGGAACGCGTCACGCTCGTCTACCGCATCAAGATCGACGTCGACAATCCGGGTCACGAGCTGAAGCCCGGCATGCCTGTCGACGCCACCATCGACCTCCGTGCTCCCGGTGACGCAGACTGAGTTCGACGACGCGGTTCGGGTGGAGGCGCTCACCAGGCGCTTCGCCGGGATCACCGCGGTCGACGGCCTCCGGTTCCGCGTCGGGACGGCCGAGATCTTCGGTCTGGTCGGGCCCGATGGCGCCGGCAAGACCACCACGCTGCGCATGCTGGCCGGGGTGCTGCCGCCCGATTCCGGATCCGCGTCGGTCGCCGGGTGCGACGTCGTGCGCGAGGCGGAGCTGCTGAAGACGCGCATCAGCTACATGCCGCAGCGCTTCGGCCTGTACGAGGATCTCACCGTCGACGAGAACATCCGCTTCTACGCCGACCTGTTCGAGACCGGCCGCAAGGCGCGCGAAGAGCGGGCCGCGCGGCTGCTCGCGGCGTCCGGCATGAGCGAGTTCCGGCAGCGCCTCGCCGGACAGCTCTCGGGGGGTATGAAGCAGAAGCTCGGGCTCACCTGCGCCCTGATCCACACCCCGCGCGTGTTGCTGCTGGACGAGCCCACCACCGGCGTCGACCCGGTCTCGAGGCGCGATTTCTGGCGCATCCTCTACTGGCTCGTCGACGAAGGCGTGACCGTGGTGATCTCGACCTCCTATCTCGACGAGGCCGAACGCTGCCATCGGCTGGCGCTCCTGCGGAGCGGGCATCTCCTGCTCTGCGACACGCCCGCGAACCTCAAGCGTCGCATGCGCGGCGAAGTGGTGGTGGCGACCTCGTCTCAGCCGCGCGAGGTGCGGGACGCCCTGGCGGGTGCGCCCGGCGTCCTCGGCTCGCTGCTCGTCGGTGTCGCCGTCCACCTCAACGTCGACGCTGCCGCCCGCATCCCGGAGCTCCAGCGCGCGCTGGTGGCGGCCGGCGTGCCCTGCGACTCCATGCTGCGCGTCGAGCCCACCATGGAGGACCTGTTCGTGTCGGCGGTCCGCGAAGCGGAGGGGGCCGGCGCGTGAGCGCGTCGGCGACGGGCGGTGCCTCGGTCGTCGTGGAGCGGCTGGTGAAGCGTTTCGGCGCCTTCACCGCGGTGAACGACGTCAGCTTCGGCGCCGAGCCGGGCGAGATCATGGGCTTCCTCGGCCCCAACGGGGCCGGCAAGTCGACCATCATCCGCATGCTATGCGGCCTGCTGCGCCCGACCTCCGGCAGGGCGCTCGTCGCGGGGCTCGACGTGGCGCGCGAGCCCGAGGCCGTCCGCCAGCACATCG
>Ga0335070_10000613_pt1 | contig 40135 bp, 31 predicted proteins | sample Lox_Sample_13_FD_206722 | JGI IMG/M metagenome (GOLD analysis project Ga0335070, IMG submission 206722) | Soil microbial communities from Loxahatchee National Wildlife Refuge, Florida, United States - Lox_Sample_1.3 | ecosystem: Environmental > Terrestrial > Soil > Wetlands | place: USA... | reverse complement strand
CTCTCTTCTTTTCGCGGGCGACGGCGGGCTTATCGAGCTCGTCGAAGCTGATCGTCACTACTGAGTAGTCCTTTTCCGGACTGAGTTTGAGCGTGGCGAGGGCTTCCGCGATGCCTCCCAGGAGGAGTGGGCAGGCGTGCGTACAACTCAGATAGACAAAGGAAAGGATCGTGGGTCTTCCGATGACCTCCCTAAAGGTAATCACGTTGCCCTCTTCATCATGAAACGTTGCGTCGGCAGGCATCTTCTCTCCCAGTCTCTCCTCTATGCCGATCGTCGTCTCCGACGTGTTCGCTTCGGCAGAAACAGTACCGATGAAGCTCGCGAGGAGAAAGAGGAGCGCAAAAGCATTCCGCCTCATAAAGAGTTTAGCAAAAAAATTTGAGAAATGCAGAAAATCTGAGGACCGACCCATCGCGTGCATGTCCTCACCCCCTGAGTTTCTTCAATCCCCGATAAAAGAAAAACATTCCCACAGCACTCAGGACAATGTCGAGGTAGGGATACAGCCGATAGGTGTACTGATAAAAGACCGGCACGTCGGAGAGAGGCCTCGCGCTCCCTATGGAACCCCAGTAGTATGCCGAGATGGCGGTCAGAATCGAGCCGATGATAAGTTCCTTACTGATCTTCATACGTTCCTCCCACTGGCCGTCTGCGATAACCGATCATGGACCGTATCATAAGGGGGTTTCATATTGCCGTCCCCTATGATAACCGCCGTCAACCTGCCTGACGCTACCATTATATCAGAGATTGTCGAAAGGAAAGGCAGCGTATGTCTCCCCATCGTTGCCCGGTTCTCTCTTGAAATAGTGTGACAATCCTTCTAAGATAAGAAAGCGCTGAAGATCATGAGGGAAAGGGGGTAGGTTCCGTGCCGGACAGACATTATGAGAGGATCCACGCAGATGATGAGAATCTCTGCAAGTTATGCATCAGTGAACTGGGAGGACTCTACACCGACCTTGGCCTTTCAGCAGACGAATTGGACTTGCTGGACATGCCGAGGCGGTCCTTCACCGTCCATTTCCCTGTCAGAATGGACTCAGGGAAGACAAGGATGTTCCTTGGCCACAGGATCCAGTACAACGATTCCCGGGGTCCCACGAAGGGGGGCATCAGGTTCCACCCGGACCTGACCATCGACCATGTCAGAGACCTCGCCTTCCTCATGGTGCTCAAGTGCGCAGTGGTAAACATCCCCTTCGGCGGATCAAAAGGCGGCGTTGTCGTGAACCCCAAAGAACTCAGCAGGAACGAGCTTGAGCAGGTGACGCGCGGATACATCCGTGCCATCGCCAACCACATAGGTCCTTCAAAAGACATTCCCGCCCCGGACGTCTACACCGATGAAAAGATCATGGTCTGGATCATGGACGAATATGAGCGCATCAAGGGAAAACATGTCCCGGCTGTGGTGACGGGAAAACCGGCTGAACTGGCAGGAATGAAGGCCAGGAGGTACTCAACGTCCCTGGGCGGGATCTATGTCCTTGAAGAAGCAATGGCAAAGATCGGAATGGACAGACACGAAACTCGTGTCGCTGTCCAGGGCTTTGGCAACGTGGGAGAGAACGCTGCCCGCATTCTTCATGAGGCAGGATACCGGGTGATAGCAGTCAGCGATTCACGGGGTGGCATCAGGGATGAGAGGGGCCTCGATATCCACGACGTGATGACCCACAAAGAAAAGACTGGAAGCGTCGTCGGCTTCAGGAACAGCTCATCCATGACGAATGCTGAGCTCCTCACCTGCGATTGTGATATCCTGATCCCTGCAGCCCTCTCCGACCAGCTCAACGGGAATAACGCCCATGATGTGCGGGCGAAGATTATCGTTGAACTCGCTAACGCTCCGACAACGCCTGAGGCCGACGAAATACTGTTCGCAAAGGACACGATGCTCATCCCCGATGTCCTTGCCAACGCCGGAGGCGTGGTGGTGAGTTACTTTGAGTGGATCCAGAACCTCAACAACGATTACTGGGAAGAGGAGAGGGTTCTCCAAAGACTGAAGACAACGATGATCAGCGCTTTCAACGATGTCCATACGCTCTGCTCTGAAATACACTGCAGGATGAGAAGGGCTGCGTACCAGCTTGCGGTGAAGAGGATACTCCATGCCGAAAGGCTGCGGGGGAACCTGTAGTACCTGTCAGCCTATATTATTCGTCCGTTCTCTCGCATGCGCGGACCGGCCAATAACCCCGTCTTTTGCCTTTGAATCGAAAGCCGGTCCCGAAGTTTATGAATGATCTCGTGATCTCGGTTTTTCCTTCACCGAGGGTCGGTCCGATTCCCGGAGAGCTCAAGAATCCTTCTTACGAGCACCGCCGGCAGTGCATCCCTATTATCGAGAGTCACCTCATGGATTTCGATATCTCCCCTCTTCTTTATCCCCATGATAAAATCATCACCGCCGAGGGTGATCGTGCCCATGACAATATTCGTTGAATTCAGTGCGTCGGTCGCAGCCTTCTTAAAGACTTCTGAAAAGCATTCCATCTTGCCGATCTCATCGAGAATAATGATATGCCTGTTCACGGGTGTGATTGAAGGTACGGCAACGCCCTCGATATTCTCGATACTCACCCCATATCGTCTTATATGAAATTCGGATTTTATGTCCTGATGAGCAAGGTAGCCTTTTCTACCATCGAGGGTCTTCATGAGAAAACCGACCCTCCTGCCGCCAACCCTCTCCTCCTCGGTATAGAATCCTCGGACAGGAAGAATGAGATCTCTTATCACCTTCTTGATGACCGTTGTCTTCCCCGACGATGGAGCACCTGTCAAAAAAATATTCTTCTTCATCCCGCTCCAAATTGCTCATTCATGCGAGAAAGCTTCTCATATCCAATTGCTGGTCAACGACGCTGTACTTTGTCTGAGCCTTTCTGTTCTCATTTCCCATCGCCACGATCTTATATCCGATGTCCCTGCCAAGGGGGGATGTGCAGCGCCGTACTTCACGCAACAGTCTGTCGGCATACCCCCGGTCTTTGTCTTTCGTCCATACGCGGAGTTCCACCTCACCGGCCTTCTCCTGATAGAGCTGAAACCTCTCGATATGCTCCAGCACCTCACGATCGATCGTGAGATGGGCCGAAACAACCCGTCCGTCGGCGGTGACGAGAAAATCACAGAGCCGACCATCGATGGCAGCAGCCGTATCATAGGGCCTTCCACAAGCCCCGCAGCCCTTCCGCAGACCCCTGCATATGTCGCCCGTTCGGTATCTGATGAGTGGCATGGTATAATTGATAAATCCTGTTCCGACGAGTTCATGGGATTCATTCCGTAACGGAGCGTATTCCGTGAGCCCATATTGGGGATAGAAGTGGTATGCGTCAGCATGCTCGCACCCTCCGCCGTGAATTGCCTTTTCCACCAAACCGTAATCTAAAAAGACCCTTGCCCCCGCGGCGGTCTCAATAAGCTCCTTTTGCCATGGATAGATCTGCTCGGCAACGGTGATAATACTTTTCAGGCTACCGCACATGGTCCGTTTCCTGTTCTTTACGTACGAAAAAAAAGCGGCAATTGTATGGGGAAACCCGACGGCATATTCTGGCCGGAATCTGTTGATCATTTCTATAAACCGGTCGATCCACGGCTCCACAAGGTGACTGCTCGATATGATGAGCCTGTTCCCGCTCTTCTGCCAGGGGAAGGGCTCTTTGCTGTTCTCTCTGGAAGTACTCTCAAAAAAGACCGTCCTTGCTCCGGGATGATACCCGGTCCTGCTCCAGAGATGAACGACCGTTGCCCAATGTTTCTCCTCGGTCTCCTTCGTCCCATACAGACAGAGGGGAATCCCTGTGGTGCCGCTCGTCTTTACCGTTATGAGTTTGCTCTCCGGTATGTTTTGCGCGATGAACTCGGAGCGCGCCGTCCTCACCGTCTCTTTGTCGAGATAGGGCAGGTCCTTGATATCATCGAGGTTCTGCACCCTCGCAGGCTCGAATCCATATTCTCTGAACAACTTCATATAATAGGGCACGTTCTTCGCTGTATGGACCAGGAGATCTTTCAGGTGCTCAACCTGATAGGTCTCGAGTCTTTCCCTGGACCACTGCTCTGATTCTCTAAGGAAGGCGAGCCAGTGCCTGAAGGTCTGACCATAGGAGATGCCATAGCGGAGTCCCAGGGGGAGCCTTTCCAAGGCCTCCCTCACAAGGCGCTCGATCGCGTGATTAGATTCTACGAACTTCCTGATGATCTCTATGGTCCCCATGGGCGCGGCTTCAGAAGACCATTATTTCAGAAAAAAAGTGGACGGTAGGGGATTCGAACCCCCGACTTCCACGTTGCGAACGTGGCGCTCTCCCAGCTGAGCTAACCGCCCTATCCTTGTAAAATCAGCACTTACAGCTCTTTGCCTCTTCGCCGACAGCTCTAATTGTAGTAGAATTGTAGTAGTTTTTCAACTTATGGACTGCTTCGGCAAGGGATATGGGTGGAGTCTGAAGAAGGAAAAGGAGCATCGCACCCTCAAAAAGATCTTGGCTGCAAGGCAGGGCTGGATAATATCCCTCACTTTTTTGAGAGTAAGCACGTTTGCAAATGCAATGTCTTTATCTGTGCGTTGCAGTATGGACCTTATTAGACAATCTTATGATCTGATTATATATTTAAAGTTGACTAAATCGGACCATTCCAGTACAGTTTAATCAAAAAAGGATGCAGACAAATCAAACCCTTTGTGGAAGGGCGTGGAAAACAGAGGATCTTATGATAAGGCATTAAGATGGATGAGCTGCCTGAGATGAGAGCTTCGGCGAGCTCGGCTTCTTATCTACTTATTTTTAAGGAGAAAGGCCTTGATACTTAAAAGAGATTTGGAATTTCTTCGTGACTGAAAAATGAGCAGCTTGATTGAGGCGACCATGATTCTTTTCATAGCGAAACGGCCTTCGCCGCAGGTTATGAGGTGAAGAAGGAAGTAGGCGGACACATTGTAGTAATGCATACCGACAGGAACCAACCACTTGCGGGTGACAACAATGCTTGCTAGTATAGAGGTGACTGACGCAAAAATCTCTGAGCATGTAAGGCGGATGTGGCAATTGAATATTCGGGACCCGCAATGCCAGAGGATTGAGGCATTACACTATACGGCCAAGACGGAGTTAAGAAGAGGTTAAGAAGAGGGCTGCATACGGGAAGGTTAAGCCTGTTAACGGCAGGTTCTAGGAATATCGCGGTGAAAATAACAACGGACAATAAGACGTGGACGACAAACTTCGTCGTGGATGTCGAATAACGACGCATTATTCCCTAAGCAGTCTCATCTTAATCATCGAGGCATTGCGAGCCTTCGGAAAGGAGGTATTCGTCGAGAAACACATAACAGCGCCGTTTTAGGGCAGTAATAAGAGGAAAAATTTTGCCGTAATGTCGTGGTGCATTCAATGAATAGGATGAACAGGAGGTATCGCAATGAGAGTTAAAGTTACGCTGTGTTCTTTTCTGGCATTGGTAGTCTCTCTCGTTTTGGCGGTTTCCGGTCTTGTGTATGCTGAAGAGATGAAACATATGCACGGAGGGGGGGCTGACATGGGCATGCACCATTTCCATATGCTTATGGATCATGGCCTCACGATGGTTGTTGAGGGTTCCAACATGGTGATGCTGGCGGACATGAAAATGGCTCCCGCAGTCGACAAGAAGACTCTTGAGCACGGGCAGCACATGATGAAGGAAGGAAAGGACCTCATTACCCGTGCCCTGAACGGACCTGAGATGGCGGCCATGATGAAGAAGCATGCCAAGGATCCTCTGATGGACTATACGCATCAACTCGGCGAAGCTATGCTCAAATTTACGGATATCCTTGAGAAGATGTCAACGGAAGACATGTCATCTCCCGATATGATGACAATGCATCACATGCACATGATGATCAACCATGCAGTTCAAATGGCGGCTGATGGCGCCAATCTGATTATGCTCGGCCAGATGGGCATGGCTGCAGACATTGATAAACTCACGACGGACCATGGGAAGACGATGTTGAGTGATGGCAGGTCTATGGTCAATGAGATGATGGAGAGCAAGGGAATGAAGGAGATGCATGCAAAAGGGACAACACCTGAGAAATCACCAATGATGGGCATGTCCCACAAGCAGGCTGAAGCTGCAATGAAAGTCATCGATTTGCTTTCCAAAATGCCCCCGGCGAGTTCTAAATAACATGAATGAATCAGGGTGGGGCTTCCGGGCCCTGCCCTGATGATTAATGAGGAACTCAAACATCAACAGAATAATGAACGGGAGATAATGATATCTCTTTTTTCTCTTGAATCGAGGTTGTAACCATGAGAGCTGTAACGGTCTTTTTCCTTGCGTTGCTTATCCCTTCTCCTGGACTTGCCTATCACACAGACCCGTCTGATGCCGGGTCCTATACAAAGCACTATGAGCAAAGCCTCTTTAAGGTCACAGGAAAAGGTTTGTTCTCTGTAGAAATGATAATCAAGGACAAAGAACTTAAAGTCGGGGTAAACGCTCTCGATATAATCGTGCACGACAAGAACGATAAGGATGTGCCTGATGCGATGGTGATAGTGACACCATGGATGCCCGAGATGGGTCATGGCGTTTTTGAAAAACCCGTTGTCAGAGAAAGGGGCGGAGGGCTCTATAGTATAGACAATATCATACTCATTATGGGCGGGCGCTGGGAGCTGCGAATAAATATTAGAAAGGGTGACCTGGAAGACAGCGTAGCCTTTGATTTTCCTGATGTCAAAATAATCTCCGAAACACCATCATCTGACGAACGTAAGACGATGTATTCTTTAGCTCCTGCCGATGTTGATACCTCTGCTGTCCGGATGTCGGCAAAGAAACTCTTCAAGCTCTCTTATGCGAGCGAAAATGTGCCGATTCCTATTGGCAGAATCATCACCTGGAAATTACGTCTCGAGGCAGCGGATGGGCGCCCTGTGAAAGACGCCGTAATTACTGTTAACGGCGGCATGCCCGAGCATGGCCATGGCCTTCCGACTCAACCTGAGGTTACCAAAGGGGCAGGGGACGGAGATTATATTGTGCAGGGCCTTAAATTCAGCATGCCCGGATGGTGGGTGATGACGTTTACAATCAAGGCTCAGGACACGGATGACACCGTCACGTTCAATCTTGTGGTCCAATAGCAGGAAGATTCACATGAAAAATTATCTGGATTCGATAATCTTGAGGAGTGCGGTGATCTTGTCTGCTATAGCTTTTATAGCCTTATGGCCTCATACTGGTGGGTGTGCAGTGGCCGCGGAGACTGCGAACCTCGCGTGGAGCAAAGAGGAAATAGCGGTTATCCGCTCGCTCTGGATAGGGTCTCTTCCCCCTCTGCCGAAAGACCCATCCAATGCCTTCGCCGATGATCCCAGGGCAAGAGCCCTCGGCAAAAGACTCTTCTTCGATCCTCGGTTCAGTGGAAACCTGAAAGTTTCCTGTGCCACCTGTCATAGACCCGATATGAATTTTACCGACGACCTCCCCATCGCACATGGTATGGGCTCAACAGCGAGGAGATCAATGCCTCTTATTGGCGTTGCCTACAACTCGTGGTTTTTCTGGGACGGAAGAAAGGATAGTCTCTGGTCACAAGCTCTGGGGCCTATCGAAAGCACCGTAGAGCATGGATTTACCAGAACGGCATGCGCTTTTTTGATCAGTAAGAATTATCGGAGCGAATATGAAGAAATTTTCGGTAAATTGCCGGACATTACCAATGCAGTAGCAACTCCCGCAACTGAGGACGTTGCTGTTCTGAAGACATGGGTATCAATGCCCCAGGACAAAAGGGATGAGGTGAATCGCATCTATGCAAACATGGGTAAGGCGATCGCCGCTTACGTGCGGACAATTGTGCCGGGGCCTTCACGCTTTGACAGATATGCTGAGGCCCTTCTCAAGAAAGATACCGCTGCAATGGCAATATCTCTAAGCCCTCAGGAAGTGAATGGTCTCAGGCTTTTTATCGGTAAAGCAAAATGCACCAATTGTCATAGCGGACCTCTCTTTACCAACGGCGACTTTCACAATACTGGTGTGCCCACGCCTGCAAAAATGTCTTACGATAAGGGACGCGCAGATTGCATAAGAAAGGTTCTTTCTGATGAGTTCAATTGTCTTGGCAGGTATAGTGATGCCGGCCCTCGGGATTGCGCCGAATTGCGGTTCTCGGATACCAAGACAGAAAAATATGACGGGGCCTTCAAAACGCCAACGCTAAGAAATGTTGCTGAAAGGGCCCCCTACATGCATGCGGGGCAATTCGCGACTCTGAGGGAAGTCCTGGAGTTTTATCGTCGCTCGAAAAGCCATGAACTTGATCACAGCACGCTGAGTGACGAAGAATTGAGGCAGCTTGAGGCATTTCTTCGTTCCTTGAGCGGCCCCATAGTAACGATATATTAATGAACAAGCACTTGATTTCCATTTAATCCAACGTGTCAAAGTGTATTGAATATTAGGAGCAAGCGACGGTGGCTAAGGCTTAAATGCCAAAGAGGGCTATATATGCATCTTTCTCAGCCTGGCATACCTCGTAAACAGACCATGACGGCTGACCTCTCTCACAAAACCCAGGGCCTCAAAAGCCGCGATGGTCTTTTCCATCGCTCTCCTGTCCACCTCGACCGTAGGTTCGTAGATCGATAGGAGCCCTTTCGTCTTCACCGCCCTGCTGATATTCCACGCCGCGTCATCCTTACTGCTCACCTCATGGAAACTGTAATACATGAGGCAGACATCAGCGACCTCTTCCCCCATGTCATACGTTGCCATGTCAGCGGCAATGATATCGATCTTGTCTCCAAAGCGCCGAACCCTCTCTACCAGTCTGTCCACCATGCCTTTCTGCAATTCCACCGCATAGACCTTTTTCGCACGTGCAGCAAGGACCTCGGTAAAGAAGCCGTTTCCCGACCCCACCTCAAGGACCACAGAGTCAGGGGTAACCCCGGACTCCTCGAGGATCTTCATCCGGTCTGTCAACACCTTCCTGAGAGGATTGTAGAGGATAAACGAAAGCGATGGGGGACAAACATGTGACATGCTAACCTGCGGGGATGCCGGATCTGTCTTCGCTCCAGATCGTAACAGCTTCTGACTCAGGGGCTGCCGGTCTCCCGGGACAGACCTTTTTCACTTCGGCCCTTGTGCTTCTACCTTTGCCTCGGACTGCTTCGCAACAACAACGAGCACGTAGTTTTCGGGATCGAGATATTTTCTGGCAGCCCTGAGCACGTCATCCTTCGTGACCGCCTTTATATACCGGGGATATTTCTCAACATAGTCGTCGCCGAGGCCGTAAAATTCGACGCCGGCCACAAAATCGGCAATCTTCCTGTTCGTCTCGAGCCTCCTCGGAAAGCTCCCGGTCATGTACGCCTTTGCGTCATCGAGTTCCTGATCCGAAACCGGTTCGGACCGAATCCTTCCGATCTGCTTCAACGCTTCGGAAATGACCATATTCGCCGAGGCATTCTTTGTCTGGACGCCCACTTCAAAGAGACCGGCGTATTTGTCGGGCTGGAAGAGACTGTGGATATCATAGGCAAGTCCAAGTTCGTCTCGGACAGTCTCCATCAGTCTCGATGAAAACCCTCCACCCCCGAGGATATAGTTCATGACCGAGACGGCATAGTAGTCAGGATTGTTCCTGCTTATCCCCTCATGCCCGAGGAGGATATTTGCCTGGGTCAGGTCCCTGTCAATGAGGACCGTCTTCTTTTCGTGCTTCCCTTTCTGGACCGTCACCCCCTGTGGAATTTCGGCAGGCTTCCATTCAGAGAGAAAGCGGTCGATAAGGCCCGTTAACTCGGCATCGCTGATATCCCCGACGACAGCGAGGATGGCGTTGTTCGGCCTGTAGAAAAGTCCGTAGAACTTCTCGATATCCCCTTTCCTGATGGCGTCGACGGTTTCAATGCTCCCTCGCACGAGCCTTCCGTAAGGGAGGTCGCCGAAGACCGCCTTCTTGAAGGCCCGCGACGCGAGGAAGGACGGGTCTTCTTCGCTCTGTCTCAGGGAGCCCTTCAGGACTTCCTTACTCCGTTTGATCTCTTCTTCAGGGAACGTGGGGTTGAGGAGGACGTCGGACAGGAGTTCGAACCCCTTTTCCACGTCTTTCTTCAGGACAGAGAGGGTGATGGTGGTAAAATCATCGTCCGTTGACGTCTCAAGGGACGCGCCGATGAATTCTATCTCCTCGCTGATTTCATTCGACGTGCGCTTTTTCGTGCCCTCCGTAAGAAGCTCAGCCGTCAGGTTTGCGAGGCCCGCCTTGTCAGGAGTCTCGTGGAGAGGACTTGCCTTCACGAGAAGCGTGGCCATCACGATGGGCAGATTGTGCCGCTCCACATGGAGGACCAACAAGCCGTTCGGAAGCGTCGTCCTCTTCACATCGAGGCCGAAGGCATCGCTCAGAAGGAGCAGATGAGCAGTGATGAGCAGCGCCACGAAGATGAAGAGTGCGCCCTGCTTCTTTTTCACCTTTTCACTTTTCACTTTCCCCTTCCTTAAGCGGCACGAGCACCCCGACGGTCCTGTTGTCTTCAGTCAGATATTTCTGAGCTACCCTCTGCACGTCAGCAGGCTTCACCTTCCTGATCCCTTCGAGATAGGAATCAATCAGCTTCCAGCCGCCCAAGACCTCGAACATGCCCAGCTGCATGGCCTGCCGGTAGAGGGAGTCCTGCCCGAAGATAAAGGACGCCTCGATCTGGTTCTTGGCCTTCTGCACCTCTTTTTCGGAAGGAGGGTTATTCTTGATCTTCTCGATCTCAGCAGTGAGGGCCTGCTCGAGATCCGATATCTCCCTCCCCGGCGCAGCAGTCCCCCACAACAGAAAAAGGAAGGGGTCTCTGTCCATCCCGCTGTAGTCAGCACCGGCGTTCAGGGCCAGCTTCTTTTCATAGATCAGTTCTCTGTAGATCCTTGAACTCTTGCCTCCTGAAAGAATCGTACTCAAGACCTCCAGTCCCGAGCTGTCTCCGTGAGGAAAACTCGGCGTATGATACCCAAGGAGAACATAGGGCAGTTCCGCCTCTTTCTTGAGATTGATCCTTTTTTCACCCCTCTGGACCGGCTCCTGGGAGACTGTCGGTTCCTGGACACCGCTCTTCTTCATATCTCCAAAAGCTGCCTTGATCTTCCTCATGATCTCGTCGGCCCTTACATCTCCCGCTACCACGATGAAGGCATTGTCCGGGGCATAGTATTTCTTGTAATGGCTGTAAAGGTCGTCCCTTTGGAACGACCGGATGTCGGACATCCAGCCGATGACCGGTCTGCGGTAAGGATGGCTCATGAACGCAGTGGCAACGAATTCTTCATAGAGGGCGTTCTGGGGATCATCGTCATAGCGGAGCCTCCGCTCTTCCATCACAACATCCCTTTCCGCCAGGGTCTCCTTTGGGTCCAGAATGAGGTTGATCATCCTGTCCGATTCAAGGTCGATGGAGAGACCGATCCTGTCCGAGGCGAGGGTCTGGAAATACATGGTGTAATCTTTGGAGGTCATGGCGTTGTCAACACCGCCGTTTCTCTGGACGAGCTTGGAAAAGACCTTTGAACCGTACTTTGGAGTCCCCTTGAACATCATGTGTTCGAGGAAGTGGCTTAATCCTGATTTCCCCGATACTTCATCTCTCGAACCGACCCGGTACCAGATCTGGAAGGTCGCCAGCGGCACCTTATGGTCCTCGCTGACGAGTACCTTCAGGCCGTTATCGAGGTGATATTCTTCTACGCCGGCAGAGAGGACAGGAGACACCGGGAGAAGGATCGCCACCGTTAAGAGAAGAATCATCATGAATCTTTTCATGAATAACTATACCAAAAACCGGGGAGTGCTGACAAACATACGAACCCGAAAAAGGGCAGGTCCTTCACCACAGAGAGACTCGGAGATACCAACTATCTGTCGAACACGTCTCTATTACCACCTGGGTGAATCACACGCTCTGAGCTTTTCTCTTGTTTGTCAGCTCAGTGCCTCTGCGTCTCGGTGGTTAATACTCCCTTACGATCAATCATCGCCTGAGATCACCACCAATAGGGGTAATAGGGATAGCGATAAAAGGGGTCTCCGTAGTACGGGTAGTAAGGAGCGTAATAATAGTATGGCGGCCAGGGATAGGAGTACCATTGCGCCCAGAGGTAGAGGTCCTTTATTGCAAAGAAGGGGAAAAGATATGCTGCCTCATCGATTGTGCCCTCTCGCGTTCCGATGAACTCCGCTGCGAGGGTAACCTCTCTTCCCTGACTGTAGATCAGGGGATCGAGGAATCCCTGTTCCTTTGGATAGAGGGCCAGAAACCTCCCGTCTGAGGGCCCGAACCCCTTCAGATAGCCCCGTGGATCTACACGAACAGAGAGCGCCTCGATGAGCGACCCTTCAGAAGTGATCTTTGTCTGAGCGATTATTCCGCCGAAGACAAAAAGCTTCCCCTGATATGGGCCGGGATTCTTCCTCAGCTCGTTCATGGAGAAGTCCCGGATGGCGCTTTCCATAAGGTCCTTTCTCAGGACAGGGGCACAGGAGAGAAGAGACGCCGAGAGGACGAAGACAATGATGATTAACGGCTTCCTCATGATTTCAGTTTACTTCATTGAGGGAAGATGTCAAGGCAATTTCCTCTGCAGAGAAGAGATCAGAGACCCTGTCAGGTCTCCCTTGGGATTGAGGCGACGGGCTTGTCCGTGTTATAGTACATTCGCTCTAACCTGATCCGGCTGCGCAGCAAAAACGAATTTATTCGGCACCGCTAAGGAGGTTCCGGTTCTATGCTGATTGTCCAGAAATACGGCGGCACATCTGTTGCCAATGTGGAGAGGATAAAAGCCGTTGCGGAACGTGTCGTGGGGACCGCACGGGAGGGGCACAGGATTGTGGTCGTGGTCTCTGCCATGGCCGGCGAGACAGACAAATTAATCAGCCTTGCCCACCAGGTCTCCTCCAATCCCCCGGAGCGGGAGATGGATCTCCTCCTTTCATCGGGGGAAAGGATCACGAGCGCCCTCACGGCTATGGCCATTGAGGAACTCGGTCAGAAGGCCATGGCCTTCACCGGCAGACAGGTGGGGATCATAACCGATGCCGTTCATACGAAGGCAAAGATCGAGAAGATAACGGGAGAGCGGGTAAAGCAGGCCCTTGACGGAGGATATGTCATTGTTATCGCAGGCTTCCAGGGGATCACCGAGAATGAGGACGTCACGACACTCGGAAGAGGCGGCTCCGACCTCTCTGCTGTTGCCGTGGCTGCGGCCTTGGATGCGGACGCCTGCGAAATCTATACCGATGTCGACGGAGTCTATACCACAGACCCCAATATCGTCCCCGAGGCGAGGAAACTGGAGAAGATCTCCTATGAGGAGATGCTCGAACTGGCGAGTCTTGGCGCAAAGGTGCTCCAGACAAGGTCTGTGGAGTTCGCCATGAAATATGAGGTGCCTGTGGTTGTGAGGTCAAGCTTTAATAATAATCCCGGAACCCTCGTTACCAAGGAGGATGCTGATATGGAAGAGGTTGTGGTATCAGGAGTTGCATACGACAAAAACCAGGCCAAGATCACGGTGGCAGGGGTTCCCGACAAGCCCGGGATCGCAGCTCAACTCTTCAAGGGGATCGCCGATGCCGGCATCGTCGTTGATATGATCGTCCAGAATGTGGGCAGCGACGGAAAGGCGACGGACATCTCCTTTACCGTGCCGAAGACGGACAGCAAGAAGGCGGTAAAACTCAGCGAGGAGATCGGAAAGGGTTTCGGCGCAAAGGGCGTCACCCTGAGAGAAGATATCGCGAAGATATCGATCGTGGGTGTCGGCATGAGGACCCATTCCGGTGTCGCCGCAAAGATGTTCGAAACCCTCGCCAGGCACGGAGTGAACATCATGATGATAAGCACCTCTGAGGTCAAGGTGTCGTGCATCATAGAGGCGAAATATACCGAGCTTGCCGTAAGGGTCCTGCATGATGCCTTCGGCCTTTCGGCAAAGGGATAAGGAAGGCGATGCGTCGTATCGAGATCTATGATACAACCCTGAGGGACGGCTCACAGGCAGAGGAGATATCCCTCTCCCTGGAGGACAAGCTGCGGATCACCGAGAAGCTCGACGAGCTCGGAGTGCACTATATCGAAGGGGGATGGCCCGGCGCCAACCCCAAGGACCTGGAGTATTTCAAGAGGGTCGACAGGTTACGGTTGCGAAATGCGAAGATCGTCGCCTTTGGTGCAACTCATAAACCGAAAAAGAGACCCGAGAACGATGAGACGCTGAGAGGCCTCATCGACGCCAACACCTCCATAATAACCATATATGGGAAGACCTGGGACTTTCATGTCAGAGAGGCGCTGAAGATAGAACTCGAAGAGAACATCGAGATCATACACGACTCTGTAACCTACCTGAAGAGACACGCGGAAAAGGTCTTCTTTGACGCAGAACATTTCTTTGACGGGTACATAAGAAATCCCGAATACGCCGTCAAGTGTCTTGCCGCTGCCCTCCACGCTGGGGCAGATTGTCTCGTCCTTTGCGACACGAATGGAGGGATGATGACATCGAGCATCAAGAAGGTCGTAAGAACGGTAACGAAGAAATTCAGCGCGCCCATCGGGATCCACGTGCATAATGATGGTGATTGCGCTGTGGCAAACTCCGTTGTGGCTGTTGAGGAAGGCGCATCCCAGGTCCAGGGGACGATCAATGGCTTTGGAGAGCGGTGCGGCAACGCAAATCTCGTCTCAATCATACCGAACCTCCAGCTGAAGTTCGGGATGCAGTGCATCAGCCCTGAACAGTTGAAAAAGCTCAGGGACATCTCGAGATTTGTTTACGAGATCGCGAACCTGAGGCACTTCAAGCATCAGCCGTACACCGGAGACAGTGCCTTTGCCCACAAGGCAGGGATGCATGTGAGCGCCATCAGGAAGCGACCTGAGACATACGAACATATCGTACCCGAACTCGTGGGGAATACCCAGCGGGTCCTTTTATCGGACCAGGCCGGCAAGAGCAATATCCTGAGGAAGGCTGAGGAATTCGGGATAAAACTGTCGAGCGATTCTCCGCAGCTCCAGGAAATAGTCACGAAGCTGAAGGACCTGGAGAATCAGGGGTATCAGTTTGAGGGGGCAGAGGCGTCTTTCGAGCTCATCATGAAAAAGGCCCTCGGCCTTCACAGGAGGTTTTTTGACCTTATCGAGTTCAGGGTGATCGTTGAGAAGAGGACGAAGAAAGAAGAACCGATCAGCGAGGCTACGATAAAACTCAAGATCGCAAATGATATCGAACATACCGTTGCCGAGAGTAAGAAGGGCCCTGTCAATGCCATTGACAAGGCCCTGAGAAAGGCCCTCGATAAATCGTATTCCCGGCAGCTCAAGGATGTCCGGCTCCTCGATTATAAGGTCCGGGTGTTGACCGCGGGGAAAGGCACGAGCGCCAAGGTTCGCGTTCTTGTCGAGTCCGGTGACAGAGAGAACCGGTGGGGGACGGTAGGCGTTTCAGAAAATATCATTGAAGCATCGTACCAGGCACTCGTTGACAGCATTGAATATAAGCTTCTGAAAGAAGGACTGTAACCAGTTGCATTGAGAAAGGAAGGCAGGCACGCCTCAAAGTCTTTTATAATGCGGTCCCATATTATTACCTGCCTTCCCCGGAGCTCGTGTTTTAGGCAAGTTAAAGTAAAGACCGACCTGATATTATCAAAAGAAGGAGGAACGAATGATTACTGTTTACTATGACAAGGATGCCCAGCTCGACATTCTTAAGGGAAGGAAGATATGTATCATGGGATACGGAAGCCAGGGTCATGCCCATGCGAACAACCTCAGGGACAGCGGAATGGATGTCATGATCGGTCTCAGAAAGGGATCGAGCTGGGACAAGGCGGCGGCTGCTGGCTTTACGGTTATGACACCTTCGGAGGCGGCAAAGGTCGCCGACATCATCATGATCCTCCTCCCCGACGAATTCCAGGGTGACGTGTTTAAGACGGAGATAGGGCCGAACATGAAGAGAGGCGCATACCTTGCCTTTGCCCACGGGTTCAACATCCACTTCGGGCAGATCGTCCCGCCCGCCGAGACAAATGTCTTCATGGCTGCTCCGAAAGGACCGGGACACCTTGTGAGGTCCGAATATACGAAGGGCAGCGGTGTGCCCTGTTTGATTGCGATACACCAGGACCCCTCCCGGAATACCAAGGATATCGCCCTTGCCTACGCATCCGCCATAGGCGGAGGGAGAGCGGGCATCATAGAAACGACCTTCAGGGAAGAGACAGAGACCGATCTTTTCGGAGAACAGGCAGTGCTCTGCGGCGGGATCACCTCGCTCATCCAGGCCGGGTTCGAGACCCTTGTTGAAGCCGGTTATGCTCCGGAGATGGCGTATTTTGAATGCCTCCATGAGGTGAAGCTCATTGTCGACCTCATCTACGAAGGCGGCATCTCGAACATGAGATATTCCATAAGCAACACGGCCCAGTACGGCGATCTCACGAGAGGTCCCCGGATCGTCACGGAAGAGACGAAGCGGGAGATGAAGAAGATCCTCGGGGAGATACAGGATGGCGTCTTTGCCAGGGAGTGGATTCTGGAGTGCAAGGCGAACAAGCCGGTTTTCAATGCGTTGACGCGAAAGGGCGAGGCCCATCCCATTGAAGAGGTCGGAGGCAGGTTGAGGGCGATGATGCCGTGGCTCAAGAAGGGAAAGCTCGTAGACAAGTCAAAGGCATGAAACAGGAGGTTGCGTTTGAGGTAAAGGCCAATGATGGGGTTAAGACCGGACTGATTTCTTTTCAGCCTTCACCATAGCCTTTGCCCTGAGCTCTTATCGGCATATGCTTAAATTCGCTCCCGAAGGCTATCCCTTTATTCTGGGGTTCCTCGTTATTACGGTCCTCGTCGCCCTCTTTGCGCCGTGGGCTGCTGTGCTGCCCCTTCTCCTGACCTTTTTCATGGCCTATTTTTTCAGAGACCCTGAGAGGGCAATTCCTGAAAAGGAGAACGCCCTGGTATCTCCTGCAGACGGTAAGGTGATCCTGATTCAGCAGGTGCGTGAAGACCAGTTTCTCAGGGGCGAGGCAGTCGAGATCAGCATCTTTATGTCACCGTTGAATGTCCACGTCAACAGGGCGCCATGCGACGGCGTCGTCGAATCCGTGGTGCATACGAGCGGAAGATTCCTTTCTGCCTTCAAGCACGAGGCATCCCTTCAGAACGAGAATATTGCGATGGTCCTCAGGACGGCCTACGGCGGAATCCTCGTTCGTCAGGTCGCGGGATTCCTTGCCAGACGCGCGGTCTGCAGGGTAAGAGAAGGGGCCCCCCTCCGGAGGGGTGAACGTTACGGGATCATAAAGTTCAGTTCAAGGCTCGATGTCTACGTTCCGAAGGAGACACGGATCATGGTCACATTGGGAGACAGGGTGAAGGCTGGAGAGACGATCTTGGGGGAGATTCCGCAGCGGACCTTCTGAGGAGCAGGGAGACTGGAGAAACCGCCTCCTCCCCCCAGGCTTATCAACTTCAAGAATATTACCGGTCCGGACATTGAGGTGACTGTGGTACGGAGTTGTCTGTTTCTACTATAATGATGGTAAGGTACGATGGCACCTGAACAGAGAAAGGATATGACCGAGCGGCCGAAGAAGGGTATTTACCTTCTGCCCAATACCCTCACCCTCTGCGGGATGTTCTGCGGATTCTTTGCCATCATGTCTGCCATAAACGGCAACTTCCTCAATGCGGCCTGGGCAGTGCTTCTCGCAAACATCTTTGACGGCCTTGACGGATGGATCGCCCGTTTGACGAACACATCGACAAGATTCGGTATAGAACTCGACTCACTCTCCGATCTCGTAGCCTTCGGTGTGGCTCCTGCTGTCATGATGTACAAATGGGCACTGACCCCTTTCGGGAGGCTCGGCTGGGGGGCGGCCTTCCTCTTCGTTGCATGCGGCGCACTGAGACTTGCGCGGTTCAATATCCAGACAGGGGCCCCAGGACCGAAGTCTTTCAAAGGAATGCCGATACCCGCAGCCGCGACAATCCTCTCGACGATCGTCATTTTCTATTACGAGTTCAGGACTGGATTGCCTGAGACGAACATCTTCTACCCGATCATTACCATCATCCTCTCGTTGCTCATGGTGAGCACGCTCAGATATCACGGGCTGAAGGAGATCGACTTCAGGGAGAAAAAACCCTTCTGGTTCCTTATCGTCTTCGTGCTGATCCTCTTCATTATGCTCATTCATCCCTCGACGGCGATCTTCATCTTTGCAATGTCATACCTCCTTTGGGGTATAATCGAAAATAGTGTGTTGTTCATGAGGAAGAGAAGGTTGAAGAAGAAAGAACAACTCGAAGGAGCCGAGATCAATGAGACTCGTCAGGATATTTGATACCACCCTCCGTGACGGCGAACAGTCGCCGGGCGCATCCATGAATGTGGATGAAAAACTTCAGGTGGCAAAGCAGCTCGTGAAATTAGGCGTGGATATCATCGAGGCCGGCTTTCCCATAGCGTCACCCGGCGATTTTGACGCAGTGAAACGGATTGCCGCAGAGATACGGGGAGCGACCATTGCCGGACTTGCGAGGGCAAAGGAAGAAGACATCAGGACAGCCTGGGAGGCGATAAAAGATGCCCCTCAGAAGCGCATCCATACGTTTCACTCGACATCGGATATCCACCTGAAATATCAATTCAGGGTAAGCCGAGAAGAGGCCCTGAAGAGATCCGTCGAGATGGTGAAGCTTGCACGGAGTCTTGCAGAGGATGTCGAGTTTTCTCCCATGGATGCGACGAGAACGGAAATACCCTACCTCCTCGATGTTGTCGAGGCAGTAATCGAGGCCGGCGCTTCCACGGTCAATATCCCTGACACCGTCGGATATACCACTCCCGCTGAATTCGGCGACATGATCAGGAAGGTTAAGGAACGGATCGGGGACAGGGCGGTAATCTCCGTCCATTGTCATAACGACCTCGGTCTCGCTGTTGCGAATTCACTCTCGGCCATCAAGAACGGGGCAGGACAGGTTGAATGTACCATAAACGGCATAGGAGAGCGGGCCGGGAACTGTTCCATGGAAGAGGTCGTGATGAACCTCGCAACGCGAAAGGACTTTTACCAGGCCAGAACGAATATCAATACGCGAGAGATCATCCGCACGAGCAGGCTTCTCACCAGGATTACGGGGATCACGGTGCAGCCGAACAAGGCGATTGTGGGAGCAAACGCCTTTTCCCATGAATCAGGCATCCATCAGGACGGGCTTTTGAAGGAGAAGATGACTTACGAGATCATGCGGCCCGAAGATGTCGGACTGAAACAGACGGAGCTCGTGCTCGGAAAGCATTCAGGCAGGCATGCATTCAAGGAACGGCTCCATGAACTCGGATACGAACTCAGCACCGAAGAGATAGAGACGGCCTTCAAGAAGTTCAAACACCTTGCGGACCAGAAGAAGGATATCTTTGACGAGGATGTCGCAGCCCTCGTCTCTGAGGAGGTTTCGAAGATCCCTGAGATCTATGGTCTCGTTGAGCTTTCAATAACAAGCGGTACGACTATAAAGCCGACGGCCTCTCTGAGACTGAAAGTAAACGGTGAAGTCATAGACAGGATTGAACACGGAGACGGCCCTGTGGATGCGGTGTACAAGGCGATTGCCGCCATCACGAAGACAAAGAGCAGTCTCTTGAAGTTTGAGGTCAAGGGCATTACCGGCGGGACCGACGCCCTCGGCGAGGTCATGGTCTCTCTCGAGGAAGACGGTGTGAAGGTGAGGGGGCAAGGGGCTGATACCGATATCCTCGTAGCTTCTGCAAAGGCTTACATCAACGCTTTGAACAAACTGGCCGCTCGGAAGAAATAGACCGACACCTTCGTCGAATCCGGGATCTGATGCCTATTTACCCGTTATGAGGCAAAATATAAACTTCGGTACCTAACAGACGCAGAAATCTCGTAAGTAAGAGAACGCGACTTTTTCCTGTATCGCGCAACAGTTTCGATGTCCTGAATCTGTTGCTTTCCGGTCGTAGACCCTCAGAATCTGGGAATCAAATCATTCAAAATATTTTTGAAAAATTTCGAACGGCACCAACTGGGGCACAATTATTCTGTTGAGGATAGTCAGTGCAGCTTGTTAGTGTCAGACTGGCACTGGTGGGTGATGTCAGGGTGAATGTCCCAGTAAACGACTTTGCTATATTACCGTTTGCTTCACTAGTGAGTATCAAAGATAACTGAGCAGTCGTGCCATCAAACGGTCCGAAAAGGGGCCACCAATCAGCCATATACCCTCCCCATAAATCCAACATCGTAAAAAGTATAGCCCCTCCGTTCACTCTTGACATGGCAACCACCGGGCAATTTTGATCCGAACATATCCAGACTCCGTCAGCATCGGCAGCATGTACGGTGGTAACTACTGACAGCAAACCAAACAGCACTAAGACCAATAATACTTTTTTCATAACGATTGTGCCCTCCTGAGATATTTTTTCTTTTACTCCCTAGTCTGCTTGTAAAATAAGCGATAGCCATTTCTGATAAATAAGTTATTCCTACTTTCCCTCCCTTCTCTTAGCAACTATTCAGTGGTTCCGAGCTTTACACTTACAGGCGGTTTGTTCCTGTCCGAATATCTATCCTTCGGCAGTTATTTTTGGCTTTGTCGGAAACGCCTCTAATTGATCAAGTTGTACCAGAAAAACATGCCTTTGTCAACTTGAAACTATACCCATCAAAGCTATTTATGATTGTAGTTTTAGCTTAATGAAATGTAAGGAACTCTTATGATGTTCATCTCGGAAATCGGAAAGAAAGGCTCTACAATCGCAAAGTTATGAGCGCGAAACGAACAATTACATCAACAGTATTCTAAATCTATGAGGATGAGTGTTTGCGAATATAGCCTTTCTCAGGAGACTTTTTTTCCCGGAACTACTTCGACTAGATTCAGGCAAAGCTACCCGTGCCATGTGTGAGGCAGTCCTTAACGTCTTTCCCGATTCTCCGAAAGTGTTCAGTTTCGGTGGAAGGAAAGGCTCAATTATTGGAATCTTCTATAATATTCAGAAAGGAGGGTTACGGAGGCCCAACTTTTCTTGGGAAGACTTCCGCACCGTAGTACTCACACCTCTTTTAATGTGCATACCAACTGCCCCCACCGCCATGCTTTCAGACCGTCAAGGTTACCGGTAACAAGATTCCGCAGTGCGGCTACAAATGAGGCTACCCTATTATGTGTCGATGAAGAATCCAATGACACCGTTCCGTAGCAGCCAAGCAGCCATACACATAATTGACAAAGAGGAAAAAGAGGACTAGAATATCGCCAAGGGGGAGGTTACATGCGCCTTCATGATGCATTTGCCAATCGCATCTTATTATTGCTTTATCACCATCCATTCAGTGCTTACAGACGATTTCTCGTAGCTGTTCTGTTACTTTTTGCTGCTTGGTCTCTCCTCCTGTTCTGTCCTCGGTTGTTGTTAGCCGAGCCTCTTTCAGGGTCACATGATTCTTCGTCGGAAAGATTGATGATGCAGGGCATGAGGTCTTTCGAACGAGGCGCATTTGAAGAGGCTGTTCACTTTTGGAAAGAAGCTGAAGAATTATACGAAAAGAGAGAGGAGATCGGCAGACAGAGCGAAGCGCTTGTCTTTCTGTCCCAGGCATATCAGTCCCTTGGCCTGACCCGTGAGGCGCTCAGGTGCCTCGAATCTGCTGAAATCCTTGCACAGAAGTCCGGTGATGCCGTGAGGATAGCCTCTGCCCTCGCCAGCCTCGGTAACGTGTATATCGCCACAGGGCCAGAGGACAAGGCCAATGAATATTTGAATAGAAGCCTTGCTATGGCGAAGGAATTGCAGGATTTCAGACTGTCGGCTACAATCCTGAATAACCTGGGAAACCTTTTTATGACTCAGAAAAAGTATCGTGAAGCCGGCGACGCCTATCAAGAAAGCATAACCTATGCGACGAAGTTCGATAAACGTTCATTGACTGCCATAGCTGCCACCAATGCCGCAATGGCATTGGTTCAAGAAAGACGGTATTCGGAAGCAAAAACACTTCTCGATGGGACAGCAGACATTATCGGGGGGCTCGATGATTCTCATGAGAAGGTATACGCATTGATCAATGCCGGTCTTACCTATGCTGATCTTCGGTCACATCTTCCCGGTGAGAAGGACGTCCTCTTGCAACGCTCTTCTCAGATGTTTCACTTAGCGGTGAGTTCGGCAGAGGCGATTGGTGATCTCCGTGGGGAGTCGTATGCTTTGGGTTATCTTGGAAAACTTTACGAGGACGAACGCCAATATGAGGAAGCCCTTGGGCTGACCCATCGGGCAGTATTTACGGCCCAGTTGGTGAACGTACCTGAATCGCTTTATCTTTGGCAGTGGCAAGCCGGACGTCTGCTCAAGGCGATGGGGAAGATTGATGATGCAATTCCAGCGTATAGAAATGCGCTGCAGACTCTTCAGGCTATTCGCCAGGAGATGTCACAATGCTATGGAAGGACAAAACTATCATTCCGTGAGTCTGTGGGACCGCTCTATTTTGAGTTCGTTGATCTCCTCCTTCAGCGGGCGGCCGCGATGCAGGGAAAAGAGGAATATGAGCCTTATCTCCTTGAAGCCAGAGAGACGGTGGAGTCGCTCAAGATTGCAGAATTGCGGGATTATTTTCAAGATGATTGCTTCGATGTCGCAAGAACAAGAATTACAAGGCTTGACCTCGTCTCAAAGACGGCGGTCGTGGTCTATCCAATAGTCCTTCAAGACCGGACCGAGTTGTTGGTGAGCCTTCCGAGCGGCCTGAAGAGGATTTCTGTGGGTGTTGGAGAACGTGCCCTTGCCCAGGAAGTCAGGCAGTTTCGCTCGACACTTGAGAAGCGTACTACCAGGGAATATCTCCCCCATGCCCAAAGACTTTACGACTTGCTTATCCGGCCTCTCGAGCCAGACCTGCGACAGGTCACTACCGATACCCTTGTGTTTGTGCCTGATGGTCCACTCCGGACGATTCCGATGGCAGCACTTCATGACGGCAAGGAATTCCTGGTGGAGAAGTATGCGATAGCGGTCACACCCGGTCTCAATCTCACTGATCCCCGCGCCCTTAATCGTGAGCAGATTAAGATGCTGGCAGCGGGTCTTACGGATGCTGTGCAGGGATTCCCGCCCTTGCCGGATGTATCTTCGGAACTGCAGGCCCTTCGAGGCATCTACCCGGGTGACATCCTCCTCAATCAGAATTTTCTTATCGCTTCCATGGAGAAGGAACTGAAGGATAAGCAGTTCTCGATCGTGCATATCGCCTCCCATGGGCAATTTGAAAGCGAGATCAGTAAGACTTTTCTGCTCACCTTCGACGACAAACTGACTATGGACCAACTTGACCGATTTATTGGGTTTTTCCGTTTTCGTAATGAACCGTTGGAATTGTTGACGTTGAGCGCCTGTGAAACGGCCGTAGGCGATGACCGCGCGGCCCTTGGCCTCGCCGGTGTTGCAGTCAAAGCCGGTGCAAGAAGCGCCCTTGCGACACTCTGGCACATCAATGACCGGGCCGCCTCACTTCTCGTTGATGAGTTTTATCGACAACTCCAGGATCCATCGGTCTCGAGAACCTCAGCTCTCCGAAATGCGCAGAGAAAACTCCTCGGTCATGCATGGTATCAGCATCCCGGCTATTGGTCTCCGTTCCTTCTCATCAATAACTGGTTATAGTCGTGGCCATAGGAAATGAACGCACTGCGTAACGTGACCAAATCTCCACTCCTTGTGAGTCTGATAATCGGGGTAATCATTTCTCTCGGTATTATCGCTTTACGGAATAGCGGTGCCCTGGAATCTATTGAACTCATAGCGTACGACTGGACCCTGAGGTCGCTGCCGCAGATATCTTCTCAAGAATCCCCTGTTGTCCTCATCAAGGTCACTGAGGATGACATATCTGATCTCGGGCAATGGCCGCTCACCGACGCATCTGTTGCTCGGGCTCTGGAGATGCTTCTCCGGTGCCGGCCGCGCGTGATAGGGCTGGACATCTACCGGGACATGCCCATTCCACCGGGGACTTCCGAACTGGAGAGGATCCTGCTCGGGAATGAGAATATCATAACGGTAATGAAATTCGGCGATAAAGAAGAGCATGGGATATTACCCATCGCCGCGCTCAGGGAGACGGAACGGGTCGGCTTCAATGACATCCTTGTGGACCCCGGAGGCATAGTCCGCCGGGGGCTCCTTTTCCTGGACGATGGTGAGAATACCTTTTACTCCTTCGCGCTGCGCGTTGCCCTTCTCTATCTCAAGGAAGAAGGGATTCGTCCACAGCCTGACGCATCGAACCCACAGTTTCTCCGGCTCGGGAAAACAACGATTCCACCTTTCGGACATGATGAAGGCGCCTATGTGGAATCTGACGCGCGAGGTTATCAGTTTTTGCTCGATTTCCGGGGTGCTCGGTTACCTTTCCGTTCGTTTGCACTGGCTTCCCTCATCTCAGATAGAGTTCCTGCAGAGGCTCTCAAGGACAAGGTCGTTCTTATCGGAACCGCAACGGAGAGCGTTAAGGATTTCTTCTACACACCATACAGCAGGGGACTTCACTTCAGTCAGCAGATCACAGGGATAGAGTTACATGGTTATATCATAAGCCAATTGCTCAGGTTTGCACTGAAGGGGAGTCGGCCTATCTCGGCGCAGGGGAATTGGTGCGAAGGACTTTGGATCGTCATATGGGGCATCATGGGTGGAGTAATTGGCTCAAGGGTCCGCTCTCCCTGGAGCTTCTCGATTCTTGCATCGGCGGGCATATTAATTCTCGTGCTTTCAGGGTATCTGGCATTAATGAACAGCTGGTGGATCCCTTTGATACCTCCGGTCATGGCATGGTTATTCTCCTCCACAGTCGTGACCGCTTATATGTCGAACAAGGAAAAGAGGGAGCGGATTTTCTTGATGCAACTTTTTTCGAAACATGTGTCACGGGAGGTTGCTGAGACCATCTGGAATGAACGGGAACAATTTCTCGACGGCGGACGGCTCCGTTCTCAAAAGCTGATCGTAACAGTGATATTTACCGATCTGAAAGGGTTTACTGCCGTCTCTGAAAAGCTTGACCCTCAGACGCTCATCAATTGGCTCAATACCTATCTGGAGGCTATGGCCCGGTTGGTCATCGAACATGGAGGTGTCGTCGATGATTACATCGGAGACGGTCTCAAGGCCGATTTCGGCGTGCCCTTGCCCCGCACTTCTGAGGCTGAAATAGCCAAGGACGCCCTGAGCGCGGTAAATTGTGCCCTTGCTATGGAAAGAGAGATGAGTCGACTGAATTCTGTCTGGCACCGGGAGAACCTTCCGACGGCGTGCATGCGCATAGGGATATTTACCGGTCCCGTGGTTGCGGGAAGTTTAGGCAGTTCGGAACGACTGAAATTCACGACCATTGGCGACACGATTAATGTAGCATCTCGGCTTGAGAATTTCGATAAGGACCATTGCGATTCTGATCCCATAGAGAACCCTTGCCGGATTCTCATCGGAGATTCAACATTACACTATCTCGACAACCGATTCAGAACCGAAAAGGTCGGTGACGTGAGTCTTCGGGGCAAGGAACAGAGGATAGCGGTCTTCCGCTTGTTCGGTCGGCCAAACGGGTACCCAGACAGTAACGGTCAGGAGGGAAGACTATGAGAAAAGGATGTTTCGTGATCTGGACATTGATTGCGGTATTCGTCGTGCTCTTTCCCTTGACGGTATTTGCGACGAACGGTCAGGAAGAAAAAGATGACGCAGGCACTGCGTCAACGAAGAGAAAAACGGACGACAAGCATGAAAAGACATTCAGGGGAGATTCGGCTCTGCAAGACAAGAAACAGCTCGTCTCCGCAAACATGCCGGTATATAAGCCTCCTCTGCGAGGCGCACCGAAAGGGCGTGTCGGAGGAGGAACGCGCGGTATCGGTGATCAATTGGTCACTCTGTCGGTTTTGGTCCCAGACCATGTAGCACTGACGTCTCAGGAACAGCCGACCCTTTATTGGTATTTGTCAACACTTACTGCCTATCCCGTTGAGCTGACCGTTATCGAGGAGGAGGCGATATATCCGCTCGCAGAAAAACGCCTGAGCCCTCCCGTCGGGCCTGGCATCCAGCAGATTCGACTGAAGGATTACGACGTATATATTGATCCGGGGAAACAATACCGCTGGTTCGTGGCGGTGATCCCTGACGCTGACCGCCGTTCCAAAGACGTTCTCTCCGGAGGCATGATCGAGCGTGTTGAGCTTTCTGATGCAGTTCGTGTGAAATTGAGACAGGCAAAGAAGGAAGCGGTCCCTTTCATTTATGCCGAGGAAGGGATTTGGTACGATGCGCTGACAGCGCTTTCAGAACTGATTGACGACAGACCCGATGACCCTGACCTCAGGAATCAGAGGGCTTCCTTACTGGAGCAGGCGGGATTGACGGAAGTCACCGAAGATTTGATGAAACAGAGGGTCCAGCCCAAATAATGCCTTGAAGGGGAGACGACGGACTAATCCTGTTGGCTAAAACACGGCAATGACAAACCGGAAATGGATCCCGTCATCCTGGATATTGTGATCGGGGTTATGGATCTTCTTCAGGGCGAGGCCCCAATAGAATTCAAATTGGGGCTTCCACGTGAAGGGATATTTGACGGTCGATTCCCATCGAAGCCCTAAGCCGACACTGCCGATGGTGCTTGGACTGGGCGTCGGAAAGTCGGTGTTCCACACCCTGCCAAAATCGGCAAATTGGGCAAACTCAAGGGAGTTTGCCCAGGGTCTGTTTCGAATTATGGGTATGCGGGTTTCCAGGGAGGCGATGAGAGCGTTGTCCGTGACGAGTTGATTCTCTCTGTACCCTCTGACGCTGTACCTGCCTCCCACAGCGATCTCTTCAACGGGCAACAGTGACTTGTTGGCCAGTTGCCAGTCAATGCTGACTATCGATTGCATATCGAGTATCGGAAGACGTCGTGCCCATTGAAACTGGCCAAGCCATGAAAAAAACTGGGTGTCAGGCAGGTTTGAGGGGCTAGTCGTTGCCCCGAAGGCATCGATCCCGAGGCTGAACCGGGAACGAAGTGCAATGACTTGAGCCGGTGTGCGGTATATCCACTCCTGGGAAAACCTGAGAGCCGTGACCGTCGATTTTCCGTTTTGTGCCCCAAGGTTGAAGGAGAACGGCTCGCCATCTAAGTATGTCTTGTTGCGAATGTATTCACCGGTCAGAGCTAAGGCGATCTCATGATTGACCGTTCGGTACACCGGCTGCCTGAGAGTAATTCCGTAAATGTCGGATTTGCTCACGATGTCGAGAGATTTAAAGGGCTCCTGCACTTCGCTAAAATTGTTCTTCTTGTAATGCAAGGTCAGGGTCGAATCGTATTCTGTGAAGGGCAGTGTATAACTCGCCTCGATCTGTGGTTCGATCCCGCTTGATCCGCCGTACATGAAGCTCAGGATGTCGCCATGGCCGGTCAAATTCTGATGGACAACAGTCGTAAGCCACTGTTCTGCTCCGACGGTGGGGGACTGGTAGTTGTTGTATTCGGGAAAGACCTTGAAGGGAGTTTCTTCCTGAATCTCGACCTTGAGCACAGCCTCACCACGCTGAACACCCGGCTTGAGCTCTGCCTTCACATTCTTAATGCGGTCATCCTGCTGTAAGATCTGGAGTCCCTCCTGGATATCTGAAATATTGAGAGGCGCTCCGATCCCCAAGAGGAGACGGTTCCTCAGGTAATCGGAACGAAACCATCTGTTCCCTTCAATCACGACATCCGTCAATTTCCCTTCAACGATCTGCAGAGTGATTATCCCGGCAGTCACGGTTTGATCAGGAATTACCGCACCCGAATTGATATAGCCACTGTTGATATATAAGACTGTAAGGGCAAGTCTCAGCGATTCCAGGTCGGTATCGGTCAGTTCCCGATTCAGGTAGGGTGAGGTGACTTCAGCCAGTCTTTCCTGAGAAAAAACCGTGCTTCCGACTACCCTGATTTCCCGCACAAAGACCCGGGGCAGCATCGACAGCGGCTCTTTTTCTTGCCCTGGAGTGGAAAGGGGGACCTGAATCTCGGGTGGAAGGGGAGGAAGTTCTTTTGGCAACGGTAAAGGTTTTTCACTCGATCGACCAGTGCGGTCGACTCCGGGGATCCCCTCTGCGAAACTGGAAGTGGTCGCTACACAAGCGATGAGATAGATAAGACAGTGAAACAAGACAGAATGGTATCGATAGCCCTTAGCGTGAGAAATCGTCATAGACTCGTCCGGCCGTCCATTACTTCCGGTCTCACAAACCTCCTCCTTCTTGTCAGGGAACCGGCTGCACCCCCGTGGGAAGCTGGTAGAGAGTGCTCGGTAAGACGCTTCCCGGCGATATGGGCATACCGTCGCGGCCGCTCACGATAAGACTGCTCCTTCTCTCTCCGCGGATACGCTCCGCACACCGGTCACGAAGGAGCGCCTCGTCCCTCAAAAAGCCACTCTGTATAGGTACCAGCGTTCCGCTGATACTCGCAATGGCTGCTTTAATGTCGACTGTGCCGTTAATCCCCAGGGCCGAGGAAGCATCCACGAGGCTTTCAGGAGAAGCAAGGAACACATCTGCATTGATCCGGATGTTCCCTCCCTTTCCTTCAAAGGCATTGGCGATGATGCGGCTGTCGTTGAGCACGACGTGGTGTGAGTCGACTACCACATTACCACCGATGGTCTGAGGCCCTCCGCCCACACTCGATGAGATTGTACTGTTCACCAGCTCGATCATAGTACCTGCCTCGACCTTAATGTTGCCTCCGTCTGACTTTGCCGCTTCTGTCGTTACGACGCTCTCGATCACCCTCACCGAGTCGGAAGCCCTGAACGTTATGTCTCCGGCATTGGCTGTGCCAGTGCTTTCTGATGAAATCGTAGATTTTCCGGAAATGGTCACCAGTCCTCCCTGTAACGTTATATTGCCACCATTGCCGGAAGCCGCTGCTGTCGAAAGAATGCCCGAATTGGCCGAGACATTGACGGTACTGGCACTAACGTCTATATTCCCACCCTTTCCCGATCCGATCGATGAAGCGCTTATGAGTCCATGGTCCTCAAGGAGAAGACTGCCGGTTTTCAGTCGGATATCTCCACCGGCTCCTGCGTTGGTAAGAGCGGACAATCCGGTAAAATCCTTTTGGAGGGGGTCAGAGGTCTCTTTCAGACCCGTGATCTTTATGGTTGACGCCGTTATTTCGATGTTCCCGGCATTCCCTGTGCCGAGGAATCCCGCAGCAGAGATGAAGCCCCTGTTACTGATATCGATGCTGTCTGATGAGATGCGGACATCACCAGCGTTTCCCGGCGCATTATTCTGGAGGAAACTGCCGATGAATCCGCTGTCCTTTACCTCCAGATTGTGGGAAGTAATCGATACGTCTCCCCCCTTTCCTGATGCCTGCGTGCCGTCCAGTACGGTGTTAATGTTTGCCCGGTTTCCGTCCGGACTCATCCCTCCAACGACGATCGTATCAGCAGTCACATTGACCGGTAAGCCCTGGCCCGGGCCCCCCAGAACTGCAGCAGATATCTCCGCGCCATCCAAGACCTGAACTGTCTTTGCCGAGACGCTGAGCGATCCCGCGTTTCCTGCTCCCTGTGTCTGCGTCGTGAGCCCGGTAAAGCCAACCTGGGCATTCTTGCCCGAGAGAAGAACATCGTCCGCGACTACGGTTAGTTTTCCAGCGTTTCCCTTGAGTTCGTTCCCCTGGACCTGAAGCGCTGAGGCATCGATGTATCCGCTGTTGAGCACCTCTACGGTATGTGCATGCACCGTGACATCTCCACCATTTCCGGTGCTGACCGTCCGCGAGCCTATAAAGAAGCCGCTTTGAACAAGGAATTTATCCGTTGCCGTAATCTCTACGTTCGCGGCGTTGCCTGATGCAAAGGCCCGCGAACCAATGTCGCCGTAAAAATCGTTGCTCGCATAGGGACTCATGGAAGGGTCCTCATCACCGAGGAGCACATTCTTGGCAGTTATTCTGACGCTGCCCGCACGACCACCGGCAAAGCTTGAAGAGGCTATCTCTGATCCCCTCGTAAAAAGCACGTCGCCTGTCATGGATATGTCAACAGATCTGCCGGGGTGATCAACCGGACCACGAGTGGCTGCATTTATAAAAGAATCGTCAACCTGGAGCTGCTCCCCGATGATGCTCAGAACTCCTCCCGGGTTTCCCCTCAGGGCGACAGAACTGTCCTTGATGAGTATGCTGCCCCCCCTTATCAGGATGGTCCCTGCCTGATCAGTGTCAATGTTGTTCCCCTGAACGTTAAGCCCTTGTATGTTGATCATCGTTATGTTCCCGAGTTTTGAAAAAGATTCGGTATTCAGATCATTGAGGCTCACTTCTCCGGGAGACGCTACACTCACAAGGTTTATCCTTCCGCTCGGGACCCAGAGATAGCCTGGCTTGGGGTCACCCAAATAGGTAAAATCACCTCCTACAAATGACAAGGTCTTACCCGTCGGGATTTGAAGGCCGCTTTGCTGTATTTCGATCGACGCCGGCTTTGTGCTGAGAAACCCAAAGGCAGAAGGCGGCGCAGTCGTCAGGACGCTGTTATTTGAGAGGTTTGCATAATAAATCCCCCCGTCCGAAAGTCGCAAGAGGTCGGCTGTACTAACATGAAATGATCCGCCAACATCGAGGCTCGCCTTGGGACCGAACAAAATGCCGTTCGGGTTTAGCAAAAAGAGGTTTGCGTCAGGAATGGTTGACCTGATAAGTCCATCAATAGAAGAAAGGCTCCCTCCGGTGACCCGGCTGATGACATTCTTGACTGTCTGGGGACCGCTGAAGGTCGCACTCTCCCCCGTAAGCACATTGAACTGGCTGAAGCTGTGAAACAGATTATTCCCGTGGATCTGTCCAAGGTCAGAGCCAATGAGATAGTTTGGCCCGGCAAGAGGGCCCTTCGTTCCTAAGCTTCCGTCGAGGATGATCTCGGCAAAGATCGACGAGCAAAGAGCAGCCACCGACAAGGAGGCAAGAAAGCCCCTGAGAAACACTACGAACAGAGGACGCTTCGAAAAAATGATTTTCTTATGCATGACATTTCCCCCCCTTGCATGACAGAAGAATAGGAAAGACGAGTATACGAAAGCCTGGATTTCTTGTTTTGAAGATCCGCTGCCTCCACCTCCCCGCGAAGGTGTTCAACTGTCTTTTCACATAGCCTTTTATTGAATTGTTATCACATTACCGTTCATTTGTCAACTTTTTCCAGCATTCTTTCACGGTGGTATTGAAGTTCTGACCAGTCCCTAACCCGGAAGATTCATCCGTGTTTTCTCCCGGGAGCAACATCCGCTGGGCCTGTCATTGCAGCGTTTGTTTGTGGCTGAAACAAGCTCCGGCAGGCCTTGTTGAAGCTGTCCTATTCTGGTCGCACTCTTCATAGGGGCGCATTTTGACTGTACACCGCCTTTTTAAATTGATCCAGTCTGTCAATGCCGATTTCTTTCTTGATCTGCATTGCAAATAACCCTATAATCTAATAACATCTCGAAGGAGAAATACCCTGATGGAACAAAGAGGCCCTCGTCTGTTCTTCATAATATTCACTGCATCAGGCTTTGCCGGCCTCATCTATGAATCCATTTGGACCCACTATTTAAAGTTGTTTTTGGGCCATGCCGCCTATGCTCAAGCTCTTGTCCTCGCTGTCTTCATGGGAGGTATGGCAATAGGTTCTCTGCTCTGTTCAAAATATTCTGCTCGTCTGGACAATTTGTTGGTTGGCTATGCCGTTGTTGAGGTGGTTATAGGCATCTGCGCGGTTTTCTTCCATCCCCTCTATGTCCACTTTATCGATTGCGCGTATACAACGCTTATTCCGGAGATGGGCTCCCCTCTCCTGGTAGCAATTTTCAAATGGACCGCGGCAAGCATATTGATTTTACCCCAGTGCATCATGCTCGGCATGACGTTCCCGCTTATGACCGCCGGTCTTATACGGAGAATGCCGCAGCTTCCCGGTTCCATCGTTGCAATGCTTTATTTTACCAATAGCATTGGCGCAGCAGTCGGCGTTTTGGCAACAGGGTTTCTCTTCATAGCATGGGTTGGTCTGCCTGGAACGCTGGTCATAGCAGGATGTATCAACATCGTTGTGGCAGCTATCGTTTGGCTTGAGGATAGGAAGAGCCGAACCTATCGAACCGAAGCCCGTCCTGCCACAGGCATCTCTCCATCAAGCGCCATGTCCGTGGTAATGTATACTATTTTTCTTCTGATCGCTTTGTCGACGGGGCTCTCCTCGTTTCTTTATGAAATCGGATGGATCAGAATGCTCAGCCTCGTGTTGGGCTCTTCTACCCATGCCTTCGAGCTCATGCTGAGCGCATTCATCGCGGGCATTGCCTTCGGCGGTTTATGGATTAAACGACGGATAGATTTACTCGATGACCCGCGAAGCTTTCTGGCGCTTGTGCAAATTGCGATGGGCATACTGGCGCTTGCAACCCTTCCTGTCTATGGCAGCACCTTCACCGTGATGGCATGGTTGATGAGAAACCTGCCGAAGTCAGATGTGGGGTATATGCTATTCAATATCTCGAGCCACGCCATTGCGCTGGTCGTCATGCTGCCGGCTGCTTTCTGTGCAGGCATGACCCTTCCCCTTATTACCACGACACTCCTTCGCAACGGCGCAGGTGAACGAAGTATCGGCTCAGTTTATGGATTTAACACGATCGGATCCATTCTGGGCGTCTTTATTGCCATCCACCTGGCGATGCCTCTCCTTGGCCTCAAAGGCATGATTATCCTTGGAGCAGGTGTGGATATTGCACTTGGAGTTGGGCTGGCATGGTGGGTGTCTCCCTCGTGGCGTACCCCCGGAGCATATACGACCGTGGGTGTCGTTGCCCTACTGCTCCCTATGTTCCTTGTGAAGCTCGATCCCAGAAAAATGGCTTCAGGCGTGTATCAATTTGGGTTGTTGCCCGAACAGACAAAAGAGGAGACCCTCTTCCACCGTGATGGGAAAACAGCCACGGTATCAGTCACAAAGGACAACAAATACATGGCGATCAAAACCAACGGGAAAACTGATGCGGGCATCCAGGTAATCGGCAGCGGCCATTCGAGGGATGAAGAAACCATGGCAATGCTGGGTGCTGTCGGTATTATTCTTAGACCTGAAGCTAGAACAGCGGCCATTATCGGATGGGGCTCAGGACTAACAACCCACACTCTTTTGGCGGCTCCGTACATCGAAAGCGTCGATACCATTGAGATCGAACCTGAGATGATTAAGGGAGCGACTCTCTTCGGCTCGCGTGTGCGTTTTGCTTATGAGGACCCCCGCAGCCACGTGAAGATCGAAGATGCAAAGTCCTATTTCTCTTTCTATAACAAGAAATATGACCTTATTATCTCTGAGCCTTCCAATCCCTGGGTCAGCGGTATAGCAAGCCTTTTTACAAAAGAATTTTACTCTCGCGTACGGGCATACTTAAATGAAAACGGTCTGTTCATTCAGTGGCTTCACCTCTACGATATTGACATGCCCCTTGTTGCTTCTATAATGAAGGCTCTTTCGCCTTATTTTTCCGATTATGTAATCTATGCGACAAATTCTACCGATGTCCTTATTGCTGCATGTCCCTCCGGGAATATCCAAGGGCCGATGACTTCGTTCTTAGCCATGAAAGACCTCATGAATGAACTCAATAAACTCGATATAATGGGACTCCCGGATATTAACGTTCGTGTGATAGGGAATAAGGCGACGCTCTCGCCGTTTTTTGAGAGTTACAATATACCGCCCAATTCCGATTACGCGCCTATCGTCGACCTTTACGCAGTAAAGAGTCGATTTTTTGGCTCAAGAGCCTATGATCCGTTTCACAGTATTCAGTTTGATCGACTTCCGATTTTAGAAATGATCGGGAAGCAACATGTAAATCTCATTACAGCTAATGTGACGTATTCAACCTATCCAAAAGCACTCAGGATTCATTTTGCAGACATGCTTTATCAGTACCTATTGAAGGATCAGTTGCAATGGAACCATCCTGAAGCGCCGCTGCATGAGGAGAGCCGGATGGCAATTATACATGCCAAACAGGTCCTCTTAGGAGAGTGTTCGGAAGATGTCTTGAAATTAGAATGGTGGCAGGCAATGCTTCATATCATTGCCGATTTCGTCCCCTGCTGGTCACCTGGACAGCTTGCTGAGCTTTTGCATAGCATCGAAACTTCAGCATGCGCAAAGCACTTTTCTGTTTCTCAACGTGACTTCATTGACCTGATTAAAGCAGTGGGGGAAAAAGACTCCGCACGTATGGCTGGATATTCAAAAAAACTGTTGGAACAGAGGGAGAATAATCTGACAGACGCCGATCTTTTAGAATATATACTATCTGCAGGCATCTTGGGAGATTTAGCGGCAGGCAATATACAGGGAGCCGATCTTCTGTGGCAAAAATACGGCTCTCTCTTGCCCGTTAAAAATGCACAATCTATATCCGTGAGACTCTTAGTGACCCGCCTCTCTTCCCATAAATCACTTCCCTGACTACGACAGCATTGTTGTGCTCCGTGTCTCGCGCCGCGAAGAGAAGAGTCACTCTTCCCTTTCTTGCCTCGGCCCTCAGCCTGTCTATTATGTCCTGCTTCTCTCCGAGTTCTTTCGTGTACCTCCTCCTGAACTCCTGCCACCGTGAAGGATCATGGGAAAACCACGTTCGCAGCTCGTCACTGGGCGCTATCTCCTTCAGCCACTCATCGATGCGCGCACCTTCTTTTTTCACCCCTCGCGGCCAGAGCCGGTCAACAAGGATCCTTTTGCCGTCCTCCTGAGAAGGAGGATCGTATATCCGCTTTATTCCTATGAGGGGCATGGGCCGTGCATATCCTCAGCCTTCTTCAGGTTGTTCGCTCCACGTCCTTCGGTTCATGAACGATGACCGCTAATTCCCTGTCCCGTAGTTTGCGACAAGATAGTTGATGATCTCTTTTGCATCGTCCTCGCCTATCGGTGCTCCCATGACCTTTATCATCTTGTTCGTTGTGGCGGTCCATTGAGCCCTCGTGAGCTTCGGCTGCATGGTTATGTAATCAACGCTGTGGCAGATAGCACAGAGAGTCTTGACTTTTTCCCTGCCCGGGCCTGCTGTAAGCTCTGTCGGGACCACAGGCATCGTGATGGAACGAACCGTGGTTTGAGAGACACCATAAGCAAATCCTGCAACAAGACTTAAGGCCAGAATCACTGCCGTTATGATCACGACGATCCTTTTCATTGCATCCTCCTAGGCGACCACGACTCCCGTCTTTTCGATCTTATTCCACAGATAGCCCGACGGGTTCCAGAGGGTTTCAAAAGGCTGGGACTCGCCGATACTGTTCGTGGCCTTTACCATGATCGTATATTTCCCCGCCTTCTCAGGTTTCCATTCGTAAAACCACTGTATCCAGGAGTATCGGCCTTTATCCTGACCAAGCCGAGCCTCTCCCCAGCGTTTACCGCTGTCCGTGGATACGATCACATCCCTGATGCTGTACCCGCCGGAAAAGGCGATCCCCATGATCTCGAGGGGCTTCCCCAGCCTCAGCGTTGTGCCATCAGCAGGCTCAATGACGAGAGACCTCGTATTCATCCTGTTGAGGGGGACCGTCTTCTTTGGAGGGGTGCCGGCAGGTGTACAGGCACAGGGATTATCAGGGATCCTGTAGGCGGACTTCATCCAGAATTCCTCAAAGGGTCTCGGAAGTACCGTAATCTCACTCAATGACTTCACCCAGTACGTCGCGTACCACCCGGGCACAACGATTCTCGCAGGAAAACCATTGAGCATCGTGAGAGGTTCGCCGTTCATTTCATAGGCGACAATGATGTCATCCTCCAGGGCCATGTCAACGGGAAGGCTCTTCACGAAATCAGGCACGGTCTGAAGTGGAGGGGTATCAAGACCGTTGAAGGAGACGTCCACTGACCCTGCCTTCATGCCCGCATCATTGAGAATATCCCTGAGGCGGGCGCCGGACCAGACAACGTTTCCCATAGCGCCATTCTTCCACTGTCCTCCGGCCACACGGGGCTCGAAGAGGCTCCTGCCGTTCCCGGAACACTGGATCACAGCCGCATAGGTGATCTTCTCGTATTTCTTCAGATCTTCCATCGAGAGCCGGAGTTCTTTATCCGCATTACCGCCGACCTTGAGCCTCCATTGGCCCAGATCGACGGATGTCGGGACATTCGAAATATGCCACCTCACAAAGAGCGCGTTATTCGGCGTAACCAGTTCCTTGAAATATGAGAGAGGGGTTTCGAGCTGGGGCGGTCTCGAGGTGAGGAGTATGAGATCAGTCTTTTCAGGGAACCTGACCAACCTTCTTTCGTCGGCAAAAAGTGGGGCCGGGACTACTCCGACGGCTGCTACGGCAGACAGGACTCCGGTGGTCTTCAAAAAATCCCTTCGGGTATATCTCCTCTGTGTCATGCCATACCTCCCTTCATGTTACATACTTACCTAATATCACAAAGGAGAACGACATGCAACATATGCAACCAATGAATGTCGGTCACCGGGAAGACGACGGATAATTACCGCTGCTCTCTCTCAGCCTTTCTTGAAGAAGGCATAGATCGCTGAAAAATCCTGTTCACCGATTCCCCGATCAAAGGTCTTCGCATAGAGTTCCTTGACAACAGCTCCGGTAAACAGGGGACTCCTGAGTTCATACGCCAGGTCCTGAAGACAGTGAAGGTCTTTATAGATGAGGGCATTTGAGAAATGAGGCGAGAAATCTTCTTCAAGGAGTTTCGCCTTTTTTGCGTTCAGGACCATGGAGTTGCCTGCGCCTGCGGATAATATTTCCACGACATCCCTTCTGTCGATGCCGGCCTTTTCGCCAAGGGCAAGGGCCTCGGCAAGAGTAGCCATAAAGCTTCCCAGCGTAAGGTTGTTGATGAGTTTCATCTTTGTTGCGAGGGCCGGTTCTCCAAGAAAGAAGAGGTTCTTCCCGATATTTTCGAGAACCGGTTTGACCTTCTCATACCCTCCCTTACTCCCGCTGATAAGAATGGTGAGAGCTCCCTGGGAAGCAGGGACAACGCTTCCCAAAACCGGTGTCTCAAGATAGATACCGCCCCGGCTGGAACAGAGCTCATGAAAAGTCTTCACATCTCTGAAGTGGTTTGTCGAGAGATCGACGATAATCTTTCCCGTGATATCGCCGGCAAGAAGTCCGTCCTCCCGGGTAAAGACTGTATGTACGGCATTGCTGTCAAAAAGGCATAAAAAAATGATTTCCGCTGCTTCCGTCACCGCCTTGGGCGATAGAGCTCTTTCAACAGATATGTCTTCGGTCTTCCCGGAGGTACGGTTCCAGACCGTCAGAGAGTATCCACATTCCAGGAGTCTCTTCGCAATCGCTTTTCCAAGGTGACCGAGTCCGATAAAGCCTATGTTCATCTTTTCCTCCCTAGTGTAATGATTCAGAAGTCCCTTTACATAAGAAACGTCGTAAAGTTCCTTGCCCGTCATTCCCGAGGTAGTAATCGGGAATCCATTTTCTTTGGAAAACAAGGGCGCCTGGATTCCCGCCTACGCGGGAATGACACCAAATGCAGTCAAACATATGTAAAGAAGCGTTAGACTCACTACACTAGATTCTTCAGCCTGAAAAAATTGAGGTGACCCTTGACGGAAGAGTACCAGAAAAGAGTGTTCTCACGCAACCCATCGGGTTCATCCAGACTTCCTCAGAAACTTTCCCTGCTACCTCGGCGAAGAGATTTCCCCACCGTGGACCGCAACAACGCTTCTCTAAGCATTTGGTAAAATAACCATCACCCATGGGACGGCAAATGTTCATAGGAAAGGGATTTGTTGCGATCCTTCTTGTAATATTTCTATGGTGGTGCGTTCAGGACGCTTCTTCAGAGGGAACGTCAACCTCCAGGGCATCTGATTCAGGACTTGACCTCTCCATTAAGAAGAGGCTAACCGAAGGGAAGACCCCTTCAAGGACTGTTGTCGGAGGAGAGCAGATCTACTCAACGGTTCTTGTGGAAAGCTTCTATAAGAGAAGAAACTACCAGCCCGCATGGAGCGAGAACGGCCGTTTGCAACAGGTTGACACACTCTTAAAGGCGATCGGGGAAGCCTACGGCGACGGGCTGACACCTGATTACTATCACTACGGCCCGATACGATCTCTTGTGGCTTCCATAGAAAAGGCATCCTCTCCTGACCCACCGCGTCTGGCTGACCTCGACATACTCCTCACCGATGCCTTTCTCACGCTCGGTTGTCATCTTTCGGGCGGATGTGTGAACCCGGTGACACTTGAAACAGAGTGGTTTGCAAAGCGCCGGGATGTGGATGTGGCCTCTGTCCTTGAGCAGGCGTTGAAGAAGAGACAGCTCAAAGAGGCCCTGGAGAGGTTCAGGCCGGAAGAGGGATCCTACCTCGGACTCAGACAGGCCCTCGCCCACTACCGTGAGCTGTCGTCAAAGGGTGAATGGTCGCTGGTTCCAGGCGGTCCCCTCTTGAAAAAGACCTCTCGCTCCGAAAGGGTTGCAGCACTGAGAAGAAGGCTTGCCTCTTCAGGCGACCTTGAACGTAATGATCGAGGAGGAGATTTCTTTGATGAGACGCTGAGAAAATCGGTAATATCCTTTCAGAAGCGGCATGGGCTCAAGGCCGACGGCATTGTGGGCGTGGAAACACTCGATGCCCTTAACGTTCCCCTGAAGCAACGGATACGCCAAATGGAGTTGAACATGGAACGGTTGCGCTGGATCCTCAGTAACCGGGAGCAGCGGTCCGTCGTCGTCAATATCGCCAATTTCCGGCTGGACGTAATCGAAAACGGTCAATCAATCCTCTCAATGAAAGCAGTTGTAGGCAAGCCTTATTGGGACACCCCTGTCTTCACGGCAAAGATGACCCACGTCATAATAAATCCTTGTTGGAACGTTCCCGAGAGCATCGCGAGGAAAGAGATTCTGAAGAAGGCCAGGAAGAATCCCCATTATCTCTCAGAACAGAATATAAAGGTCTTGAAAGGCTGGGGTCCACGGGAAGAGGAAAGAGACCCGGAAACGATTGATTGGTCGAAGATCACTCCGAGCAAGCTCTCGTATAGGTTTCGCCAGGAGCCAGGTCCTCTCAATCCCCTTGGCCGTCTCAAGTTTATGTTTCCCAATGCCTTCGACGTCTATCTCCATGACACCCCCGCTAAAGGTCTCTTTCTGGAGAACGTGAGGACCTTCAGCCATGGTTGCATCCGCATCGAAAGACCCATCGAGTTGGCAGAATACCTCCTGCGGGATGACCCATGGTGGACGAAGGTAAGATTACTCGCTGCGATAGAGAACGGCGCCGAGCAGAAGGTCTCTATCCCTCATCCGCTCAATGTCCACTTCCATTATCTCACCGCCTGGGTCGACGAGGCCGGCACCCTTCAGTTCAGAAACGACATCTACGGAAGGGACGTACGCCTCGATGAGGCACTCCGGAAGAAAGCCTCTCTTCCCTGACTCTGAAGAATTGTGTTCCCGCTTTCATGATTTCCATCCTCCCGGCATACCATATTCTCATGTCGTTCCGATTTCTCCTTGACTCCTGAGACATCCTGTGATAAAAGAAAATTAGAGGAAACGTTCTTTCCGATAAAGGGGACGGTCGTTCGGGACGGCCGTCAGGGTGTCAAAGAAACAGGACCGGATTCAGCGCTTTTTCTCCAGCAGAATCCGGCCAAGAGAGAAAGGAGGATATCATGCCTTATTACGTAATTCTCAGTACGCTGACCGATGAAGGACGGAAGACGATCAAGCAGAACCCCGAAAGGATCCTCGAGGTTGTCAAGGAACTCGGAGGCATGGGAGTGAAAGTCCATGAACAGTATGCTGTCCTCGGTCCCTATGATTTTGTGAACATTGTGGAGGCCCCTGACAACGAGACGATCATGAAGGTCTCCATGCATGTCGGTTCGAGAGGGTCGGTCCAGCTCTTAACCCTTGCCGCG
>Ga0335070_10000612_pt1 | contig 40142 bp, 36 predicted proteins | sample Lox_Sample_13_FD_206722 | JGI IMG/M metagenome (GOLD analysis project Ga0335070, IMG submission 206722) | Soil microbial communities from Loxahatchee National Wildlife Refuge, Florida, United States - Lox_Sample_1.3 | ecosystem: Environmental > Terrestrial > Soil > Wetlands | place: USA... | reverse complement strand
ATCATCCTCTCGGATCGGCGGCGGGCGCGGAGATGCTCGCGGCCGGAGGCAACGCGGCGGACGCGGCCATCGCGGCGCTCTTTACACTCACCGTGGTGGAGCCGATGATGGTAGGCATCTTCGGCGCGGGCATGACGCATCTCCGGCTCGGCGACGGACGTCACCTCGTCATCGACAACTACACTACCGCCCCCGCCGCCTCGCGGCCCGGTATGTACCGGCCCGTCTCCGACACATGGCCGGACTATCTTCGGGTGGAAGGCGACGTGAATCTCGTCGGCCTCCTCTCGGTGGGTGTGCCCGGCACGCTCAAAGCCTGGTCGGAGACCGTGGCGCGCTTCGGCCGGCTCGATCTCGAGACGGTGATGCAACCCGCCATCCGCCACGCCGAGCGCGGCTTCCGCGCCACACCCTATCTGGTGGAAGCCGTCACGGAAACCGCCGAGGATCTCGCACGCTTCCCGGAGACCGCGCGCACCTTCCTGCCCGGCGGCGCGCCCATCAAGCCCGGCGACCTCGTGGTGATGCCCGACTACGCGGCCACGCTCCGCCTCATCGCGGCCAAGGGTCCGGGCGCGCTCTATGGCGGCGATCTCGGCGCCACGGTGGTGGACTACATGCGGCGGGCCGGCGGCATCATCACGCTGGACGACCTCGCGCGCTACGAGACAATCGAGCGCCGGCCCATCATCGGCCGCTACCGCGGCTTCGAGGTCGCGGGCGCGCCGCCGCCCACCGCGGGCGGCCTCCATCTGATCGAGATGCTGAACATCCTCGAGGGGTTCGACCCGCGCGGCCTGGGCTTCGGCACCGCGGACTATTTCCACCTCATCGCGGAAGTGCTCAAGATCGGCTTCGCGGACCGGGATGCCTGCACGGGCGATCCTGCCTTCGTGGATATTCCGGTGGAGCGGCTCGCCTCCAAGGAGTACGCGGCGGCACGGCGCGCGGAGATCCGCCCGGATCGCGCCGGCGACTATGCCGCGGGCGGCGCGACCGCGGCCCGGGCGGCATCCACGCCCGCTCACACCACGCACGTGACGACGGCAGACGCCGACGGCAACGTGGTGGCGATGACCCAGACCATCAACAATCTCTTCGGCGCCAAGGCCACGGTGCCGGGCACGGGCATCCTGCTCAACAACACCATGGCGCTCTTCGATCCGCATCCCGGCACGCCCGCCTCCATCGCTCCGGGCAAGCGCGTGACCAGCAGCATGGCGCCCACCATAGTGCTGCGCGAGGGCAAGCCCGCCTGGGCGCTGGGCCTGCCGGGCGGCGTGCGCATCTTCACCTCGGTATTCCAGGCGGTGGTCAATCTCATCGACCACGGCATGACGCTCCAGCAGGCGGTGGAGGCACCGCGGGTGTGGAGCCAAGGCCAGGAGCTCGAAATGGAGCGGGACATCCCCGCCGCCATCCGTGAGTCGGTGGCCGCCCGCGGCCACCGAGTCGTCGCGGTGCCCGCGGTGGCGGGAGGGATGAACGCGGTGGCCTTCGCCGGTGACGGCACGCTGGAGGGCGCAGCCTGCTGGCGCGCCGACGGCACACCCATCGGCGTCAGCGGCGGGCTGGCGCGGCCGGGGATTCGCTTCAGGCCGGACGCGAACCGCCGGCCCGGCTAGCGCGCCGGCGCATCCAGCGCGGAACGTCTGCGTGAGGCCGGATCGGCGCGTGATACGATCACGGCTGTCCGTCCAATGGAGACCACGCCCAGCGTCGGGCAAAGCCGGACAGGGGTCAGCCGCTCGCTCTTCCGCCTGACGGATTTTCGCTGGCTCTCGGCCAACATGCTCCTCGCCTCCGTGGGAATGATGGGCGAGATCGTGGTCTTGGGCTGGCTCGCGCTCGAATTGACGGATTCACCCTTCCTGGTCGGCCTGGCGATGAGTGCCCGCGCGCTCCCGCTCTTCTTCGTAGGGGTGCCGGCCGGCGTGCTCGCCGACCGCTGGCCCCGCCATCACCTCCTGATCGCGACGGGCGTCGGCCAGGCTCTGACCGCGGCCACGCTGGGTACCCTTGTCCTCTTCGGCCTCCTTGGACTGCCGCTGCTCCTCCTCATCACCCTGGCCGCGGGCTCCCTGCGCGGAATCGAGCACGCGGCACGGCAGAGCTACACGCACGACATCGTTGGCCCTCAGCGGTTGGTGCCGGGACTGGCCGTCTTGGGGGTGGCGATGCGCGCCGGCTGGCTCGCCGGCTCGCTCGGCGCCGGCGCCCTCATCGCTGAGCTGGGCTCGGGCCCAGCCTACCTGGCCGTCGCTGCCGCGTACATGGCCGGTGCGGCCGCGCTCGTTCGCGGCTCTTCCCCGAGGCGCGCATCGCCGACGGAACCCGAGTCAGTCTGGCAAAACATCATCGGCTTCGTCGCGCTGGTGCGCCGCAATCGAAGCCTCCTCACTCTCATGGCGCTGACTGCCGGCGCCGAAGTGCTCGGCTTTTCCCACCAGACCCTGCTCCCCAGCCTCGCGCGTGACGTGCTCCGGTCCGGCCCCGAAGGCCTCGGCGTCCTGAACGCTGCGCGCGCTGTGGGCGGGATCCTGGGGCTCTTCGTCTCGATGCGCGGCGCAGTCGCCGGCGGAGGAACCATGTTCCTCGCCGTGCTCGCCGGATTCGGCCTGAGCATTGTCGGCCTTGGCCTGGCGCCGCACCTCGTGGGCTTCTGGGGGGTCGTCCTGATTCTGGTGGTCGTCAACGCGGTCGGTGCCCTCGCCGATCTCCTCGCCCAGAGCCTGCTCCAGTTCGGCTCGCCGCCGCATCTCCGTGGCCGGGCCGGCGGCGCCTGGGTGGTGGCGATCGGGCTGGCACCGCTCGGACAATTGCAGATTGGCGCGCTCGCCTCTCTCCTTGGCGTCAGCGCGGCATTGGGTGCGAGCGGGTTTGCCCTGATGGCGCTGGCCGCTGCCGCCGCCAAGATCCATCCCCGGCTACGAGAGCGCAGGTGACAACACCACGGAACGCTCCTGGAGAGCGCGCGTGAGGGAGCGAAGCGGGAAGCCCGCCGGCGCTTTGGGGGCGCCGGCGGGCTCGTTCAGCTGACCGGCTAGACGGTCACGGTGAGGAAGAGGCTTGCGTCCTGACGCTGCACCCGGAAGAGTATCGGGGAGCCCTTCCCATTCTTGGCCACGGACTCGCGAAGATCGGCCACGCTCTTGACGGGCTTCTTGTTCACTTCCACGATCACGTCGCCGCGCTCGAAACCGGCCTCGGCGGCGGGGCTGCCTTCCGTGACGTTCTGCACCACCAGACCCTGCGTCGCGCGCACGCCCAGCTGCTGGGCGAGCGAGGGTGTCAGCGGCTGCACGGCCAGGCCCAGCGCGGGCTTGGCCTTCGAATCGCCGTCGTTCTGAGCGGCCTCCTTCGGCTCGAGCGCCTCGACTTTGGCCGTGAGCGTCACCGGCTTGCCGTCGCGCACGACGGTGAGCTTCACGTTCTGGCCCACGGGCGTGGCGGCCACGGCACGCGGCAGGTCGCTCGCGCGCTCCACCTTGCGGCCGTCGTACTCCGTGATGATGTCGCCCGTCTTGATGCCGGCACGCTCAGCCGGCGAGCCGTCGGACACCGAGGCCACCAGTACGCCGGTGGTCTCCGTCCGGCCGAAGCTCTTGGCGAGCTCGGGCGTCACCGGCTGGATGCCGACCCCGAGCCAGCCGCGCGTGACCTTGCCGGAATCCGCCAGCTGGGTCACCACATTCTTCGCGAGGCTCATCGGGATGGCGAAGCCGATGCCCACCGACCCGCCGCTCTGCGAGAAGATCGCCGTATTGATGCCGATGGCCTCACCGCGGGCATTGATGAGCGGCCCGCCGCTATTACCGGGATTGATCGACGCATCCGTCTGGATGAAGTCGTCGTACGGCCCGGCGCCGATGGCGCGACCGGTGGCGCTGACGATACCCGTGGTCACCGTCTGCTCGAGACCGAAGGGATTGCCGATGGCCATGACCGGCTCGCCGACCTGGCTGGCGGACGAGTCCCCGAGCGGAATGACGGGGAGACCGGTGGCCTCCACCTTGAGTAGCGCGATGTCCGTCTTGGCATCGCGACCCACGACCTTGCCGGGAAGCTCACGCCCATCCGAGAGCTTGACCATGATCTGCGTCGCGCCGTCGACCACGTGGTTGTTCGTCACGATGTAGCCGTTCTGGTTGATGACGAAGCCCGAGCCCATGGCGCGCGTGTGGCGCTTCGGGAGGCTGCCGAAATAATCCCTGAAGTACTTGTCGAACGGCGTCTCCTCGCCGGACGGGCCCTGCATCTCGGACATCGCCGACTCGGTGCGCTTGGTGCTGACGTTGACGACGGCCGGCTTCAGGTCGTGGCCGATCTTGACCCAGTCGGGCGCCTGCACCGTCGGCGCGGTCGTGCTGGCGGTGGTCCGCTCCGTCCAGATCTGCGGCTGCGCGCCCTTGGTCAGGCTGAAGCCGGTGGTGACGCCGCCCGCGGCCAGCGCGGCGACGAGGGCCAGCGCGGGCCAGCCCCACTTCCTGTTTCGGAACCAAGCTTTCATCGTCTTCCCCCTCGTGTGTGGAGTGAGCTGCGTCCTGCCGGAAGCAAAGGTAGCAAGGGCGTATGAGAGGGGGATGAAGGCCGGATGAGAAGATTCTTAGGCGAGAGGCAGGCGGATCGTGAAGCGGCTGCCTGCCCCGGGGTTGCTGTCCACGTCCACCGTGCCTCCGTGGGCGGCCACGATGGATTTCACCAGGGCCAGCCCCAGCCCGGCGCCGCCCGCGTCTCGGCTCCTCGCCGCATCGAGCCGCACGAAGGGATCGAAGATGCGGGCCGCATCGACCGGATCTATGCCGATCCCGGTGTCCTGCACAACGATCAGGGCCTCGCCGTTCCGCGCCAGCAGGGACAGGCCCACCTTCCCGCCGGCCGGCGTGTACTTGACGGCATTGTCCGCGAGATTGAGCACCGCACGGCGAAGGGCGCCCGCCTCGCCCAGGACCGTGGCCGGCTCGATCTCCTCGGCGTGCACCGCGATACCCGTGCCCTGCGCGCGGCGCGCGCCCACCTCGAGCGCTTCGAGGACGATGGGCTCCAGCTCGACCCGGTCCCGCGGAACCCCGATCGCCGCCGAAGACCGCGAGAACAGCAGCAGGTCTTCGGCCATCCGGATCAGGTGCTCGACCTCCTCGAGGGCCGAATGAAGCACCCTCCGATACTCCTCGGGCGAGCGCCCGGCGCGCAGGGCCACCTCGATCTCCCCCTTGAGGGCGGTGAGCGGCGTGCGAAGCTCGTGCGCCGCGTCGGCCGAGAAGCGGCGCGACTGGGCGAAGGCGGCCTCGAGGCCCGTCAGCATGGCATTGAGCGTGTCGGCCAGATGGTCGATCTCGTCCTCGGCGCCCCGCCGCGTGAGCCGGCGCCCCAGGTCCTCGGCCGTGATCTGACGGGCGGCCCTGGACATATCGCGCACGGGGCGAAGGGCCCGTCCCGTGACGACGAACCCTCCGGCCGCGGCGAGCGCGACGGCCACGGGCACCAGCGCGAGCAACGTCGCGAGGTAGCCGGACAGCGCCTCGCGTATGCGCGCGAGGGGCGCCGAGACCTGGATGATTTCCACGCGCCGCCCGTCCCGCAGCACGGGTACGGTGAGCAACCGCGTCGGTCCACCACGCAGATCCTCGAGCGTCTCGAATGTGCGCAGCCCGTGCGCGGCGTTGCGGCGAGCCTCGGGCGACAGCGGAAGCTTGACGGGCGGCGACCCTGAGCGGAAGCGCGACCGCCCCTCAGGGTCAAGGAACTGGTAGTAGCGGTCGGAGAAGCCGGGGCCGAGCAGCTCGCGAATCGCCCGCTCCACTTCGGAGTCGCCGGCCCCACGCTCGTCGCTCTCACGAACGATCTGGGCGACGGAGGCCAGCGACGAGTCCACCTGCTGGAGCAGGCTCCAGCGGAGGAAGGAGTAGGACAGCGCGCTCATGACGGCCAGGATGGCGAGGAGCACCCCGGCGTACCAGACAGTGAGCCGGGCGCGGAGCGATAGCGGTCTCACGGCTCGTCCTTGAGCACGTAGCCGACTCCGCGCACGGTGTGCAGGAGCTTCCGCTCGCCCGGGCCCTCGATGCGGCGCCGGAGATAGCCGACGTACACATCCACGACATTGCTCTCGGAGTCGAAGTCGAGACCCCACACGTGCTGCGCCAGCATGGGCCGGCTGAGCACGCGGCCGGGACTGCGCATGAAGTAGTCGAGCAGCGTGTACTCGCGGGCGGTCAGCTCCACGCGCCGGTTACCGCGCCGGACCTCGCGCGTGGCCGGGTCCAGCGTGAGGTCGGCGATGCGCAGGACGGGGCTCTGGCTCCCGCCGGTGCCCCGACGCAGGAGCGCGCGAACCCGGGCCAGGAACTCCTCGAAGGCAAAGGGTTTGGTCAGGTAATCGTCGGCACCCAGGTCGAGACCGGTGACGCGATCGCCGACGGCATCGCGGGCGGTGAGCATCAGCACCGGAGCCTTCAGCCCGTCCTCGCGGATGGTCCGGAGAACGCTGAAGCCGTCGCGCTTGGGCAGCATGACGTCGAGCACCACGAGGTCCCACGCCGAGCCGTCGGCCGCACGCTCGACGGCCTCCGCCCCGTCGGACGCGACCTCGACGGCATGCCCCTCTTCCTCGAGGCCCTTGCGAATGAAGCTCGCGACCTTTCTGTCGTCCTCGACCACCAGGATGCGCATACGCCCCAGTTGTCCCCCACGCACCGTGCGCTGTCAATGCCGCCCGGCCGCGCCATGCTATTCTCGCTGCCGCGTGCTCGATCCCAGCCATCTCTTCCAGCATCTCGGCTACGCGGCCATCCTCGTGGTGGTGCTTCTCGGCAATGCGGGTGTCCCCGCGCCGGAAGAATCGGTGCTGGTGCTGGGCGGCTACCTCGCCTGGCACGGGCGTCTCGATCTCCCGCTGGTCATCATCGTGGGCGTGATCAGCGCGAGCGTCGGAGACAACCTCGGCTTCTGGGCCGGGCGGCGCTTTGGCCAGCGCGCCATCGCGAGACTGCCCCTGCCGCGGACGCGCGTGGAGCAGGCGCAGGGACTCATCACGCGCTACGGCGCCGGCGCCGTCTTCGTCTCCCGGTTCGTCGCCGGTTTGCGCACCATGGCCGGGCCACTCGCCGGCGCGGTCGGGCTCTCGCCCCTGCGCTTCTTCACCGCCAACCTGCTGGGCGCCGTCTGCTACGTGCCCTGGCCCGTGCTCGCGGGCTACGGGATAGGCTACGGCCTCGGCGGCCGGATCGAGGCGCTTCGCGAGAAATTCGGACTCAAAGAGGACCTGGCGCTGTTCGCGGCGATCCTGGCCGTGGCGGGGGCGGCCTTCATCGTGATGGCGTCGACCCGCGCTCGCCGAGCCGCCCGGCAAGCTGGGCCGTGAACTCCGCCGGGCGCTCGGGTGACAGCGCCACCAGCCCGCTCGACGTGGTGAGCCAGACCAGATCGGACGTCCGCGTGATGAAGATGTAGTGCCGGCCGGTGCGGGGGTTCCAGCGCAGGCCATGCGAGCCGAAGAGCGAGTTGACCACCACGGCACCCAGTCCACCCACCGAGCGCTGACGCCCGTCTATCTGTGTGATCGCGGCATAGGGCAGCACGCGCCTGAACCACCGCCGCTCGAGGACGAGACCGCGGTCGGTCAGCGTGTACCCAGACGGCGCGAAGCCCTGCGCAGCCCAGAGCGCGCCCAGAAAGGGCAGGGGCAGGATGAGGAAAAGCATGTCACCGCTCGTCGCCACCAGCAGGACGCTCAGAGCGAAGGGCACGCCGAAGCCGAGCCCGATGCCGCCGAGGCCGCTGATCCAGCGCTGGCGCGTCCCGAGAACGGCCTCGAACCTCTGCTCACTCACGCCGCGGGGGGCTCCACGATCGGACACCCTATAATGATCGCGTGAAGACCGTTCTGCTGGCCCTGGTCCTCCTGCTCGGCTGGCCCGGATGCGCGCCGGCACAGCCGTCCGACGCCTATAGCACCGAGGTCGTCACCGTCCCGAGCGGCGGGCTCAGGCTTCGCGCCCTGCTCGGCCGGCCCAAGGGCAACGGCCCCTTCCCCGCCTATATCCAGAACCACGGCTCCATGACCGCGCAGGAAGCGAGCCGCAATCCGTGGACCTCCATCACCAAGGACTCGTTGTCCGACACGCTGGCGCGGAACGGCTACGTCGTCCTCCTGCTGGCCCGCCGCGGCTACAAGGGCTCGGAGGGCGCCGCTTCCACCTATACGCAGAACCACACCTCCGGCGGCTACAGCGGCCGGCGCGCGGCGGATGTGATGCGTGGCGCCGAGGAAGAAGCCGGCGACGTGATCGCGGCGCTCGACTACCTGCTCGCCCTGCCCTACGTGGACAAGGATCACGTGGGTGTGGGTGGCGTCTCCCTGGGCGGCCTCGTCAGCGTGATGGCGGCGGCCCGCGACCCTCGCTTCAAGGCGCTGATCTCGATGGCGGGCGGCTATCGGCAGAGCGGCCAGGGAGGAACTGACGAGGCGTGGGGGCCGCTCCAGGGAGTCTGGGAGGAGGCGGCGCGCCGCATCCAGGTGCCCGTGCTCATTCTCTGGTCGAGGAACGACATGACCCTCGAGCGTGACGTGGGCCGCGAGCTCGAGAAGGATTTGAAGCTCGCCGGCAAGCGGGTCGAGATGACGATCTACCCGGAGTTCCAGCAGAATGGCCACTATTTGTTCTCGCGCCCGGAGGGCTATCCCCTCTTCGTGCCCGATGCCATGCGCTTCCTGGATCGGAACCTCAAGCGCTGAGCCTGCCGGACGGTGACCCCCGCCGGGGTCCGCGGGATCAGCGCGGGAAGATCTCCATCGCGCCGAAGAAGTACGGAATCTCGAAGGCGGCGGATTGCGGCGAGTCGGAGCCGTGGACGGCATTGGCCTCGATGGACGAGGCGAAGTCCTTCCGTATCGTTCCCGCCGCCGCCTTGGCGGGATCCGTGGCGCCCATCAGGTCGCGCAGGCGCGCGATGGCGCTCTCGCCTTCCAGCACGATGGGCATGCACGGCCCCTGGGTCATGAAGGCGCAGAGGCTCGCGTAGAAGGGACGCTCCTTGTGGACGATGTAGAAGCCTCCGGCCTGGGCGGGCGTGAGGTGGATGAGCCGCGCGGCCAGGACCTTGAGGCCGTTCTGCTCGAAGCGGGCGATGATCTGCCCCATGACGTTCTTGGCGATCGCATCGGGCTTGATGATGGTCAGCGTGCGCTCGACGGGCATGGGCTCGGGTTCGTCCTTTCGGATCTATTTTTTACCGACGACGCGGGCGACGGTGGTCCCCATGTCGGCGGGGCTCTTCACCGTCGTGATCCCGGCGGCTTCCATGGCTTTCATCTTCTCGGCGGCGGTGCCTTTGCCGCCCGCGATGATGGCGCCGGCATGGCCCATGCGCCGACCAGGCGGTGCCGTCTGGCCGCAGATGAATCCGATCACGGGCTTCCTGACATGAGCCTTGATGAACGCCGCGGCCTCTTCCTCGGCCGTCCCCCCGATCTCGCCGATCATCATGATGGCTTCCGTCTGCGGATCGTCCTGGAAGAGGCGCAGCACGTCGATGAAGTTCGTGCCGTTGACCGGGTCGCCGCCGATGCCGACGCACGAGGACTGGCCGAGGCCGCGCTGGGTCAGCTGGTGCACCACCTCGTAGGTGAGGGTGCCGCTCCGCGAGACGACACCGATGGGCCCTTCCCTGTGGATGTGGCCGGGCATGATGCCGATCTTGGCCTTGCCGGGGGAGATGAGGCCGGGGCAGTTCGGCCCGATGAGCCGGCTCGACCGGCGTCCGAGGAATGCCTTGACGCGCACCATGTCGGAGACGGGCACGCCCTCGGTGATGCAGACCACCAGCGGCATGCCGGCGTCCGCAGCCTCCATGATGGCGTCGGCGGCGGCCGGCGGCGGCACGAAGATGAGCGCGCAGTCCGCGCCCGAGGCCTTGACGGCGTCCTCGACGGTATTCCAGACGGGAAAGCCTTCGTGCGTCGTCCCGCCCTTGCCGGGTGTGACGCCGCCGACGACCTGCGTTCCGTATTCCTTGCAGCGGAGCGCGTGGAAGGTGCCTTCCTTGCCGGTGATACCCTGCACCAGTACCTTGGTGGCCTTGTCGACCAGAATGCTCATGCTAGCGGGCCGCCTTCGCCAGCTCGACTGCTCTTCTGGCGCCCTCGCCCATGTCGTCGGCCATCACGAGGGCGAGCCCGGACTCGGCGAGCATCTTCTTGCCCTGCTCGACATTGGTTCCCTCGGCCCGCAGCACCACCGGCAGCGTGAGCCCCAGCTTCTTCACCGCCGCGATGATGCCCTCGGCGAGGCGATCGACGCGGAGGATGCCGCCGAAGACATTGATGAACACGGACTTGACCGAAGGGTCCGAGGAGAGGATGCGGAAGGCGTTCTCGATCTGCTCCGGCGAGGCGCCGCCGCCGACGTCGAGGAAGTTGGCGGGCTCTCCGCCCGCGAGCTTGACGATGTCCATGGTCGCCATGGCGAGCCCCGCGCCGTTGACCATGCAGCCGACGCTGCCGTCCAGCTTGATGTAGTTGAGGCCGTACTTCGAGGCCTCCACGTCGAGCGGCGTCTCTTCGTTGATGTCCCGCAGCGCCACGATCTCCTTGTGGCGGTAGAGGGCGTTGTCGTCGAAATTGAGCTTGGCGTCGAGCGCCATCACCCGCCCGTCGCGCGTCACCACGAGCGGGTTGATCTCGGCCAGCGAGCAGTCCTTCTCGAGATAGGCGCGGAAGAGGTTGAGGATCAGGCCCACGCCCGCCTTGAACTGGTCGCCGCTCAGTCCCAGCCCAAAGGCGAGGTTGCGCGCCTGGAAGGCCTGGAGCCCCAGCGCCGGGTCGGTCCATTCGCGGACGATCTTCTCCGGATGGGTGGCCGCGACCTCCTCGATCTCCATGCCGCCGGCCTGCGAGGCCATGATTACGTGCGTGCCCTGGCCGCGGTCGAGCGTCATCGAGAGATAGAGCTCGGCGGCGATGGGAGAGGCCTCCTCGACCAAGACCTTGAGCACCTTGATGCCTTCGGGAGGTGTCTGGGGCGTCTTGAGCATCATGCCGAGGATCTGTTTCGCCGCGGCTTCGGCCGCCGCGGGGTCGTCGGCCAGCTTCACGCCACCCGCCTTGCCGCGCCCGCCCGCGTGCACCTGCGCCTTCACGACCACCTTGCCGCCCAGCTTGGCCGCGATGGCCTTGGCCTGCGCGGGCGTGTCGGCCACGTCGCCGTTCGGCACGGGCACGCCGAACTCGCGCAGGATGGCCTTGCCCTGGTACTCGTGGATCTTCACAGGCTACGACTTGCCGGAGATCTTGCGCACGAGCCACACGATCGGATCGTACTTCTCGGAGGCCACCCGTTCCTTGAGGGGAATCAGGGCATTGTCCGTGATGTGGATGTGCTCGGGGCAGACCTCGGTGCAGCACTTGGTGATATTGCAGAAGCCGAGCCCGGCCTTGGCCTGGGCCAGGTCGAGCCGGTCGTTGGTGTCGAGCGGGTGCATCTCGAGCTCGGCGATCCGCATCAGGTAGCGCGGCCCCGCGAACGCCGGCTTGTTCTCCGGATGATCGCGGATGACGTGGCAGACGTTCTGGCAGAGGAAGCACTCGATGCACTTGCGGAACTCCTGGCTCCGCTCCACGTCTTCCTGCTGCATCCGCCGCGTGCCGTCCTTGTCCTTCGGCCCGGGCTTGAAGGCCGGGATCTGCTTGGCCTTCTCGAAGTTGAACGAGACGTCCGTCGCGAGATCGCGGTACAGCGGAAAGGTCTTGATGGGGGACACCGTGATGGTCTCGCCGGGCTCGAAGGTGTTCATCCGCGTCATGCACATGAGACGCGGCTTGCCGTTGATCTCGGCGCTGCACGAGCCGCACTTGCCCGCCTTGCAGTTCCAGCGACAGGCAAGGTCGCCCGCCTGCGTCGCCTGGATGGTGTGTATGACGTCCAGCACCACCATCCCTTCCTGCGATTCGACCCGGTACTCCTTGAAGGCGCCGCCCTTGGCGTCCCCGCGCCAGACCCGCATCGTCACCATGGCCCCGGCCATCACTTTCTCTCCTGGAGCAGCGCCTTGAGCTCGGGCGGCATCTCGGGCAGAGGCTCCTCGGTGACGCTCATCTGCGGGCCGCGCCGGCGGATGACCATGTTGATCTTGCCCAAGCGATCGTCGGCCATCGGATAATCCTCGCGGGTGTGTCCGCCCCGGCTCTCCTTGCGCGCGATGGCGCCGAGAGTGGTCGCCTCCGACACCGACAGCATGGAATGGAGGTCGAGGGCCAGGTGCCAGCCCGGGTTGAACTCGCGCCCACCTTCCACCTTGACGCGCGTCAGGCGCTGCTTGAACACGGCGATCTCCTCGAGGGCCTTCCGGAGCTCACCCTCCGTGCGGATGATGCCGACCAGGGACTGCATGCACTCCTGCAGGTCCGAGTGGATCGCGTAGGCGTTCTCCCCGCCCGTGCGCCCGAAGGGCGACAGGAGCTCGTTGATCGCCGCGGTCACCGCGCCCTTGTCGACCGTCACCGCCCCCTTGAGACCCTTGACGTACTCGGCCGCGTATAGCCCGGCCCGCCGGCCGAACACGATGAGATCGGACAGAGAGTTCCCGCCGAGGCGGTTGGCGCCGTGCATGCCGCCCGCCACCTCGCCCGCGGCGTACAGCCCCGGCACGCACGTGGCCTGCGTGTCGGCATCCACCCGGATCCCGCCCATGATGTAGTGACAGGTCGGCCCGACCTCCATCGGCTCCTTGGTGATGTCCACGTCCGCCAGCTCCTTGAACTGGTGGTACATGGAAGGCAGGCGCTTCCTGATGTAGTCGGGCGACCGCCGGGTGCAGATGTCGAGGTACACGCCGCCGTGCGGGGTCCCGCGCCCCGCCTTGACCTCGGTGTTGATCGCGCGCGCCACCTCGTCTCTCGGCAGGAGGTCCGGCGTGCGGCGGTTGTTCTTCTTGTCCTCGTACCAGGCGTCGGCCTCCTTCTCGTTGTCGGCCGTCTCGCTCTTGAAGTACTCGGTGATGTAGTTGAACATGAACCGCGTGCCTTCGTTGTTCTTGAGCGTGCCGCCGTCGCCGCGGACGCCTTCGGTCACGAGGATGCCGCGCACGCTGGTCGGCCAGACCATGCCCGTCGGGTGGAACTGGACGCACTCCATGTCGATGAGGTCGGCGCCCGCGTCGAGCCCCAGCGTGACGCCGTCGCCCGTCGACTCCCAGGAGTTCGACGTGTACTTCCAGGCCTTGCCGACCCCGCCCGTCGCCAGCACGATGGCCTTGGCCTTGAAGGCCACCAGCTTGCCCGTGGGCCGCCAGTAGCCGACGGCGCCACAGATTCGGTCGCCATCCTTGAGCAGACGCTGGATATTGCATTCCATGTGCACGTCGATGCCCTTGTGCACCGCGTGCTGCTGCAGCGTGCGGATCATCTCGAGCCCGGTACGGTCACCGACGTGGGCGAGGCGCGCGTACCGGTGCCCGCCGAAGTCGCGCTGGGAGATGAGACCGTTCTTGGTGCGATCGAACAGCGCGCCCCACTCCTCGAGCTCGAGCACGCGGTCCGGCGACTCCATGGCGTGCAGCTGCGCCATGCGCCAGTTGTTGAGCATCTTGCCGCCGCGCATGGTGTCGCGGAAGTGGACCTGCCAGTTGTCCTCTTTCCACACATTGCCCATGGCCGCGGCGATGCCGCCCTCCGCCATGACGGTGTGGGCCTTGCCGAGGAGCGACTTGCAGATGAGGGCGGTCTTGACGCCCGCCGCGCTGGCCTCGATGGCCGCGCGCAGGCCCGCACCGCCCGCCCCGATGACGAGGACGTCGTACTCGTGGGTCTCGTAGGTTTCGTTGGTGGCCATTAGAAGAACCTCACGTCTTTGATGACGCCCATGGAAAGGAGCCGGATGTACACGTCGGTAAGTCCGACCCAGATCAGGCTCACCCACGCAATCTGCATGTGCTTCTCGTTGAGCCGAGTGACCACCCTCCACATCCCGTAACGGGTCGGCGCCTTGGAGAAGACGTTGAGGCCGCCGCCGCAGAGGTGACGGCAGGAGTGGCACGAGAAGGTGTAGAGGGACAGGAGCGCCGCGTTCAGGATGAGGACCAGGGTGCCCACGCCCATGCCGACGCGGCCGTTGAAGTTGAACGCCATGATCGCGTCCCACCAGAGGAACGCGATGACCGGGATGCCCAGCCAGAAGAAGTAGCGGTGGATGTTCTGCAGGATGAACGGGAAGCGCGTCTCACCGCTGTAACTCTTCGAGACGTCGCGAACGGCGCAGCCCGGCGGCGAGCCGAAGAACGAGCGGTAGTAGGCCTTGCGGTAGTAGTAGCAGGTGGCGCGGAAGCCGCCGGGGATCCACAGGATCAGGAAGGCCGGCGAGAGGTTCCACCAGGAGCCGATCAGCGGCAGGCTCACGTGCTGGCAGTTGGCCGCGAGGCAGGGCGAATAGAAGGGCGACAGGTACGGGGCGACGTAGTAGTGGGCGTTCTGCAACGCCGCCCACGTCGCGTACACGCCGAAGCCTCCCAAGAGGAGGATGACACTCAGCGGCTCGAGCCACCACGCATCCGTGCGCAGCGTTGCGCCGGGGATGACTTCCCCCCGCTCATTCTGGAAGATCCGTTTGGACATTGTCACTCCCTCGCGTACTGCTTCATGCCATCCTCGTAGAGGTCGCCCCCGTGGCAGTCGTTGATGACGATGGCCGGAAACCCTTCGACCTCGAGCCGGCGGATCGCCTCGGTGCCGAGGTCCTCGTAGGCGACGACCTCGAGCTTCTTCACGAACGCGGAGAGCACGGCTCCGGCCCCGCCGATAGCGCCGAAATAAGCCGCCTTGTGCTCGCGCATCGCGTCCTTGACCGGCTGGGAGCGCGCGCCCTTCCCTATCGTCCCCTTCAGGCCGAGCGCCAGGAGCTTGGGCGTGAACCTGTCCATGCGCCCGCCCGTGGTCGGTCCGATGGACCCGACGACGTGGCCCGGGCGCGCGGGCGAAGGCCCGGTGTAGTAGAAGATCTGCCCCTTGACGTCGATGGGCAACGGCTGGCCCGTCTCCATCAGCGACATCAGCCGCCCGTGCGCGGCATCGCGCGCGGTGTAGAGCACTCCTGTGATGTGAACCTGATCGCCGGCCTTGAGCGACTCGATATCGGCGTCACTCAGTGGCGGCCTGACGATGGCAGTCACGACGTGCACCCTGGTGGCCACGGAGTGCACCCTATGGGCTCCCTCTCCCCCCTAGGGGAGAGGGTCAGGGTGAGGGGCGAAATTACGCGCGCCAATCCACCCTCACCCCCGCCCTCTCCCTGGAAGGGAGAGGGAGTGGGCGCGATCACAGCGTCACTTCCTTGTGCCGATGGGCGTGGCATTCGATGGTGACGGCCACGGGCAGGCTCGTGATGTGGCACGGATAGGTCAGGATGTGGACGCCGAAGGCGGTGGTGTCGCCGCCATAGCCCTGAGGACCGATGCCGAGCCGGTTCGCGCGATCGAGGACTTCCCTCTCGATGGCGGCGACGGCAGGGTCGGGATTGGGCGTGCCGAGCTCGCGGAAGAGCGCCTTCTTGGACAGGAGGGCCGCCTTCTCGAAGTTGCCGCCCACGCCGACGCCCGCGATGAGCGGCGGGCAGGCATCGGGACCGGCCGTCCTGATGCATTCGAGGATCCACTCCTTGACGCCCTCGGCGCCGTCGGCCGGCGTGAGCATCTTGTACTTCGAGCGGTTCTCACACCCGCCGCCCTTGGCCATGATCTGTATGGTCATGGCCGCGCCCGGCGCCATCTCCAGATGGATGATGGCCGGCGTATTGTCGCCCGTGTTCACGCGATCGAGGGGCGAGCGCACGATGGACGCGCGGAGATATCCCTCGGCATACCCCTGCCGCACCCCCTCGTTGATGGCGTCGGACAGCGCTCCGCCCGTGACGTGGATCTCCTGCCCCAGCTCGACGAAGCAGATGACGGTGCCCGTGTCCTGGCAGTAGGGCATCTTCTTCGTCCGCGCGAGGTGGGCATTGTCCTTCAGGATCTGCAGCACGTGCTTGCCGGAGGGGGAGCGCTCGGTCCCCAGCGCGCGATCGAAAGCTTGGAGCATGTCGGGCTCGAGGGAATAGTTCGCCTCCATGCAGAGCTTCTTGACCGCGTCGGTGATGGCGCTCGCGTGGATGTCGCGCATGGCCCCTTCGTCAGTGTGAACCGGTGGCCTGCCCGTAGAAGGCCTCCGCCCGCTTCGCCATCTCGCGCGGGGGGATGTCTTCCTTGCGGGTGGCCAGCGTCCACTTCTGGCCATAGGGATCGGTGATGCCGCCGATCCGGTCGCCCCAAAACATGTCGCTCACCGGCATCAGGGGCTTGCCGCCGGCCGCGAGCGCCCGCTCGACCGCCGCGTCCACGTTCCTGACATAGATGTAGAAATTGACGGGCGACCCGCCCAGGGTCTGGGCCGACAGCACGCCCATTGCCGCGTCCTCTTCGCCTAGCATGAATCGTGAATCGCCGATCATGAGCTCGGCATGTGCGACCGTGGCGCCGTCGGGCTTCAGGAGCCGCATCCGCTCCTTGGCGCCGAAGGCGCGCTTGTAGAAGTCGATGGCCTCGACGGCGCCGCGGACGCAGAAGCCCGGGGTGAGCGTGTGATAGCCAGGTGGGATGACCTTGACGCGGGGCGCCGTCTTCTTCTGCGCCCGCGCCGGCCGGGAGGTCTTCTTCCGCGCCTTGGACTTCGCCACGGTCTTGCCCTCCCCTACAGCTTGAGCTTGTCCACCAGCTCGCGCACGGCGGCGGCCGACTTGTCGAACGCGGCCTGCTCGTCGCCGGTGAGCTTGATCTCGATGATCTGCTCGACGCCGCTCCGGCCGAGCTTCACGGGCACGCCGACGTAGAGTCCCTTGACGCCGTATTGCCCGTCGAGATAGGCGGCGCAGGGCAAGATCTTCTTCTTGTCCTTCAAGATGGCTTCGACCATCTCCACCGCGGATGCCGCCGGAGCGTAATACGCGCTGCCGCTCTTGAGCAGGGCGACGATCTCCGCGCCGCCATTGGCCGTGCGCGCGACCAGCGCCTGGATCTTGTCGGCGGGCAGAAGGTCGGTGATGGGGATGCCGGCCACCGTCGAGTACCGGGGCAGCGGTACCATGGTGTCCCCGTGGCCGCCCAGGACGAACGCCGTCACGTTCTCCACGGACACCTTGAGCTCCTGCGCGATGAAGGTGCGGAAGCGCGCGGAGTCGAGAATGCCCGCCATGCCGATGACCCGCGGGGGCGGGAACCCGGACTTCTTCCACGCCAGCTGCACCATGGCGTCGAGCGGGTTGGTGACGAGGATGAGGATGGCGCTCTTGGAGCGCGCCACCACCTGCTCGACCACGCCGCCCACGATCTCCGCGTTCTTGAAGAGCAGGTCGTCGCGCGTCATGCCCGGCTTGCGCGCGAGCCCCGCCGTGATGACAACGATGTCGGAGTTCGCGGTCTCGTCGTAGCCGTTGGTGCCCACCAGCGTCGCGTCGTAACCGTGCACGGGTCCGGCCTGGGCGAGGTCCAGAGCCTTGCCCTGCGGGATCCCTTCCACCACGTCCACGAGCACGACGTCGCCGAGCTCGCGCTCGACCGCATACTGCGCAACCGAGGCGCCGACATTGCCGGCGCCCACCACGGTGATCTTCGGGCGAGCCATGATCAGTGTCCTCTCGCTCTCAGAGCGACTTCATGCTGTCGATGATGGCGGTGCCGAATTCCGAGCACTTCACTTCCTTGGCGCCTTCCATGAGCCGGGCGAAGTCATACGTCACGATCTTCTTCGCCAGCGTCTTCTCGATGCCGGCGTTGATGCGGTCGGCCGCCTCCGTCCAGCCCATGTGGCGCAGCATCATCTCGCCGGAGAGGATGACCGAGCCGGGATTGACCTTGTCCATGCCCGCGTACTTGGGCGCGGTGCCGTGCGTCGCCTCGAAGAGCGCGTGCCCGGTGTCGTAGTTGATATTGGCGCCCGGCGCGATGCCGATGCCGCCCACCTGGGCCGCGAGGGCGTCGGACAGGAGGTCGCCGGTGAGATTGCAGCACGGGATGACGTCGAACTCGTCGGGGCGCGTCAGGATCTGCTGCAGGAAGGCGTCGGTGATGGCGTCCTTGACGAGGATCTTCCCCGCCGGCGGCTTGCCGCCGCAGTCGTCCCACGAGACGAGCTTGTCGGAGAACTCGCGCTTGGCGAGCGCGTAGCCCCACTTCATGAACATCCCTTCCGTGTACTTCTGGATATTGCCCTTGTGGACCAGGGTCACGTTGCGGCGCCCGTTCTCGATGGCGTAGCGCATGGAGGCCCGGATCAGCCGCTCGGAGCCCTCCTTGGAGACCGGCTTGATGCCGATCGACGAGGTCTCCGGGAAGCGAATCTTGTTGACCTTCATTTCTTTCTGGAGAAATTCGACGACCTTCTTCGCCTCGGGCGTCCCCTGCTCCCACTCGATGCCCGCGTAGATGTCCTCGGTGTTCTCGCGGAAGATGACCATGTCGATTTTCTCGGGGTGCTTCACCGGCGACGGCACACCCTTGAAGTACTTGACGGGACGGAGACACACATAGAGATCGAGGACCTGGCGCAGCGTGACGTTGAGCGAGCGAAAGCCCTCGCCGATCGGCGTGGTCAGCGGCCCCTTGATGGCGATCAGGTACTCGCGGATCACGTCGAGCGTCTCGTCGGGGAGGAGATTCGGCGGGCAGTCGCTGCCGTAGACCGCGTGCGCCTTCTCGCCGGCGTACACCTCGGCCCACGCGATCTTGCGCTTGCCGCGGTAGGACTGCTCGACGGCGGCGTCGAGGACGCGCACCGAGGCGGCCCAGATGTCCGGACCCGTGCCGTCGCCCTCGATGAACGCGATGATGGGATGATCCGGCACCTGGAGCTTGCCGTGACTGATGGTGATCTTCTCGCCGGCAGGAATCTTCACGCGTGACGCCATGGTCTGTCTCCTTCGAAGGGTTATGTCAGGGCGTTCAGGGCGGAACCCGCTCTGAACCACCCGATTTGCTCGTCCGTCATGGTGTGCTGGCCCTGGATGGTGACCGTCTTCCCGCCGGGCTTCGTGATGACGACCGTCACGGGCTTGCCCGGGGTGAGCTGGCCCAGACCCGTGACGCTCAGGCGATCCGACTGCTCGACGAGGTCGTAATCCGCCGGCTTCGAGAAGGTCAGCGGCAGGAGGCCCTGCTTCTTGAGATTGGTCTCGTGGATGCGGGCGAAGCTCCGGACGATGACGACCTTGCAGCCGAGATAGCGCGGGGACATGGCGGCGTGCTCGCGGCTCGAGCCCTCGCCGTAGTTCTCGTCCCCGACCACCGCCCACGCCAGGCCCTTGGCCTTGAGCTCCCGCGCCATCTTCGAGAAGTTCTGCCCCTTCTCCCCCGTGATCGGGTTGGTGCCCTTGCCCACCTCGCCCGTGAACGCATTGTTCGCGCCGAGGAACATGTTGTCGCTGATCTTGTCGAGATGCCCCCGCACGAGCAGCCACGTCCCCGCCGGCGAGATGTGGTCGGTGGTCGTCTTGCCCCTGGTCTTGACGAGCACGGGCAGCTCGATGAGGTCCTTGCCGTCCCAGCGCGGGAAAGGCTGCAGGAGCTGGATTCTCTCGCTGGTCGGCGACACGATGACCTGCACCGCGTCCCCGTTGGCGGCGGGAGCCTCGAACCCTTCCTCCCCCTTGGCGAAGCCCTTGGCCGGCAGCTCCTCCGACTCGGGCGGCGTGAAGCGGAAGGCCTTGCCGTCGGGGCCCTGGAGCGTCCCGTGCACAGGGTCGAACTCGAGCGACCCCGCGAAGACCAGCGCCGTCACGATCTCGGGGCTGGTCAGGAAGGACAGCGTCGCCGCGCTGCCGTCGTTCCGGCCGGGGAAATTGCGGTTGAAGGACGACACGATGGTGTTGGCCTCCTCCTTGCCCACGTCGGAGCGCTTCCACTGCCCGATGCACGGCCCGCACGCATTGGCCAGCACGGTGCCGCCGATCTTCTCGAAGGTCTCCATCATGCCGTCGCGCTTGATGGTCTGGTAGATGCGCTCGGACCCGGGCGTGACCAGGAAGGGCGTCTTGGCCTTGAGCCCCGCCTTGAGCGCCTGCATGGCGACGTGGGCGGAGCGCTTCATGTCTTCGTAGGAGGAGTTGGTACAGGAGCCGATGAGGGCGGCCTTGATCTGGGCCGGCCAGCCTTCCTTCTTCACCTCGGCGGCGAGCTTGGAGATCGGACGGGCCCGGTCGGGTGAATGCGGTCCCACGATGTGGGGCTCGAGCTCGGAGAGGTCGATCTCCACGACTTCGTCGTAGTACTTCTTCGGGTCGGCCAGCACCTCGGGATCGGCCACCAGATGCTCCCGGTATTGCTGGGCGAGCTTCGCGATGTCCGCGCGATCGGTGGCGTCGAGGTACGTCACCATCCGGTTGTCGAAGTGGAAGAGCGAGGTGGTCGCCCCGAGCTCCGCGCCCATGTTGCAGATGGTCCCCTTGCCGGTGGCGCTGATCGACTCGGCGCCGGGGCCGAAGTACTCGACGATCTTGTTGGTGCCGCCCTTGACCGTGAGGACGCCGAGGAGGTAGGTGATCACGTCCTTGGCCGAGGTCCAGCCCGAGAGCTTGCCGGTGAGCCGGACACCGATGAGCTTGGGATCGAGCACTTCCCACGCCAGCCCCGCCATCGCCTCGCCGCAGTCGGCCCCACCCACGCCGATGGCGATCATGCCGAGGCCGCCGGCATTGGGCGTGTGAGAGTCGGCGCCGATCATGAGACCGCCCGGGAAGGCGTAGTTCTCGAGGATGACCTGGTGGATGATGCCGGCACCCGGCTTCCAGAAGCCGATACCGTACTTGCGCGACGCCGAGTGGAGGAAGCTATAGACCTCGTTGTTCTCGGTGACGGCGCGCTTCATGTCCTCCGACGCCCCGCTCTGCGCGCGGATCAGGTGATCGCAGTGCACCGTGCTCGGCACCGCCACCTGCTTCTTGCCCGCCTGCATGAACTGCAGGAGCGCCATCTGCCCGGTGGCATCCTGCAGCGCCACGCGGTCCACGCGAAGGCGCAGCTGCGCCTTCCCGCGGCTCCATTCCTGCTTCTCGAAGTTGTCGGCGTGTGAGACGAGGATCTTTTCTGCGAGGGTGAGCGGCCGGCCGAAGCCCTTCCGCGCCTGCGCGAGCCTGGCAGCCATGGATTCGTACAAGCGCTTGATCTGGTCTACCGCCATGGTGGGGCCTCCTGACCGCCAAGTACCCGGATTGACGACCCTACACACACGTATCGCCTCCCACCCATCAGGGCAGGAGGCGACGGGTGAAATCCAAGCGAAACGCTAACATGGCGATACCCCGAGGTCAAGGGAAGGCGGCCGATCTCCCGAGCACCGAGAGACCCGGTCCTGGCGCGGCCAGGTCTTAGCGAGGGGCGTCCCTAGCGAGGATTGACGCCGAAGAGCCTCAGAACAGCGCGTCGGCGCAGTGCCAGGATCGAGTCGGTCGGCGAGATCTCCATCGGACACACGTCGGTGCAATTCGCCTGACCGTGGCAGCGGGCGAGAATGTCTTCGGAGAGCATCGCCGCGCTCCGCTCGGCATGGGCCCCGTCGCGGCTATCTCGCTGGAGGGTGAAGACCCGGTTCAATGCGGCCGGTCCCGGAAAGCGCCTATCGTGACCGACCATGGTGCAGGCCGACATGCACATGCCGCAGCCGATGCACTCGACGGCGGCGTCGACGGCACGCCGCTCGCGGGAGGTCGATCCGATCTGAGCGAAGCCGCCGTCGTCGGCTGCCCGCCGGCCGGGCACGAAGACTGCCTTCGTCGCGAGCATCTTGCTCTTGATCGGCGCCATGTCCACAACGAGGTCGCGGATCAGCGGGAAGTTGTAGAGCGGGCGGACGGTCACGGGGCCCCGAGGGAGCGTGGAGAGCAAGGTCCGGCAGGCCCAGCGCTCGCGGCCGTTGATGACCATGCCGCAGGAGCCGCACATGCCGACGCGGCACGCGTAGCGGAACGCGAGCGTGGGATCCGGACCGCGCTGCACCTCGACCAGGGCGTCGAGCACCGTCATGCCCTGGCGGGCTCTGACCCAGTACTTCTGCAGCCGCTCCCGCATGCCGGGGCCCCACCGGAAGACCCTCAGTACCATCGCCAGTACCAGAAGGCCGCGAATGCCGCCACTCCGGCCAGGAGCGCCAGGAGGAACAGCAGGCGGTGCCAGCGCGCAGACCATCCAAAATCCATGACGATGGAGCGGATGCCCAGCACACCGTGGAGGAGCACGAGCCCAAGGAGCGCGGCTTGCACCGTACGGAGGAAGGGGTTCTTGAGGTGCAGCACGATCACGGCCAGAAGGCCCACCGCCGCCACACGCTGGAGCAGCCACGCCCACATGCCCGTCTTGGTATCCCGCCACGCCTCGGCCGAACCCATGCGGCGCCTGAGTGTCTTCCTCTCGCGCATGGGCTAGTGGGACTCCAACGAGTATTGCCAGGAACTCCCGCGCAACCCCAGAGTGCCGGGCCAAATGGCAAGCCAGACGAGGCCCGAGGGAGGCAGCAGCCCGAGGCGTACGTGGGTGTACGAGCTGAGGGGACGAAGCCGCGAGGCGAGGCGCGAGACAGTCGTACGTTGAGGGCTGCTGCCGACCGAGAACGTGGCAGTTCGAGTTGAGCGGCCCACGGCGAGACGAGGGCTGAGTCGATCTGGCGAAGTCAGTTGGCCCGGCACTAGTCGCCCACTTCGACGTTGGCCGGCCGGCTCGTGCCAGCGGGCGAAACCCTGGAAAGGCGCACCGGCTCGGTCCAGACGCGCAGCCCCGCCGCCTCGTCGGAGGCGATGAGGACATTGTAGAGGTCGGAGCCCGTCTCCGGATGATCGCTCCGGAAGTGGGAGCCGCGGCTCTCGGCGCGCTCGAGGGCGCTCCGCGCGACGAGCCAGGCGGCGGCGGCCTGATTCTGCAGATTCATCCAGTCCTGCCAGGCGAGATTGTAGCTCGTGCCGCCCGGCACCAGGGCCATGGGGGCGCGCTGGCCGATGTCCTCGATCTCCCGAAGCGCCGCCTTGAGTCCCGACGCGTGGCGAATCAGGCCGACATGCTCCCACATGACCTCGCGCAGCTGCTGCTGGAGCGCGTAGAGGTTTTCTCCCTCGCTCCCACCGAGAGGGGCGGTGAAGCGCTCCGCAACCGCGTCCAGCTCGGGGGCGGCGAGCCGGGGCAGCGGGCGGCCCACGACCCAGTCCGCCATCACGTCGCCGGCGATCCCGCCGAACACGGTGGAGTCAGCGACGCCGTTTCCGCCCAGCCGGTTGGCACCGTGGATGCCGCCGGCGTCTTCGCCCGCGACGAAGAGCGCCTCGACGGCCGTCCGGCACGACGGATCGATGACCACGCCGCCCATCAGGAAGTGGGCCGTTGGACCCACCTCGACCGGCTCGCGGGCCAGGTCGCGGCCAAAGTCACGGCAGCGGCGCACCATACCCCGGAAATTCGCCTCGACCGTCTTCACCCCGAGATGCGACACGTCGATCCAGACGCCGCCGTGAGGGCTGCCACGCCCCTCCTGCACCTCGGTGAAGCATGCGCGCGCGACCAGGTCACGCGTCGAGCGCTCCATGCGCTCGGGGTCGTAGTGCGTCATGAAGCGCTCGCCCTTGCCGTTGAGCAGTCTGCCGCCCGCCCCACGGAGGCCTTCCTCGAGAAGCGCGCCTGTCATCAGTGAATTCGGCACCACCAGGCCGGTGGGATGGAACTGCACCATCTCCATGTCCTTGACGGGCGCCCCCGCGTGAAGCGCCAGCGCGATGCCGTCGGCGGCCTTGTCGGCGGAGCAGGCGATGACCTTGTACATGGTCGGCCCGCCGCCCATGGCGAGCAGCGTGGCGCGGCTCCGCACCGCGGCAAACGTGCCGCGCCGGATGTCGAGCACGAGCGCTCCACCCACGCGCCCGGCGCTGTCCAGGAGCAGCTCCACCGCCCGGTGCTCCTCGAGGGCCCGGATGGAGGGACGTGTCCACACCTGCTCGCTGAGCCGATTCATGATCTCGATACCGGTGAGATCCCCCTTGTGGATCGTGCGGTCGTGCGTCTGCCCGGCGAACGGCTTCTGATGGATGCGGCCGTCGGGATGCCGGTCGAAGAAGCAGCCGTAGCGGCTCTCGAGCTCCAGCACCCGTCCCGGCGCTTCGGTGACGAGAGACCAGACCAGCTCCTGGTCATTGATCCAGCCGCCACCCGCCAGCGTGTCGAGGAAATGCGCGTCGATGGAATCAGGCGAGGCGAGCACGGCGTTGTAGCCGCCCTGGACCATGCGGGTGCAGCCCGCGCGGCCGAGCAGACCCTTGACGACGACGGTCACGGACAGATGGGGCGAGCGGTCGGCGGCGTGAAGGGCCGCGCAAAGCCCGGCGCCTCCCGCGCCCAGGATCAGGAGATCAGTTTCCAGGATGTCGATGGTGCGCTCCGGCGAGACTATAGCCCCGGGCCGGGACCGGACGCAACGCGTGAGACCCGATCAGCGGATGGGCGCCTTGAGCAGGTAGTCGATGAGGTCCTTGGACGGGCCCTCGTCCCACGCGCGAGTGCCCATGACTCGCCCGACCAGCCTGTGATCTCGGCCGATGAGATATGCGGTAGGGGTCGCCCGCACCCCGTAGATGTCCGCGACGACACCATTGGTGTCGAGCAGAACGACCGGCGAGAGGCCGCGGCTCTGGATCCAGGGCGCGACCTCCTCCCTCTTGTCCTTGATGTTCACCGCCACCACGGTAAAGCGGCGGTCCTTGAGCTCGCGCCCGAGCTTCTCGATGGACGCGGGCATCTCCTCCGCGGCGTACGTCGAGGCCGTCGTCCAGAAGTAGAGCAGGACGACATGGCCCGTGAAGTCGGACAGCCCCACCCGCCTGCCGTCGGGCCGTACGAGGGTGAACGGCGGCGGGTCCTGGCCGACCAGGGGATGCAGCCGGGCGGCCGAGATTAGCCGGTCGAGCTCGGTCCTGGCCTTGAGCCGGCTCTTGTCGACCTGGGCCTGAGCCGGACACGCGACCACGGCCATCGACAGGGCCAGGAGGAGCGCCGTCGCCGAGTGCGGCCGGCGGATCACGCCGGCTTGACCTCGACGGCGCCCTCGAAGCGGCCACCATGAGTGTCGAAGAAGACGACCTTGAGAGCGGCGGGCTCGCTCGCCCGGAAGGCAAAACCGAAGGTGGGATTCTCTCCGATGGAAGTCGAGGTGTCGAATTCGGCGATGTCCTGGCCCGCATAGCTCACGACGACGCGATTGATGAAGCGGTAGTTTCTGTCCACCGACTTGCCGGCCTTTCGCTCGACGCGCTCATTAGGGTGGATGACGAGCGCCCGGGCCCGCACCACGGAGCCGCGCGCTATCGTGGCCGGCACCCGGATCCTGACCTCACCCAGCGCGCTCATACGGCGCAGCCCGCCACGACGACGCGCACCGTTCGTTTGACCATGAGGAGCGCGCCGTCCTGCATCTCGGCCACCGCGCGCACGTCGCCGGTATCGGCCAGGCGGAGAATGGTGGCGACATAGGCCTGGCCGCAGGCCGGCGTGAGGTTGAATTTCGCGTTGAGGGGGCGCGGGTTCTTGTCCGACAGGACGTAGATGGCCTTGACGTAGCTCTGCGGCGTCATCGGTGACTTCACCTCGACCGACATCGCCACGTTGCCGCCGTCCTCGGCGATGAGCGGCAGGTCGAGATTGATGACCGAGGCGCCGTCACGGATGGGGCGGCCGCCGAAAAGCCGCTGCATCGTCTTGTCGACGGGCTCCTCCGGAGCGAGGCTGGCGAGGGATCCCTGGGCGGCGGCATCGCGCGGGATCCATGCGCAGGCCATCGCCACCGCGGCGGCCGCCTCCAGCACTTCCCGTCTGGTCAGAGCAGGCTCGGGCATGACTCCATGATGCCGCGCTCCATGACCGCAGCCAAGCGTCAAGGATCGAGACGGTAGGTCGAGGTATCCGGCTTGAAAGCGCGCGGCAGCCACAGAGGGCGCCGGAGCCCGCCGGGGCCCGGCGCCGGCCGCGTCATGGCGAGCCAGTCCCGGTAGACCTGATGCGACCGCCTCGTGTCGACGACGACGTCCCCGTAGCGGTCTCCGGTCTCGGGGCGCACCACGCGCACCTTCTGATGCCAGCAGTGCTGGCCGCTGACCGGGTCGGGATGCACGGGGAAGGTGAGGTTCTGGTGCACGCCCGGATCCTCCCACCATACGCGCGAGGAATCAGGATCCGCGCTCGTGAAAGGCTTGACCCCGTGGACATGGCGGAGCCGCCAGCGCCCGTCCTCCAGATGCTGCATGTCCACAAGCGCGGTGGACCAGCGCTCACCGCCCATCTCCTCCTGGAGACGCCAGCGGCCGAGGTGATGCGAGCAGGCGACGACCCCGGGGCGAATCGACTCGGTGACCCAAGCCCTGTCCACGAAGTGGCCGATCTCCGTCTCGACCCTGAGCAGGTCGCCGGTGGTGACGCCCAGCCGTCCGGCGTCCTCCGGGTGAAGCCAGAGCGGATTCTTGTGTGAGATCTCATAGAGCCACTTGGCATTCCCGGAGCGAGAATGGATGAGGGTCGGCAGCCTGAAGGTCGGCAGCAGAAGCATCTCGCCCTTCGCCCTGTCGATCGCGGACCAGTGCACGTGGCTCCTGCCGTACGTCGGCACCGCGTGCTCCGGCCACTTCCAGTCCTTGAGCGTCTTCGAGTAGAACTCGAGCTTCCGCGACGGCGTCGGGAAACCGGCCCGCAGCGCTCCATCCACCTCCACGCCCACCGCCGCGCCGTTCCTGGCGGCCACCCGTGTGACCGGGTCCACCGCCGCGCCCTCCTGCTCGGCGGGCGAGAGCTTCGTCTCGTGGGTGCGGTAGACCTGGTCCTCGACGAGGAAGGCTCCATACTTGCGCATGTACGCGAGCGGCGTCAGCCCCTGGCGCGCCGCCGCCTCGGGCAATCCGGGAACGCTGTGCTCGAAGATCCAGCGGTACAGCTCCTCGATCCTGAGCTTCTCCCCCGCCCGGTACGGTGACTCGAAGTACTTGCGGATGCCGAGGGAGCCGTCGGGATCGATGCGCCACGACAGCTCGATCCAGAACTCGTCCTCCTCCCACACCTGCCCCAGCCCCGCGGCTTCGTGCGCCTGCCACGTGAGATCGAAAGTCCGGCCCTGACGCTCGAGCGCCACGCGCAGCACGGGCTGGCGGAAGCCTATCCAGCGCGCGGCGTGCGTCTCCTGGCTCATGAGGTCGTGGCGCTCGGAGGCATGCCCCATGGGCAGCACGTAGTCGGAGAACCACGCCGTCTCGCTCCAGATGGGCGTGAGGCAGGCATGCCGCTCCACCTGCGCCTCGTCCGTCAGCATCTCGATCCACGACATGCCGTCGGGATTGGTCCACACGGGGTTGTAGACGCGGGTGAAGTACATCGCGAGCTTGCCGCGGCCTTCCTTGAGGAAGTGCGGGAGCAGGAAGCTCATCTCGAAGAAGGCCAGCGGGTACTCGCGCGGCATGAGGAGCTCGCTCCACACCTTGGCGGGCGGCGGCATCATGGGCGGCGCGGGCACGGCCTTGTTCCACGCGCTGGGCGCCGTGCCTCCGGGCACCGCGACGGCGCCCATCAGCACCACGACGAGCTCGAGGGCGCGGGCGACTTCCCAGCCGAAGAGATTGCCCGCCGCGGCATTGCGCCAGACATGGCTCGAGAGCGCCCCGCCGGCGCGGCCGATCTCGCGCGCCACTTCCTCGATGCGCGCGGCCGGGACACCCGTCTCTGTCTCGGCGAAAACCGGTGTGTACGGCGCGTAGATCTCGCCGAGCGCGCGCTCGAACTCCTCGAAGCTGACCGGCGCCCCCGGCCGCTCATGGATCAGGTACTCCTCCCAGTTGACCCAGCGGCGGACGAACTCGCGGTCCCAGGTGCCCTCGCGCAGCAGCACGTGGGCGAAGGCCAGGAGGAGCGCGGCCTCGGTCCCCGGCCACGGCGACAGCCAGTAGTCCGCCATGGACGCCGTATTGCTCAGCCGCGTGTCCACCACGCACACCTTGGCGCCCGCCATCTTGCCCTCGATGATGCGCTGGGCATGCGGGTTGAAGTAGTGGCCCGCCTCGAGATGCGAGGACAGCAGCAGGATGAAGCGCGCGCGGCCGTGATCCGGCGAGGGCCGGTCGAACCCGTGCCAGAACGCGTAGCCGGCCCGCGCCGAGGCGGAGCAGACATTGGTGTGGCTATTGTGGCCGTCGATGCCCCACGCGTGAAAGACACGCTGGAGATACACGAGCTCGTGGCCGGGCCTGCCCAGGTGGTACATGATCTCCTTCTGCCTGCCCTCGACGAGCGCCGAGCGGATGCGGCCGGCGATGTCGTCCAGCACCTCGTCCCACGTCGTGCGCTCCCACTTACCCTCGCCGCGCTTGCCGGCGCGCTTGAGGGGATAGAGGATGCGCTCCGGATCCTGGACCTGGTTGAGCGTTGCGGGACCCTTGGCGCAGTTGCGGCCGCGGCTGCCCGGATGCTCCGGATTGCCCTCGAACTTCTGGATCTTGAGCGTCTGCTTGTCCACGTAGGCGAGGAGCCCACAGCCGGCCTCGCAGTTGAAGCAGATGGTCGGGACCAGCGTGTAGTGACGCGGCACGCGCTTCGGCCACGCCTTGGAGTCGTACTCCTCCCAGTCATTCCACCGGTCGACGGGCGGATAGCGATTGAGGCCGGCGGCCGGCGGATCGAGGTCGCGGGCGTGCGGGTGGAGCGGCTCGGCCATCTTGTCGGTCATTGCGTCCTCAGGAGAGGGGAAGGGCCTGACCGGCGCGGACCCAGAGATCTTCCCAGAGCCACAATCCGCCCAGGGCCAGAATGGAGGCGGCCACGGGAGTCGCGGGATAGAACGGGCTCATGAGCAGCAGGACCGGCACGATGGTGCCGCCTACCACCACACCCCACCAGAACCGGGCGCGGTACGGCCCGCGGGTGATCAATCGCGCGGCGCGGGCGGCATCGTGGCTCGCATGCGTGGTCAGCGTTTCGGCGAGAAGCACGAGGGCGCTCGCGACCAGCAAGAGCCAGAGCGCCCCGGCGAGGCCCTGGGCCACGCGCAGGTCGCCGATGAAGAAGATGACCGCGAGCAGGAGGCTCGCGCATCCGGCGGTCGCGGCGGCCACGAAGAGATGCGGCAGGACGAGCGGGCTTTGCCAGAAGTCGCGCCCTTCGGCCTGGCCGAAGAGAAAGGCGCTATAGCCTGCCGACCCCGCAGCCACGAGCAGCGCGGGCCAGGCCAGCACGAGGAGCGTGCCGGCGCTCTGTCTCCAGCCCGCGATGAGCCAGAGGGCGGCCAGGAAGCCGTGAGCCATAAGGATCCACCCACCCCAGACGAGCCACGAGCGCCAGTTGGGCTTGAACAGGAGGTAAAGGAAGCGCTCCGGGCGCTTGAGGTCGAGTACGAGGAGCGCCGTCGTGAGCGCGAGAAGGATCAGGCTGATCGCCGGGGCCGCGATCCCCGCCACCGGTCCGGCAGCCGACAACCCGCCGATCGTCGCGATCGCCGCGACGAGCAGCGCGCCCGCGGCTATCGACTTGGTCCAGAGGTAGGTCGAGACCTTCCAGCCCCAGGCCCGCTCGGGATGCGCCACGTCGTAGACCGTTCGCGCCATGCGCAAGAGATCGATCCCGTCATTGCCGACGGGAGCCGACGTCCGCGCGATATTGGAGCCGCCCGGCACGGGTATAGCGCTCCCCTCGGCGAAGAGGTACCCGTTACCGCGCTCCTGCATGCCCGGCGTCAGCGCAGCCTCGTCGGCGCCCAGATAGAAGAGCTTGGGCTGAGTCCCCTGCTCCGGCTTTCTCACGGCTGTCTGCTGCCCCGCCACGAGGCGCGCGATCGGAGAGCCGGGATCGTCGAGATCCCCCGGCACGATGGCCTGCACCGGGCACACGATGACACAGGCAGGTTCGAGCCCGACTTCGATCCGGTGGGCGCAGTAGTGGCACTTGGCCGCGGTCTGCGTCTCCGGGTCGATGTAGAGCGCGTCGTAGGGGCAGGCCTGCATGCACGACTTGCAGCCGATGCAGCGGTCGCCGTCGAAGTCCACGATGCCGTCGGGGCGCCGGTACAGCGCCACCGTCGGGCAGATGGTGACGCACGGGGCATTGTCGCAGTGATTGCAGCGCATCACGGAGAAGTAGCGCCGCGTATCGGGGAACGTGCCCTTCTCGATGTACTTGACCCAGGTGCGGTTCACGCCGAGCGGCACCTGGTTCTCTTCCTTGCAGGCGACGGTGCAGGCATGGCAGCCGATGCACTTCCGCTGATCGATCACGAAGCCGTAGCGCATGCCGGTCAGGCCTTCTCTTGGTTGATCAACTCAGCACTCGCCTCGCCGGCAACAGCCCCGGCTCAGCTCGAACGGCGGATCGATCACGAAGCCGTAGCGCATGCCGGTTAGGCCTTCTCTTGGTTGATCAACTCAGCACTCGCCTCGCCGGCAACGGCCCCGGCTCAGCTCGAACGGCGGATCGATGACGAATCCGTAGCGCATGCCGGGGAGGATGATAGCCCGGTTCGGTCTCGGGCTACAGCGCTTTGATGATGAGGCGGATCCCGACGAAGACCAGCGCCATGACGAGCGCCCGGATGATCCAGACCCCGTGCATGCGCTGGGCGAGCCGGGCTCCCACCTGCGCGCCCACCACCACGCCCATGGCCAGCGGCACCACCCGATAGGCCGTTCCCGCCAGCGTTCCCGCGACCAGGTGCACCGTGGAGCCCACGAACGTCATGACGGTGAGCGTGAAGTGCGAGGTGGCGGCCGCTACGTGAACTGGAAAGTTCAGCAGGTTGACCATGACCGGCACGTGGATGAAGCCGCCTCCGATCCCCAGGAGGCTCGAGACGAAGCCGATGACGACGCTCAGGGCAACACCCAGGATGGGGTTGTAGCTCCACGCATGGGTCGCCCCTTCCCTGTCGACGATGCGCCGGGGAAAGCGGAAGCGCCCGTGGTACTCGCCTGCCCCGACGACGGGTCGCATCATCAGGAAGGCCGAGACCCCGACGAGCAGCACACCGACCATGAGATCGAAGGGTCGACGCGGGATCAGGCTGGTAGTCAGGGCACCGAGGATGGCGCCGGGAATGGTGGCGGCCGACAGGAGAAGCCCGGAGCCGTAGTCCACGCGTCTGAGCCGCGCGTAGGCGATGGTACCGGAGAGCGCGTTGAAGAACACCACGGCCAGGGAGATGCTCGCGATCGTGTCCGGGCTCTCGTGAGGATAGAAGAGCAGCAGGAGCGGGACGAGGATGAAACCGCCACCCGCGCCGATGATGGTGCCGTAGCCGCCGATCACCAGTCCTGCGGGAATCAACCAGAGCCATTCGGACAAGAGCCGGACAATCCTCCCGCCCGATTCTGCCACGGATCGCCAGAGGCCCGCCGATCTCTCTGGCTAGCGCAGGCTGGAATAGTAGGCGGCCAGATCCGAAAACTGATTGTCCGGGATGATCCGCATCAGGGCCTTCTTCGCCGCGAGCAGCGGGTCGCCCGGGTCCCGCGTGTCCTGCTTGAAGAGAAGCATCTGCTGGGCCAGATAGCCCGGCGGCTGGCCGGCAAGTCCAGGGATCAGGCGCCCGGCGTCACCCCTGCCGTCGTTTCCGTGGCAGATCACGCACTGGGCCGCGGCCACCTTGCCTTTGGCCACGGCGTCGGGGGACACGCGGATGAGCGTGGGCTCGCGCTTCTGCGCGGCAAAGAACGCCGCGATCTGCTCCAGTCCCAGGAACTGGATCTCCTTGGCATAGGGCTCCATCTCGGGCGACGAGCGCTTGCCCGCGGCGTAGTTCTCGATCTGCCGCTTGAAGTACGCGGGATCGAGCCCCGCGATGATCGGCATCATGTCCGACTTGCTATTGCCGGTCTGCCCGTGACAGGCGGAGCACGTGATGACCTTGGGAAAGCCCGGGTTGTCGAGGGGGCCGGCGGCGTGCGCGGCGCCGAGTCCGGCCAGAAGCGCCAGCACGGCGGCCGCGAGGGCCGCCGTGATGCGAGTCGTCGTCATGGCCGCCATCCCCTCTACGACAGCACGTCGGCCCAGATGCTCTGCCGCCAGCCTTCGGCGCGCTGGGCAACGGAGACGCTCTGCGCAGGCGTGAGCTTCTGCTCGATCTGGACTACCTTGCCGTTCTCGATCTTGTAAGAGTTGACCACCGCGATGGCCTCTTTGTCGCTGACCCAGCTGTAGCAGGTATTGCCGGGCGGCATGAGGGGCACGGGCTGGCCGTTGAGCAGACTCACGATGCTGAGCGCCGCCGCCTTGCCCATGGCATTGGCGACATTGCCCGACTTCGGCACGGGCAACCCGATCGTCGCGTCGCCGATCACGTGGACGTCCTTCTGTTTCACCGACTCGTAGGTGACGTGATCCACCTCGCACCAGCGCTTGTCGGCGCCGACGAGGTCGGCCTGGACGGCGATGGCGCCGGCTCGCTGGGGCGGGATGAGATTGAGCACGTCGTACTTGACGCGGTCGAACTCGGTGCGGACTTCCCTGGTCGAGGTGTCGACGGCGATGACCTTGTTCGAGGCCCGGTAGTCGATGTTCGGATAGGCCTGCCAGGCCGTCCGGAAGAGTGCCGTCTTCGAGACGATGTTCTGGTTCGCGTCGAGCACGATCACCTTGCTCTTGGGCTTGTTCTGCTTCAGATACCAGGCGACCTGGCAGATGCGCTCGTACGGGCCGGGCGGGCAGCGGTAGGCCACGGGCGGCACGGTCAGGACGAAGACGCCGCCGTCCTGCATGGACTGGATCTGGCGCGCCAGCTCCACCGTCTGCGGCCCCGCCTTCCAGGCGTGGAGCACGGTGTCCCGGGCGGCGGCCAGCCCCTCGACCTGATCCCACTGGAAGTCGATGCCGGGGGAGACGACGAGCCGGTCATAGGCGAGATAGCCCTCGCCGATGCGCACGCGCTTGGTGTCCGCCTCGATCGCGGTGGCCGTTTCGTTGATGATGCGGACGCCGCGGCTCCTGAGACCGTCATAGGATCGCGTCAGGCTCTCGATGCTCCGCAGCCCGCTCAGCACGAGATTGCTGAACGGACAGGAGATGAAATCCTTGTTGGGCTCGAGGAGCACCACCTCGATGGACGGATCAGCCATGCGCACGTATCGCGCGGCGGTGGCGCCGCCCCATCCGCCGCCGATGACCACCACCCGCCGGCCGCTCTTCGGCGCGATGTCTCCCTTCACGGTGCTCGCACAGCCGGCCAGGCCCAGACCCAATCCCATGCCGGCAGCCGAGGAGCGGAGGAAGTCTCTCCGCGTCAGCGCGCTTATTGCTCTATCTCCCCGCGCGTCGAATTCACGCTTTCCTGGCCGATGAACCGGCGCCCCGGCTAGAGACCGAGCGCTCGCCCGACTCTGGCAAGCACCTGCGCCTCGTCACCGTCCAGGTGCACAGGCTCGGCAAGCGGCGGAGGCGGGTTCTTGATACCGGCGCCCGTGAGCACCATGACGATGCGAGAGCCGGCGTCGAGGTCTCCCGTTTCCTTCATCTGACACAGCGCGGCCAGCGTGGCCGCCGCCTCTGGCGAGGTCCAGATACCCTCGACGCGCCCGAGGAGCTTCTGGGCGTCGATGATGTCCGTCTCGCTCACGCTCCGCGCGTGCCCGCCCGTGTCCCGCATGATCTTGAGCATCTGTCGCCCGGCGAAGGGCCCGGGCACCCGGAGCCCCGGGGCGTTGGTGACCGGATTCTCCCAAAGCGTCGTCGTCTCGGCCTTGTCCTCCCAGGCCTTGACGAGCGGCGCGCAGCCTTCGGCCTGCACCGCGATGAAGCGGGGCTGCGCGGCCTTGATCCAGCCCATGGCCGCGAGCTCGTCAAAGGCCTTCCAGATGCCGACGAGACCGGTGCCGCCGCCCGTCGGGTACATGAGGAGATCCGGCGTGTCCCAGCCGAGCTGCTCGGCCATCTCCAGCCCCATGGTCTTCTTGCCCTCGAGGCGGTAGGGCTCCTTCAGCGTGGCGAGATCGAACCAGCCGATCTTCGAGGCGATGCCGCCGATCAGCTTGCCGGCCGTGGCGATGGAGCCGTCCACGGTGAAGACATGGGCGCCCGCGATGACGGCCTCGGCGACGGCAGCCTCCGGCGTGCCGCGCGGCACCACCACGGCAACGGGGATACCGCCGCGCGCGCCGTAGACGGCCGCGGCGCCGCCCGCATTTCCCGCGGACGGGATCATCACCCCCCGGACGCCGAGCGTCCGCGCCTTGGTGAGCGCCATGCCGAGGCCGCGCGCCTTGAAGGATCCGGTCGGGTTCTGCCCCTCGTCCTTGCCCCAGAGGTGGCGAAGTCCCAGGTGCCGCGCCATCCGTGGTAACGGGATGAGCGGCGTGCCTCCCTCGCCGAGGGTGATGGGCTCCTCGTTCGGATCGAGCGGGGTGAGCTCGCGGAAGCGATACATGCCGGGCGGACGCCGGAGGAGGTCGTCCTTGCCGACGGAGGCCGCGACCTTCGGCAGGTCGTACCGCACGGCCAGCATCTGGCCGCAGGCCTCGCAGACGGTGAGAAGACGGCCGGCCTCGTGCCGCCGGCCGCAGACAGTGCACTCGATGTGGGAGACGAAGCTCGCGAAGGGGCTAATGGGCCTTCTCTTTCTCCGCCTTCGCGGCGGCGACGACCTTTTCCGCGAGGTGTGCCGGCACCTCTTCGTAGTGTGAGAACTCCATGGAGTAACCGCCGCGTCCGCCCGTCATCGAGCGGAGCGACGACTCGTAGGTCAGCATCTCGGCCATGGGTGCCTGCGCGCGCACGGACACGACTTCGCCGTCGGGCTCCATGCCGACGATGCGCCCGCGGCGGCCGTTGAGGTCGCCGATGACGTCGCCCGCGTGATCGGACGGCGCCGTCACCTCGATGTTCATCACGGGCTCGAGCAGGATCGGGTGCGCCTCGACGAAGCCCTTCTGCAGACCCATGGACGCCGCGATCTGGAAGGCCATGTCGGAGGAATCCACATCGTGATAGGAGCCGTCGTAGAGAGTGACCTTGAGATCCACCACCGGGTAGCCCGCGTAGATGCCGCGCTTCATGCACTCGCGCACGCCCTTCTCCACGGACGGGATGAAGTTGCGCGGCACCGCCCCCCCGAAGATGTCGTCCACGAACTCGAAGCCGCCGCCCCGCTGGAGGGGCTCGATCTTGAGCCAGACGTCGCCGTACTGGCCGCGCCCGCCCGTCTGCTTCTTGTACTTGCCCTGCACCTCCGAGCGCCCCTTGACCGTCTCCTTGTAGGGAATGCGCGGCGGCAGCACGCTCACGTCCACGTTGTACTTGCGCTTCATGCGCTCCACCACCGTCTCGACATGGAGCTGTCCCATGCCGGACACGAGGAGCTGCTTCGTCTCCGGGTCGAAGTGGTGATGGAGCGTGGGATCCTCTTCGGTCATCCGGTGGAGCGCCGTCGAGATCTTGTCTTCGTCGCCGCGCGTCTTGGGCTGGATGGCGAAGGAGATGGCGGGCTCCGGGAAGGCGATGCCGGGGAGGACGGCGGGATTCGCCTCGTCGCAGAGGGTGTCGCCGGTCAGCGTGTCCTTGAGCTTGGCCACGACGCCGATCTCACCCGGGCCGAGGGTCTCGACCTGCTTCTGCGTCTTGCCTTGAAGCCAGCCGACATGCCCGATGCGTTCCTTGGCGCCCCGCGTCGAATTGAAGACCTGGCTGTCGGCCTTGAAGGTGCCGGAGTAGACGCGGAAGAGCGAGAGCTTGCCCACATGGGGATCGGCGATGGTCTTGAAGACCACGGCGGCCAGCGGCGCCTTGGGGTCGGCGGCCCGCGTGACGACCTGCTTGTTCCGGGGGTCGCTGCCTTCGATCACGGCGGCCTCCGCGGGCGACGGGAATTCCTTGATGAGGAGATCCAGCAGGGGCTGCACACCGATACCGCGGGTGGCCGCGGCGGCGAGCACGGGCACGAGGGCGCCGGCGCCTATCGCCTTGCCGAGGGCCGTCAGCATCTCCTCCTCCTCGATGCCGCCGGCTTCGAGATACTTGGCCAGGAGATCGTCGTCCGTCTCGGCCACAGCCTCCATGAGCTTCTCGCGCCAGGACTTGGCGTCGTCCATGATGTCGCCGGGGATGTCCGCCTCCTTCACCTTGCCGTCGGCGGTGAGGAGCGCCTTCATGGCGACGAGGTCGACCACACCCTTGAAGCCGGCCTCCGTCCCGATCGGCACCTGGAGCGGGCAGAGCCGGCCCTTGAGGCGCTTCTGGAGGGACTCGAGGGCACGGTAGAAGTCGGCACGCTCGCGGTCGAGCCGGTTGATGACGATGGCCCGCGGTAGGCCGTACTCGTTGGCGTACTTCCACACCTTCTCGGTCTGCACCTGCACGCCGGCGACGGCGTCGACGACGATCACGGCCGCGGTCGCGACACGGAGCCCCGCGCGTGCGTCCGCCACGAAATCCCCGTACCCCGGGGTGTCGATCAGGTTGAAATGGTGGCCCTTCCAGTCACAGTAGGCGACCGACGTGCCGAGCGAGATCTTTCGCTTGATCTCGTCGGGATCGAAGTCGGTCGTGGTGGTGCCATCGTCGACCTTCCCGAGCCGGTTCGTGGCGCCGGTGGCGAACAGGATGGCCTCCACCAGGGATGTCTTGCCGACCCCGCCGTGACCCGCGAAGCCGACGTTACGGATCTTGGAAATGTCCGTCGCCATGCTTGCCTCCCCGTGCCGCGTTGCGAAGGGAAACTTCGACTGCCGGAGAACGGGCGATGTGGGGAGGGATGCTACCACAGTGTTACGGAGTGTTCCAGAGGAGCGGGATCCTTGCCGGGCGGTTGGCGGATCAGCTTGCCGGTCTTGTCGATCGCAATCTTGTCGTCGTTGCCGATGATCATCAGCTGGGCGTCGGCGACGAGCGGCATCAGGGCAAAGGCCACCGCGAGGGCCAGCGTCATTGCTGAACGCACGCGGGATCCCCCTATGCTCCGACGGAAGTGGAGTCTACGGGCGGACGACCTTGTTGGCGAGGACGCCGATCTTCTCGACCTCGGCTTCCATGCGGTCCCCCGCCTTGAGGAAATTCCCGGTGGCGGCGCCCACGCCGTCCGGCGTGCCCGTGGCGATGATGTCGCCCGGGAGCAGCGTCATGGCCAGCGACAGCACCTCGATGCACTGGTCGACCGGGAAGATCATCTTGCTGGTATTGCTCGACTGACGCACCTGGCCGTTGACACGCATGACGATGTTCAGGGACTGGGGGTTGGGAATCTCGTCGGCGGTGACGAGGACCGGGCCCATGGGGCAGAACGTGTCGAGCGACTTGCCCTTGAACCACTGCGTGTGACGCTTCTGGAGGTCGCGGGCCGTCACGTCATTGATGATGGTGTAGCCGAAGACGTGGCTGAGCGCGTCCGCGCGGCTGATGTCGCGGCCGCCCGTGCCGATCACCGCCGTCAGCTCCACCTCATAATCGAGCTCGCTGGTGACCGCGTGGTGCACCACGTCGTCGCCGGGGCCGATCACCGCCGTTCCCGGCTTCGTGAAGTACACGGGATGCTCCGGCACCGCGGCGCCCCGTTCCGCCGCGTGGTCGGCGTAGTTGCGGCCGAGGCAGAACACGTTGCGCGCCGGGTGCGGAATGGGCGCGAGCAGCCGCACGCGCTTGAGCGGATAGGCCACCTTGCGCTTCGCCAGCTCCTCGATGGCCTGCTGGCCCACGAGTCCCTTGCCGTACTCCCAGGCCTCACGGGCCAGTGCCAGCGAGGTTGGGCCGCCTTGTATCAGCTCGAGCAGGCTCTTGGGGAAGCCGCCACGACCGCGCCGGACGGTGCCGCGCTGGATCGCCAGCTCCTTGGCGAGGCCGCTCAGATCCAGCACGGACTCATTCCAGACCGCGCCGGGCTTGGGCTCTCCTCTGCCGCGCCGGAACGTGACGAAGCGCATGACTACTCCCCCACCGCGGCGCCGCTGCGCGGCGGCAAGGTCTTGCCCGTCCGGCGGGCGATGTCCTCGAGCTCTCGCGGCAGCCCGAAGCGCACGTCCTCCTCGACGACGTGCACCTCCCTCACTGGGGCGACATGCTCACGCTGGAGCGCCTCGACGACCTCGGTGACGAGAAACTCCGGTGTCGAAGCGCCGGCCGTCACGCCGATCCGCTTCGAGCCCTCCAGCCACTCGGCACGGATATCGTTCTTGTCGTTGATCAGGTAAGAAGGTGTGCCCATCACCGTCGAGACCTCCACGAGACGGTTGGCGTTCGAGCTGTTGGCCGCGCCGATGACCAGCAGCACATCCACGGCGCCCGCCACCGTCTTGGCGGACGCCTGGCGATTCTGGGTCGCATAGCAGATGTCATCCTTGGCGGGCCCGGCGATCTTCGGGAACCGGCGCCGAAGCGCCTCGATGCAGTCCCGGGTGTCGTCCACGGACAGGGTCGTCTGCGTCAGGTACGCGACCTTGTCCGGGTCGGGAATCTGCAGCCGGTCCACTTCCTCGGGATGCGCGATGAGGAACATGCGCTCCGGCGCCTCGCCCATGGTGCCCACGACCTCGTCGTGGTCCGCGTGGCCTACCAGCACGATGCTGTAGCCCTCCCGCGCGTAGCGGATGGCTTCGAGGTGCACCTTGGTGACGAGCGGGCACGTCGCGTCGATGACATGCAGACCGCGCCGCTGGGCCTCGTGGCGCACGGCCGGCGACACACCGTGGGCGCTGAAGATGACGGTGGCGTCGTCGGGCACCTCGTGAAGCTCGTCCACGAAGTGCGCGCCCTTGGCGCGGAGCGCCTCGACCACGTGCCGGTTATGGACGATCTCGCGCCGGACGTAGACGGGCGGCGGGCACACCTGCAGCGCCAGCTCCACGATATCGATGGCGCGGTCCACGCCGGCGCAAAAGCCGCGAGGACCCGCCAGCACGATCTCCTGCAATGGGATGGTCGCCATAATCTCCTCAGGCCGTCGACGGCTCGATCAGAACCTTGAGCGCCAGGCCCCGATCCATGAGCCCCAAAGCCTCGCGCACCTGACCGAGGCCCATCGTGTGGGTCAGCAGTCCGTCCGGCACCAGGCTGCCCGACTCGAGCAGCGACACCGCCTGCCGGATCAAGGCCGGCGTGTGGTGGAACGCTCCCACCAGCGCCAGCTCTTCGTAGTGCGCCCGCCGCGTGTCTACTGTGACGGTGGTGCCCGGTGCGCAACCGCCAAAGAATACCACGGTCCCTCCTCGGCCGACAGCCGCCATGGCCTGCTCCCACACTTCGGGGCGACCCGTCGCGTCCACCGCCACGTCGACGCCGGCGCCGCCCGTCGTCTCACGAAGCAGACTGACCAGGTCGGCACCGTGAGATGCGTCGAGACACTGCGCGATGCCGAGGGTCCTCACACGGTCGAGCCGCCAGCCCGGCTTGCCGACGAGGAGCGCCCGCGCGCCCCGCTGCGCCGCCACGAGGGCGAGGAGGCAGCCGAGCGGCCCGTGGCCGATCACTGCGATCGTCATCCCACGCTCGACGCGCCCACGCTCGATTCCAAGCAGCGCGCAGGCCAGGGGCTCGGCGAAGGCGGCGCGGCGCGCGGGCACCGACGGGCTCAGCCGCACGACGTTGACGGCCACGAGCCGGGGCGGGAGCGCGATGTACTCGCCGTAGGCCCCGTTGACGAAGAGGAGATCCTCGCAAAGATTCTGGCGGCCCATTCGACACCAGCGGCAGGCGCCGCAGGGTGCCGAGTTCGCCGCGACGACACGGTCACCTTCATTGAATGCGGAGACGCCGCGGCCGACCCGCGCGACGGTGCCCGCGAGCTCGTGGCCGAACACCGTGGGCACGTGCGGGATCATCACTGGATGCCCGCGCCGGAGCACCTTGACGTCGGTGCCGCAGGTGAGCGCGGCCTCGATCCTGACCACGAGCTCACCCGCCGCGGGCTCGGGCACCGGAAGGTCCTCGAGGCGCAGATCGCCTGGCCCGTAGAAGACTTGGGCTTTCATTTAACTGCGGGGGCCTCGAAATGGCCCCCGCACTCCCCCACTTTTGCGCCTGCGCGCCCTCGCCGGGCGCGCCCCTGCAGTCATGCGCGCACCGGGGGTCATGCACTCCGCCCTCCCCCCACTTTTGCGCCTGCGCGCCCTCGCCGGGCGCGCCCCTGCAGTCATGCGCGGACCGGGGTCATGCACTCCGCC
>Ga0335070_10000611_pt1 | contig 40167 bp, 31 predicted proteins | sample Lox_Sample_13_FD_206722 | JGI IMG/M metagenome (GOLD analysis project Ga0335070, IMG submission 206722) | Soil microbial communities from Loxahatchee National Wildlife Refuge, Florida, United States - Lox_Sample_1.3 | ecosystem: Environmental > Terrestrial > Soil > Wetlands | place: USA... | reverse complement strand
ACAAGATGTGCGAGGAAGGCATCGCCGCGCACTGGAAATACAAGGATGGCCCGGTTTCGGCGCAGGACGAGCAGCGCCTGGCGTGGCTGCGCCAGGTTGTCGAGTGGCAGCGCGATGTTTCTGATCCGAAGGAGTTCCTTTCCACGCTCAAGATCGACCTCTACCCCGAGGAGGTCTACACCTTCACGCCTAAAGGCAAGGTTGTGGTTCTTCCCCGCGAGGCCTCGCCCATCGACTTTGCCTATGCGATTCACACCGAAGTCGGGCACAGCTGCGTGGGCGCCAAGGTTAACGGACGCATGGTGCCCCTGCGGCATCGGCTGCACTCGGGCGATATCGTTGAGATCCTGACCCAGCCGGGGCACAAGCCCAGCCGCGACTGGCTGGCGATTGTCAAGTCGTCGCGCTCGCGGAACAAGATCAAGCACTGGCTGAACGTCCACCAGCGGGAGCGCGCCATTGAAATCGGGCGCAAGCTGATCGAAAAAGAAGCGCGCAAATATCGCGTCCCGCTCAAGGAAATCAAAGACGACGATTTGCGGCGGGCCGCCGGCGAATACGGCCTGGGCCGCCCTGACGATCTGCTGGCGGCCATCGGCTACGGCAAGTACTCGGCGCGGCAGGTGCTGGCCAAGCTGGCGCCAGGGGGAAGCGAACCGGTGGCCGCCGGAGAGGAAGAAGTCGCGGCCCACGGACTGGCGAGTGTGGTGCGCCGCGTCTTTGGCGGAGACAACAACGCCATCGTGGTCAAAGGACACGACGACCTGCTGGTCTATCGCGCCCGATGCTGTAATCCCATCCGCGGCGAAGCCATTGTCGGCTACGTCACGCGCGGCAAGGGCGTGGCTGTGCACGCCGTCGACTGCTCCAACGTCACCAATCTTCTCTACGAACCGGACCGCCGCATCGACGTGCAGTGGGCGCGCACCGACAAAGAGGGCCAGCCGATCTCCTACCCTGTCAAGCTGACTCTTTTTTGCGATGACCGGTTCGGCATGCTGAAACAGATCACCTCCGTCATCAGCGACTCGCACACCAACATCCGCAACATCGAAGCTCGCACGGGCAGCGGCCGAGCCAGCATCGACGTGGTGCTGGAAATCGCCGACCTCAAGCACCTGCAGCAGATCATCGACGGAGTCCGCAAGATACCCGGCGTCCACGACGTGCAACGGCTGCAGAAGATTTAGGGCAGCGTGGGCTGGGGTTCTGCACCAGCCTGATGATCCAACCAACCGTCTGAAACATCGGTGCACCTCCGTGAGCTTCTACGCTCTGGATGTGGAGTTTTATGTGGAGTATACTCAACAATATGGAAATCGTTCAGATTGTGCTGGAGAAGAAGCTCTTGCAGGCAGCCGACCAGGCGGCGCGGCGGACAAATCGGAATCGTTCTGCCCTGGTGCGGGACGCGCTGCGTGAGCACCTGCGGAAATTGGAAGTCAGCACGAGAGAAGAACGCGACCGCCGGGGCTACGCCAAGCGCCCCCAGGCGGCCGCTGAGTCCCGTGCCTGGGAGGCGGAGGCTCAATGGCCGGAAGAGTAGCCCGAGGCGACGTCCGGCTCTACCGGTTTAATCCGCCGGACAAGCAAAGACCTGTGGTCGTGCTGACCCGCGGCAGCGCCATCGATTATCTTTCGACGGTGACGGTTGCGCCGATCACATCCACCATCCGGGGTGTGCCCTCCGAAGTGGTTTTGAATGAAGAGGACGGCATGAAAGGGCCATGCGCGGTCAACCTGCACAATGCGGTCACGATTTCGCAGAATCGGTTGGGCCGGCGAATCGCTCAGTTGAGTTCGCTGCGCATGGGGGAAATCTGCGCGGCGCTGCGGTTTTCTCTCGGGTGCGATGTCGGCTAATGCCAGTTGACCCCATCTATCAGACTGCGAACGCATGCCGCATACGACAAGATTGATGTGAAGACGGTGAAATATGGTGATTAGGCCGATTCGCACTGACACAGACTATGGGGCGGCGCTGCGCCGTATTGAGGCGCTGTGGGGCGCTCCTGAAAGAATTCCGCAAGCGGATGAGCTGGAAGTATTGGTGACGCTTGTCGAAGCTTACGAACGGGAACATTTCCCGATTGACCAGCCCGCCGGTGTTCGACCGTAGAAACGTTGGACTAAAATCGTCGTATGGACCTAGTCGAGACGTTCTCGAAGATCCAACCAAGTATCGTAGCTTTCGGCTCTAGGTTCGCACCGAGTAGTGATGAAACTGCTCCGCACTTCCCCCCACTGTTCGGAACTGGATTCGTTGTTGACGCTCGCGGCATAGTGTGCACAAACCGCCATGTCGTGAAACTTCTAGAGGAACAGCTAACCGGCTCGGCCATTGCTGTTGTCTTCCCGAGATTTGACGAAACCCACGGTCAGCCGGTTCTTTTTCGTGGAATAAGGGCCTGCAGCGTGCTTCACGAGTTTTCCTCGAGCGGTCCCTTCTATGGAGAGGAAGTACCAGATATTGCATTCGTCCAAATCGATGTGCAGGGGCTCGATGCCCTTCAATTCGCTTCCGAACCAGGCACTCTACGGATTGGAAAATCGATAGCTACAGCAGGGTTTGGAATGGGGGCGGCTCCGATAGTGGCTTTTGAGAAAGTAACTCAGCTAACGCCATTGCTCCGGCATGGGGTGATTAGCAGTGTCTATCCGTGCCCATGCCCGCTACCTGACGGATTCACGATTGACGTTATGACTCAAGGCGGGGAAAGTGGATCTCCTGTCTTCTTGCCGGATGAGCCGAAAGTTGTTGGCATGGTTGAGGCAGGTTTTCCAAACAGCAATATAACGATCTGCTTGCCGGGTCATCTCCTCCGTGAGTCGGTCGATGCGGCGATGAAGGACGCCCTCGATTTTCGAAATGTGCCCTTCCTCTCAGAACTTCTCGAAAGGTCCGAAAAGAGCAACAAAATGGAATGGACGCGGCTGGTTCCAAGATCCTACAAACGCTAGTGCTATCGACGGGTGGCGGGCTCAAGTCATGTGCACACAACGGAAGCCGCATTGTGTCGGGCGCCTGTTCGCAAGTCCGAACTTGGCGCTACAATTTCGCTCATGGAGCCAATCACAGCGGTTACGAGCACATGGACTATAGCGAAGACGGCCGGCGAAATCTCGAAGAAGCTCTACGAGTTCGGCAAGGAACTCAAAGATCGCGAGCTGAAACACCGGATGGATTCGATTCTGGATCAAGTGCGCGAATTGAAGCAGTCCGCTTCCGAACTTGAAGATGAGAACCGCGATCTACGGGAGAAGCTGCGATTCAAGAGCGATAACTACGAATTTCGCACACCATTCTGGTACTCAAAGACTGATCCGAAGCTGGCATTGTGTCCAAAGTGCTTCGCAAAGGAAATAGCCGCACCCGTGGCTGAATTTGTGCAGGGCAATGACTATCGCGACTGTCTTGTTTGCGGCAATAGTGTTGATGTTCCGGGCAGCGTGACTTACCTATAGGGCACTGACGACCGGGCGAACCGGCCCACGTTGCCGCCTAATTGCCCCTACAGCTTCGGCAGCACAATCCCCTTTTGTGCCTGGTATTTGCCCTTGCGGTCTTTGTAGCTGGTTTCGCAGACCTCGTCCGACTGGAAGAAGAGAATCTGGCACAGGCCTTCGTTGGCGTAGATTTTCGCCGGCAGCGGTGTGGTGTTCGAAATTTCGAGCGTGACGAAGCCTTCCCACTCCGGCTCAAACGGGGTGACGTTGACGATAATCCCGCAGCGCGCGTAAGTGGACTTACCGACACAGATGGTCAGCACATTGCGAGGAATCTTGAAGTACTCAACCGAATGCGCCAGGGCAAAGGAATTGGGCGGGATGATGGCCACGTCGGCGTTGACGGTCACGAACGAGCGCTCGTCGAAATTCTTTGGGTCGACGACGGTGCTGTTGATGTCGGTGAAGATCTTGAACTCGTCGGCTACGCGCAGGTCGTATCCGTAGCTGGAGACGCCGTAGGAAATCACTCCCTGGCTCACCTGCTTTTCGGAGTAGGGGTTAATCATGTCGTGCTCTTGCGCCATGCGGCGGATCCAGCGGTCGCTCTTGATCATCTGGGCCTCAGGGTTGATTTGCGAGAATTTGTAATTGGTGATTTCTAATTGGCAATTTTAGGCGGGATTAAGGCCGCAGCTGGGCTACGGGGCCACAATCACAAATTACAAATTGCCAATTACAAATTCGCTGGCTGGGTTGCAGCCATATTACGGGAATAGTCCCCCGGTTGACAATCCGGCCTATCTCCCTTAGCATCAATGACTTGAGGCATGGTTTTGATTTTGAAGACGGGAGACGCCCGTGATCAAGCTCGACATCATCAATGAAGTGGTGAACCGCACCGGGATCACCAAGACTAAGGCGGAGCTCGCGGTCGAGACCGTCTTTGAGAGCATGAAGAAAGCGCTGGCCCAGGGCGACCGCATCGAACTGCGCGGGTTTGGCGTGTTCAACGTGCGTCCGCGGAAGACCGGAATTGGGCGCAATCCGCGCACCGGAGCGGAAGTGTCGATTCCGCCCGGGAAAGCGGTGCGCTTCAAGCCGGGAAAGGAACTGCAGTCGATTGACTAACGGCAATTGCAGGTTGCAGAGGTCAGATTGCAGAAGTGAGCCTATACCTCTGCAATCTGACCTCTAACCTCTGACCTGCCGTCATCCATGTCTGACCCCACCCAACCCCTTGCCACGGCCTTGGAACCCGAGCACCCGCATCCGGTCTGGATCGTTCAGCCGCCACGACGGCGGTTGGGAGTGCACATCCTTCTTTTGTTTGCGACCTTCGCTACCACGCTAGTGGTAGGGGCGCGCATTCAGTTCAACTTCGCCCACCACCAGCCCGTCTTCTCGCTCAGCGACGACAGCCCGGCACTATTCCCGCTGAGCTGGATTGCGCACCCCTCCGAGCTGCTGCCGGGAATCCCGTTTTCTGTCACCTTGATGTTCATCCTACTGGCGCACGAGATGGGGCACTACCTGTTTGCGCGTCGTTATGGCGTCTATGTCACGTTGCCATTCTTTATTCCCTTTCCCAGCCTGATTGGGACGCTCGGCGCTTTCATCCGGATCAAGAGTCCTATCCCATCACGCGCTGCACTGTTCGACATCGGGATTGCCGGGCCGATCGCGGGATTCATTCCAGCGTGCGTTGCGGTGTGGGCAGGCTTGACGTTGTCTCATCCTCTAGTGTCCCACGGCGTTCCGATTGAACGCGAACTGGGGTTTCCGCTGATCTTTCACGTCGTGGCGCGTGTTTTGCATTTGGCCGCGCCGCTCGCGTCGCTGTCGCTGCATCCGATCGCCGTCGCTGGGTGGGTAGGCATGTTTGCGACAGCGCTGAACCTGTTGCCTGCGGGACAACTGGACGGAGGTCACATACTCTTTTCGGTGTTTCCGAGGCTGCATCGGTTGGTTTCGCTGCTCGCGATTCTGACACTCATCCCGCTGGCGAAATACTGCTGGGTGGGTTGGCTGCTGTGGAGCGTGCTGCTCTGGGTCACGAGCCAGCATCCGCCGGTTCCGGCTGGCCAGGGAGTCTCCGCTGCGCGGAGATGGATCGCGGTTTTCGGTGTCGCGATTTTGGTCTTATCCTTCACACCTGCGCCATTCACGCAAGGCTCCGGACGCGACATATGGCAACAGTACGGGCCGGGTGTGCGCGGCGGGATTCGCCACGTGTTGCACAGAAAGTGACGGGGTCTGCGCAAGGGTTACTTTTGCCCGGAAGAAGAATCTGACTCGTGCCTTACGCCACCCTCCATCTTCTTCGCTCGGGACTGCCAATATTCAGCCTTCAATCGGCTGGACTCGACCGCGTTGTAGAGAATTTCACAATCGCCAAATCCTCCCTGCGATTGGAGCACGTCGAAAATGTCTGACAGCGCTGCAGAATCGAATCCGGACGCTCGCAAGATCGTTTCCGACAAGCGGTAATCTCCCGAGCAGCGTTCACGCGCCTGTGTTGGGTCAGTTGGGCAGAGGAGACCATCGAGCTTCTCGAAAAATCCGGAGCGCTCAAGGCGCTTCATTACGTCCGGCGTGATCGAAGGGATCAAGTCGTCATCCGGGTCGGCGGTCATAGACGTGAACTTACCACACTTCTTTGCCACGGGTCCGACATAAACGTCCGAGCTAACCCAAGCCAAATTCCTGATGGCTGACGGCTGATGGCTGACAGCTACATCAGCCACACCGCGTCCACGTCCACGATGATCTGAGTGCGAGGAATCTTGCGGGCGGCGGTTTCGGCGAGCATCGCGCGCAGCAGTGCGTTCATCTTCTCCCGGCTCGGGGATTTCAGAATGAAGTGATAGCGGTAGTCTTTTTTTAGGCGGAGGATGGGCGCCGCCGCGGGCCCAAGGACGCGGATGCCTTCGTGACGCGTCTTCGCGAACCAGCGGCCGAGTTCGCCCGACCACGTCAACGCTTCGTCCAGCTTCTCGTTGCGAATGAGCACATTCGCGACCGCGTTGTACGGCGGATAGTGCATCCAGCTGCGGAATTGGAGCTCCTTGTCGTAGAAGCCGACGAAATCATGCCGCGCGGCAAATTGCACGGCGTAGTGATCGGGGAAATAGGTCTGCAGCACGACCTTGCCGGGTGACTGGCCACGTCCGGCGCGCCCAGCCACCTGCGTGAGCAACTGAAATGTTCGCTCGGCCGCGCGGAAATCAGGCAGGCTCAGCGCCTGGTCAGCGCCGACAACGCCTACAAGCGTCACGCCGTGGACATCGTGCCCCTTGGCGATCATCTGCGTGCCCACCAGCATGTCGAGTTCACCTTCGTTTAGCGCGTTGAGCGTGCGCTCGAAATCCTCGCGCCCGCGAACCGTGTCGCGGTCTAGCCGCCCGATTCGCGCCTGCGGAAACATGCCGTGCAGCAACTCTTCCAGCTTCTCCGATCCCGTGCCGACGAAATACACGTATTCGCTGCCGCAGTTGGCGCAGTGGTCGGGGATGTGGGCGACGTGGCCGCAGTAGTGGCATTCCATCTTGCGCTCGCGCTTGTGGTGAGTCATCGAGACGGCGCAGTTCTTGCATTGCAGGGTCTGGCCGCAGGCGCGGCAGAGCACGACGGGCGAGTATCCGCGGCGGTTGAGCAGCACCATGACCTGCTCGTTCTTCTCGAGCCGTTCGCGAATTTCCGCTGCCAGCTTGCGCGAGATGACCTGCTCGTGGCCCGTCTCCTGAAACTCCTGCCGCATGTCGAGAATCTCGACCTCGGGCAGAGGACGCTGCTCCACGCGATCGGGCAGTTCGACGAGGGCATACTTGTTTCTCTTGGCGTTGTAGTAGGACTCGAGCGAGGGCGTGGCGGAGCCGAGGACGACGACCGCTCCGGCCATCTTGGCGCGCATGACGGCCACGTCGCGGGCGTGATAGCGCGGCGACTCTTCCTGCTTGTAGGAATGGTCTTGTTCTTCGTCGACGATCATCAGCGCCAGATCGCTCACCGGCGCAAACACGGCCGATCGCGTGCCGACCACCACCCGCGCCTCTCCGCGCTTGATGCGATGCCACTGCTCGGCGCGTTCGGCGTCGGTGAGGCCGGAGTGCAGGATGGCGACTTCGTCGCCGAAGACCTGGTGCAGGTCGGCGGCGACGGCGGGGGTGAGTCCGATCTCGGGGACTAGGAGGATGGCGGAGCGGCCTTGCTCCAGAACTTCGCGCATACCGGCAAGATAGACGGCGGTCTTGCCGGAGCCAGTGACGCCGTGGAGCAGCAAGCCGCCGAACCTGCGGGACTGAACGCCTTCGCGAACTTTCGCAAGCGCTTCTTTCTGCGGCGGGCTGAACTCGAATTCAAAAGGCGAAGGGCGGGGCTTGATCTTTGAGACGGTAAATTCTTGCGGCTCGTCAACAAGTTCAACCAGACCACGCTTGACCAGCGTGCTGAGGGTCGAGCGAGGGATATCGAGCTCGCGGAGGGCCTCAACGGGAACGCGGCCACCGGCCGCGGCGAGGGTGTCGATGAGGGTGCGCTGGTTGGCGTTGAGCTTACTCATGTAGGGACGGGTCTTCGACCCATCCGGCGCAGGCGCAGCCTCCGCTTCAGTGTCGCGTTGCCGCCGGGCGAGGACGCCCGGCTCTCCACTGAGGAGCACCGCGACCTTCACCATGCGCGCGGCGTCGTGTGCGGCCGAAACGTCCTCGCGGACGATCCACTTCTTGCGCACTATCCCGGCGAGCAGGCCGCGTGAGGCGCGGGTCGCGCTGCACAGGCTCTCTTCGCGCACGCTTTCTCGCTCGGCTAAGTAATCGAGCACGCGAAACTCGGCTAGCTGCTCTTCTGGCGTGCGGCGCGATCGCGTTGGAGACCCCGACATTGCAGCCAGGTGCAGCGCCATGTGGCCAGTGTCGGTGATGCGGTAGGTGATCGTGCGTTTGAACTCGGCCGCCAGCGGCAGCATGGTGCGGAAGACCTCGCCCACGGGCGCGAGATAGTAGTCGGCGATCCACCTGCCGAGTTTGAGCAGTGGCTCGTCGAGGACAGGAGCCAGATCGAGCGCTTCGATGACATTCTTGGTTTTGACACTGGGCGCACGATCATGCATCGAGACGACGATGCCCGGCATGCGCTGCTGGCGGAACGGAACCAGTACCCGCCCGCCGACCGTGGGCTCCATGCCTGGAGGGATAGCGTAGGTGAACGCCATATCGAGCGGGACAGGGAGCGCGACGTCGCAGAAGAGGGGCATTGGCAAATCGATGCTACCGCAACGCGTGGCTGGATGACCGCTGGAAATCTCGAAGATCGCGATCCAAATAATGCACAGATTGCCGGGCTGCGCCCGGCTTGGATGGCCGAGGGCGGCCGTCCCCACATGGATCTTGGCGAACGACCAACGACGAACGACTAACGACCAACCTTCAACCCCAATTCCTTCATCACCATCTGCAGATCTTTCCACGCTTCGCCCTTTTGGCGGGGGTCGCGCAGCAGGAACGCCGGGTGATAGGTCACGGCCAGCTTGCACCCGTCCCAGTTGGGATCGTTGCTGCGGACACCGACCGGCTTGAAGTCGTAGAAGCGCCCGCGCAGTTGGGCCATCGAGGAACTCAGCGCGAGCAGGGTTTTGGCTGCCACCGCGCCCAGCGCCACGATGATCTTCGGCTTGATGATCGCAATCTGCCGCATCAAGAATGGCGAGCAGGTGTCGCACTCTTCGCGCTCGGGCGTGCGGTTCCCCGGCGGGCGGCACTTCACGACGTTGCCGATGTAGACCTGCCGCCGCTCGAGTCCCATCGCCTTGATCATGTTGTTGAGCAGTTGCCCGGCACGGCCGACGAAGGGCTCGCCTTGCTCGTCTTCATCGGCGCCGGGGCCTTCGCCGACGAACATCAGCTCAGCTTTGGGATTGCCCACACCGAAGACGATCTGCTTGCGGCCTTGCCTGTGCAGCGGGCAGCGGGTGCAGTCGCCCAGGTCTTCGCGGATGACCCTCAGCGCCTTCGCCGGATCACTCACGCTCTGTTCCGGCTTCGCGGCGATGACCTCGAACATGTTCTCTTCAATCGCAACCGGCACGGTGGCCGCGGTGGTCCTGCGTGGGCTCATTTCTTCTCCCGATTGGGGTTGAGTGTCGCGCGGAGCGGTCTCTTCGACGTAAACACCTGGGGCGAGCATGGCGGGTGTTTCGACGCGTTCGCGAGCCGGTGTCTCGCGCCGGTAGAAGTCGTAGATCCCGAGTTCGTTGTAGTAGCGGATGCGCTCGGCGAGAACGCGGCGGAGTTCGGGGTTGAGGGAGCCTGACATTGCGTGGCAAGTATTTTACAACCCGCTACTCGTTTGTTCTCCAGCTCCGGGTCGGGAAATCGTAAGACGATACGCCGTGGAACATGACGGCAATAACGAGCGCTGGTCGGTCATGGTCGTATATGAAATGGCGTCCCAATAATGTGTATTTCGCGTTGGGTATGGTCGGCATGAATTCCGGAACAAGCTCGTCAAGAGACGCCGGGTAGCGACCCTTTGCTACTCGAAAATTCTCGCACGCCACGATAAGAGGTCCAGCCCGATGTTGAGCCGTTTTCCAATTGAATTGAATCCACCACAAGGTTGCAGCCGTGAGGATTGCATAAACCACGGCGATGCGGAGTGCGTCTGGAAACATCTTTCGGTCGGAGAGGTAGAGAGCGACGGCGACAATCGACACAAGGAAACTGCAACCACCTAGCAAGCCTATGCCGAGCACCAGCTCAGGAACCAACAATCCACCCGCTACGACGAGGCTCGCGCACATTCTGTTTCTATTATTTGGCTTTCAAGTCTTAACTGAATCGTGCAGCTTGCGCAGCTTGACGACCTGGTCGAGAACGCGCTGGGCGACTTCCCACTTCGTGGTCTCGGGAACCTCGACGACTTCGTCATGAGAGATGATCGTGACGGCGTTGCGTTCGGAGTCGAACCCCACGCCTTCGCGGGAAACGTCATTGACGACAATCGCATCGACGGACTTGGATGTGAGCTTCTTGCGGGCATTCTCGAGAATGTTTTCCGTCTCCGCGGCAAAACCCACGACGACCTGAGACGTCCGTCGTCGCGCCAGTTCTGCCAGGATGTCCGAAACAGGTTCGAGTTCCAACGACATCGGGCCTTTGCGTTTGATCTTCTGCGCGGCCGCGACCTTGGGCCGGAAATCCGCGACGGCCGCCGCCATAATAACCACGGTGCTTTGCGGAAGGAGTTTCAACACGGCGGCGCGCATTTCTTCGCCGGTTTCGACGCGGGTCACTTCGGCGGCCTCCGGAGCGGCGATGGCCGCCGGTCCGCTCACCAGCAGAACGCGCGCGCCACGCCGCAAGGCGGCTTCCGTGATGGCGTAGCCCATCCGGCCGCTGGAACGGTTGGTGATGTAGCGCACAGGATCGATCTTCTCGCGCGTCGGACCGGCCGTGATGAGAACGGTTTCGCCCGCCAGATCCTGTGCAGCACCCAGCGTTTCCATCACGGCTGCGACGATGGCTTCGTTCTCGGCCAGCCGCCCGACTCCAACCATGCCGCAGGCCAAATATCCGCTGGCGGGCTCAACCACGCGGACCCCGCGCTGGCGCAGAGTCTCGAGATTCGCCTGCGTGGCCGGGTGGTTCCACATATTGACGTTCATCGCAGGAGCGACGATAACCGGCGCGGCAGTAGCGAGGTAGAGGGTGCTCAGAAAATCGTTGGCGATGCCCTGCGCGAATTTTGCCAGGACATCGGCGGTGGCGGGAGCGACGAGCAACACATCAATGGCTTGGGCGACGGCAATGTGCTCGATGGCGGACTCGACGTTGGCTTGCTGAGAGTCAGAACCGAACAAGTCGGTAATGACCTTTTCTCCGGAGAGCGCAGCGAAGGTGAGGGGGCGCACAAACTCCTGGGCGGCGCGGGTCATGACGACCTGCACACGAATGCCGCGATCCTGCAGCAGGCGGACGATCTCCGCCGACTTATAGGCCGCGATTCCGCCGCACACTCCTAGGGCAATTTTCATGGTGAGAAGACGAGCCTCAGTTCCGAGAGATGCTGGCTACTGGTGATGGGTAGGATGCTGCCCTCTGCGTACCGGTTTCAACCCAGCGCGGCGCCACAAACAGCAAACGCCGGGCTTCGACCGGCGGTTTTTCACGAAGCATCTCCCAATGCCTTGTCCAGCGTTTCGTTTGCCGCTTCCACCGCCGACTTCGGCTGCTCCGGGATCATCCATTTCACCTTGCCCGCCTTGATTTCATCCTGCGCGATGCGGCAGGGTTTCCGCGATCCGGTGTCGATCGCCGGCGGGGCGCCGCCTTGCAGTTGCCGTGCGCGCCGCGCCGCCACCAGAATGTAGCGATAGTTGCTGTCGAAACCTTCCATTAACTTCATACGCTCTCCCCTGAATCTTCAATCTTTCTCGCGCCGCTTGCGGAAAGACTCCAAAATCGGCTGTATGCGTTCCCGCATCTGCTCCAGATGAAGGGCGCGTGCGGTCTCTAAGACTCCCGAATCTTGGGCAGTGGGTTGCGTGCCGCAACGCAGGAGCCGTTCTGCCTGCACCACCGCCTTGAGCTCGTCGGTCGACTGCTCAAGCCGGTCGTTAATAAGTATATAGTCGTAGCGGGAGTAATTCTCAATCTCCCGGCGGGCCGTGTCCAACCGGCGGCAGATCACCGCATCTGAGTCCAGTCCCCGGTTTCGCAGACGCCATTCCAGTTGCTCTCGCCCGGGGGGAAGAATAAAAATGCTCACCGCATGGGGCAGCTTCTTTTTGATCTGCGCCGCTCCCTGCACATCAATATCGAGCAGCAAGTCGTTGCCGCGCGCTTCAGCCTCGCGCAAGAAACGGCGCGCGGTCCCGTAGTAGTTTCCGAACACGCTGGCATACTCCAGGAATTCATCGGCGGCAATCATCGCCTCGAATTCCTCCTTGGAGACGAAGTAGTATTCCTTGCCGTTCTGCTCGCTGCCTCGCGGCGGGCGCGCGGTGTAGGAGATCGAGAAGTCCAGCCTTGAAACTACCTTCAAGAGTTCGTTGACCAACGTGGACTTTCCCGAGCCCGAGGGCGCCGAAACGATGTACACAATGCTCATTCGAGATTCTGCACCTGCTCCCGCGACTTCTCGATCTCGGCCTTCATCAACAGGCCCATCTCGGTAATCTTGAGTGCCTCGCCGGCAAGACCGGAAGTCTTCGAAAGTAGAGTGTTGGCTTCGCGATTCATCTCCTGCAGCAGGAAGTCCAGCTTCTTTCCCACCTCACCGCCCTGGTCGAGAAGGCCGAGAAAATGTTTTACGTGCGTTTCGAGGCGCACGAGTTCTTCCTGGATGTCACTGCGATCGACCAGGACCGCCGCTTCCTGGAGAATGCGCTCTTTGTCCACCTGCGCGCCCAACATCTCCTGCATGCGCGCCTGCAGCCGTTCGGCGTAGCTGCGTAGGATCGCGTTGCGGTGTCCTTCTACTCCCGAGCCCGCTTTGAACAGATGCTCCATACGTTCGCGCAGTTCAGTCCCGATACCCCGGCCTTCTTCTTCCCGCATTTCGTTCAATTTGGCGAGCGCCTCTTCCACGCGCGGCATGACCGCTGACTCAAGTTCCTCTCCGGGTGTGTTGGCGCCGGACTCCATCGCCCCCGGCATGCGCAAGACGGTGTTGAGGTCGGGCTCCCCTGCCACTCCGAATTCGTCGGCGGCGGTACGAAATGCCTGCACGTAAGTGCCTACCAGTTCGCGATTGAGGGCCACACCGTTGCTGCCGGCATATTCGAGGCTGAGCGTCACCTCGACGTGGCCGCGCGCCAGCCTCTCTTTCAGCAAACGGCGCAGTTTCATTTCCAGCGCATCGGTGTCAGGCGGCATCCGGAAATGCAGATCCAGAAAGCGGTGATTAACCGACTTCAACGAGAGCGTAAAGGCCAGGCTGGCATTTACCTGTCCTTTGACCTGCGCATAACCCGTCATGGAACGAAGGGGCATAGAAAAACCGGCTCTAGGCTTTGGGCTCCAGGCTTTCGGTTCAGGGCCCGGTCTTTCGGCGCGCAATCCCGAGGTATTCCTAAGGCCCAAAGCCGATAGGCTAAAGCCTCATTTCATTGCTGCACAACTCCGGCGCGCGATGCATCGGTTTCAGAAAACTGCAATTCGTACAGCCGCCGGTAGGTGCCGAACTTCTGCATCAGCTCCTCGTGCGGGCCGATATCGCCGATCGTGCCATTTTCCAGCACCACGATGCGGTCGGCACGGCGCACGGTGGAAAGCCGATGGGCAATCACAAACACAGTACGCCCTCTCATCAGATTTTGCAGGGCCGATTGCACCAGCGCCTCCGATTCACTGTCCAGCGCCGAAGTCGCCTCGTCCAGAATCAGGATGGGCGCATTTTTCAGGATGGCGCGCGCGATCGCGATCCGTTGGCGCTCTCCGCCGGAGAGCCGGACGCCGCGCTCGCCGATCACGGTCTGATATCTCTCCGGCAAGCCGAGAATGAACTCGTGCGCCAGAGCGGCGCGCGCGGCTTCTTCCACCTGCTTCTGGGAGACGTGCGGTTGGCCATAGGCGATGTTGTTGCGCGCGGTGTCATTGAACAACACGGTCTCTTGCGTGACGATGCCGATCTGCGAGCGAAGCGACGCCAGTGTTACATCGCGCACATCATTGCCATCGATCAAAATGCGGCCGCCGCTCACGTCGAAGAAACGGGGGATCAGGTGCACGAGCGTGCTCTTCCCCGCGCCGCTCGATCCCACGACCGCGACCACCTCGCCGGCCTGCGCTTCCAGGTTGATCCCGTGCAGAATCTCCCGCGAGCCCTCTCCGTTCTCGTAAGAGAACGTAACATCCTCAAACTGGACTGAGCGCGTGAACTTCGGCAGGCGTTTGGCGTCCGGCTTCTCCCGCAGCTCGTCTTCGATATCCATGTAGCGGAAGATTTCCGACGAGGCGCCCAGCGCCTGCTGGAAGCTGTTATTGAACAGGGCAAACTTCCGCACCGGGTCGTAGAGCTTGAAAACAGCGATGATGAAGGCGAAGTAAGTGCCGGGAGTGAAAAAGCCCTTAATGATCTGATCGCGTCCGAGCAGAAGGAGTAGGGCAATGGCCACTGCCCCGAGGATATCCATCAGAGGAGAGCTGACGGCTGACGCGGCCACCGACCGCAGGTTGGCGCGAAAGAACCGCTGCGCCGCCTTTCGATAGCGTCCCACTTCCCAGGACTCCATCCCGAATGCCTTCACGATGCGGTTGCCGGTGATGGTCTCATGCAAGATGTTCTGGACCTCGGCCAATTTGTCCTGGCCGCTGCGGGTCGTGGTGCGCACCCGGCGTCCGATTCTGCGCGACGAGTAGAGAATGGCGGGTATAAAGAGGAGCAGAACCCATGCCAGCTTCTTGCCCAACACGATGACCACACCGGCAGTGAACAGGAAGGTAAAGAACTGCTGCAGGAATTCCGCCATCACACCCGACATCGCCGACTGCACACGCTCGATGTCGTTGACGATGGTCGAAATCAGAGTGCCGGTGGTGTGCCTGGAAAAGAACGCGGCGGAGCGGCGAAGAATGGTGTTGTAGAGGTCGTCACGCAGGTCCGTGACCATGCCGAGGCCGGCGTAATTCACGAGGTAGGTTCCAGCGTAATCGAAAATCCCTTTCAACACCGTAGCCGCAACCAGGGCGAAGGCGACCACAGTCCAAGGGTTGTGAAAGTGCGAGGGGACGAACTGCTGCAGCAGCAGGATTCGGTCCGTGCCGGGGATGCTGAATAGTTGGATCGGTTTGCCCTGCGAGGCGGGATTCAAGACGCGGTCAAAGATCGGACCGATCAGCAGAAGCCGGAACGCATCCAGCAGGCCCACCACCGCCATCAACAATACGGAGGGCACGAATTGCCAAAGGTAGGCGACCAGGTAGCTCAGAAGCCGCGCCAGTTGGCGGGAAGGACTTGCCGGCGCTGCTGGGCCATTCGCGGTCGTCGCTGTGATGGCTGGCATGCGGGTGAACTGACAATTTTACATGCAGCCGCCACGGTTCGGACATGTGCCTCGGGCCCTTTGGGTTACATGGGTAAGGGATCAGGAAGGCGAAGGATCCCTATTCGCTCTATGCCGCCGTGAAGGGAAAGGGACATTCCTATACTCTGACGGCAGGGGAGAACTCTCTGCGGCGCCCTCGGAGTCAAGGAGGACATAGGGGTCCTTCCACTCCTCGGGAACTTCACTTCGTGAACTCCCCGCTTCGCTCAGGATGACACCGCCCGCGGGACTCTGACACACAAAAAGCGGCAGGCATCCTCGCTGCTGAATCCCGATTCTCTATTTCGGGCTGTCGCGGTGCACAACCTTCGCGTTATATCCTGCCTTGTGCAGCCGTTTGCCGACCTCCTCCGCGATCATTACCGAGCGATGTTGCCCGCCGGTGCAGCCGAAAGCAATAGTCAAATAGCTCTTTCCTTCCCGGACGTAGTGCGGCAGAAGGTAGACCAGCAGTCCGGAGATGCGGGTGATGAACTCCTGCGTCTGCGGAAACGAGCGAATGTACTTGGCCACACGTGGGTGGCGCCCCGTCAGCGAACGGAACTCGGGCACAAAGTGAGGATTGGGGAGGAAGCGCACATCGAAGACGAGATCGGCGTCGTCTGGCAGGCCCTGCCGGTATCCAAAACTCACGCAGGACACAAGAATTGTTTGACGTCCGCCTGACTGGGATTTGAAGCGATCCGTCAGGTGCGCCCGGAATTCGTGGACGTTGAACTTGGAAGTATCAATGACCAGGTCGGCGATGGCGCGGATCGGCTTGAGGCGCCGGCGCTCGGCAGTGAGCGAAGCCCGCACCGGAGCATGGGTCCCGAGCGGATGGGGGCGACGGGTTTCGCTGAAGCGGCGCAGCAACGAAGCATCGCTCGCCTCTAGAAAAATCACCCGCGTCGGAATGATCCGTCTCACGGACTTCACGATGCCCGGGAGCTTCTCCAGTTGTGCGCCCTCGCGCACATCGACGACGAGGGCGGTGTGTGGCGTCTCGCGGGACTGCACCGCCAGTTCGGCAAAACGCGGGATCAGATCCACCGGTAGGTTGTCCACACAGTAGTAGCCGAGGTCCTCAAAGGCTTTGAGCGCCGAGGCCTTTCCCGAACCGCTCATGCCGGTGATGACGACGAGTTCTGCCCCGCCGCGGCTCTTGGCCGCGTGGCCGCGTGCCACTATGCTCGCCCTGCGCATCGCTTTCCGGATTGGATGGCGGACTGGCATCCCCGGCATCTTAGCATTTTGGGGAGGGAGCGAGTTCTCAGTTTCCGGTTCTCAGTTCTCAGTGGGGAAGCTGGAACCGTAGAGGTCGCAGAGAGCGCAGAGGGAAGGGTTCATGCGACGGCGGGGCGCGCAACCAGAGTCATCTCGCGCTCCACGATTTCGCAGGCGCGGGTGAAGGCAATGGGGAGAGCATTCGTAACGCTAGGGGAGAGAGCTAGCTCCGTCTGCATGCGGTCGGGTTCGATTCCCACCAGAAAGATGCGTTCGGGAAGTTCTCCCAGGAGCTGAGCTGCAGCCAGAAGTTCGCCGGCATTTCCCTCATGTGCGGTGGTGGATCGGGGAGAACGGGCGCCGAGGAGTTCCGGACGTTCCAGGACGGAGACTTCTCCGGAAGTTTTACCGTTGGCGAAGGCATCCAGGATGATGACCGTCTTGCGTCCAGCGAGGCAACCGAGCAGCGCCAAGCCTTGTGTACCGCCGTCGATACATTCCACGGCGCTCACGCTGGCGTAGGTTCTCTCCAATTCCCGCAGCAGCACAGGTCCCAGGCCATCGTCGCCGAGCAGGACGTTGCCGAGGCCGAGGACAAGAATGGGAGCGGGAGGTTGATTGTTCATTGATTCAGCCCTATCTGGGCGGGTGGCAGCGCCCCCGGAACGCAAGGTCCCTCGACTCCGCCGAACGATCCGCTTCGCGCATCGTCCGGCTCCGCTCGGGATGACAAAATGGTCGGGCGCTATGCGAGACGTGCAAGGACGCCCGTCGCTCCATTGATCCGCTCTAGTCCTCCTTCAGATCGCCTTTCTCGTAGAACTTGTATCCGGAGACGATCGAAGCGATCAATCCATTCCCGTACTGCGCTGAGTCATAAAGGATGATGTACACGTGCAGAATGGCGAAGACGACGAATCCCCAGGCAAACAGGTGATGCCACATTCGCGTCTGAAAGGAGCCGCCCAGCAGCCACAACACCCAGCCGAACAGGCGATTCAGAAATCCTCCCGGATTGCTCTCTGAATACATGGCCATGCCGGTGAAGATCTGGCACCAGCCCAGTAAGATGACAAACGTCGTGTAGGCCACTCCTCCCAACGAGTTGTGCCCCAGGTGCACGTGTCCGCGTTCCAGGCGCAAATAGTCGGTTGCTTGCCGGAACAAGTCTTTCCACCATTCCGGGCGCCACACGTAGGGGAACCCCGAGCGGGAATAGGGGTTGCCCATCCAGAACCAGTAGATCCTCACCAGGAAGCTGACCGTGAAAATCATGGCCGCGGTGAAGTGAATCTGGCGGACGCGTCCCATCACGAAGTTGCTGTACGCTTCGCCGTTCGGGGCGAGCAGGGGATGCCAGATGTACAGTCCGGTGAGGAAGAGCACGATCAAGCAGGCGGCATTCACCCAGTGCGTGATGCGCACCGGCAACTGCCAGACGTATTCCCGGCGGAAATACTCGTGCGGATGAAGAAACATCTGGTGCGGATCGAATTCCTTGGTGGTGCTTACGCTCCCCATAGTTTCCTCCTAGCGCACTTTGACTTCCGCCAGCTGCCTTCCGTCCGGCCCGAACACATGCGAGGCGCATGCCAGGCAGGGATCGAAGGAGTGAATGGTCCGCAGGATCTCCAGCGGCCGTTTCGGGTCCGCCATCGGCGTGTTGAGCAGCGCCGACTCGTAGGCTCCATGCTGTCCCTTGCCGTCCTTCGGCGAAGCGTTCCACGTCGAAGGCACGACGATTTGGTAGTTTTCGATTTTCCCGTCCTTGATGTGGACCCAGTGGGCCAAGGCGCCGCGCGGCGCTTCGGTGAAACCGTAGCCCTTGGCTTCTGACGGCCAGGTGGAAGGCTCCCAGCGCGAGGTGTCGGCGGTGGCCGAGTCCCCGGCTTTCAGGTTCGCGACGAGATGGTCGTATTCCGCCATGAGCCAGTGCACGCCGAGGCGAGTTTCCAGCCCGCGCGCCGCCGTCCGGCCTAATGTGGAGAACAACGCGGTAGCCGGAACTTTGAGAGCTCCCAGCGCCTCGGTCACGACATCCTTGAATTCCGTCTTGCCGCTGGCAAAGCCCACCAGCATGCGAGCCAGAGGTCCAACCTCGACCGCGTTCCCTTTCCAGCGCGGCGACTTCAGCCAGGAATACTTGCCGTTCTCGTCGAGTTGTTTGAAGGGCGGCTTAGGCCCGCTGTACTTGGCCTGGGTTATGCCATCCCAGGGATGGAGCGCGGTCTTGCCCTCGGGATATTCGTACCAGGAGTGAGCGATTTCTTCCTGCACCTGCGCCGGATCGGCCGGGTCGAGCGGCAAGACGTCGCTGAGGTTCTTGTTGAGGATGACGCCGCGCGGGAAGCGGAACTGACTGACTTCGCCGATGCCGTTCTGCGGAATGTCGCCGTAGACCATGTAGTTGCCCAGGCCGCCGCCGATCTGCGTCCACTCGGGATAGAACGACGCCACGGCGAGCAGGTCGGGGATGTACATGTTCTCTACGACCTGAATTGCGTTCTGAATCAGCCCCTTCACCAGATTCAGGCGCTCCATATTGATGGCGTTGTCGCCTTGCATATTGATCGCCGACGCCATGCCACCCACCAGGTAATTCGGGTGCGGATTCTTGCCGCCGAAGACGGTGTGGATCTTGATCAGCTCCTTCTGCCATTTCAGTGCTTCCAGGTAGTGCGCCACGGCCATCAGGTTCGCCTCCGGGGGAAGCTTGTAGGCTGGATGTCCCCAGTAGGCATTCTGGAAGATGCCGAGCTGGCCAGAGTCCACGAACTTCTTCAGCGTTCCGGCCAGATCCTTGAAATAGCCGGTCGAGGCCAGCGGCCATGCGGGAGAAACTTTCTGTGCCAGCGCCGAAGTGGCCGCCGGATCCGCCTTCAAGGCCGAGACGATGTCGACCCAGTCGAGCGCGTGTAGGTGGTAGAAGTGGATGACATGGTCCTGCACCATCTGCGTGAGGAACATGATGTTGCGAATGATCTCGGCGTTCGGAGGAATCTTGATGCCGAGCGCGTTCTCGACGGCGCGCACCGACGCCAGCGCATGCACCGTGGTGCAGACGCCGCAGATGCGCTCACAAAACGCCCATGCATCGCGGGGATCGCGGCCCTTAAGAATGATTTCCAGGCCGCGCCACATGGTGCCGGAAGACATGGCGTCCTTGATGACGCCGCGGTCGTCGAGCATCGCTTCCACCCGCAGGTGGCCCTCAATGCGAGTGACGGGATCTACCACGACTCGAGTCGCCATGCCTCACCTTCCTCTCGTGGGCGGAACGCTCTTCTCCGCCGGTGCTTTCTGAGATTTTTGGGTGGAGCGCCGGACCTCAGTGGAAATGAAGTGCGCGCCCACGCCCACCAAGGCCGCTCCGGCTGCCACCATGCCGATCGTCTCCGGCGTGGATTCAATTCCCGGCACCGGAATCGACGAAAGCCGCTCGTAGAACGGCCCGTTGTCCCAGAAGTTGTTCTCGCTACAGCCAATGCAGCCGTGGCCGGAACCAATCGGATAGGAGACGCCGTTGTTCCACTTGAAGGTTGAGCAAGAATTGTAGGTAGTCGGACCGCGGCAACCCATCTTGTACAGGCACCAGCCCTTCCGCGCGCCGTCGTCATCCCACGACTCGACGAACTGCCCGGCGTCGAAGAACGAGCGCCGGTAGCACTTGTCGTGAATGCGCTGCCCGTAGAACATCTTCGGACGACCATAACGATCCAGGTCCGGCAGCGCCCCAAACGTCAGGATGTAAGTCAGCACGCCGGTCATAACTTCGGCGATAGGCGGACAGCCGGGCACATTCACGATGGCTTTGTGCGAGATCAGCGCGTGCACCGGTTTCGCGCCCGTTGGGTTCGGTCTGGCAGCCTGCACGCATCCGTTCGAGGCGCAGGAACCCCAGGCAATCACCGCCTTGGCATGCTCGGCGGTCTCTCGCAGGATATTCAGGAACGTTTCTCCGCCAACCGTGCAATAGACGCCGCCATCGGCGGTCGGCGCGTTGCCCTCGACCGCCAGTACGTACTCGCCGGCATGCTCCTTCATGATCTTCTTGCGGATTTCCTCAACTTGGAAACCGGCGGCGGCCTGCAGAGTGTCGTCGTAGTCGAGCGAGATCATGTTCAGAACGATGTCCTGCGCGATCGGGTGCGACGAGCGGATGAACGACTCGCTGCAGCACGTGCACTCGAGGCCGTGCAGCCAGAGCACGGGGATGCGGGGCTTGGTCTCCAGGGCGTGCACGATTTGGGGAACGACGGTGGATTCCAGGCCGAGAGCTGCGGCCGTCATGGTGCAAAACTTCACAAAACGGCGGCGGTCGACGCCATGGAATTTCAGAACATCGTAGGTAGAGGCACTGCGCGGGTCATGATCCATATGCTGCCTCGAAGCGGAAATGTGAGTAGCGGCCGGGGCGCGGCCAATGTCCGCGCATGTTAGTACATGTGTACATAGGCGCAGTGACGAAGATCACTGGTCGATGTGAGGTGTTCTGAGCAGTGGAGATGCGGGCGGGACGTCGCCGCTCGCGGCGAGGATTTCGGAAACTTGAGCTCAGAAGCGATGGGAAGGTGGTGGGCGCTACAGGATTCGAACCTGTGACTTCCACCGTGTGAAGATGGCACTCTACCGCTGAGTTAAGCGCCCAACCCTTGCGGGACAATCACTTGCGGATCTTCCAAAGTATCCGCTGTACCAAAGCGTACCAAATTTTTCCCGTTCACGATACTGCCGCCAGTTTTTTGCTGGCGCGGTTAGCTCGGCATAGATGGCCTCCTGCGCCTCTTTCACGCTCGCCTCGATCGGCTGCATTTACTTGGTGTAATCCACGATGATGATCCCGCACCGGTTCTGTCGGGAAGGCCCTTCTCTTCTCAACATAACAATCCTCCTGTGTGATCGTAAGGTTCGCGTTTTCCCGGCAATGTCGGGCCGACGGAATTGACACCTTCGACCAGCGACGAAATTGACAGCGTCGCAGCGCGGCTCTATTGTTCTTGTGCCGAAGTTATCGAAGGCAATTTCAGGAGATCACATGCTGAGAAAAGTGTGTCTAGCGCTCTTGGGCGCGGCTCTGTTTGTGCCGGCTCTCTGGGCCCAAACTGCGGACGAGATTATTGCAAAGAACGTGCAGGCGCGTGGTGGAGCGGACAAGCTGAAGAGTGTGCAGTCCGTGAAGTCAACGGCGACGCTGGCGATGGGCCCGGGAATGGAGGCGCCGGGAGTGCTGATGCAAAAGCGCGGCAACCTGGCCCGGCTGGAGTTCACCATCCAGGGCCTGACGGCCGTGCAAGCGTATGACGGCAAGAACGCGTGGCAGATTATGCCCTTCATGGGGAAGAAAGATCCAGAATTGATGGCCGCCGACGAAGCCAAGGAGATGGAGCAGATGGCGGACATCGATGGGCCGCTGGTCGACTACAAGAGCAAAGGGCACAAGGTAGAGCTGCTGGGCAAAGAAAAGGTCGAAGGCACCGACGCCTATAAGCTGAAATTGAGCCTGAAGAATGGCGACGTGGAGACCATTTACATCGATGCCGATTCCTTCCTCACAATCAAAGAGGAAACTAAGCGCACCGTGCGGGGAAGCGAGCAGGAGGTCGAGTCGGCCATCGGCGATTACAAGGAAGTGGAGGGAATCATCTTTCCCTTCGCGATTGAGAGCGGCATCAAGGGCAGTCCGCAGAAACAGAAGCTTACGATCACGAAGATTGAACTCAACGTGCCGTTGGACGGCGCGCTATTCGTAATGCCTGCGCCCGCTCCTCCGCCGCCGGCGAAGACAGAGGCGCCGCCGAAAAACTGACCTGCTTCGCTCGGGTGCACGTCGGCTGGCACGGACGCACACCCTTTCAACCAGCAACGCAAGCAGTGCATTCCAGCTTGCGTTGCTTTTCTTCGAGGGAACAATGCTTAACCGTATGCGTTTGTTGTGGTTGACTTTCTGCGTCATCGCTGCGGCCCTGGCCGTCAACGCACAGGAGGTGACGCTCGATTCCGATACGCTCAGCGGATTGCCCATCCGCTCCATTGGCCCGGCCGCGATGGGCGGCCGTATCGCCGATATCGCCGCCGTGCGCGAGGGACAACGCTTAACGGTCTATGTTGGCTCGGCCAGCGGCGGCGTTTGGAAATCGGTGGACGGGGGGACCACATTCAAATCCGTTTTCGACAAGCAACCCTCGCTATCGATCGGTTCGATTGCCATCGATCCCTCGAATGCGCAGACGGTTTGGGTCGGAACGGGTGAATCGTGGGTGCGCAACAGCGTTTCGGTGGGAACGGGAGTGTATCGTTCCCGCGATGGCGGCGAGAACTGGGAATCGGTCGGCCTCACGGACTCGGAGCATGTCAGCCGCATCGTGGTGCATCCCAAAGACAGCAACACGGTATATGCCTGCGCCTTGGGCCATCTTTGGAACGCGAATACCGAGCGTGGTGTTTTCAAGACGACCGACGGCGGTAAGAGCTGGACCAAGGTTCTCTATCGAAACGACGGCACCGGGTGCGCTGAGCTGGTCATGGACCCGCAGGATCCCAGTGTGCTCTACGCCGCCATGTGGGATGTGCGACGGGAACCGCACAACTTCCGCTCCGGCGGTCCGGGCAGCGGGTTGTTCAAGAGTACCGACGGGGGTGCAACCTGGCATGAATTGCGCCAGGGTTTGCCGCAAGGTGATCTGGGGCGCATCGGCATCGGCGTCACCGCCGCGAACCGCCAACGCATCTACGCGGTGGTGGAAGCAAAGAATCACACGGCACTTTACCGCTCCGACGACGCCGGCTCGAGCTGGACGGAAGTCAACAATTCCTTCAATGTGAGCGGCCGCCCGTTCTATTTCGCCCGTTTGGCGGTCGATCCCAAGGACGCGGACCGCGTGTACAAGCCAGGGTTTTTCCTGACCGTCAGCGAGGATGGCGGCAAGAGCTTCAGCACCGCGATCTCCACGAGCGAGGGACCGGGAGAACGCTTGCACAGCGACATGCATGCGTTGTGGATCAACCCCGAGAATCCTGATCAGATGCTATTGGGCACCGACGGCGGGGTGTACCAGTCCCTGGACCGCGCCAATCACTGGGGCTTCCTGGGGAATCTTCCAGTGTCGCAGTTCTACCACGTCAGCTACGACATGGCCGATCCGTACAACGTGTATGGCGGGTTGCAGGACAATGGCTCGTGGATGGGGCCGTCGCGTGCCGTGGATGCAATCGCAAATCGGCACTGGCGCAACATCGGCATGGGCGATGGTTTCTGGGTATTTTCCGATCCTGCCGATGCGGACTATGTCTATGTGGAGTACCAGGGCGGCAAGGTTTCCCGCTTCCGCAAGTCCACCGGTGAGTCGAAGGATATTAAGCCGCTGCCGCGGGCCGGAGAACCCGAGTTCCGCTTCAACTGGAACACGCCGATTCACATGAGCCCCAGCCATCCGGGAACCATCTACCTGGGTGGACAATTCCTGTTCCGATCGCGCGATCACGGAGAATCCTGGGACCGGATCTCGCCCGATCTGACGACCAATGATCCCGCACGGCAGCACCAGGAAAAATCGGGCGGCTTGACCATCGACAATTCCGACGCCGAAAAGTACGAGACCATCTTCACCATCGCGGAGTCGCCGAAAAGCGGCGACGTCATCTGGGTGGGCACCGACGACGGCAATGTGCAGGTTACGCGCGATGCCGGCAAGCATTGGACCAACGTCGTGAAGAACATCCCAGGTCTGTCGGCGAACGCCTGGGTCTCAACCATCGAGGCGGGCCATTTCGATCCCGCGGTTGCCTATGCGACATTCGACGGCCACGCCACCGGCGACATGAAGACATACGTGTACCGCACCCGCGACTACGGCAACACGTGGACATCGATTTCCACAGCGGAATTGACCGGCTACGCCCACGTGGTACGCGAGGACCTGGTGAATCCGAACCTGTTGTTCGTGGGAACGGAGTTTGGACTGTTTCTCTCGATCGACGGTGGGGCACGCTGGGCGCAATTCAAGGGTAGCCTTCCGAACGTTGCCGTGCGCGACATTGCCGTTCATCCCAGGGAATCGGACCTGCTTCTGGCTACGCATGGCCGTGGGATCTACATCCTTGATGACCTCACGCCGCTGCGTGCCCTCACCCCCGAACTGCTCGCCAAGGACTTGGTGATGCTGCCTTCCAGACCTTCGACCCTTGCGCTGCCGGCATCGGAGCAGAGGTTTGACGGGGATGCGGAGTTTTCCGGCCGAACCCTGCCCGACTCAGCGGCGATCGTTTACTACCAGAAGAAGCGGCACATCTTCGGCGACCTGAAACTGGATATTTACGACGACAAGGGTCAGTTGCTGACTTCGCTGCAGGGCGACAAGCGCCGGGGATTGAATCGAGTGCTGTGGCCGGAGCGCGCCAAGCCACCCAAAGTGCCGCCTGCGGCTGGCCTGGTGGAGAACGACTTCGTATTTCTCGGACCACAAGTTCGGGAAGGCACGTACACGGTGAAACTAACAAAGGGAAAAGAAACGTATCCTTCGGAAGTCAAGCTGGTGCCCGATCCCCGTTCGAAGAGCACGGCAGCCGATCGTGAACTGCAACACAAGACCGTTACTCAGCTTTATGACATGCTGGCGCGCTTGACCTATGTCGTGGATGCAACCGTGGAATTGCGCGATCAAGCAAGGCAGCGGGCGATGGCGGCCTCCGATAAGGAGGTGAAGGATCGGCTGCAGGGATTCGCGCAGAAGCTGGAGGATCTGCGTTCGAGCCTGGTGGCTGTGCAGGAAGGCGGCATGATCACCGGCGAAAAGAAACTTCGCGAAGACATGGGTGAGCTCTACGGCGCCATGAATGGCTACTCCGGACGCCCGACAGAATCGCAACTGGAAAGCACGAGTGTTCTTCAGAAGAAGCTCGGTGAAGCGGCAAGCCGGTTCCAGTCGCTGGCCGGGGCGGAGGTCGCTTCGCTGAACTCGGCCCTTGCGAATCAGAAACTGGAACCGCTCAAGGTCATGTCGCGCGAGGAGTGGGACAAGAAACAGAAGTGAGGGGCAGTCTTCTTTCGAGAAGCCCCCGGGTCACATCAACCATTCCAGCCAGCCTACAATGCTGGCCTTGCGCAAGCTGTGCTTGGCGCCATTCGCGCTACCACGACTCGGGCTTTTCCAGCCGAACCAGCGGCGGCGGATAGCGGAGGACGCGCCGCGGATTTTCGCGATCGTAGACAATAACGATCGTCGATTCGGGCTGCGGGGCGTTCCTGCCGAAGTCTACGTAAGCTTCCTGCCGGGCACCGCTAAGCAGGGCGAACTCGATGTGCGCGCGCTGCTTCTTATGCTCGCCACGGCGGAGGCGGGTGACCTTCTTGACGCGCGCTAACGCTGCGCGGCCTTCTGACAGCAGTTCTTGCTGACGCCGGAGACCTACTGACATTGCGTAGGCGGTGATGAGCAGGCCCCCGCTAAGAAGGGGAATGACAAACAACGGCACGCCGCTGGGCGGGTAGCCGTCGATCCAATTCGCCTGCGGGCGCGCGGGCAGATAGCGGACGGGGACGTTGCTCCCGGCCTGATAACGGGAACTCGCACCAGCTCCGACCTCTGTTCGTCCCGCGTAGGTCTTTCCCTCGATGGAGAATTGATAGAGAAACACGTCTCGTTTGGGATCGTCTCCAGTGCGGTAGGTCTTGATGACAACGCCCGGGGCGATTTGGCCATGCTCCGCCATCTCTTGCTTCAACGCTGACGTTCTTTCAGCAGACATGTATGCGCCGACACTGAAGCACACTGCGCCCAGAATCATCGCGATCACTGCCCCGAGGACAAACCGGCCCGCACACGTGAGGCTGCAATCGCGTGGGATTGAGCGTAGCAATTCGGCTGGGATCTGAATAGGACCGGCTGCCGTTCCGGGACGCACTTGATTCATGACAAACTCCCTGCTGGAGGCTGGTCCCCATCTGAGGCCGTGCCCAGACGGGGCAGTCTCCCTGCCTGCTGCAGCGCGCGGCGCAGGACGAATTCAATCTGCGCGTTCACGCTGCGAAGATCAGCGTTCGCCCAGCGCTGGAGCGCCTCGAAAACCGCGGGGTCCAGCCGAAGTGGAAATGCTTTCCTTTGCGCCATCACTCACCCGGGCCGAGGAGTTACTGATAGAGCGTTCCGGTATTGACGACCGGCTCAACGCCGCGCTCGCTGCACAGCACCACGAGCAAGTTGCTGACCATGGTGGCCTTCCGCTCCTCATCGAGAGCGACGACGTGTTTGCGGCTGATTTCCTCCAGGGCCATTTCGACCATGCCCACCGCGCCCTCGACGATCTTCTGCCGCGCCGCGATCACGGCTCCGGCCTGCTGGCGGCGCAGCATCGCGCCGGCGATCTCGGGAGCGTATGCCAGGTGGCTGATGCGAGCTTCGATCACCTCGATGCCGGCCTTGGCCAGCCGCTCCTGAATCTCGCTGCGTAGGCGATCCGTGACCTCGCCGGTCGAGAGCCGCAGGGAAATGAGTTTGTCGTCGTGAGCGTCGTAGGGGTAGCTGGTAGCGAGCACGCGAACGGCGGCCTCGCTCTGCACGTGAACGAAGTTCTCGTAGTCGTTCACGTTAAAGACGGCTTCGAAGGTCTCGACGATTCGCCAGACCACAACCGCCGCGATCTCGATGGGGTTGCCATCGCGATCGTTGACCTTGAGGTGGCCGCTCTCGAAGTTGCGGACGCGCAGGGAAAGCCGTTTCCGCCGCGTGAGCGGGTTTACCCACCAGAAGCCCTGAGACTTGATCGTGCCCTTATATACGCCGAACAACGTGACCACGCTGGCTTCGTTGGGGTAGACGACCGTCAGGCCGGCGAAGCAGGCAGCGTCGATGACGAACACGACGACCAGGAGAATGACTAGCCTTGCCGATTCTGCCTCAACCGCTTTGACAAACGAATAGATGGAGAGCCCGCCGACGGCAATCAGAACCGCCAGCATCAACCAACCCGAGGCTCCCCGAATTGCTCTCTCATATGCCATACCAAAACCTCCGATTGACATCGTTATGATATCATATTGATATACCATGGCAAGCTCGGAATGTGCTTCGGAATCAATCAGTTACGACGGTAAGCCCAGGGCTTAGTTCGCATGCGGTTCCCTTCCAGGCCGGAAGCACGGACGTTCGACCTCGTTTGGGTGAGTTGACATCCTGCTGGAAGAGCGATGCTGGAACGCTCGAGAAAAGCAGATCCCTCAGCCGCGCTCGGTCGCGTGCGCTCCTGCACCCCAGTGGGCCAAAATCGGGCCCGCCGGGGACCCCCATTCCTTCGCGCGGCTTCGGGATGACAAAGGGAAAGAAAGCCGCTCCCGGCGCGGCTTAAAGGCGTGCTCTTTCAAACAGGACGTCAACAGAGCCACCTCGTATCGAATCCACACTCCCTCCGGCTACAATGATCGCGTGAAGCCGACCATCTTTGTCGTAGAAGACGACGCTGATATATCCCGGCTAGTGCGCCATCACCTGGAAGCGGGCGGGTTTAACGTCCGGCTGTACTCGACCGGCAACCTGGTCATTACGGACGCGGAGCGGCAGCGACCGGGGCTGTTCCTCCTGGACATCATGGTGCCCGGGAAGGACGGCCTGGAGCTGTGCCGCCAGATCCGGCAGTCGATCTCGCTGGCTTCGATTCCGGTCATCTTTCTAACTGCCAAGAGCAGCGAGGCCGACCGTGTCCTGGGCCTGGAACTGGGCGCCGACGATTACATTCCCAAGCCCTTCAGCCCGCGCGAACTGGTGGCTCGGGTCAAAGCAGTGTTGCGGCGTTTCGAGCGGCCACTTCCGCCTCTGCCGACGAAGGTGGACGAAATCGAGATTGATCCCGCGGCCATGACCCTGGCGATCCGCGGCAAACTGGTTCCGACCACGGCCACCGAGTTCCGGCTGCTGGATTACTTCATGCGGCACGCAGGCCGGGTTTTCACCCGCGACCAGCTACTCGATGCGGTCTGGCGGGACACGGCGTATGTGACCCCACGCTCGGTGGATGTGTACGTGCGCCGCATTCGCGAAAAAATCGAGCCCGATCCAGAAAACCCGCGCTACCTGAGGACGGTCCGGGGGGCTGGCTATCGTTTCGAGGTCCCACGTTGAGGACTCGCATCTTCTTCAAGTTGATGTTGGTGTTCCTGTTGGTGATTGCAGCCACCGCGATCACTCTGGAAGTGACTGCCCGCAAAGTTTGGGAACAGACTCTGCAGGAGCAGATCGAACGCAACCTCCGGCAGAAGACTCTGCTGTTTGCGTACCGCGTGGAGAACGATCGCCAGCATTCTCTGGCCGATATTGCGGCCCAGGAAGGGCAGACGGCTGGGGCGCGAGCAACGGTGATTGATCCGACCGGGAAGGTCTTGGCGGATTCGGAAGCGGACCCCCGCGGAATGGAGAATCATGCGCATCGCAGGGAATTCGTCGCGGCACTGAGTGGACAACTCGGGGTCGACCGGCGCGCAAGTCGTACTCTAGGTATTCCGTTTCTTTATGTGGCAGCACCGATCTCCGGAGGCGCGGTTCGTCTGGCCTATCCGCTGTCGGAAATTGAGACCACCGGTCGTCGCCTGGACGCTGCGCTGCTCTGGGGATCGCTGTTCGCGTTTGCGATTTGCATGGTCGGGGCGGTCGTGGCTTCGCAGTATGTTGGCCACCGGCTGGGGCGAATCGTGAAGTTTGCCGAGAGAATAGCTGCGGGCGACTTGACGGCCAGAATTGCCTCGCGAGCCAGAGATGAAATCGGACAAGTGGCAGCGGCGCTGGATAAGACGGCACGACGCGTCGAAGAGAGTTTCCTGCGGGTGCAGACCAGCCAACGGGAGTTGGAGACTTTGCTCAATAGCATGCAGGACGCGGTGATTGCAGTAGGCGCCGATGGGCGCGTGCAGTGGGCCAACTGGGCGCTGGACCGTCTGCTGACCTATCCGCTGCACGCGAATGCGCCGGTAGTCGATTGCGTACGCGACCCCGATTTTCTTGCGGCTATCCGGGGCGCGACGCAGAACCAGAAGGTCACCTCCGCCCGTTCCAACACGATTGCTCCCGGGCGCACTTTCGATGTGACCGCAGCGCCCATGCCGGGAGGCGGCGCAGTGGCGGTGCTGCGCGATCTGACCGAGACCGAGCGCATGGAAAAGACCCGGCGCGACTTTATCGCCAATGTCTCGCACGAGCTGCGGACGCCGCTGACGTCGATCCAGGGATACGCCGAGACATTGCTGGACAGCTCGCCTGAGAGCAATCACGGGCGCGAGTTTCTGGAGATTATTCGCAAAAACGCGGCCCGCATGTCGCGTTTGACCGAGGATCTGCTCACTCTGGCGCGCGTCGAATCGGGCGAGCAGCGCTTTGACATTCAGGAGGTTGGCTCCGACGAATTACTGAACGATGCCCTGGAGAGCTTCCACGAAACGGCGCGGTCGCACGGAGTTGAACTGGTCAAAGAGAACATGGCAGAGTCGAGCAGGGTGAACGCAGACCGGGAAGCGATTCATCAGGTTTTCTCGAATCTGATTGAGAACGCCTTGAAGTACGCCGCCGCCGGGAAGCGAGTCATCCTGGGTGCGCGCGAGGCCAGCAATCGCGTGGAGTTCTACGTGCGGGATTTCGGCCCCGGCATTCCTTCGGAACATCTGCCGCGGCTTTTCGAGCGTTTCTATCGGGTGGACAAAGCCCGTTCCCGGGAATCCGGCGGCACGGGATTGGGGCTGGCAATTGCCAAGCACATCGTTTTCGCGCACGAGGGAACGATCCGCGCCGAGAGCGAACTGAACCACGGCTCAACCTTCCTGTTCACCTTGCCCATGTCCAAAGCAAGGCTGCATTCTGCTTGATCTCTATCGAGTGCCCCTCGCCAGAATTTACCGGCCTGTAACCCGCGCGGGGGCCTCTCGGCTTATGCTGGAGAAGGGTCGTGTGCGACGGTCATAGTGGATGCTGAGACGCAGCAGGCAAGCCCGGCATCTACTAGAATGTGATCTGGGTATGAGCAGTGCCAGTGTGAAGATGCCCGCTCCGGAACCTCTGCAGGCCCACCTGATCCGGCGGACAGTGGAAGCGTGCGAGTTGGCACGCGCTGCGGCCGCCATCGCCGCCGAGGGGATTGCCACGGGATCGATGTCCCGCTTGAACGGCATCCGGCAATGCGAGAGGGAGCTGGACGTCATCGACGCGGAGATCGACTCGGGTGTGACCTCGACCATCACCAAGGTCCCGGAAACCGAGACCGGCCAGTTGCTCGCCTGTATGAAGGTCATGATCGGGCTGGAACGAATTGGCGACCTGCTGTTGAGTTTTGCCAACAGCGCACAGGCCGCCGGAGGCCGCCTCGATTCGCAAGACGCCCGGGACCTCACGCAGATGGCGACCGTGCTGGAGAAAATGCTGGCCGACGTGGGCCTGTCCTTCTCGGAGCAGGACGTAAAGAGAGCGATTGAGGTGCTGCGAGCCGATGCGGAGATCGACCGCCTGCGGAATCTGATCTTTCTCCGGCATATCGAGAATCCGGAGAACGTGGCGCGCCAAGCCAGCCTGCAGGTCATCTTCATGACGCAATCTCTGGAACGCGCCGGCGACCACGCCAAGAACCTGGCAGAAGAAGTCTGCCACTTCGTGAGCGGACACAGCATCCGCCACCTGCTGATGGCGTACGACAAGCCGAAAGAGCAGATGTTTCTGGAGTGGCTCCGGCACAAAGAGGAGAAGGCGTAAGCGGTTCTTCTGCCCGGCAGTGGCACATTCCAGTTCTGGGGTTGTCGCCGCCGCCCATGTTCGCGTTTTCCCCTAGTCCTCCCGCCCCTTTGCTCCCATCGCGGCTTGACAGCGGCAGTGGGCAGGGCGAGACTCGGTAAAAGTTCCTCTGCGCAGCTTCTGCCGGCATTTAGCCAGCTGCAAGAAGCGAGGAGCGAGCGTCCGTCAATGCAAGAATCTGTCCCATCCGACGATCTGCTTCCCGTTGGGCAGCAGCCCGAAACTGCCAGCGAGAATGGGCCGCCTTCCTCTGCGGTCACGGACAGCGCTCCCAGCAATGGGGCCGGGATGCTGGGCGAGCATGAGTTGGAGGCGGCGCTCCAGTTACTGGCAGAACGCGCGCAGTACATTACCGGCGCGACCGGAGTTGCGCTGGCTCTGTCTGAAGGCGAAGAAATGGTTTGCCGCGCCAGCGCCGGACCCTCGGCGCCCGCCGTGGGAGTCCGCCTGCAGGTCCGCTCCGGACTGACGGGAGAGAGCATCGCCCGCAAACAACTATTGCGCTGCGACAACGCCGAAACCGACCCGCGCGTGAATCTGGAGACCTGCCGGGAACTGGGCATCGCCTCGATTGTCGTAATGCCGCTGCTGACTCGAACGGGCGAGATTCTTGGTTTGTTCGAGCTGTTTTCTGACCATGCCGGCGCTTTCGAGGAGCGCGATTTGATTGCTCTCGAGCGCATGGCCGATCTGACTTTGACGGCGCTGTATCTGGCGGAACAGAAAGAGCCGGCGGTGGCTCCCGAGGCTGTTCCCGAGCCGAAACAGCCGAGCCAGCCGACCGTAGCGGAAGCCGCCGTCGCAGAAGCGCAGGTGGCGCCTCTATCTGAGCCAGGGGGCGAACCTGATCAGAAGACAGAGGAAGCAGCCATTCCTGTCGAGGAAGCGGCGATTCCTGCCACTTTGGAGGGTCCGGTTTTCGATCTGGAGCCACCAACGTTGCCGGAGGAACCGCTGGTGGACGTTCAACCTGTCGTTGTACCGGAGGCGATGGCACGGGTGCAAAAGTGCACGTCCTGCGGATTTCCCGTTTCCGAGGGCAGGACGCTGTGCCTGGATTGCGAGAAAAAAGAGGGCCGATCCGAGCCTGAGATCATGCCTGCCGAGTTTGTGCCTACCTTTTTTGGTTCGACCGCGCCGCAAAAGGAATCGTGGCTGGCGAACCACGTAAATCTTCTGGCTATTCTGGTGCTGATTCTCTCCATTCTGGTGGCGGTGGTCGTGTTCCGCTAGAGCAGTTCCCATCCGGCGACACCCCACGTTTCTTGCGGCAAAGCGGTAAATGCAGATCCCTCGCTCTCCTTACCGCGCCAGGCCACCCCAGCGGGCCAACACCGGGCCCGCTGGGGACCCCGGTCGCGCGGCTGCAGAGAGCTCGGGATGACAAGAATGGGATCGCGGAACGGCTCGGCTGAAGCCGAGCCCCTTCAAAGCACCGGTACCACACTATTTGAATGAGGCTGGCTCGGTCGCAACTTTCCTCCATGTTGCTCTGTGTCCTCTGTAGTTCTGGCTTTCTTGTTAACCACGGAGGGCACGGAGGCGCACAGAGGAACCCTGAAGTTGGAGCGCCACCACTCCATTCCGTGCGGCACAAATCACGCGGTCAAAGCACTGGGAAGACAGACGCGGCAAGCCGCGTCTCTACCATGCGGTCTTCTCGACGATCCCGCCCCTTGTAGCAACCCCGCGCGGATGTCGAACACACGCGGCGCTTTCGCCCGCGCTCAAGCAATGGATAGAATGGAGCGGAGATGAATTCAACGAATCCAGAACCCCCTATTAGGCCGTCGGCGGCTGCGCCGGCAGCTTTCTCGAACTTCATTCGCGACATCTTCGTTGACGACATCAAGAACAAGAAGTTCGGCGACGCCGTCATTCAGACGCGCTTTCCGCCCGAGCCCAACGGCTACCTGCACATCGGCCACGCGAAAGCGATCTGCATCGACTTTGGGCTGGCGGACGACTTCGGCGGCAAGACCAACCTGCGCTTTGACGACACCAATCCCGAGAAAGAAGAACAGGAGTACGTCGATGCGATCCAGCGGGACGTGCGCTGGCTCGGTTTCGAGTGGGAGCGTTTGTGCTATGCCTCGGATTACTTCGATCAGCTCTACGAGTGGGCCATCAAGCTGATCAAGGACGGTCAGGCCTATGTCGACGACCTGACGGCGGGCCAGATCCGCGAGTACCGGGGCACCTTGACCGAACCGGGCAAAGAGAGCCCTTATCGCAATCGTTCGGTGGAGGAGAATCTCAATCTGTTCGAGCGCATGCGGAAAGGCGAGTTCCCCGACGGCTCGCGAGTGTTGCGGGCGAAGATCGACATGGCGTCGCGGAACCTGAACATGCGCGACCCGGTCATGTATCGCATCCTGCACGCCGAGCATCACCGGACGGGCGACAAGTGGTGCATCTATCCGATGTACGACTACGCGCACGGGCAGTCGGATTCGATCGAGCAGGTGACACACTCGATGTGCTCGCTGGAATTTGCCGATCATCAGCCGCTGTACCGGTGGTTCATCGAACAATTGGGGATCTTTCCGTCGGAGCAGATCGAATTCGACCGGCTGAGCCTGACTTACACGATGATGAGCAAGCGCAAGCTGCTCAAGCTGGTGCAGGAGAAGCGCGTCAACGGTTGGGACGATCCGCGGATGCCAACGCTTTCGGGGCTGCGGCGTCGCGGCTACACGCCGGAAGCGATCCGCAACTTCGTGGCGGCGGTGGGGGTGTCGCGCACCAACGGCATTGTGGAGCTGGAGAGGCTGGAGCACTTCCTCCGCGAAGACCTGAACAAGCGTGTGCCGCGGGCGATGGCCGTGCTGCGGCCGCTGAAAGTCGTGATCGACAACTATCCCGAGGGCCAGGTCGAAGAGATGGAGGCGGTGAACAATCCGGAAGACGCGAGCGCGGGCACCCGCAAGGTGCCGTTTTCGAAAGTGCTGTACATCGAGCAGGACGATTTCCGCGAAGATCCGCCGAAACAGTACCACCGGCTCTCGCCGGGGCGGGAAGTGCGCTTGCGCTACGGCTACTTTGTTACGGCGAAGAACGTGGTGAAGAACGACCAACGTGAAATCGTCGAGGTGCACTGCACGTACGATCCGGCGACGCGGGGCGGCAACGCGCCCGATGGGCGTAAGGTGAAATCGACGATCCACTGGGTGTCGGCCGCCCACGCCGTTGACGCCGAAGTGCGGCTCTACGACAAGCTATTCACCAAGGAAGACCCGGACCAGGTGGAAGAAGGGCAGGAGTTCACGGCGAATCTGAATCCGCAATCGCTGGAAGTGATCGGGCAAGCCAAGCTGGAGCCGTCGCTGGCCAACGTGCCGGCAGGAAGCCGTTATCAGTTCGAGCGGCTGGGCTATTTCTGCGTGGATCTGGACTCGAAGCCGGGCAACCCTGTGTTCAACCGCACCGTAGCCCTCAAAGACACCTGGGCAAAGATCGAGAAGAGGACGGCGTAGTAGAGGCGGGGCTGGGTCCGTCTCCGGGGCGTCGGAAGATGCGCAATAAAGGGAGAAGCAGCAAGCTGCGTCTCTACGGAGAAGAAAACGGCTGGGACGACTCCCAGCCGTTCTTCTTAGGGAAGTGCTACAACAACCCTACTTTTTCAGCGTGCGGATGAACTTTACCAGGTCACTGATCTGCTCTTTCGTCAGCTTAGTTTCGTAGGCCGGCATTTTGCCCTTGCCCTTGGTGATGATGGTGTTGAGTTGGTCATCGGTCTGCTTCTGCACGTCGGCGGAGCCGAGATCACGCACTTTCAGGTTCTTGCCCATGACGGTATCGCCTGCCCCGGTCGCGCCGTGGCACATCGCGCATTTCGCCTTGAAGTCGGTGGCGCCATCGGCGAAGCTGTAGGTGGAAAACACCAGCGCCAGCGCAATCAGAATCACAGATGCATTAAGAACAGTTTTCATTCGTCCGATTCTCCTGAGGTGTAATCGTTCCGCGCGCTCGTTGATGGCGAGCGGAGCCACTCCCGCAACTGGCTGCTTCGGCCGGGAGGCCCTACCCGGTTGGACGCAGTTTTCGCCACGGAGGTTTACGGCAGCGTAAGATACCACAACAACAGGTACTTGCGCACTTTCTGTGGGGGACGTAATCAGCCAGGGGCCGCTAAGGCAAAACCAAGAAAGGTGTGTCCCGCCGGGGGCAGCGAAGCTCCACAGACTTGTCGGCTGGAATGAAAGGGTGAATAAGGAGGCGAAGAAGTGCAGATTCCTCGTTCTCCTCACCGCGCAAGCGCGGCTGCGGAGAAACTCGGAATGACAAAAAACCAAGGAGCGGACGGCTCGGCTGAAAGCCGAGCCCCTTCAAGGCAGGATAAGGCAATTCTGTTACCGCTCCCAATCCTGTAAAGCGCGCAGCGCGCTCCTGGAAGTTGCCGCAGGGTTCCAGCGACGAAAAGGTCGCGGCCTAGCGTGTCAGCGATGTCGTTAGAATGCTCCGGGCCAAATGCCGCGCTGCCCGGAGTGATATTCCACAGCTAAGCCGGGAGCGACGGGTGTTGTGAAAGGCAGCATCAGCTCCAACTAGAGTGTAATCAATCCATTACAGGTCGTTCCGTTCCGCTGAGGTTTTGGCCCGCATGATGCCTAAACATGGATGGAGTCCCTTTGCGGAGCGTGTGACGTGGAGCCAACCCTGGTGGTCATCGGATTGAGCCACCATACAGCGCCAATCGAAGTTCGTGAGCGCTTCTGGATAAGTGGAAGGCGCCAGGCGGAGGCCCTGTCCCGCTTATCGCAAGGCGAAGGGATTGACGAGATCTTTGTCTTTTCCACCTGCCATCGGACGGAGTTCGTGGTGTGGGGCGATGCCACGCTGGCCATCAACTCGGTGCTGCGCTTCCTGACGGCGGAATACGATCTGAAACTTTGCGATTGGAATCGCTTCTATCGGTTGCTGGATGAGCAGGCCATGACCCACGCTTTTCGCGTGAGTTGTGGGCTGGACTCTGGACGCATTGCGGAAGAGCAGATTGCCCGGCAGGTGAATGCAGCGTGGCAGCAGGCACGCAACGCGGGCAGCACCGGGCGGTTCCTCGATGCCGTTCTGCGGAAAGCACTTGAGGTTCGCAGGCGCGTTCGCGAGGAGACAGCACTCGGATCTTACTTCGCCTCCCCATCTCAGCGTGCGGTCTCGCTCGCTGAGCAAGTCTTCGGGTCGCTCGCCGAGCGAAATGTCGTTGTGGTGGGCACCGGAAGGATGGGCGAAGCGTCCTTGCAGATTTTGGCGCGGCTTGGAGCGCGCTCGATTTGCGTGATCAGTCACACGGAGGCAGACGCGCACGATTTGGCGAGGAGAACCGGTGCAAAGGCATGCGCCTTCGAGGACCGAGGGACACCGCTGGCCACCGCCGATCTGGTGATCAGCGCGACGGCAGCCCCCGGGTTTGTGATCACAGCCCATGATCTGAACCAAGTATCGCCGCAGCGACAGGGCCGTAAGCTGGTACTGATCGATCTGGCATTGCCGCGGGATATCGACCCCGGCGTGCGCGAAATCGAGGGAGTGTTGCTGTACAACCTGGAGGACCTGGCTCGTGCCGTAGAGCCGCCTGCCGATGTGCGCGACGATGAGCTGAAGGCAGAAGCCATCGTCTCGCAAGAGGTGCAGGAATTCGAGAAGGAACTGAAGACAGAAGGCGTTGCGCCCGCAATCCTTGCGCTGCGCCAACGCCTGGATGAGATTTGCCGGCAAGAGTTAGAGTCTTTCCGGCTCGAGCAAGGGCCATTCCCGAAGGACCAGGATCGGCTGGTTGCCGCGGTCAGTGCCCGCATTACGCACAGGATTGCGGGATCGCTGGCGAGGGGAAGAGATTTCAGGCTCTAGGCAGGCACGGCGGTTGGGCCCTAGGCTTGGGCGCTCTTTATGAGGCAGTTTCGAGCCAACAGCCCAAAGCCTGGGGGGCTGGAAAAGTCCTCCAGCGTGCCGCAAACGACCATCGGGGCTAAAGCCCGGACTGATTCGAGGGGACTAACGCGGCCCTGAAGGGCCGCTCTTCCACGGTAACACCGACACTCGGGACTTGTTCCGCAGCCTGCTAGCGCTTGAAACCTGCAGCCTAAGCCCGGTGCCTGACGCCTCCCTACCAATTCAGTCGCAACGCAAACTGGAACTGCCGCGGGTCGTAGGCGGCCGTGGCCTGGCCGGCGTTGGTGAACAGCGGGCTCACTGCCGCTACGTTCATCTTGTTGGCGACGTTGAACATGTCGGCGATCAGGTCCATGTTGAAGCGCTCGCTGAAGCGGATCTTCTTCGAGACTCGGATGTCGCCGAAGGCCGTCCAGGGCGAGACTCCTGTGTTGCGGCCCAAGTTGCCGTCGAGCAGCAAAAGAGCTAGAGGATAGGGCTGCGCCAGTTGTTGCGGCGTGAGGTCGGCAAAGCATGGCTGCTGGAAGAAGCCCGTCGGCGAGAACTTGGAGGCAACCGTCCCGTAGCCGCAATTGTTCGTCGGGGTTCCGGCCGCCACAACATTGGGGCGCCCCGTGGTGGAGGAGAACTGGAAGTTGTCTCCGCTGCCCGTAACGATGTTGAAGGGCCTTCCCGAAGACAGCTCTACAATCGGCGCGAACGTCCAGTCGCTGAACAACTTGCTGACAAACCCCTTGCCCGACAATCTGCCCGTCTGGTAAACGCCACTGAACACAAAGCGGTGGCGCTGATCGAAGGTGGAATTGGAGCGGTCGTGGCCTGGGAAATAACTGTCCTGGGGGGCGAGCGTGGATTGCAGGTCGGTCGAGTCGTCAATCGCGTGCGACCAGGTGTAGGAAGCGAGGAACTCGTAGTGGTTGCCGTAGCGCTTGCGCAGGTTCGCACTCAGGCCGTGATAGACGGAACTGCCATTGGAGTAGTTGGCGTCCATGTCGCTGAAGGGAATGCAGTCGGTCAGGCCACTCGCCAACGGGTTGCACGCCGTACTGAGTCCGGAAGCCTGCAGAATGCTCAGTGCTTCCAGGATGCAGCCTTGTAAGGGTGTGCCCACGAATGCTCCGGCCAGCGATGGATTCAGCCCGAAGGGGCGGAAGAAGCTGACTAGGGCAGACGACACCCAAGGGTTGCTGGGATTCTGGCTGCAGGGCAGGAACCCCTGAGCGATAGGGCCTGCGCCGACACCGAGCGGTCCGCCTTGGAGCGCATAGGACGTGGGATCGCTCATAGCCCGCTGCCAATTCGCGGTTAGCAGGTCCCCGCGCACTGTGTTGGCATTGATTGGGCGGTTCAGGTGGCGCCCGCCGTTGAAGTTGTAAGCCAGGCTGAGCGCGAACCCGCGACCCAAGTCTCGCTCGACGGTGAAATTCGCCTGCTGCGAGTAGGCGTAGACGAAGTTCTTGGCTTGCGGATAGCCGAACAACTGCGAGACCAGCGGGAAGGGATTCGGTCCGGTCAAGTAGTTCTGGTTAAGAAAGGGAGAATTGGGGAAGCAGGGATCAAATCGCTGCGGGTTCGGCACTGCCCCACACGCGGACGTCGCTGCGGAAGGGTTCTGGTAGCCGAGAAAGTCGGCCATTCCAGGCGGCAAGCAGCCACTTGCTCCCAGGATGCCCTGGAACACGTTCGTGGCGGTGATGTTGAGGGGACTTGGGCTCGTCCCGTCACAGGGGTTAGAGCCGAACAGCAGCAACTGGCCCGTCTTCGAACCGTCAGAAGCATCGCCCAGGAAGTAGAGTCCGAGCAGCGGGTGATCGTAAAAGATTCCGTAGGAAGCGCGGAATACGGATTTGCCGTCGCCCTTGGGATCCCAGGCGATGCCAATTCGCGGCTGCACGTTGTTGCGGTCCGTCTGAATGCCTTTCTGCACTCCCAGGCTGTTGTATCCGGCCAGTGCCAGCCCTGTAGGGGGAGCGAACGAGGGCGGAATCTCCACGTCGTAGCGCACCCCATAGTTCACCGTCAGATTGCTGCGCACGCGCCAACTGTCTTGCCAGAACGCGCCAATCGGGATGTTCCGGAACGAGTCGTTGGGGCTGCCGATGCCTTGCACTACATACTGTGGGACGCCCAAGCCATAAGCCTGCACAGAAGAGAAATCTGGAAGTCCATTCCCGGCGATGTTGCTGAAGAAGTACACACCACCGTAGTTCACGGTGAACGTAGCCGTGATCGGAAGGTAGTTGAAATCTCCTCCGAACTTCGTGTTGTGGCGGCCAATCGTCCAGGAGAAATTATCGGTGACCTGGTAGCGCTTCTCGGTGCGCCGGATAAACGAGTAGGGTTCGTGTCCGATATAGGCAAAGCCGATAATGTTCACCGCGGGGTCGTTTCCGTCGCTGATTGCTTTGTTGTAAAAGTAGGCCAAGCCTCGACGGGCATATTGGAAACGGAACTCGTTAACCTTGTTGTTGCCGATCGTCCAGGTGTCCTGAAAAACGCCGGTTGCGTCGCGGTATTGTTGCTGGGAGGTCCGCGAATAGGAGTTCTGTCCGAAGGGCTGGTCCTGCCCGTTTACCTCGATGCCAGTCACCGTGCTTGGGCTGACATTGGCGCGCAGCGTTATGCGATTGCTGCTGCTCAAGTTATGGTCCAAGCGAAGCGAGTAGAGGCTGGTGCCTTCGAATACCGGGAAGTTGCCGGAGCTGGCGGGTTGCGTTGTCAGGCCGAGGAAGCTTGAGGGCAAACCGTTGCAAATCGAGTTCGAAGCCGTGAGAGACCAAAAACAAGAGGAAAAGAATTGTTTCAGGGGATCACTGCCGT
>Ga0335070_10000610_pt1 | contig 40203 bp, 25 predicted proteins | sample Lox_Sample_13_FD_206722 | JGI IMG/M metagenome (GOLD analysis project Ga0335070, IMG submission 206722) | Soil microbial communities from Loxahatchee National Wildlife Refuge, Florida, United States - Lox_Sample_1.3 | ecosystem: Environmental > Terrestrial > Soil > Wetlands | place: USA... | reverse complement strand
CACTCGTCTGCGCCGCGCTGCAGGTTCTCACCGGGCACGTCGTCGCCGGGAACAAGCTGCTCGCGGTCGCGGCCGTGGGCGCCTCCGCCTGGCTGGCGGTCCGCCGCGAAGAGTTCGACCCCGGAGATCGCGCGCTCGCCCTCGGCTACATCCTCTTGTGTCCCATGGTCGTGCTGTGGACCGTGGGCGGACTCGAGACGCCGCTCCTGCTCTCGCTCGTCTGCCTCGCCCATGCGCTGCGCCCCGATGCTCGAGCGGGCACTGCGCGCATCCTGGCCTTCTCGCTCTGCTGCGGGCTCTGCGTGGTCACGCGTTACGACGCGGTGCTCTTCGCCGGGCCCCTCGCGCTCGCGAGCTGCGGGCAGCGCGTGCGCGCCACGTCACGGCGCTCCGAGGCCTGGCTCTTCGCGGCTCCCGCGGCGCTCGTCGTCGGCGGCTGGCTCGCCTTCGCGAAGCTCTACTTCCACGACATCATGCCGACGTCGTACTACCACAAGATGCCCGATCACGTGATCGTGGAGTGGATCGGCTACAACCTGGTGTACATCGCCCAGGGCCTCGTGCTGACCGGCCTGTGCGTTCCCCTCGGCGTGGCCGCGGTGCGCGCGTGGAAGGCATCCCCCGCGGAGCGCGCCCGGCTGGGGAGCTTCGCGGCCGGGCGCGCCGGAGAGCTCGCCGGGCTGCTGCTCGTCGCGCTCTACGCACTCCAGACGGGGCTCTCGCACATGATGTTCGCGTTCCGCATGGGGATCCCCTACTACCCGATCCTCGTGCTCGCAACGCTCTCGTTGCTGCGGACCCTGCGTCCCTCGGATCGGCCCGCCGCGGCGCAGCAGCCGCAGTGGGACCTGCTCGGGGCGCTGGCGGCGTGGCAGCTCGGCGTCGCCCTGCTGATGGACCTGTCGAGCGTGAACCCGGGCCTCGTGGGCGAGTACCCGAAGGTGTCGCGGCGCGAGTACGTGCAGTTCCTGTCCGTGCTGGAGAGACAGGCGGATGCGATCTCCGCAGACTGGCGGCAGCGCGACCGCGGGCGGCCGCCGCGCATCTACACCTACGCCGCGGGCCTGATCCCGTACCGGCTGGCCGATGCCTACATCTTCGACGGCGGGCTGATCTCCTACCGCTACGCCTTCGCGGGTCACACGAGCGAGATGCAGGCCTCCGCGGACTACGTGCTGACGCTCTCCCCGCGCCACGGCAGCGTCGAGGACCAGACGGGCGCTCTCGCGAAGTCGCTCCAGCTCGTGACGCGCATCGAGCACGAGTTCGATGGCGAGCGCGAGCACTTCGACGTCTGGTTCAACCCGAGCCCGTCGGAGCGCCGCCTGCCGGCGATGATCGACGGGCCTGCCGCACCCGCGCCTGGTGGCGATCGCGCAGGATCTCCGCGGCGCGCACCAGCGTCGCGCGGGAGGGCCCCTCGGCGTGGATCGCGTCGAGCTCGGCGAGCTCCGCCTCGCTGAAGCCCGCCTCGAGGCGCTCCTCGCGGGCGACCACCCGGCCGCCGCCGAAGTTGAAGCGGCGCTCGGTCTCGCGCTGGAAGTCGCGCGCCCGCCGCGCTCTCTCGGGATCGCCCTCGGTGAACTCGCGCACCCACTCGCTGCCGAAGCGCACGTGGGTCAGCTCGTCGGCGAGCACGAAGTCGACGGCTTGCGCCACGAGGTCGTCACCCTCCGCGTTCGCGAAGTCGATCAGCGAGCGGAAGGCATCGCAGGCGAGCCCTTCGAGGCAGCGATTCACGCCCGTGACGCGCAGCACCGGGTCATCCGCGCACGAGGCCTCGAACAGGAACGTGTTCTCCGGGAACTCGCCGACCGCACCGCCCGCGTGCTCGATCAGCTTCTCGTAGATCTGCACGTGGCGCGCCTCGTCCCAGCACTGGCGCGCCATGTTCATGCGGAACTCCCAGGGAGACTCGGGGTAGTCCCAGAGCGTGCGGCCTGCCGCCTCGAGCGCCTGGAGCTCGCCCACGAAGATGCCGTGGAGCTGCACGCGCAGCTGCAGCGGCGTCCGCTCGCGCCGCCCCGAGCGGTCCGCCGTGGTCAGGAATGCGAAGCCCGGACCCAGCTCGTCGTAGACCGCCTCGAGGGCCGTGCCCGCCACGCGCTCGCGCAGCTTGGGCCCCACCTTCTCCAGCACGCGCACCACCGTGTCGACGTCGTCCGGGAGCGAGCGCAGGAGCTCGTTGCGGGAGCGCGAGCGCACGAAGCGCCGGTCGCGCGCGAGCTCCTCGGGAGCGATGAAGCGGCGCATGCGCCCCTCCGTCCGGAGACCGCGGCAGTCTACCGCAGGCGTCCGGGACCCGACCGCTCGGCGGGCTGCGCGGCCGCGGATCACACCAGCTTCGAGGTGTGACCCTCCCAGTACTTCGCGCGCACCACGCGCTTGGCCATCTTGCCCGTCTCGGTGCGCGGCAGCTCGCGCACGAAGTCGATCCGGTGCGGGCACTTGTAGTGCGCGATGCCCTGCCGGCAGTACTCGATCAGCTCGCGCTCGAGCTCGGGACCGGGCTCGGCGCCGGGCGCCGGGATCACCACCGCCCGCACCGCCTCGCCCATCTCCTCGTCGGGCACGCCGATCACGGCGACGTCGGAGACCTTCGGGTGCACGATCAGGTGGTTCTCGGTCTCCTGCGGGTAGATGTTCACGCCGCCCGAGATGATCATGTTCGACTGCCGGTCGGTCAGGAACAGGTAGCCCTCCGCGTCGAGGTAGCCGATGTCGCCGATCGTGAAGAGGTTGCCGCGCCAGGTCGCGGCGGTCTTGGCGTCGTCCTTGTAGTACGAGAAGCGGCCCGTCGCCGGCGCCTCGAAGTAGATCGCCCCCTCGACGCCCGGCTGTGTCACCTCGCGCCCCTGCTCGTCGAGGATCCAGACCTTGCCGCCGGTCCAGTGGCGGCCGACGGAGCCCTCGCGGGCGAGCCACTCCTTCGCCCGGATCAGCGTGCCGCCGCCCTCGGTGCCCGCGTAGTACTCGAGGATCGCGTCGCCCCACCACTCGATCATCGCGCGCTTGACCGGGATCGGGCACGGCGCCGCCGCGTGGATCGCGACGCGCAGGCTCGAGACGTCGTAGCGCCGCCGCACCGACTCGGGGAGCTGGAGCAGACGGCGGAAGTGCGTGGGCACCCACTGCGACGTGGTCACTTGCTGGTCCTGGATGCAGCGCAGCGCCTCCTCCGGGTCGAAGCGCCGCATCACCACGATGCTGGCGCCGATGCGCAGGTGGCTGCTGGTGAAGCCGATCGGCGCGGCGTGGTAGAGCGGCGCAGGGCACAGGTAGCGATCGCCCTCGCCGATGCCGAACAGGCCCATGAAGCCCTTCGCGAAGTTCGCCACCGAGGCGTGTCCGGCCGGCACGTCGGGCAGCGGGCGCCGCACGCCCTTCGGGCGTCCCGTCGTGCCGGACGAGTAGAGCATCACGGCGCCCTCGCGCTCGTCCGCGAGCGGCGCGTCCTCGGGCGCGTCCGCGAGCGCCGCGGCGAGCGGCTCGAAGCCCTCGAGCTCGCCGGTCGTGACGATGCGCAGGCGCAGCTTCGGGCAGCGCGCCGCGACGCGCTGCGCGACGTCGCCGAAGCGGCGCGACGCGAAGAGCGCCACGGCGTCGCTGTCGTCGACGATGTAGCGGACCTCTTCCTCTTGGAGGTGCCAGTTCACCGGGGTGAAGTAGAGACCGACGCGGTGGCAGGCCCAGTACAGGTCCCAGAAGGCGGGGTCGGCGTTGTCGAGCAGCGCCGCGACGCAGCCGGCGCGTGAGAGGCCGCGCCGGCGCAGCAGGTGTCCGAGCCGGCGCGAGCCCCGCTCGAGCTGCCCGAAGGTCTCGGTTGCTTCGCCGTTGCCGAGGATGACGGCGACGCGATCGGGATCCCTCGCGGCGTGGACCGCCACCGTCCCCATCTACGCCTCCCAGCGATTCCAGGACGTGATCGTCTCGGGGCCGGGGCGCGCGGCGGGCTTGAAGTCCGTGCCCTTCGTGTAGGCGACGGGCAGGAGGCCCACCTGCGCGACGTCCGGCGGGACCTGCAGCAGCTTCGCCACCTCCTCCTCGCGGAACAGGTGCAGCGTGGTGAGCACCGAGCCGAGGCCCCGCGAGCGCAGCGCCAGCTGGAAGCTCCAGACCGCCGGGAAGATCGATCCATACACCGAGGCGTGTGCGACGACCGGCGCGCTCGCGGGCGGACGGCCGATCACGCAGGGGATCGCGTGGACGGGCACGTCGGCCAGGTGGTCGAGCAGCCAGAAGGCGGAGTCGTAGACCCGCCGCGTCTGCGGATCCCCCTCGGCGGCGCGCGCGCGCGCCATCTCGAGGTACTGCGCGCCGCCCTCGCGGTAGATGCGCGCGATCTCCTTGCGGAGCGCCGGCTCGGTCACGACCAGCCAGCGCCAGGTCTGGGCGTTGCTGCCCGTGGGCGCCTGCTGCGAGAGCCGGATGCAGTCGAGGATCACCTGGCGCGGCACGGGCCGCGCGAGGTCGAGGCGCCTGCGCACGGCGCGCGTCGTGGAGAGCAGCCGGTCGGTGACGGAGAGATCGAAGGGGGCGGACATGGAGACCTCCGGGCCAGGGGTTCAGGGGTGCGAGGCATACACGATGAAGGGATTTCCGGCGGGATCCGCCAGCACGGCGCGCGTCTCGTGGGGGCCGCGCGCCGGCTCGCGCAGCACGCGCGCGCCCGCCGCCCGCAGCGCCGCCACGCAGGCCGCCACGTCGTCGACCTTGTACGAGACGGCCGTGCGATCGGCCGCGCTCTCGCCGCCCGCGGCCAGCGCAATGGTGGTCCCCGCGGCGTCGAGCGCCGCGAAGCGGTCGCCGTCGCGAAACTTCAAGGAGAGCCCGAGGGGTCCGGTGTAGAAGGCGATGGCGGCGTCGAGATCCCGGACCGGATGGACCACCATGCCAACCTTTCGCACCGACATTCAGGCGCCCGCCGCCGGGCCGGCACCCGGGACGTTCTCCGAGCCCAGACGCGCGAGGAACGCGTCGACGCCCGTCTCGCCGAGCTCGCCCTGGTCGCGCGAGCGCACGTTGATCGTGCCCGCGGACGCCTCGCGCTCTCCCACCACGAGGGCGTAGGGAATCTTGCGCAGGCTCGCCTCGCGGATCTTGTAGCCGACGCGGTCGTCCTTGAGGTTCGCCTCGGCGCGCAGTCCCGCGTCGAGCAGGCGGCCGGTCACCTGCTCGGCGTAGGCGTTGAAGCGGTCCGACACGGGGATGACGACCACCTGCACGGGGGCCAGCCACAGCGGGAAGCGGCCCGCGTAGTGCTCGATCAGGATGCCGAGGAAGCGCTCGATGCTGCCGTAGCCGGCGCGGTGGATCATCACGGGCGTGTGTCGCTGGCCGTCCGGCCCGATGTACTGGAGCCCGAAGCGCTCGGGCATCGCGAAGTCGAGCTGGATGGTGCCGCACTGCCAGGAGCGCTTGAGCACGTCGCGGATGTGGAAGTCGATCTTCGGGCCGTAGAAGGCGCCGTCGCCGGGGTTGAGCTCGTAGGCCAGCCCCTTGGCGTCGAGCGCGCGGCGCAGCGCGCCCTCGGCCCGCTCCCAGATCTCGTCGCTGCCGATGCTCTTCGCCGGCCGCGTCGAGAGCTCGACGCGCACGTCGTCGCCGAGCCCGTAGATCGCGTAGACCTCGCGGAAGAAGTCGATCAGGAGCGCGATCTCGCCCTCGATCTGGTCCGGCGTGCAGAAGTGGTGGGCGTCGTCCTGCGTGAAGGCCTGCACGCGGAACAGCCCGTGGCGCACGCCGGAGAGCTCGCGCCGGTGCACGAGGCCCATCTCGGCGAAGCGCAGCGGGAACTCGTTGTGGCTGCGCGGGCGGCTGCGGTAGATCAGCAGGTGGCCCGGGCAGTTCATGGGCTTGACGGCCATCGGCCGCTCCTCGGCGACCTCGTGGACGATCGTCGGGTCCTTCTCGTCGCGCAGCTTCAGCTTCGTGAAGAACATGTTCTCGAGGTAGTTGTCGTAGTGACCCGAGGTGTGCCAGAGCTGCTCCGAGAGCACGAGCGGCGCCTTCACCTCCTGGTAGCCGCGCCGGCGCAGGAGCCCGCGCATGGTGTCGACCAGGAGCTGGAACAGCACCGCGCCCTTCGGGTGGAAGAACGGGAAGCCCGGCGCCTCCTCGTGGAAGCTGAACAGGTCGAGCTGCTCGCCGAGCACGCGGTGGTCGCGCTTCTTCGCCTCCTCGAGCAGGCGCAGGTGCTCGTCGAGAGCCGCCTTGTCGAAGAAGGCCGTGCCGTACACGCGCACCAGCTGCTCGCGGGCCGCGTCCGCGCGCCAGTACGAGCCCGCGACGCTCGTCAGCTTGACGTGCCTCAGCCAGCCGGCGTCCGGCACGTGAGGACCGCGGCACAGGTCCACGAAGTCGCCGTGCCGGTAGAACGAGAGCTCCTCGCCCCGCTTCCGGATCTCGTCCACCAGCTCGAGCTTGAACTTGTTGTGGCCGCCGTCGATGGCCCGATAGCGCGCGAACACCTCGTCCTTCTCGGGGTCGCGCACGACGCAGCGCTCGAAGGGCGCGCCCTCGGCGGCGATGCGCGCCATCTCGGCCTCGATGCGCGGGAAGTCGTCCGGGGTGAGCTTCCCCTCCGGCATGTGGATGTCGTAGTAGAAGCCGTCCTCGACCACGGGGCCGATCGTCAGCTCGGCCCTGGGGAAGAGACGCAGGATCGCGTCGGCCATCAGGTGCGCCGCCGAATGGCGCAGCACCTCGAGGGCCTCGGGGTCGCGCCGGGTGAGGATCCGCACCGCCGCGCCGTCCGGCAGCGGGCGGGAGAGGTCCACGACCTGCCCGTTCACCTCGGCAGCGACGGCGGCCTTGGCGAGGCCGGGGCCGATGCGGGCGGCGAGGTCGGCGGCGCTGGCGCCGGGGTCGAGCTCGCGCGTGCTCCCGTCCGGGAGCCGGATCTGGTTCTGCTTCTTCGCCATCCGACTGGCTCTCGCGGGACGGCCACGATCCGTCCTCGCCTTCCAGGAATTGCTGGACCCGGTGGCTACCCCCACCGGATGACGCCAGCATAACCCGGCGGGCGTACAATGGGGCACGCCGATCGCCCAGGAGGTTCGGAGCCCATGACCGCCGCGTTTCCGCTGCTCGACTTCGAGGACTTCCACCGGCGCGAGCTGCCTCGCCGACTGGCCGCGGGCCACGGAGCGATCGCGGCCGACGACGAGCTCCAGCGCATCGGCGCCCTCGCCTTCCGCCTGCCCTCGGGCGAGGCCTTCACCTACCTGCCGCGTCCGGGCGGCGTCGACGTGGTGGAGGGCGACGCGCCGGCGCAGACCGTGATCGAGATCTCGCCCGAGGACTGGTCGAACGTGGTGCACGACCTCGACAGCGCGCCGGGCCTCCTCTACGCCGGACGCGTCCGCTGCCTGCGCGGCAACGCCATGCGCTTCGTGCGCTGGGAGCCGGGCCTGCGCGCCATGTTCCACGGCCGGCCCATCTTCCATCCCGAGCGCACCGCGCTTCGCGACCGCCGCGGGGCTCCCCTCGACGTCACGCGCTCGTTCACGCTGGCCGACGACGACGCCGAGATGGCGCACTTCCTGCGCACCGCGGGGTACCTGCTCGTGAAGGGCGTCTTCGACGCCGCGGAGGTCGAAGCCCTCCGGAAGCACGGCGAGCGGCTCCGCGAGATGGCCCGCGAGGGCGACCGCAGATCCTGGTGGGCGCGCAACGCCGCAGGCGACTCGATCCTGTGTCGCGTCACGCACGGCGGGCGCATTCCCGCGCTGCGCGCGCTCTACGAGGATCCCCGGCTGCTGCGCCTCAAGTCGCTCTCCCATCACTCGCTGGTGACGCGCGCCCAGGACGCCGAGGACGGGATCTCGCTCCTGATCAAGAACCCCGGCATCACGGAGGGCCTCTCGGATCTGCCCTGGCACCGCGACTGCGGCATGGGCGGGCACGCGTCGATGTGCCCCGTGCTGATCGCCTCGCTGTACCTGTGGCCCTCGCGCCCGGAGAGCGGCGAGCTGCGCATGCTGCCGGGCTCGCACGAGGCCTCCTGCGGCTTCGCCGAGGCGACGGACCCCGGCGCGCCCCGCGGCGTCTCGCTGGCCGCGGACCCCGGCGACGTGTCGCTCCACTACGGCGACATCATGCACGCCGCGCCGCCCCCGACCGGAGCCGGCCCCTACCGCCAGTGCCTGCTGCTCGGCTGGGCCCGGCCCGACGCGTTCAACCACCGCGGCTACAAGAGCTACAACGACGCGCTGCTCTCGCGCGACGACGGGCAGGTCGAGCATCTCGCGCGCGTGGCCTCGCGCGCCGGCTCGGGCTCCTGACGCGCTCGGCGCCGGGTCGGTCAGGCCGCCATCGAGTAGAGCATCCGCAGGTCCCAGCTCGCGGGATCGAGCAGCGGCTGCTCGCAGAGCCTCCATTCCGAGGGAGCGCGGTCGCGCGTCGCGCGGACCAGCGCAGCCGGGTGGCCGCGCGCGGCGGCCCGCGGGTCCGCCGGCGCGAAGCCGCAAAGGGTCAGCGCCGCGCGCTCGGCCGGCGGCAGCGTCGACGCCCACACGGCCAGCTCGGAGAGGTCGCCGGCCTCGAGGACCGCCTCGAGGAGGTCCGCGCGGACGCTCGCGCTGCGGCCCTCGAGGTCGCAGATGCAGGTGCGGGACGCGACGCCTCCCATCACGCGCGAGCTCAGCACCAGATACCCGTCGAGGCCCTCGGGTCCGTACGCGTAGAGGAAGCGGTACTCGTACATCGGGTTCGCGAAGCGCCAGGCGAGATACTCCGCGCTCCGGACGTGGCGGAGCCGTCCGCCGTGACCGATCTCCGCGACGAGCTGCGCCATCTCCGCGCAGCGCGGCTGCTTCTCCACCCGCAGCCCCCGCAGGCCCGGCGCCGCGGCATCGAGCCGGTGAAACGGCTCGCGCTCGGATCGCGAGAGGAGCCGCGGAGAGCCCGCCGCCCGCCACAGCAGCGGCAGGCGCAGCGCGAGCTCGCGGATGCGCGCACGACGGCAGTGCGCGGCGTCGCGCCGGGCGAGCAGGTCGTAGCGGACCGCGCTCTTCCAGCCGAGGGCCAGGGAGCCCAGGGTCGTCACCATCCCGGCGCTCAGGCTGAGCACGTACTCGCAGCCCGACTCGGCGAGGTCCGAGAGGCCGCTCCGCATGATGCGGGTCGCGAGGCCCGTGTTCCGCTCGCTCGCGCGGATCGCCAGATCATCGGCGAGCGGGATCGACACGCAGCGCGCCGGCGCGCCGACCTCCCAGCGGGACTCGAAGAAGCCCCGCATCCCGATCACCTCGTCGCCGCGCACGGCCAGGTAGATGCGCGGCCGGGCCGCCCAGGGATTCTGCTCGTACTTCCACTCGAGGTAGCGCGCGTTCGCGGCCGGATCGGGACCCCAGAGCGCGGTCTGGAGCCGAGCGACTTCCTGCTTGTGCTCCGCGCGATAGCGGACGATCTCGACGTCCCCGGTCATCGCTCAGCCCCGCTCGCGCGCGCCCACGAAGGCGAGGATGTCCCGGACGCTGGCCCACTCGCGCGTCAGGTCGAACTGCGTGGGATCGACGGGCTCTCCGGTCCTCTCCTCGATCCAGAGCACCAGGTTGAAGAGCGCCAGGGAGTCGAGCCCGCCGCACTCGAACAGGTCGAGGGCGTCGTCCGCATCGCCGGACAGATCGACGCCCTGTTCGACCAGGAAGCCCCTCAGCTCGTCGCGAAGCGACATCGGCCCCCGCCGTCAGGCCACGCCGATGCGGCGCGGCAGAGCCCTGGCCTGCGCCAGCCCGGCACAGCGCTTCGCGACCGCCTCGCGGTTCACCTTCCCACGCGAGCTGCGCGGGATCTCGGCGAGCACGTACCAGCGTTGGGGAAGCTGGTGTCGCGCCAGATGCTGCGCGCAGAATTCCTGCAACCGCTGGAGCGCCGCATCGCTCGGGTCTTCGAGCACCACCGCGATTCCCACGTCCTCGCCGTGCAGGGGATCGTCGTACGCGAAGGTGCAGACGTCGCGCGTTCCCGGGAAGCGCTCCGCCACGGAGTCGATGTCCGCAGGGTAGACCTTCATCCCTCCCTTGTTGATCTCCTCGCGCTCGCGGCCGCGCAGAACCAGCCGTCCGCGGTCGTCGAGCAGACCGATGTCGCCGGTGACGAACCATCCGTGAGAGACCACCGCGTCGGTGAGATCCTCCCGGTCGAGATAGCCCCTCATCAGCGCCGGCGTGTTCACCCAGACGTAGCCGGACTCCCCGGGTTCGCAGGCTTCGAGGTCCGCCGGATGAACTCCCGTCTCCCGGCTCTTCGCGATCCGGATCACCCCGCCCCAGGCCTCCCCGACCAGTCCGTCCTCGGGCTCGACGGGCGCCGCCGCGGTCGTCCCCGCGAGCCAGCTCGCCGTCTCGGTGATCCCGTAGGCGTTGAGCACCTCGCGCGCGCCCGTCCACTCGCGGATCGATCGCCAGAGCGAGGCCGAGAGCGGGGCCGAGCCGCAGAAGACGCGCTCGAGCGTTCCCCGCGCCGGAGGGCGCGCGGTCTTGAGCGCCAGGCGCCACAGGGACGGGACGGAGGAGAGGAAGGTGATCCCGTGCTCGTCGAGCAGCGGGCCGAGCCGGGCGACGAGGTCGGGGCGGAACGGCGGGAGGACGTAGAGATCCTGGCCGAAGAGCCACGGGAACAGGCTGTTGCAGATCAGCCCGTGGCCGAAGTGGGTCGGGAGCAGGCACAGGGTCCGCCGGAAGCTCGTGAGGCCGAGGCACTGGCGCAGACTCATCCAGCGAGCCCGCAGCGAGCGATGCGTGTGGACGACACCCTTGGGCTGTCCGGTCGTGCCGGACGTGAACAGGATCAGCGCGTCGTCGTCGAGCGACGAGCGACCGGGCGGCGCCGGGGACTCCGAGCGCTTCGCCTCGTCCCCGAGGCGCGCGCTCTCGACGTCGAGGGACGCCAGCGCGCGCAGCAGATCCTCCGCGGGCGGCTCCTCGAAGAGCGAGAGGCGCGGGCGCGCCGACCGCGCGAGCGTCGCCACCTCGAAGGTCGTGAGCCGCGCGTCGATCGGCACGGCGCAGGCGCCGAGGCTCCAGATCGCGAGCAGGTCGCCGAAGAACTCGGGTCGGTTCCCGTAGTGCAGGAACACGCGGTCGTGGCGCCGCAACCCGAGGCCCGCGAACAGCGCCATGCGCCTGCGGCACCAGGCCAGCAGCTCCTCCGGCTCCCAGGCCCGACCCTCCAGCGGGTCGATAAGGCGCCCCAGTCGCGAATCCGCGAGCAACCGCGTTACCTCGCGGATGCGAAGCTTAGCGTCGCTCGCGCGTGCTATTCGCGGAGGCGGGCGATGCGCAACAAACACGCATCGAGATCCGCCGCACGTCGGCAGAAGAGCACCGGCAGGACCTCGATATGGGTGACGCCCGCCGCCACGGTGGACTCCAGACCGGCCAGGGTGGCATCGAGGTCGGGCCGGCCAGCGGACCCGGTGCACAACGGAAGCTGGGCCCGCACGAGCAGCTCCGCCGGGTCGCGCCCGGCCTTCTCGAAGGCCCGGCGCAGGGCGGAAACACCGCGCGCGATCTCCTTCGGGTCCTGCGCGATCGGAATCCAGCCGACGCCGAGCTCCGCGATGCGCCGGCAGTTCACCTCGCTCGCGGCCAGTCCGAACCACAGCGGCACGCCGCCGGCCTGCACGGGCGCGGGGCGGCAGTGGATGCCGTTCAGCCGGACCGTCTCGGAGCTGAAGTGCGCCGGCGAGTCGCGCCACAGCGCCTGGCAGGCGCGCAGCTGGTCGACCAAGCGCTCCGCGCGCCGCGCGAAGGGAATGCCGCTCGCCTCGTACTCCTCCCGCTGCCAGCCGGTGCCGACGCCGAGATCGAGCCGTCCGCCGGAGAGCCGATCGAGCGTGGCCGCCTGCTTGGCCAGGAGGGCGGCGGGACGCAGCGGCGCGATCAGCACGCTGGTCGAGAGCCGGATGCGCGAGGTGACGCTCGCCATGGCGGCCAGCGACAGGAGCGGCTCGAACCAGGGCGCCTCCGGCGGCAGCGGGAACGTCCCGTACGGATAGCGGTCGGTGCGCTCGCCCATCACCACGTGGTCCGTCATCACCACCTGGTCGACGCCCAGGGCATCGGCGCGCCTCACCACGTCGATCACGCCGCGGAAGTCCCCGCCGAACAGGTTCTCGAGACCCCAGATGCCGAGGGCGCTGCGGATCATCGAGACCGCGGCTCGGGCGTGAAGCGCACGGGCATGCGCTTGACGCCGTGGATCAGCGTGCCGCGCTGGAGCGACGCCGGTCCCTCCAGTGCGAGATCCGGCAGGCGCGTCAGCAGCTCGCGCAGGATGCAGCGAAGCTGCATGCGGGCGAGGCTGGCGCCGAGGCAGAAGTGCTCGCCGATCCCGAACGAGAGGTGGTCGTTCGGGTCGCGGGCGATGTCGAAGCGATCGGGATCCTCGAAGACGTCTTCGTCGCGATTCGCCGACGCATACGAGAGATAGAGCTTGTCGCCGGCGCGGATCCGCGTGCCGCGGATCTCCGTGTCCTCGACCGCGGTGCGCCGGAAGTACATCACCGGCGGCGAGAAGCGCAGCGCCTCCTCGATCGCGCGGGGCAGCAGGCCCTCCAGGTCGGCGCGGAGCCGCGCGAGCCGATCCGGGTGCTCGCTCATCAGGCGCACGAAGTGCGAGGTCGCGTTGCGCGTCGTCTCGTTGCCCGCGACGGCGAGCAGCACGAAGAAGTGATTGATCTCGACGGTGCTGATCTTCTCCCCGTCGACCTCCCCATGGACGTACTGACTCATCAGCGTGTCATCGGGCGCGGCGCGCTTGCGCTCGGCGAGCTCGTTCGAGTACATCCACATCTGCGCGAGGACGTGCCGGGCCTCCCCGCCGCTCTGGAGATCGGGGTCGTCCGCGCCGACGAGCTGGTTCGACCAGTCGAAGATCTTCTTGCGGTCCTCGTGGGGCACGCCGATCAGCTCGCAGATCAGCGTCAGCGGCAGCTCCGAGGCGAGCGCCTCGACGAACTCGCACTCGCCGCGACGCGCCACGGCGTCGACGATGCGCCGCGCATGCTCGGCGATGCGCGGCTCGAGGCGGCTGACCCTGCGCGGCGTGAAGCCGCGCTGCACCAGCCGCCGGTACTTCACGTGCTGCGGCGGATCCATCCCGATGAGCTGCGTGCGCATCCCCGCGAGATCGTCCGGCGGCATGTCGCCGATCAGGTGCGAGCCCAGCGCGCTCGAGAAGAGGCGCGGGTGGCGCGAGACGTGGACCACGTCCGCGTGCTTCGAGACCACCCAGTAGCCGGTGCGGACCGGGAGGACCCCGCTCGGCTCGGCCGGCGCCTCGTGCCAGCAGACGGGCGACTCGCGCCGCAGCCGTCGCAGGTAGGCGTGGGGCGGCCCGCCGTGCCGGACCACGAGCTCCGGATCGGAGAGGTCGAGCTCGCCGGGACGCAGGCCCGTCGGCCCATCGGATCCGTCGCGCTGCCGCTCCGTCATCGGGGCCATTCTACGGGATCGTCTGCTCGCCCGGCGCCAGCGCGACGACGCGCTCCTCGAGCAGCGGCGCGCCGCGGAAGCGGTAGTCGATCGCGAAGGGGAGCCACCAGCGGCCGACGCGGCGGTAGTCGCCGTAGCGCGCCTCGAGCGTGCCGTCGCCGAGGCCGGGAATCGAGACCGGGCCGTCGGCGAAGACGAGGCGCAACCGCTCGTCGAAGCCGAGGCGCGAGCTGGCGAGCGGCGCGTCGCGGAAGTGCGCGCGCAGGGCGCGCGACGCACCTGCCGGGCGCTGGGCCGCATCCAGCTCCTGCCACGCGACCCGCTCGGCGTCCGCGAGCGCGTCCAGGTTCGAGAGCGCCACGAAGCGCGCCAGCGACCGGGCGCCGCTGCCGGCCGCAGGCTCCTCCGAGACCTGCGCACCGCCGACCCACGTCCGCACCACCGCGCCGTCACTCGAGAGCGTCTGCTCCTCCGCGTCCGTGTGCAGCGTGACGCGCAGCTGCTCCGGGACGTGGAAGGCGATCTCCCACCGCCAGGCGCCCGGAAAGCCCTCGATCACGCGGAGCGCCGACTCGCGCCGGAAGCCCGGCAGCGGGCCGCCCCGCGCCGCGAGCGCCGCCGAGACCAGATCGCCGGGCGGTGCGAGCACCGCGCAGCCGCAAGCGACGAGGCCTGCCACGGCGCGGAGCAGGCGCCGGCCGCGTGGCCCCCCGCCACCCGGCTGCGCGCCGGCGCGAGGCGCCTCTATCCTTCGCGCATGCGCTCCGCCCCTCGCGTCCTCGCGCTGGCCGCGAGCCTGCTCCTCTCGACCCGCTGCAGCGGCGCGCGCGCGGCGGATCCGGTCGCGAAGGGGCCTCCGGCCGAGGCGCGCTCCTACACGCTGCAGAATGGTGTGCTGCACGTGGAGCTCAAGATCCCAAACGCTCCGGCCGGGGGAAAGCCGGCGATCCTCTCGCCCTTCGGCGACCTCGACGCGCTGCTCGCGCGGGGGGTGATCCTGGTCCAGTACCAGGTCGACTGGCCCCGGCTCCGGGAGCTGTTCGGCGGCTCGTCCGAGCCGCCTGCCGAGCCGGAGACGGGACAGCGCGTCGGCGCCTGGCTGCTCTCCTCGCCGCGGCCCGGCGTGATCGGACGCAACTACTTCGCGCTCGTCAACGGAAACGCAAAGTTCGTCGGCGGCGTGCTCGATCTGCTGGAGCGGCTGCCGGAAGTCGATCCGCAGCGGATCGCGATCGCCGGCAGCTCGACCCAGGGCTTCGTGGCCCTCGAGGCACTGCGCCGCGAGCCGAGGCTCGCCGCCGGCGTGATCCGCGTCGCCTGCGGCGACTACTTCACCTTCCTGCGCTCCTCGACGCTGGCGCTGGCGAACGACCCGCGATGGCTCCCGGACGGGCATCTCCCCCTCGACGCCGACTATGCGGAGCAGCTTCGCCTCCAGGAGCCGAACGGCGCGCCCGAGGCCTATCCGCCGAGGCCGCTCCTGCTGCTGGCCGGGCAGGACGACCCCGTGATGCCCTTCCCGTGCGTGGAGAACACCGCGAGCGCGTTCGCGCCCGCCTACGCGCGCGCCGGCGTGCCCGACCGCTTCCACCTCGAGGTCTTTCCGGGAGAGGGTCACGATCTCGGCGCCGGGGCCGATCGCGCTGCGCTCGGCTGGTGGGAGCACTGGCTGCTGGCCGCCCCGCCGGTCAGCGGCCGCGCGGCAGCCGGAGCGCCACCCGAGACGCGTCGGGGCGGGTGATCACGCGGCCGCTGTCGCTGCCGCGTGTCGAGGCTACGCCCGGACGTCGCTGCGGTCGAGCGCGATGCCCTTGTAGTCGACGTGGAAGCCCGCGGCCGCGAACGCGTCGAAGAGCGGCGAGCGCGCCGCCGGCATGCCGTCGATCTCGCGGATGCGAAGCCCTCGTCGCCGGCGCCAGGCGAAGAGGCTCGGCAGGGCCGAGGCGGCGCGGGTCACGAGCCGCGCGTCGCCCTCGGAGCCCGCGCCGAAGCTGAAGGCGCGCCCGCCGCGCTCGAGGTAGAGCGCGAGCGCGCCGTCCACGAGCACGACGCAGGCGCCGCCGACGCGGCGCAGCGGGGCGCCGGGAACGCGCGCCGCCGGCCAGGGCAGCAGCGCGCCGTACGGGTTTGCGGGGTCCGTGGCGGCGAGCAGCCACGCCCTCGTCTCCCCCGCCGCGCGGGCCCCCCGCAGCCGATCCACGACCCCGGCGCGCGCGAACTGCGCGCCGGCCAGGGCCTCGACGAAGTGGCCGCGGCGCAGCTTCCCGATCTCCTCCATCTGGCGATACACGGCGTAGAGGCCGGTGAAGCCGCCCGTCAGGCCCTCCGCGGAGAGCGCCGCGCGGCTCACCACGCCGTAGCGCTCGAGCATCTGCTCGGCGCGCGCGTGGAGGCGGCGCGTCGGCGAGGCGTCCTCGGACACGATCTGCGCAACGGGCGCCCAACGGCCACCGGTGGAGAAGGGCGGCGATCCTCTCCGGCGGCGGCGCGACGCCGCCGCCGAGAGCTCGCGGCGCGCCGCGAGCTCTCGCAGCGCCGCCAGCGTGTCGTTCGTCGCGAGGCCGCCGAGCGACAGCTCCCAGAGCGCGCCCTGCAGCGACGGCTGCGAGCATCGCGCAGCCGCCGCGAGCTCCGCCGCGAAGCATGCGCCGCGGCGCAGCAGCTCGCTCCACACCGTGCGCGCGAGCGGAGACAGCTCGTGCGGCGGCTCCGGAGGCTCGCACAGCACCGACACGCGGTCGCGTCGGAAGAGCGCGACGCGCAGGTCGCGTTCGCCGAGAGAGCCGCAGCCCACCCAGACCCACTCGCCGCGCGACCCGAGGTCGTCGAGCCAGCGCGGATCGAAGTCCCGGACGCGCGCGGGCAGGATCAGGCGCTCGAGCTCGGCGAAGGAGAGCGGCAGTCCCTCGAGCTGCTCGAGCGCCGCGCGCAGGCGGGCCTCCGGAGGTCCGGACTCGCCGATCCCGTGCCACTCCGCGAGAAAGCGCGCGAAGGTCGGCGCGTCGACGGCCTCGATCTCGCCGCGCAGCTTCTCCAGCGTGCGCTGGCGCAGGCGACGCAGCGAATCCGGGTCGCACCACTCCGGCTCGCTGCCGCGCGGATCGAACTCGCCGGCGCGCAGCCGCTCGCGCGCGGCGAGCGCGCCGAGCACCGGGGCGAGCCGCTCCGCCGGGAGGCCGGTGCGCGCGGCCAGCGCCCGCAGCGAGAACGGACCGCGCGAGCGCGCGAAGCGCAGTACGAGCTGCTCGAGGGCATGCGGGACGGGCGTCAGGAACGCCTCGGGCAGACCGGTCGGCAGCGACGCGCCGAGTGCATCCCGGTAGAGGCCGGCGTCCTCGGCGGCGATCCAGCGCGGCTCGCCCGCGATCTCGAGGCGCAGCGCGCGACCCGCCTGCTCGAGGCGGGCGAGCCAGGGCGCCGGGTCGCCTTCGCAGCGCTCGGCGATCTCGCCGACGGCGAGATCGCCCACGCGGCGCAGGAGATCCTGCAAGGCTTCGGCATCGCGCGCGCGGCGCTCGGGCGCCCTGCCCTGCCACAGCGCCTCGCTCTCGGAGAGCACCTGCGCGTCGAGCAGCGTGCGGAGCTGCGCCGCGCCGAGCAGGTCGCGCAGCATCGCGGAGTCGAGGGCCAGCGCCCGGGCGCGCCGCTCCGCCACCGGCGTGTCGCCCTGGTAGAGATAGGCGGCCGTGTAGGCGAACACGAGCGAGCGCGCGAACGGGGACGGAGAGCTCGTGGGGGCCTCGTCGACGCGCACGCGGCGCGCGCGCACGTCGCGCAGCAGACGCGTGAGCGCCGGCAGGTCGAACACATCCTGGAGACACGAGCGATAGGTCTCGAGCACGATCGGGAAGGCCGGAAACTCGCGGGCCACCGCCAGCAGGTTCTGCGCGCGCAGGCGCTGCGCGAAGAGCGGCGTGCGCGCCCCGGGCCGCCTGCGCGGCAGCAGCAGCGCGCGCGCCGCGTTCTCGCGGAACTGCCCCGCGAAGAGCGCGGAGCGGCCCAGCTCGGCGACGACCTGCGCCTCGACCTCGTCGGGATCCGGGATCAGCGCGGAAAGCTCGGGCGGCTCGTCCGCATCGGCCAGGCGCAGCACGATGCCGTCGTCGCCCCACAAGGCCTGCACCGGCGCCGTGCCCCGACCGGCGAGGCACGCCTCGATGGCGAGCGCCCAGGGCGCGTGCACGCGCGCGCCGAAGGGCGACAGGATGCAGACGCGCCAGTCGCCGAGCTCGTCGCGCGTGCGCTCGACGGTGATGGCGCGGTCCGTCGGCAGACAGCCGGTCGCCTCCTGCTGCTCTGCGACGTAGTCGACGAGGCTGCTCGCCGCGAAGGCATCGAGCGCGTAGACCTCTCGCAGCCAGGTCTCGGCGGCCTCGCGGCCCTCCGGGATGCGGTCCTCGCCGCCACAGCGCTCGGCCAGCTCGCGCACGAATGCGCCCAGCGCGAGGCCCAGCTCGAGCGGCCGGCCCGGTCCGTCGCCGCGCCAGAACGGCAGCTTGCCGGCCTCGCCGGGCGCGGGCGACACCAGGACGCGATCGCGCGTGATGGCGTCGACGCGCCAGCTGCTGGCGCCGAGCGTCACGACCTCGCCGACGCGCGTCTCGTAGACCATCTCCTCGTCGAGCTCGCCGACGCGCGGGCCGCCCTCACCGCGGTGCACGGCGTACAGGCCGCGGTCGGGGATCGTCCCGCCCGAGACGAGCGCGAGCTGGCGGGCACCCGGCCGCGGCTCGAGCCGATCCTTGGCGCGGTCCCAGTGGATCCGCGCGCGCAGCTCGGCGAACTCCGCCGAGGGATAGCGCCCCGCCAGCATGTCGAGGACGCCCTCGAGCGCCTCGCGCGAGAGCGCGCGGAACGGCGCGGCGCGGCGGACGAGCGCGGCGAGCGCGTCGACCTCGGTCGGCGCCGCCGCACAGATCGCCACGATCTGCTGCGCGAGCACGTCGAGCGGATTCTGCGGAACGCGCAGCGCCTCGACGGCGCCCTCGCGCATGCCGCGCGCGACCACGGCCGCCTCGAGCAGGTCGCCCCGGTGCTTCGGGTACACCACGCCGCGGCTCCTGCGCCCGACGCCGTGACCCGCGCGGCCGACGCGCTGCAGCCCGCGCGCGACGGCGCCCGGCGACTCGACGAGCAGCACGAGGTCGACGGCGTCCATGTCGACGCCGAGCTCGAGCGAGCTGGTCGCCACGATGGCGCGCAGCCCGCCCGCCTTGAGCGCCTCCTCGATCTGGCGCCGCTCGTCGTGGGCCAGGCTGCCGTGGTGCGCGCGCGCCAGCTCCTCGCCTGCCTCCTCGTTGATGCGCTGGCAGAGGCGCTCGCAGAGGCCGCGGCTGTTCGTGAACACGATCGAGCTGCGCACGCCGCGGATCTCGGCGACGAGCTGCGGGACGATGAGGTCCCACATCGAGCCTTCGCTCGGCTGCGCCTCGCTGCGCGCGCCGGCTACAGCCAGCGCTTGCGACGGCGGCGCCGGCACGCGGATCTCCAGATCGAGCGCGGGCGGGGCAGCGGCGTCGACGATCGCCACGGGCCGGTCGCCGCCGAGGAAGCGCGCGACCTCCGCCAGCGGGCGCGCGGTGGCCGAGAGCCCGATGCGCTGCGGATCGCGCGCGCAGCGCGCTGCGACGCGCTCGAGCGAGAGCGCGAGGTGCGCGCCGCGCTTGGTCGGCGCCAGCGCGTGGATCTCGTCGACGATCACGGTCTCGACGCGAGCGAGCGTCTCGCGCTGCTGCGAGCCGAGGATCAGGTAGAGCGACTCGGGCGTCGTCACGAGGATCTCCGCCGGGTCGCGGGCCTGCCGCCGACGATCCGCCTCGGGCGTATCGCCGGTGCGCACGGCGACGCGCGGGACCCGCAGGGAGAGCCCGAGCGCCTCCGCGCTGCGGCGGATGCCCTCGAGCGGCGCGCGCAGATTGCGCTCGATGTCGTAGACGAGCGCCTTGAGCGGCGAGACGTAGAGCACGCGCACGCCCGGCGGGGCGCCGGCCGGGAGCCGGGTCAGCGCGTCGATGCAGGCGAAGAACGCCGCCAGCGTCTTGCCGCTCCCGGTCGGCGCCGCGAGCAGCGCGTGCTCGCCCGCCCCGATGCGCTGCCAGCCGAGGACCTGCACGGGCGTCGGCACCCCGAAGCGCTGCGTGAACCAGGCTCGCGCGGCCGGCCCGAAGCGGTCGAGGGAGCCGGATCCGGCGTCGGAGCGCGGGCCCGGCGCGGCGTCGGGGGGGGCGCTCTGCATGGCGTCCAGTGTAGTCGCCGCCCTGCGGCGATCGCCCTTGCTGCGGGCGCGGCCGGCGGGCCAAGCTACGCGGCCAGCAGGGAGGCTCCACATGGCGGGACCGCTCGAGGGAATCCGGGTCGTCGAGCTCGGTGTCTGGGTCGCAGGCCCGGCGGCCGGCTGCGTGCTCGCCGACTGGGGCGCGGACGTGATCAAGATCGAGCCGCCGGGGATCGGCGATCCGGCCCGCACCTTCTCGCGCATGCTCGGCGCCGACCTGCCGAGCAACCCGATCTTCGAGAACGACAACCGCAGCAAGCGCAGCATCGCGCTCGACATCTCGAGCGACGCGGGGCGCGCCATCGCGCACGACCTCGTCCTGCGCGCCGACGTGTTCGTCACCAACGTGCGCATGGCGGGGCTCGCGCGCCTCGCGCTCGATCCGAAGAGCGTGCTGGCCCGCAACCCGCGCCTCGTCTACGGCGCGATCAGCGGCTACGGCTTCGCCGGACCCGACGCAGACCGCGCCGCCTACGACATCGCCGGCTTCTGGGCCCGCTCGGGCATTGCGGCCGCACTGACGAGCCGCGGGCAGCACCCGCCGTTCCAGCGCGGCGGCATGGGCGATCACAACGCGGGGCTCGCCCTCGCGGGCGGGATCTCCGCGGCGCTGTTCCGGCGCGAGCGCACGGGCGAGGGGCAGCTCGTCACCACCTCGCTCCTGCGCGAAGGGCTCTACACGCTCTCGTTCGACCTGTCGGTGGCGGTGCGCTTCGGCGTGGGCATCGCCGTCGCCGACCGCGCGGCGATGGGCAACCCCTGCATCAACTGCTACCGGGACAAGGAGGGCCGCTGGTTCTGGCTGGTGGGCCTCGAGGGCGAGCGCCACTGGCCGCCGCTCGCGCGGGCCGCCGGGCACCCGGAGTGGATCCAGGACCCGCGCTTCGCCGGGCCCGCGGAGCGTGCGGCCCATGCCCGCGCGCTGATCTCCGAGCTCGACGCGATCTTCGCCACGAAGACGCGGGAGGAGTGGGGCCGCATCTTCGACGCCGAGCACGAGCTCTGGTGGGCGCCCGTGCAGAGCGCCGACGAGGTGCTGCAGGATCCGCAGGTGCACGCGGCCGGCGGATTCGTCGAGGTGCCCGACGGCGAGGGCACGACGCTCCTGCCGGCCACGCCCGTCGACTTCGCGGGCACGCCGGCCGCGCCGCGAGCCATGGCGCCCTTCCTCGGCCAGCACACCGACGAGATCCTGGGGGAGCTCGGCCGGAGACCTGGCGAGATCGCGGCGCTGCGCGCGCAGAAGGTGGTGGCGTAGCCCGTGCAGCGCGGCCTGCGCGACCTGCGCGTCGTCGACTTCTCGCAGGGCATCGCCGGCGCCTATGCCACCAAGCTCTTCGCCGATGCGGGCGCGGAGGTGGTGAAGGTCGAGCCGCCCGGCGGCGATCCGCTGCGTCGCTACTCGGCGAGCGGCGCCGCGCCGGAAGGCCGCGACGCCCCGCTCTTCCGCTTCCTGCACACCTCGAAGCGCTCCGTCGTCGGGGCGCCGGGCGACGCCCGGGTGCGCGCGCTCGTCGTCGCCGCGGACCTCGTGGTCGAGTCCGCGAGCTTCCCGGACCTCGACCCGCTGGCGCTGTGCGAGGCGCTGCCCGGCCTCGTCGCGCTCTCGATCACGCCCTATGGGCGCAGCGGACCCTACGCCGCGCGGCCCGCCACCGAGTTCACGCTCCAGGCCGAGTCGGGCTCGCTCGCCACGCGCGGCCTGCCGGGCCGGCCGCCGTTCGCCGCCGGCGGACGCATCACCGACTGGATCGGCGGCACCTTCGCCGCGGTCGCCGCGCTGGCGGCCGTGCGGCGCGCCCGCGCGTCCGGCCACGGCGAGCACGTCGACTTCTCGCTCTGCGAGGTCGTGAACATCGCGGGCACGATGTACGCCGATCTGTTCCACAGCCTCGCGGGCCGTCCGCCGCTCGACCGCCCGGCGCGCAGCGTCGAGCTGCCCTCCATCGAGCCGACGCTCGACGGCTGGGTCGGTTTCAACACCAACTCGCGTCAGCAGTACCAGGACTTCCTGCTGCTGATCGAGCGCACGGACCTGCTGGCGGACGCCGAGCTCGCGCGGGTCGACGGGCGCTGGCGCCGCATGGACGAGTGGAACGCGATCGTGCGCGCCTGGACGACCCGCCACCGCACCGCGGAGATCGTCGAGAAGGCGGCGCTGCTGCGGATCCCGGTGGCGCCGGTCCAGGACGGGCGCAGCGTGCTCGAGCACGAGCAGTTCCGCGAGCGCGGCGTGTTCGTGAAGAACCCGGACGGAGACTTCTTACAGCCCCGCCCTCCCTACCTTATAGACGGCGAGCCCCTGCGACCTCTCGATTCCGCTCCGGGGCTCGGAGCCCACGACGAGGCGCCTCTTCCGCCGCCCCGGAAGCGCCCCGAGGGCGTGCCTCCGCGCGCCGGCCTCGGACCACTGCCCCTCGCCGGTCTGCGGGTGCTGGACGCGACGGCCTGGTGGGCGGGGCCCTCGGCGACGGGGATGCTCGCCGCGCTCGGCGCCGACGTGATCCACCTCGAGTCGATCTCGCGACCGGACGGCATGCGCATGGCGGGCGGCGCCTTCCTGGCGCTCGAGTCCTGGTGGGAGCGCAGCGCGATCTACCTCGGCGCCAATTGGAACAAGCGCGGCCTGACGCTCGACCTGGCGGACGCGCGCGGCCTCGCACTCGTGAAGCGCCTGCTCGCGCACTGCGACGTCTTCGTCGAGAACTTCTCGCCGAGGGTCGTCGAGGGCTTCGGCCTCGATTGGGACGCGGTCCACGCGCTGAATCCGCGCCTCGTCATGGTGCGCATGCCCGCCTTCGGCCTGACGGGTCCGTGGCGGAACCACGTGGGCTTCGCGCAGACCATGGAGCAGATCACGGGGCTCGCCTGGCTCACCGGGCACGTCGACGACCAGCCCCGCATCCAGCGCGGCCCCTGCGATCCGCTGGCCGGCATGCACGCCGCCTTCGCGGCCCTGGTCGGCCTCGCCGAGCGCGACGCCAGCGGACACGGGCACCTGCTGGAATGCCCGATGGTCGAGGGCGCGCTCAACGCGGCGGCCGAGCAGGTCGTCGAGTACACGGCCACGGGCCACGTCCTGCAGCGCGAGGGGAACCGCGCGCCCTGGGCCGCGCCGCAGGGCCTCTACGCGTGCCGCGGGCGCGAGCAGTGGCTCGCGCTCTCGGTCGCGACGGATGCGCAGTGGCAGGGCCTCCGGACGGCGCTCGGCGATCCGCCCTGGGCGCGGGATCCGGCACTCGCGAGCCACGCGGGACGCCGTGCGGCGCACGACCGCCTGGACGCGGAGCTCGCGCGCTGGGCGTCGGCGCGCGAGCCGGCGGAGGCAGCTCGGCACCTCCTCGCGCACGGCGTCCCCGCGGCGCCCATGGTGGATCCGCGCACGACGCACACGCACCCGCAGTTCGCCGCGCGCGGCTTCTACGAGATCTGCGAGCACCCCGTCGCCGGCGTTCACCCGCTGGCGACACTGCCCCTGCGCTTCGCATCGGTGCCGCGCTGGCTGCGCACGCCCGCGCCAACGCTGGGGCAGCACAACCGCGAGATCCTCGGCGGCCTGCTCGGCCTCCGCGACGAGGAGATCGACGCGCTCGAGGCCGCCGGCGTGATCGGCACGCGGCCCAAGGGACTCTGAGCGCGCGAGATCAGGGTGTGCGGCCCGGCAGCACCGGAAAGCGAATGCGGGCGGGATGCTCTGGCATCCCGCCCGCATTCATTCGGATTCGCGAGCGATCGGCGTTACGCCAGTCGCCGCCGCAGGACGTAGCCCGCGACCAGAACGATCACCGCCGCCGCCGCGAAGCCCTCTCGAGACATCGAGGGCACCGTGAACGGAGTGAGCGTCATGTTCATCACTTCGAGGTGCATGTAGGTCGCGTTGGCCCGGGTCTGCTTCGTGAGCGCGCTGGCCACCAGCACGATGTTCCGGCCACCCATGCCGGTCATGGCGTCCATGCCCGTCAGGGTGAGCATCGTCGTGCCGCGACCCATCTGGGTCGTCGGATTGGTGGCCTGCACCTTGCCGGTCGTGAACGGGAAGCCGGTGGTGTAGTTGGTCTCCGGTCCGCCCATGCCGACGATCGGGCCCATCTTCGTGACGACCATGCCGGTCGTCGCGATGCCCTTGCCACCGACCGTCATGGTCTGCAGCGTGACGTTGCCGGGAGCCAGATACACCGAGCTGATGTTCTGGTACGCACCGCCGGCCTGCTGGGGCTTCGCCGGGCCCGCGCCGCCGAACGGATTGTGGATGATCTGCTCGGCCATCGGCGTGCCGCCGATGAAGTAGCTGACGCTTCCACCGCCCTTCAGGAGCATCTGCGCCACGCCGCCGAACTCGTTCGGGCCCGCGGTGTAGCGGATGCGGCCGGGCCGCACGCCGTTGCCCTTCTTCGCGCCGGTCGCGGTCGCCTTGCCGGTGGTGCAGGCGGGGTTCATCGTGGTGCCCTTGCCGGGAACCGCACCGGGGCACCAGGCGAAGTTCGCCGGGCGCGTGACCTTCGGACCCGCCTTGAAGACCGCTTTGGTCTGCGGGCCCTGGGCATCGAGCATCGTCGTCAGCTGCACGACGACGGGACCGGGCACGGGCACGAGCACGCCGCCGCCCTGCTCGAAGAAGCGGTTCTTCGGGAGCGTGATCTGCTTGCCGGCGGTGAGTCCGGCCGCGGTCACCGGTCCGTCACCGCAGAAGGCGCCATTGCACGGCGGACCGGCAAAGACCGGGATGATGATCTGAGGACCGCGGTTCGCCTTCCAGGTGCCCTTCATTCCGAACTGAACGGCGTGGGCTCCGCCGGCGACCAACATGGCCGCTAAGAAAGCCACTCCGCCGAAGTGAAGCTTGCTTCGGATCGACATCTGATCGGTTCTCCTCTCGGAGCCGTGCGGGACACACGGACCCTGGGATGCAGCAAATGCAATTCATATGCCTAGCGCGCCACAGAAGATCGACCCGAGACCCCAAGAGAAATTCGTTTATGAAACAGCGAGTTGCACGGTCGATGACATCGACATTTTCTTAAATCGACCCACTCAGGAGAAAACCTCTTCCATTTTTCGCAACTAGTTTTCCAAGTGGAAAGTGAGCGGCCTCGCTGCTTTGCAGTCGATCCAGGTGGCTCTAGACTGCGCGCCCCATGCGGTCCGGTCGCTGGATCCTCGTCGTGCTCCTGGTCGCGGCCGGCGCCTTCGCCGCGGGATACGCGGTCGCGCGGCGAAGCAGCGGTCCGCCGGGCCGGCCGCTGAAGACCGGAGCGGCGCCGGCGACCGACGCGCTCGGAGCCGCCGTCCAGGCGGCGCTGCTGGACCCCGACCGCGTCGCGGGCATCGAGAAGCTGGCGGGACTCCTCCACCGCTCGGGCCCGGAGTCGCTTCCCCAGGTCCGCGACGCCTTCGAAGCGGTCTTCCTGGACGTGGCCGAGATCGAGGTGGTGCTGCTGGCCGAATGGTGGGCGGCGTTCGATCCGAGCGGCGCGTACGCCTGGAGCCGCAACTCGGTGATCGCGCGACACCCGCTGGTCCTGCGCGCCGTGATCGAGGCGTGGGCGCGCCGGGATCCCCAGGCCGCAAATGCGGCTCTGCGGGCCGTCAGGGAGCCCGGCACGCTGCGCATGTGCCTCGACAGTCTGGTCTCGGGATGGGATGCCTCGGGCCAGCCGGGGCTCATGGACTACCTGCGGAGCATGCCGGTCGGTGTCGAGCCCCTCATGGCGATGGCCCCGCTCGCGCGGCGCCACGTGCTGCGCGACGGTCCCGAGCGGACCTTCGCGTGGGCCGAGTCGCTGCCCGACGATCCGCCGGAGGACGCCCTGCGCTTCAAGCTCCAGATGTTCCGCCGCGTCGCAACCGCGGCGGCCGATGTCGACCCCGCGAAGGCCTCCGTATGGGTCGCGCGCCACGCGCAAGGTCCGAACGGCGACGGCCTGCTCGCGCGCGTCGGGACCGTATGGGCGCCGAGGCCCGGGCAGGGCGAGATCGCGATGCGCTGGCTCTCGACCCTGGCGGCGGGCAAACAGCGGGACGACGGAGTGCAGGAGACCTTCCAGGCCTGGAATGCCTATCACCCGGGCGAGGCATCCGCCTGGCTGGCGGCGCAGCAGGACGCGGCCTGGCTCGAGCCCGCGTTCCTGCAGTACGCGGTGTACATCTCGCGCGACCATCCGGACGAGGCAATGAGCTGGGTGCGTCGCATCCAGAACGCCGACCTGCGCAACCGAGGCTTCGTCGCGGTGGGCAACACCTGGCTCCAGAACGACGAGAAGGCCGCTCGCGCCTGGCTCGCCAGCGACGAGCCGACTCCCGAGGTGCGGGACCAGATCCTCTTGCTCGAGCAGCGGCGCATCCAGGCGGAACAGCGTCGAGCGAGCCGGCTGGAGGCCAAGGAAAAGCAGCGAGAAGCCGACGGGCTTCCGTGAGACGCGACCTCCGCTTTCCGCTGGTCCTGCTCTGCTTCTTCGTGTCGGGCTTCGCGGCACTGATCTACCAGACGGCGTGGACGCGGCAGTTCGCGTTCGTGTTCGGAACGTCGGAGCTGGCGATCGCCACGGTGCTCGCCTCGTACATGGGCGGGCTCGCCGCGGGCTCGGCGGCGGCGACGCGCTGGGTGGGACACGTGCGGCGGCCCGTGCTCGCCTACGGGCTCCTCGAGCTCGGCATCGCGCTGTCCGCGCTCGCCGTGCCGTGGGCGCTGCGCGCCGCGACGGTCCTGTTCGTGTCGCTCTTCCGCACGGGCCCCGGAGCCGGCGACACCGGCGAGAGCGCGCACGCACTCTTCTACCTGCTCTCGTCGTTCGCGATCCTGCTCGTGCCGACGGCGCTGATGGGCGCGACGCTTCCCCTGCTGACACGTTATGCGGTTCACCGCGAGGAGCAGATCGGCCCTCGCGTGAGCGCGCTCTATGCGTTCAACACGTTCGGAGCGGTGCTCGGGACGCTTTGCGCGGGCTTCGTGCTGCTGCCCGCGCTCGGGCTCGGTGCCACGATCCGGGTCGCGATCGGCGCCAATGCGCTCGTGTTCGGCGCGGCGGTCCTGGCTGCGCGCGGCTCCGCCCCGGCGCCGCCCGAGTCCGCGGCCGAGGCTGGCGGCGCCCGGGCCGCGGGCCGCTGGATCCTGCCGCTGATGTTCGCGTCCGGCGCGGCGTCGTTCAGCTACGAGGTGCTGTGGTCGCGGCTGCTGGGGCACCTGCTCGGCGGCAGCGTCTACGGCTTCGCCACGATGCTGGCGAGCTTCCTCGTCGGCATCGCGCTCGGCGCCACCGTCGCTTCGCGGTTCGCGCGCAATGCGGCGCGCGCCGCGCGCGCCTTCGCAGTGGCGCAGATCGGCACCGCCGGCCTCTCGACGCTCACCTTCCTCGCGCTCGATCGCATGCCGGACCTCTCGGAGGCGGTCGCGCGCTGGACCTCGGATCCGCTGTTCGCCGACGCCGCGGTGGCCGCCGCGACGCTGCTCCCGGGCGCGCTCTGCATCGGCGCCACGTTCCCCCTCGCGGTGCGCATCCTCGCGCAGGGCGAGGCCGACGCCGGGCCGGCCTCCGCGCGCGTCTACGCGTGGAACACGCTCGGCGCGATCGCCGGATCCGTGGGGTCGGGCTTCTTCCTCCTGCCGCTGCTCCAGTACCACGGCCTGGTCACGCTCGCGGTCTCCGTGAACGCTGCGATCGCGCTGCTCGCGCTCGCCGGCGGCGGCGTGCGCCGCACGCGCGTGGCGGCGGCTGCGCTGGCCGTGGCCGCCCTCGGCGCGTTGCTGCTCCCGCCGCAGCCGCCCTGGCGCCTGCTGCGCTCGTCGGCGATCTCGGGCCGCGCGCGCGGCGCCGCCGTCTACTTCGGCGTGGGGCGCAGCGCGACGGTGATCCTCTATCAGGAGGGCGCGGGCTGGCGCCTGCGCACGAACGGACTCCCCGAGGCGGTCGTGCTGCGCCGCGGATCGCACGTGCGCGGCGACTCGCTCGCCCAATGGCTCGGCTCCGCCCCGAGCCTCGCGCGCCCCGAGGCGCGCAGCATGCTCGTGATCGGCTTCGGCGGCGGCGTGGTGGTGGAGGCAGTGCCCTCGCTGATCGAGTCGATCGACGTGGTCGAACTCGAGCCCGAGGTGATCCGCGCGAATCGCAGCGTCTCGGACCGGCGGCGCGTGGATCCGCTCGGCGACCCCCGCGTCCACGTGATCCTGAACGACGCGCGGGGAGAGCTCCAGCTCTCCCAGAAGCGCTACGACATCATCGCCTCGCAGCCGTCCCACCCGTGGACGGGCGGCGCCTCGCACCTCTACACGCGCGAATTCTTCCAGCTCGCTCGCGAGCGGCTCGCGCCGGGCGGGATCCTCGCCCAGTGGATGTCGCAGGCCTTCGTCGACGAGGAGCTTCTGCGCGCGCTGCTCGCGAGCCTCCTCGAGGTCTTCCCCCACGTCAGCGTCTACCAGCCGACGCCGGGGGCGATGCTGCTGCTCGCCTCGGACCGGCCGCTGGACATGGCGGGCCACTCCGCCGAGGCGATCCGCCGCGCGCCCGCCGACTTTGCGGCCCTCGGCGTCCTCGCTCCGGAAGGCGCCGTCGCGACCCTCGTGCTCGACGACGAAGGCGCCCGCCGCTTCGCGGCCGGCTCGCCCCTGGTGAGCGACGACCGCAACCTGATGGAGATGCGCTCGAGCTCGATCGCACGGGGCGTGCGCCCTTCGCTCTCGGGTGAGGAGCCCTTCGCCGACCTCGATCCACTGCTCGCGCCCACGCCCGGGATCGATCGCGTCGCCGTGGTCCGTCGCCTGCTGGCGCCAGGCTTCGAGGCGCGCGCCCGCCGCGTCGCGGAGGCGACGCAGGATCCGGTCGAGCGGGACACGGCGCTCGGCGTGATCGCCGCCAGCGCCGAGAAGCCCGGCGCGGCGCGCGAGGCGCTCGCCCGCGCGCTCGCGGCGGACCCCAAGGCCCCGCAGGCGCGCGCGGCGCGGCTGCGACTCGAGCGCAGGGCGCTCGTCAAGGGTGAGCTCGAGCTGGCGTCGCTGCTCGTGGAGCCGAGTGCCGAGGAGCAGGCGGTCGTCGCCGGCTGGCAGGCCGAGACCGCCTCGAACTGGGCGGCTGCGCAGGAGCTCGATGCGCGGCTCGCGGCCGTCGCGCCCGGACGGTCGTTATACGAGGACGCGCTGCGCCTGCGCGTCGTCTGGCGCCTCGGCACGCGCGATCCGCAGCGCGCCCGCGAGGCCCTCGAGCTCACGGACGCCTTGATCCCCGCGAGCAGCTCGGCGCGCGACGAGGTGCTGCGCGCGCTCGCCAACGCCACCGCCGGCGACCCCGAGGCCGCGCTCGTCACCCTGGCGGAGACCGGCACGAACGCGCGGCGCCGCTCGACCGGCAACCGCACGGTGGCGCGCGAGGCGCGCCAGCTCGCGCTCTCGCTCGCCGGTGAGAAGGATGCGCAGGCGATCGAGGCGGCGATCCGGCGCCGCTTCCCCTAACCCCGATCCGACATTCGCGGCGCGCGAGATCGGGTGGCCGACGGGCTCCTCGGGTGGCGCCCTCGCTCCATGGCTCGGCCGCGATCCTTCCCAGGAGTACGATCGAGCATCGAGCGCGGCCTGCGCTCGACCTCCGCTCGGGCGCCCCCCACCGTCGCCCGTCGGGCGGGGCGCTTCCATGGAATGTCGGATCGGGGCTAATTCGAACTTGCGGGCCTTACGAGGCCGGTGCGGCCGCAGCTTCGGCCTCGTGCGCGCCGGAGCGCGCGCGCTCGGCCCGCGCCTGCGCCGCGGACGCCTTCTCGGTGTCACCGCGCTGCGCGTAGAGCTTCGCCAGCAGATCGAAGGCGTCGGCTCCGGCGCCGAAGCGAGCCGCGCGCTGCGCCAGCGCGAGGCTGGCATCGGCGCCGTCCGGCTGCGCGGCGCGCAGCGCGGCGAGTCTCAGCGCCGCCTTGCCGTCGTAGGGATCGTGCTCGAGCAGCGCGTCGAGCTGCCGGATCGCCTCGTCCTTGCGGCCGGCGGACACCAGCAGCTCCGCCGCCTCGCGCCAGGGCTCGGGGTCGCCCAGCTCCACGTCCTCCTGCGTCGCGGCCGCGCGCGCGTACAGGCCTAGCGCGCCGTCGGTGTCGCCGCTCTTCGCGGCGATACGCGCGAGGCCGAGGAGCGCGGGCTCGTGCGACGCGTCGAGCGCGAGGGCGCGCTCGTATGCGGCGCGCACGGCGGCGGCGTCGGCGCCGGACACCGCGAGCGCCAGGCCCTGCACTCCGTACAGCACGGCGGCATCGGGATGCTTCGCGACCGCGGCATTCGCCGCCGCGACGCCCCTGGCGCTCTCGCCGCTCGCGGCGAGCGAGATCACCAGCTCGCGCAGCGCATCCGCGTTGCGCGGATCGGTGAGATCGAAGTGCTCGATGCTCTTGACGAAGCGCGCGGCCTCCGCCGGGCCGCTGCGCTCGCGCACGCCCTGCGCCATCGCCGCCACGGCCCGTCCCCAGGTCTCGGGGTGCTCGGAGTGCCAGCGCACGAACGGGCGGAAGTCTTCCAGGCGCCCGCGCCGCGCGAGGACGCGCAGCGCCACCATGTTGGCGTCGAGATCCTCCGGTACCGCGGCCGAGCTCTCCCGCGCTACGCCGACCGCCTGCTCGAAGGCGTGCTCGGCCTCGTGGAGGCGCGCGAGGCGGAAGCGAGCGTTCGTGCTCCCCATGCCCGAGCGGATCGCATAGCGATACTGGTCGACGGCGCGATCGAAGTCGCCGAGCCGCTCCGCGGTACGGGCCGCGTAGTAGCGGGCGACGCTGTTGTCCGGCCACAGGCGCAATCCCTCGTCGTAATGCGCCAGCGCCTCCCGGAGCCTTCCTTCGCGGAACAGGGCGCGCGCCTCGACCAGCTCGCGGTGCGCCGGCACCTCGAGCTTCTGCGCCACCTCGCGGGCGCGCGGAATCTGTCCCGCCATCACCAGCGTGTCGGCCCACTGGAAGAGCAGCTCCGGCCGCGGGTCCTTCGTGCGCTCCACGGCGTGCCCGAGCGCCTCGGCAGCCTGCGAGTAGTTGCCCTGGCCGTCGTAGTAGTTCGCGAGGTCGACCCAGCCGACCGAAGCCAGCTCGGCATCGCGCACCTCGGTTCCCTCGCGCAGGACCTTCAGGGCCTCGTCCTTGCGGCCGGCGGCCTCGAGCCGCCCGGCGAGCGAGACGCGCGCCGCGCTGGCCAGCGGATCTGCCGCGACGACTCCTTGAAGGATCTCGATCGAGCGCTCGGGCCGCTCGCGCTCGTCGTAGAAGTCGACGACGCCCGCGATCACGCTGGGGTTGCTCGGAAAGTCGGCGAGGCACTTCTCGTGCAGCTTCTCCGCCTCGTCCCACTGCTGCTTCGCCTTCGCGAACAGCGCGTGGGCCATGCAGAACTTCGCACCGAGGTCGAGGCCGAGATCCACGTCCTCGGCCCGCGCCTCCAGATCGACCAGGGCCTTCTGCGCCTCGTCGGCGCGGCCCAGCATGAGCAGCGCCACGGTGCGCATCACCAGCGCGTCGATGTGATCGGGGTCCTGCGCGACCGCCTTCTCGGCGTCGGCCAGCGCCCCCTCGTAGTCGCGGCGCGTCGCCACCTTCGCCTCGGCGCGCAGCAGCAGGGAGTCGATGTTGGTGGGCTCCTTCTCGACCACCCGATTCATCACCTCGACCGCCTCGTCCGCGTTGCCGGTGGCGAGCGCGCTCGTCGCGAGCTCGCGACCGGCGGGCACGAGCCAGCGCGGATCCTCCATCGCGCGGCGCAGCGACCAGATGGCGAGGCTCGGCTGGCCCGTACGCACGAGCGCCACGCCGTAGAGATAGTGGACCTCGAGATCCTGCGGATGCTCCGTCACCAGGTTGCGCAGGATCTCGAGCGACCCGGCAAAGTCCTGGCTGGCCTGCTTCTTGCGCGCCTCCTCGAGCGGATCGCGCGCACTGCACGCGGCGAGGAGGGAGAGCACGAGGAGAGCGGCCGGGAGGCGCCGCAGAGCGACGCCGACGCGAGCGGGTTTCACGGACATGGCGGCGGAACGTAGCCTCGCCGCGTCCTTGCAGCCGCCCGGCACGCGGCGCCGGTTCGCTAGCCTCCGCCTTCCTCGCATGTGGAAGCGGCTCCTGCAACAGCGCTGGCCGTGGGTCGCCGCGTTCGCCGTCGTGGCGATCGCATATCTGTCGACCCACGTGCAGATCCGGCTCCCGGTGAAGGACCGCCCGAACGGCGGCGCTGCCGAGATCGCGGCGCTGAAGGAGAGGAAGGACGTCAACCTGCTCTTCGTCCTGATCGACACGCTGCGGGCCGATCACCTGTCGGGCTACGGCTACGCGCGGCCGACGAGCCCGCTGCTCGACGCGCTGGCCTCGCACGGCGTGCGCTTCGCGCACCAGCTCTCGCAATCCTCCTGGACGAAGTGCTCGATGACGTCGCTCTGGACGGCTTCGTACCCCGTCCACACTGGCATCACGCGCTTCGACCAGGTCATCCCGCAGAGCGCGAAGATGCCGGCCGAGATCCTGCGCGAGGCCGGCTTCCGCACCACGGGCCTGTGGCGCAACGGCTGGGTGGCCCCCACCTTCGGCTTCGGCCAGGGCTTCGAGGTCTACGACCGCCCGGCCAGCATCCGTCCGCCGCCGAGCCTGCGGCGCGAGAACCCGACCGTGCAGGAGGGCGGCACGGACGAGGACGGAGTGCGGGCGGCGATCGAGTTCCTGCGCATCCACGGCAAGGAGCGCTGGTTCCTCTACCTGCACATGATGGACGTGCACGAGTACACCTACGACGAGGACTCCGCCCGTTTCGGGACCACCTACGCCGACGTCTACGACAACGCCGTGCTGCGCGTGAACCTCCTGCTCGACGGCCTGATCGGCGAGCTGGTGCACATGGGCCTGATGGATCACACGCTGATCGCGATCTCCTCCGACCACGGCGAGGCGTTCGGCGAGCACGGCTCCGAGGGCCACGCGCGCAACCTCTACCGCGAGGTGACCGAGGTCCCCTGGATCCTGAGCTTCCCGTTCCGCCTGGACCCGGGCCTCGTGATCGAGACGCGCACCAGCAACGTCGACGTCTGGCCCACGCTGCTCGATCTGCTCGGCCTGCAGGCGCAGCAGGGCGTGGACGGGCGCTCGCGCGTGCCCGAGATCCTGGCGGCCGCGCGGGGCGAGGCGCCGCCCGCGGACGGGCGCCCGGCCTACGCCCATCTCGACCAGCGCTGGGGCCAGCGCGACGCGGATCCGGCCCCGACGGTGGCGGTCGTGCAGGACGGGTTCCGCTACGTGCAGACCGACACCGAGAAGGGTACGACGCGCGAGGAGCTCTTCGACACGCGCGACGCGAACGGCGAGCGCCACGATCTCAGCGCCGAGCAGCCCGAGCGGACCGCGCGCCTGCGCGAGCTGGCGCAGAGCTACCGCGCCATGAAGCCGGCGCCCTGGGCGACGGAGACGAAGTCGCTCGAGCTCGACGAGCTCGAGCTGAACCAGCTCCGCGCGCTCGGCTACGCGGTCCCGTAGGCGGCGGCGGGCCGCGCGAGCCGGCCGCGCGGCGCTAGAACTTGACCGTGAAGTCGAGGCCGTACGTGCGCGGCAGTCCGTAGTAGCTGATCACCACGTTCGAGAACTGGGACGCGTCGAAGCCGTAGGTCTTGTAGGTCTCGTTCATGAAGTTGCGCACCCAGCCGCCGATCTCGAACATGCCGTCGGCGCTGCGGTAGGCCAGGCCCGCGTTCAGGATCCAGAAGGCCGGCTGCCCGGTGACGAACTGCGGCAGGTAGGCCTTTCCCGTCGGATTCGGCGTGCCCCGGCCTTCGGCCGCATCGAAGTAGATGTCGTCGCTCCAGGTGAAGTCGAACCGCGGCAGGAGCGACCCGTAGCGGCCCATGTCGAGCGTGTACTCCAGGGCGCCGCTCGCCTTGAACTCCGGGGAGTTGATCAGTCGGTTCCCCGTGTAGTCGACGGTCACCACCAGGGTTTTCGACTGGCCGTTGGCAGCGCGCACGGTCTCCAGATTCGTGTTGGTGAAGTCCAGGTACTGGCTCTCCAGCCAGCCGAAGTGACCGGTGAACACCAGGTTGTCGAGCGGCTCGATGCGCAGGTCGACGTCCGACCCGTAGATCTCGGCGTCGTGCGCGTTGACGATCGCGATGCCCGGCGGCCCCGCCACGTTGTCCTTCACGATCAGCACCTGGTAGTCCGTGTAGTTGTAGTAGAAGAGCGCGCCGCCGAAGCTCAAGCGTCCGTCGAGCCAGTTGCCCTTGAGGCCCACCTCGAAGGCGTCGATCGTCTCCGGCTTGGCGACGGTGACGCCCTCCGTGATCTGGGGCAGCACGGAAAGGTGTCCGCCCTTCCAGCCCCGGTTGTACTTCCAGTAGGTCGAGACGTCGTCGCTCCAGTGATAGGTGAGCGAGATGGTGCCCGTCGGCGCCTGCCACGTCTCCGTATCCTGGATGTTGTTCGGCGGCAGCGCGCTGCGCACCTGGACTAGCGACCGGTCCAGCGTCTTGTCCTCCCAGTTGTAACGGAAGCCGCCCTCGAGCGTGAAATCCTGGAGGAAGTCCCACGAGAGCCCCGAGTAGGCGCCCCAGCTCCACATCTTCTGCTGGTAGTCGAGCGTGAGGAACTGGGGCAAGAGCGCGCTTCCCGTCGAGCCCCGGGAATACTGATCCTCGAAGTAGTGGAGGTTCTCCATCAAGTAGAAGAGGCCGGACTCCCAGTGCACGGGCAGCGGGAAGTCGGTCAGCTCTCCCGAGGCGCCGAGCTCCTGCGAGACCTGCCAGGCGCGATCCTTGACCTGCGACTCGAAGAGGACGTCCGGGGTGAAATCCTGGTCCGTGTCGCGGTAGCGATCGTAGGCGTCGTAGCCCGTGATGCTCTTGATCTGCACGCTGCCGAGCGCCCAGTCCCCGTTCCAGCCGCCGTTCAGGTAGGCGCCCCAGGTGTCGAGGCGCGTGGGGCCGACCCGGTTGTAGTCGCCGTTGAAGGGGTTGTCGTCGCCCACGCGGGCGAGGTGCCTCGCGTAATCGTTCAGGTCGCCTCCCTTGGCCTCGATCCGGTCCCTCACCTTCACGATGTCGCGGTCGCGGTAGCCGACCGACGTCCCGGCCCCGAACGTGCTGTTGAACGTGCCGATCGCCTGCCCGAGGGTGGACTGCTGATCCAGGTTGCTTCCGTGCACGCCCAGGATCCAGTCCGTGTTCGTGTCGCGCGGCTGGTAGCGCAGCGTCCCCCGCGCGGACCAGTTGCCCATGTCGTTCACGTCCTCGGGAAGGCCCCCGGGCAGCGACGAGAGTCGGCGCCCGAACGGAAAGGAAGTCAAGTTAGTAGGAGAATTGGGATCGACGTACTGCCCGTAGACCTGCTCGCCGCAGAACGACACGTTGTTGTAGATCGCGCGCGAAGCGGGGCGCGGCGCCGTCAGCGCGTCCTGGATGCGCTGGTCCAGCGGCGGGACGGTCATTCCGGTGAGCTGGGTTGCGGCCACACCTCCCGGTGGCACGAATGGCAGGCCGCTCTGGAAGCGGTCCTGCGTGGCCGGGATCTTGGCGCAGCGGTTCTCGCCGATGCCGTCGCGCGCGGAGAAGCGGAACGCGAGGCGCGTCGAGAGCTCGTCCTCGACGAGCGGGGTCTCGATCGCGCCCTCGAAGTCCTTGAAGTTGTAGTTGCCGAAGGTCGAGCGCAGGTAGGCCTCCAGCTCGCCCGTCGGCTTGCGAGATTCGATTCGGATCGCGCCCGCGGACGCGTTGCGCGCGCTGCCGTCGCCTTGCGGGCCCTTCTCCACGTCGACGCCCTCGAGGTCGAAGAACTGGCCGAGCTGGATCGCCGGCGCGTTGCGCGGCACGCCGTCCTGATAGATGGCGACGGCGCCGGAGCCGTTCGCCGCGAAGTCGCTCAGGCCGACGCCGCGGATGAAGAACGTCGGCGCCGTCGCGCCCGCCGTCTTGATCTCGAGGTTCGGAGTGACCTTCGAGAGATCGCTCACGTTCTGGGCGCCGAGCGCCTGGATCGCCGCGGCGTCGAACCTCGTCACCGCGGCCGCCACCTCCGGCTCGATGTCCTGCGCCACCGCGCTGCCCTTCACGTGGATCACCTCGACGCCGGAGGGAGGCGGCGGCGCGCCTCCCGGACCCTGCTGCTCCTCGCCGGGCGCCGGCTCCTCGGACGGATTCTGCTCGTCGACGGCGGCCGCTCCGCTCTCCTCGGTCTGCTCCTGCGCGCGCGCCGCGACGCTCCACAAGGAGAGCGCGCTCGCGAACGCCGCGACGAGAACACGGGTGCGGCGGCGCGCCGTCGCGCGCCACCACCGGCTGAGGGAAGCCATTGCGATCGCTCACCTGGAGCCGCGCACCCGTTCCAGCGAGCGTGCGGGCCGGCGGATTCTCTGCGACTCGCCCGAGGGAGTCAACGCCTCGCGCGGCCGCGGGCCGCGGCTCCGACGCGAAGCGTCAGCACTTGATCGACGCGTCGCATCTGGTCCATGCTCGGCCCGTGCGCGCGTCGCCCCGCTCGAGAATCCTCCTCGCGCTCGTCCCGGTCTGCGCGCTCGCGCGCGTCGGCGCCGCGGGTCCGCTGGACGAGACGGAGCGCTGGGTTCCCTCGCTCGGCATCACGAGCGGCGTGCTCGCGCAGAAGGCCGATGCGAGCGTGACGTCGAGCCCGATCACCTATCTGCAGACTGTTCGGTCCACACCGGACAACGGCGTGACCGAAGTGGTGACCACCTCGACCATCACGAACCCGAACCTGCGGCCACCCACGAGCGGAGACGATGTCCTCGTCACTCCCTACGTGGGCGGCAGCGCCGAGCTGATGACGCCCGGCCTGCAGAGCCTGTGGGGACGCCCTCGCCTGTTCGTGCGCACGGACCTGTCGGGTGCCTTCGGAACCGAGCGCAAGGTCGCGCGCGAGCGGACTCCGTCGCAGCTGCCCGATCCCTTTCCGACGGAGCCCTATATCTCGGAGGAGGGGATCCCGGGCATCGGCAGCGAGACGACCGCCGAGGTGCAGCCCTTCGCGATCGCCGCGGGCGCCGGCGTCGCCTTCTCGCTCGACCTCGGCGGGCGCAGGTTCCGCATCAAGCCGTCCGTCGAGTACTCGCGCGAGGAGATCGACTTCACGGGCGCCGTGATCCGCGCCGTCAACACCGACACCGGAATCGAGGGCCAGGTGAACATCCAGCCGAAACCTTCGCAGTGGTTCGGCGTCACGATCCACGGCGACGAGAAGCAGGTCTTCCAGGGCGTCGGCGCCGGACTCGAGCTGGAGATGGACACGGTGCGCGCGGGGCCGTTCATGCTGTCGCTCTTCATCGACGGCCGCGGCGTGAAGATCCTCGGGGACCGCAAGGTGGAATTCTCCGGCCAGACGACCGTGAGCAATCCGGCGCTGATCCCGACGACGAATACCTTCACCGCCGACTGGGAGTTCGAGAAGAAGCCCTGGAGCTTCAGCGGCGGCGTCGGCATCCGGTTCCGCTGGCTGCCGGAGTGAGCGTGAGGAGCCCGGCGCTCGCACGAGCGTCGGAGTGGGTCGCTCACGCCGCACTGGCGCTGCTCTGCGGCGCGCTCCTCGCGCGCGTCGGCCAGCCGATCATCACCGACGACCTCTGGTGGCACCTCGGGCTCGGGGAGGCGTTCGCGCAGCACGGCCCGTGGCTCTCCGAGGACCCGCTGCTCTTCACCGCGCCCGGCCCGCCGGACACGGCGTCCTGGCTGGCCGACGTGGCCCTCTACACCGTCTGGCGTCACACGGGCTTCGCGGGCCTGCGCGTCCTGCACGCAGCCTGGGTGGCCTCGATCCTCGCGCTGGCCTGGTCGCTGCTGCGACGCGCGAGCCGCTCGCGCGCCGCGGCCTCGGCCGGCACCCTCGCCTTCGCGGCGCTCGGCGCGTATCGGCTCGTGCAGCTCCGCCCGGAGCTCTTCTCCATTCTCGCGACGCTCGCGCTCTACCGGCTCCTCTGCGAACCGGAGTCGGCGCCGACGTGGCGTCGCATCGGCGCCGCCGCCCTGCTGTTCGCCCTCTGGGCGAACTGCCACGCGGGCTTCCCGCTGGGGCTGGCTCTGCTCGCGGCGAGCGCCGCCGCGCTCGCGGCGGAAGCCATCTTCCGGCCAACGGGCGCACGCGGTCCGCGCCTCGCGCGCACGGCGCGGCTCGGCGTGGCGGCGGTCGCTTGCGCGCTGGCGTCGCTCGCGAATCCATCCGGTGTCGGCGCGCTGCTCGTCTGGTTCCAGCCCGGCACGGACCTGGCGATCGTCGCGGACGAGTGGGCCCGCTTCCAGCCCCTGCACCTGCCCGTCGCGAACCTGCCTCCGACGCCTCTGGCCTTCGCGCTCGTCTGGGCCCTGCTCGCACTCGCGCCGCTCGGCCTCTACCGCGCGCTGCGCCGGGCGCCGGCGCCCGACGTCGAGCCGGTGCTCCTCACGTGGGCCCTCGCCTCGCTAGGCGCCCTGCTCGTTGCGGTGCGCTTCCTGTGGCTCGGACTCTTCCCTCTCCTCGCGATCGCGCGCAGCCGCAAGGCATCCCCCGTGGCCGCGGCCGCCTGGTCCGTGCTGCTGCTCCCGGCATTCTTCCTCTTCGGCGACTGGCGCATGATCCCGGGGAGCCTGCCGCAGACGCTCGCCGACTACGCGCAGCCGTACCCGGCCGACCGCTACTACGCGCATCCGATCTGGTTCCTCGTCGACGCCGGCCTCGAGGGCCACGTCTTCACGGACTACGCGCTGGGAGGATTCACGGGATTCTTCGGTGCGCCGCGCCTGCGCACGTTCGTGAACGGCTCGCTGAACGTCACGAACGACGCGATCGACGCGAACCTCCCGATCCGCGAGCGCCGCGGCGCGAGACCGGGCGAGGACTTCCTGGCGCTCCTCGACCGCATGCAGATCGACCTGTTCGTCGGTACGCGCCTCCCCGAGATCGGCCCCCCGAACCGTCCGTGGTTCTACACCACCGCGCATCTCGAAGGTGCGCCGGGCTGGATCTGCGTGTTCCGCAACATCGACAGCGCGGTGTATCTGCGCGACAACCCGCGCAACGCCGCGAATCGCGAACGCGTCGCCGCCTACTATGCCCGCGAGCGGGTGCCCTACGATCCGAAGAGCGGCTTCGATGTGCTGCGCGTGCTGCGCGGCGCGCCGCGCTTCGCAATCGAGCACGGCCTCGCGCCCGTGCAGTTCGACGACCTCGCCGCTGCGGCACACCACGGCCCCGCCGACGCGCGCGGTGTGGCGTCCGCGCGTCTCGCCATGCTGTACCTGAGCCTCGGGCTCTACGACGACGCCATCCGCCTCGACCGCGCCGCCCTCGCCTCGACGCCATCGGCCGTGGCGCCGCGACGCCGCGCAGTGTGGTGCCTGCTGCGGCTCGGCCGCCTCGAGGAGGCGCGCGAGGAAGCCGCTGCGCTCGCGCAGGCGTCTCCAGGAGACCCGCTCTCCCGGCTCATCGCGGAGACGGCACGCGAGGCCGCTCGAGAGAGCGACCCCGAGCGCCGCGCGGTGCGCATCGCCGCGCTCCCGGCGCTCACGCGCAGCGAGGCCAGCGCGGTGCTCGCGGGCGTCGCCCTGCCCGAGCCGCGTCCTCGCCCGCCTCAGGGCGCGACCGATCTCCAGACGGGATCGAGCGCGAGCGCGACGCCCTCGCTCACGTTGGCGGGATCGGCGAGCAGATCCCGCTGAAGGCGCAGCCGGCTCGTCCCGGACCCCTCCACCGACACCGCGTCGTGGACGAGATCGAGCCCGCCCCAGTGCTCGAGGACGCGGCGCAACCCCGGTCGCACGGCGAGCACGTGCAGGGAGAGCCCGCTGATGCGCCCCTGCCACTCCCTGGACAGCGCCACGCCTTCGTCGCTCAGGATCGGCGCATCGGCGGCGGGCGACGCGGGATTCCCCGTGGATTCCTGGCGCACCGTGATTCGCCGCCGCACCCCGTCCCACTGCGCCGTGCGACCCGACACCTTCGCCGGGCGCAGCGCGAGCGACGGCACCAGCAACGCGTCGTAGGTCTCGCTCTCCGAGAGCGTGCGGGCGAATGCCGCTGCCACCGCCCGGAGATCGCCAGCCTCCTGGGCCTTCGGTCCTGCCGCCACGATGGACGCCCGCCAGAGTGCGGCCGCGTCGGGCGGATAGATCACGGCCACGCGAGCGCCGCGCGACTGCAGGTCGCGGATCAGCGCCGCCTCGACGATGGGCACCGCATCCTCGAGATCGGCGGGCAGCTCGACTCCGACATTGAGCGGGGCGAGAACGATCCGAGGCGCTCCCTCGGAGGCCGCGCCGCCTTGCGGCTCGACCAGCAGAGGAGCCTTCCCCGCGCAGCCCGCCAGAGCGGCGCCCGCTGCGAGCCACGAGATCCAACGCGCGCGTTTCACGACCCCTCCCCAGCGGCGGCGCCGAGCATACCGGGCGACGCCGCGACGCAAAGTCCCCGCCGTTGGGCGCGAAGCGCAGGAGCCCTAGCCCCGATCCGACATTCGCGGCGCGCGAGATCGGGTGGCCGACGGGCTCCTCGGGTGGCGCCCTCGCTCCATGGCTCGGCCGCGATCCATCACAG
>Ga0335070_10000609_pt1 | contig 40213 bp, 38 predicted proteins | sample Lox_Sample_13_FD_206722 | JGI IMG/M metagenome (GOLD analysis project Ga0335070, IMG submission 206722) | Soil microbial communities from Loxahatchee National Wildlife Refuge, Florida, United States - Lox_Sample_1.3 | ecosystem: Environmental > Terrestrial > Soil > Wetlands | place: USA... | reverse complement strand
AGGAGACGAAGATACGCTCTTCAGCAAAGCAACTTTACACTTGAGCCGCCAGACACTGCGCGCAGTAGCCTCACATGTTTTCGACTGGACCCTGAAAACCTTGGCATGGAAAGCCTATCGAGGCGGAGAACGCGTAGCCCGATCTCAATGGAACGGTCTACACCACGGACTGAAATCATTTCTCAAATCGCCCTTCCACGGGTTACGACTCGCAATACACTACAAGTACGGTCCGCTAATCTTCTACACGGTGTGGAAAGCCTTCTGGTACTGGCGCGGCTGGTCAAGTTGGCACCTGAGGACCTCTTGGATTTGGGACCTAAAAAAACAAGTGTATTAGACATTGGCTGCGATGGTAATTCCAAAGACGTCATCAACGTAGCACTTGGTCAAACCGGAAATCGCCGTTTCTAATTTTGTGTTGACTAATTATTGCCACTTGCCTTTCAAGAATAGCGTTTTCAAAAAGGTTTACAACAGTCATACGATAGAACTTTTGACAAACCGTTTCAGATTTCTGAGTGAACTTGTGCGTCTTCTAGTACTACATCGAATGTAAGGAAGATCCTTGACGATTATTGATCACAGTCTTAAATCACATAATAATAATAGTTTGATGAGGTATAACATATTTCTGAAGGAAAAGGGAGGCTTATGGTGAAGAGGAATACTTTGCCTTGCGGATGCATTTACGAAGATGATGGTTTCATGGTCATACGTGTTCGCGAATGTGAATACCATAAGCAGTTGCGAACGAGAAAGCGACCTTATCGTTCTAAAGCTGAATGCGTGAGACCCTGATTGATTTCCGTTTTCTATCGGCAAAATGGTTTGATAGAACTGCTAACTCTTATATGACATGAGCTTTGATTATCCTTGCCAATCTGGGCTTGAGCAACGGTGATTTGAATGAGGTTTGAAGGTTCTGAAAGAGTCAGTTTGATTCAACCTTCGGCGATCCGAAGAATGCTTGAGCTTTCAGCAGGAATAAAGAATGTTATTCACATGGAGCAGGGTGAACCAGACTTCACGACACCACAGCATATCCTTGACGCAGCCATTGAAGCAACTAGAAAAGGTTTCACGCACTACACGGAAATGGACGGAACAATGGAGCTACGTGAGGCTATTGCTGAGAAGTTTGAACATGACAATGGGATTGAAGTTGATGCAAAAAGTGGGGTCACGGTGACTTCTGGATCACAAGAGGCAATGCTGATTGCTGCGTTAGCTTTCCTAAATAAGGGTGATGAGGCTCTGATTCTTGATCCTTACTACCCTGCATATTTTGAGGATACGCTGATTGCCGAAGCGAAGCCTGTTTCTGTTCCGCTTGACGTGAAAAGGAACTACCGGATAGATCTTGAGGCTTTAGAAAAGAAGATAACTTCGAGGACGAAGATGATCTGGATGTGCAATCCATCCAACCCAACGGGGCACGTTTTTTCTAAAAGCGATCTCGAAGTTATTGCTGATATTGCTAAAAAACACGATTTGATCGTTTTTGCAGACGAGATTTATGAGAAAATAGTCTATGATGGTGTCAAGCACGTGAGCATTGGCTCTTTAGATGGTATGGAAGAGCGGACGATCACGGTGAACGGTTTTTCCAAAGCGTATGCGATGACTGGATGGAGAATTGGATATATTGGGGCTGGACAGAAGCTTTCAAGTGTTCTGCGTAAGCTGCATTACTATGCGGTTTTGTGTCCGAATGCTATTTCTCAGAAAGCTGCTGTTGCTGCACTGAATGGACCTCAAGATTGTGTTCAAGAAATGGTGAAGGAATATGCTAGAAGAAGAGAACTCGTGCTTAACGAACTGGGCAAGATGAACTCCATAACCTGTACGAAGCCAAAGGGAGCATTCTATGTTTTTCCAAACTTCTCAAGATACGAAAAATCAGACGAAGCATTCGCAATTAGCTTGCTTAAGGAAGCTGCAGTAGCGGCTGCTCCAGGCTCTGGCTTTGGGAAAGCGGGCGAAGGATGCTTGAGAATGTCTTACTCGTTATCGTATGATCAGGCAAAAGAAGGAATGAGGAGACTTAGAGAATACTTAGAAGCCAGAACATAGTGTTTTCATGTGTGATAATGTCTTCACAGAATGAAGCAGCTACTTCTCTTCCTTTGCACGCGTGATAATTGCACAGAACCTACCATGGCTTAGCGGTCTTAGCTTCATCTTAGGTTGAGAAGTCGTTTTTTGAGAGTTGGCTTTTTCCTTTTAGGCACATTTGTGCCTGAAAATTGCCACAAAAGAAAATACGTGCGTCCCAAAGTGTGTGCGCAAGATTTCATTTTGGCAACGAAGCATTGAGATTTCTCACCGATTATGAAGGAGGTGATATGTTTGAATCGAAAGGCATTACTGGTTTTATTCGTGAGTCTGATTGCATTAGCCGCATTGCCACTCGTAGCATCTGTTCTCAAATCTTTTGCAGTGCCATTTGCACAATTTGGAGATAGGCCATGGGTTGTGAATTTCAGTCTCTTCAAGCCGATGGGCGACCCAATTGATACGCCTGGTTATCCCACATAGCTAAACGCTGATAGAAAGAATAAAAAGGTCGGGGATGCAATTAGAGCTTGCTATGAAGAAGCTGCTGACGAATCTTGACGTAAAAATACTAGAAACGATGAGCGCCGTTGGACCGCGCAACTTGACGAAGGTGGCGGAGGCGCTTGGAATTCGACGTGAGACTTTGACTTTTAGGATGAGGCGAATGGCTTCAAATCCCCAAGTTTTTTTGAGATTTCATGCCAGCGTTTATCACACTAATTTGGGCTTGAAGAAGGCAGTTGTTTTTGCTGATGCGGTTCCAGGTAGAGAGCAGGTTCTTTTTGAATGTTTGAAGGCTAATGGTTTTTGGCTTTATGTGGGACGTTCTTATGGAAACACGGAGGGATGCGATGCTGTTTACGCTGTTCCCGTTGAGCATTGTGTCGAGTTTGAAGAGTTTATTTACGAGCTGAAACGGTTGAACGTTGCTCGTGAGGTCAAGGTTTTCTGGTCTACTTGTTTTCAGGGTGGGCGAATTACTGGGAAATGGTTTGACAAGGAAAAGGAAAAGTGGGTTTTCCTGTGGGATGAGTGGGTAAAGGAGATTCGGAACGCTTCAACTAGATTGCCTTACACGCTTGTTGAGCCTGATGCCTTTGTTAATCATGCAGATGCGATTGATGTTTTCATGCTTAAGGAGCTGGAGAAGGATGCGACAACCAGTCTTAGAGAGATCGCTGCGAAACTGGACATCACTCCTCAGTGTGCGGGCGTGCATTTGAAAAATCACATTGTTGGAAAGGGGCTGCTGGAAGGCTACCAGACTTTTGTGTATCCTTTTGAAGCGCCTTCAGATATGTTTGTTTTGGTTGTTTCCTTCTATGATTATGAAATGATGGCAAGATTTGCGAACACGCTTCTCGACAAACCCTTTGTTATTATGGTTGGCAAAATCTTTGGAAGATATGCGTTAATCACTAACATTTGTCTTCCAAGGGCTGAATTCCGCAAGTTTATTGATGCACTCTCATTTTTGGCTGTAGTTAAGATTGTGAAAGATTATGAGTACATCAATCAGGATTTGAGGGTGAGATCTAAGCAGACAATTTCCTACGAGTTCTTCAAGGAAAATACGTGGGTTTATGATCATAAAGGCCATCTGATGGCTCTGGAAAAGCTTGTGAATAAACAGTAAACTCTGGAGAATGTTTCATTTCTTTGGGCAAGGGTCAGCGTGCTAGAATTGATCATTATGCCATAATATTGATTCTAAAGGAAATGCGGGACTTTTGCGCTGAAACGGTTTTTTAACCCCCTTATTTATAGGTTCAATGTGGGTTCCGAATGAGTTTTTGTTATGTTTTTGGCTTGGAAAAACTCCAATACAGCCTATCCCCATGTTTTTCAGCTTCTTGTGCTTGCGTTTTTTACGATGCCGCTCAAACTGTTAAATGCTACATTTTTCTCTTCCATCTACAATAGAGAAATAGGAATAACATAGGATATAATATGACTAGAACCAATAAGAAAGGGTTCATAATCTCAATTATATAAAGGAGCATTTGTGGAATAACTTCGCCGCTGAAGCCAAAAAAATACAATGAAAGCATTGCTTCAAAGCTGAGAAGAATAGAATATAGCATGCAGATCATAAGGAAAAACTTTTTGATATGCCTTCCCACAGATCGACTTTCTCCATCAGATTTGCTGCCATTCTTTCTCTTTTGCAGCCATACAAAAACGGGAACATAAAAAGGTGAAGAGAGAAAGAGTAGTAACAACACTGATACTTTCCAGTCTGGAACTAATGTCACACTTGGCGTATTCGCCACGTTTTGCTGAGAAAAGTGGGTTGTGAAAGAGTAGGTATTTCCATCCAGCTGATATTTCTGTGTTATAGGATATTCGAACAGTTGATACCGATATTGATAGGTATTATTTCCTAAGTCTACTAATGTCCACTCAGATTGAGGGGGAACAAATGCGTCCTCCCAACCACTCTGTTCAGCAACTATACTTCTGAAGGGCAAATCGAGGTGCACTCTAAACGTCGCAATGTCAGATTCGTTATTTTCTTGAACCTGTATAATGGCAAGCGGGAAGTTTATTCGCTGAGCAAAGTTTTCATTGAAAAGTAATGGTGTTCTAACAAGAAACGTTGGTCGAGCAGTAATATCGTACGTAAAGGACATTTCAAACTTCTTGATTTCATTAACTTTCGTAAGATTAAAAGAGGGAACCACATAATACTTCGCGCCTTCGTATTCAGTAACATAGCAACTCACGCTAGTTCCATCAAAGGAAGCTTCGAGATCAGAGACTCTTTCAAACTCGAGGAATTTAGCTTCGCTCAGCTCAATCGTTCCATTAGAGGTAAGGCGATACTCGCATTCCGAATGAAACTTTGCTTCATTAAACGAATCTAAGTAGACTTCATCTGTCAGCTTCGTATTGATAGGACAGTCCACAAATTCGGCAGAACTCATAAGATAGTGCAGACCTTCTATTGGCTCTCGGTCTGTTATGGACCTGAGGGCGATTCTCTCATTCAGACTTCTTATAGGATAGGTAGAAGGATTGGCTAGGCAAACTACTGTATTACCAATTAGAACTAGCGAAAGGGCATACAATACTATGACAGGGCTCCTCCACGTAACAGCATTATGGTACAATCTGACGAAGATGCTATGCGAACGATGATGAGGGTGTGCTTTTGGCATTGTTCTTTCTTCCGTACATTATGTTCTTAATTCACTCTACTAAAGAAAACTTTACAGATAACCATTTCTCTGGGGATTCGAAATACTTTATCACAAATTCTTGGAACAGACATCGTTTGATATTATCGCATCTTTGAAAGGACGCATGTGGCTTTCTTTTCTTCAATATGTATCTTGAAGTTTTAATATGCGATATGCATTAATCTGGGCATATTAAGCGAAATCATGAGAGAAGGAGATTGAATGGAGGACATTGATAAGGTTCGTGAGCAGTTTCCGATAACCAAGAACAAGACATATCTAAATCATGCCGCCCAATCGCCTCTGCCCAAGCCTGTCGCAGACACCATGCGGAAATACATAGATGACGACTCAAAATTCGGAACCACATCTGCAGAATGGAATGATGGTGGAAAACCCCACTTCGCCAAACTCATCGGCGCTCACGCTAAAGAAGTAGCCTTTGTTGAAAACACATCTGTAGGCTTAAACATAGTGGCAAACATGCTCAACTATCCAAAAGGCTCAAAAATTGTTACAACCGACCTTGAATATCCTTCAGCAGTTTATCCGTGGCTTCGCAAAAGACTTGGTGTTAAAGTTCATTATGTCAAGAACGTTAATGGAAAAATCTTGCTTGACGACATGGAAAAAGCTGTTGACGACAAGACTGTCGCAGTCGTGGTAAGCCATGTTGAGTATGCAAATGGCTTCCGCCACAACCTCAAAGTCCTAAGCGAAATAGCGCATGAACACGACGCCTACCTAGTCGTAGACGCAATCCAATCAGTAGGCACAATGCCAATAGACGCAAAACGAGACGACATAGACTTCCTGACACTCTCCTGCTACAAATGGCTCCTAAGCCCAACAGGTGTAGGCTACCTGTACGTCAAAGACGAACTAATCGAAAAGTTCGAACCGCCACTCGTGGGATGGGCAAGCGTAAACCAGGAAATCTTTGAAACAACAGACATGTGGGACATCTATGAAATGCCACTTGCAAAAACCGCCAGCCGCTTCGAAGTGGGAACACCAAGCTACATGAGCCTCACAGCAGCAAACACCGCCATGAAAATGCTGCTAGACTTCGGTGTTGAAAACATCCAAAAAAGAATACTCCACCTCACAAGTCACTTAATGGAAAAAGTGAAAGAACTAGGCTTCAAACTTCAAACCCCAGAAGAAAAGCATCACCGCTCAGGAATAGTCAACTTCAAAATAGACAAACCAAAGGAAACCGTTGATAAGCTACGCAAAAAAGGCATAGTTGTCTCGGAGAGAGCTAACGGAATACGAGTCTCACCGCACTTCTACAATACGGAAGAGGAAATCGACCAACTTGTCAGAGAAACGAAAGCTTCTCAGAAATAGAAGAAAACCGTGAACAAATTGGCAAAATGCGAAATACAGAAAGTCAATGACAACAATAGCGCTGTCGTGATAGATTTTCTCAAACAAGACATCATCAGGCATGCTTTTGCTTTCTATGACATTCAATACGCACAAGCGCAAACAAAAATGTACGTTGCATTTGAAAACAGAAAACCGCAAGGATACATTCTCACATACACTGGCTCCGAATTTCCGAGCGTAGTCATAGAATGCGAAGACACGGTAGCTAACGAACTGATCGAATATACGCCAAAAGACAAGTTCATAATACACGCGCCAACCAATATTCTGCAGATTGTCTTGAGGGAATTTCCAAGAGCCAAACATTACGTTGAGGATTGGATGCTTGCCAAGAAAGGAGAAGCAAGCTTCCAAAAATCAGAAAACGTGCGGAGATTGCAGACGGAAGAAGATGCGTCAAAGCTCTTCACCCTCCTCGAGACCCGCACGGACCGCAATGCCGCCTCTGTGAAAAGGTATTTTGAGTGGATAAGCAAGATGCCATTGTACGGCGTCTTCATAAATAATGAGCTTATTTCCTATGCAGGCTCTTTCATTCAACTGCCACAGCTCTGGATGATAGGCGGAGTCTACACAAACCCGAAACACAGAAACAAAGGATACGCAACACAAGCCACATCCGCCATAACAGAAGAAGCATTAAGAAACGCTGAAGCCGCTGTCCTATTCGTGAGAACCGACAACCATCCAGCCAAAAAAGCCTATGAGAAAATAGGCTACAGGAAAATAGGCGAAAAGATCTGGATAGATGTGGGAACAGGACTTAAACCGTAAGTTCAAGAATGCTTTTCCAAAATGTCTTTCAACAGTTTTATGGCAGACCAAGCTGCAAGAGCACTTGTCTTAGGATTATCAGGATGCGGATCATTCTCAAACTTCAGAAACATACTGCCATATTTCCATTTCACCTTAACCTCATGCACATTCTTTTCCACCTTCGGATCAGAAATCACCCGCACCTTCACCTTCTCACGCGGAACAGTTAAAGCCAAAGTAGCAGCCACATTCATCTCTCTCGGAAAACGCCTAACGGCCTCCAAAGCATTACCCTCATAGACAACCTTCTCCTCCCGATTATCCAAATCCAAAACCTTCGGACTCTTCCTTGTAGTCAATACAACCTCATCGATTCCAGCCAAATCCGCACTGGAAAGAGCGTCTAACCCACCAATTGCTCCCGAAGGAACATGAATCCTGCTACTCTCTATGCCCAATTCGAGGAGAGCACCAACACTCATAACTATAACGTCAATCTTTTCTCCAACAATCTTGCCAATGTATTCCTTGGCAGCTTGCTGCGAAGCAGCTTCCACAATCACTGTGGGCTTGAGCTTAATCATTTCGTCAAGACTTCTAACGACTGTGACTGGCGCATGTAAGGCTCCCTTGAGTTTTTGAGCCTTCTCAAACACAACATCAAATAGAACCAGCTCATCGCACGTGACAATGTTTTTGTCTGCAGCTTCAGCAATCAGAGTGCCAATGGCACCGCAACCGACTATTCCCACCGTTCGCAATCTGCTCGGCTCCAAAACCTCTAACTAATACTTGGCAACAAACCGAATACCGTACGAGGCAATCTCCTTGCCTTCACCCTCTTTCGTCACTATCTCCAAGCTCTCAACCTTGCACGTTCCAGCAATGTCTTCCTTGCCCTTTGTAAGCATATTCGCAGAATCCTTACTGCCAGTGTAGATAATCAATTTCCTGATGGGCGTGTTCAAAGGCACGTGCCTTTCAGACTTCTCTCTCCTAATCTCCGTTATCACAGCCACAATCAACTCACCATGCTTCTCCGCTTCTTCATCAATCATCTTGTCGTTCACGATTGGCCAACATGACAAGTGCAGACTTCTGAAAACTTTCTTCTCAGCAAACAATGTCTGATAAATCTCCTCTGTCAAATGGGGCATGATCGGGGCCAGCAACTGCAAAATTCTATGCAACACTGTGTAAAGCGTGTACTGCGCTGCCTTGCGCTTATCTATGCCATAGACCTCAGGTTTATACAGCCTATCCTTCACAGCTTCAATGTAACAGTCGCAAAAAACGTGCCATGTGAAGTTGCGAATCTCCTCCATGGCAATGTTGAACTGACATTTGTCCAAGGCTTCAGTCACAGTCTTCGTCAGCCTCTCAGTCTTGCTCAGTATCCACTTGTCCAGAGGCTGCAGAGCATGCTTCGCTTTGTCATCAGGTTCATAGTCATTGAGCAAATTGCTCACGAAGCCAGAAGCATTCCACAGCTTAGTCATGAAACGCTTCCCATATTCCACGTCAGGCCAACGAAACGGAATGTCCGATCCAGTTGCGCCGCCAGCCGCAGCCCACTGCCTTGCAGCATCAGCTCCATACTTGTCCAAGACTTCAGGAGTGGCAACATAGTTTTTCAATGACTTGCTCATTTTTCTGCCATCAGCACCTAAAACCATGCCGTTGATCAAACAACTTTTGTATGGAGTCTCGTTGAAAAGCGCTAAATGCCGAACCATTAGGTAGTACGCCCATGTTCGAATGATGTCAATACCAGATGGATGCACATCAGCAGGAAACAATCTTCTCCAATCCTTGCTGTCAGGCCAACCAGCATGCACAGCGCAGGATATAGAAGAATCCATCCACGTGTCAAAAACGTCCCTTTCAGCAAAAAACGCTTTGCCACCGCATTTCGGACACTGCTTTATGCGAGGATTTTCAAGTTTAGGATCAATCGGAACCCAACTTTCCTCAGCAAGAATCACTGCTCCGCAGCTTTTGCAGTACCAGACAGGTATAGGCGTGCCGAAAACACGCTGCCGACTGATAACCCAATCCCAATCCAGTGAACGAGCCCAATCAACCAACCGAGTCTTCATATAATCTGGATACCAAACAACCTCGTTCGCAGTCTGTTCAACCTTATCGGTTAGAGCCCGCGTTTTCATAAACCACTGCTTAAGCTCAAGAATCTCCACCAGCGACTCGCATCTGTCACATGTGCCGATCTCCTGCATAATCTTCTCAGTCTTAACGAGCAAACCTTCAGTTTGCAGGTCTCCGACAATCGCTTTTTTTGCTTCGTTAGTGGTCAAGCCTGCGTATTTCCCGCCTTTTTCGTTTATTTTGCCGTCTCCAGCTAGAATGATGATGGGCTTAAGCTTGTGGTGAAGAACAGTCTTCACGTCTGCTTTGTCACCATAAGTGCATATCATCACGACGCCTGTGCCAAATTCAGGATCAACCGTTTCATCTGGAATAATCTGTACGGCACGTTTGACTAATGGAACAATGATGTTTTTTCCAATGTATTTGTTGAATCGATTGTCGCTTGGGTTTATAGCAATAGCCACGCAGGCGGGAATAAGCTCTGGTCGTGTGGTGGCTATCATGAGACTCTCTTTGCTGCCTTCTAATGGGAACTTGATGTAGTGCAAAGTGCCTTCGTGCTGCTCATAATTCACCTCTGCATCTGCAATTGCTGTTTCGCAGCTGGGACACCAGTTAATCGGATGAGTGCCCTGATACATGAATCCCTTCTTGTGCAGAAGTATAAAGCTCAGCTGAGTTCGCCTCCAGTAATCGGGATTCATGGTGCGGTACTCTGTGGTCCAGTCAATGCTGATTCCTAAACGCACAACAGCCTTTTTCATGATCGCAATATACTTATCAACCAACGCCTCGCACAGTTTTGTGAACTTGTCAGGTGGCATCTCCCGTTTTCTGATGTCATTTTCTTTCTCAACCTGAACCTCAATGCCTAATCCGTGGCAATCCCAACCTTGAGGAAAATAAACGTTAAACTCTCTCATCCGCTTGAATCTGGCAACAATGTCAAAATAAGTCCAGTTAAGCACGTTGCCCATGTGAAAATCACCAGAAGGATAAGGCGGCGGCGTATCAACACTGAAAACTGGACGCTTCCTATCCTTCGAATCAAAATGATAAACGCCAGCCTCTTCCCATTTGCCTTGCCATTTCCGCTCAATCTCAAGTATGTTGAACCCTTTAGGCAGCGGCTTCATACTAAATCAACCACACCCAACATAAGTTCCAGATTATGCCTAGGAAAAATAAATATACCAATAGATAACAGTTATCCTCCTAAAGGTTTAGGGGAGCTGGGCAATGACCCGGCTGAGAGGACGGTTAAACATCGTCGACCCTTAGAACCTGACCCAGATAATACTGGCGGAGGGAAACAAAATGAAACAAACTACAACTTTCGACACTACTCAGACCAAAATATTGGCGGAAATGATTATTTTCATCGCCCTTGCAAACGCACTGTACCTCGTAAGCAAATTCTACCTACCCTTCTTGCATTTGCCACAAGGCGGCAGCGTAACGCTCGCAAGCATGGTTCCACTGCTCTGGTTTGCATTAAGACGCGGTCTCCGATGGGGAGTCGAAGCAGGACTCATCTACGGACTGGTTCACATGGTCATCTCAGGAGACATATACTACCCCACACAGATTCTGCTTGACTATCCACTGGCATTCGGAGCATTAGGGCTTGCAGGCGCTTTCAAAACACGTCCTGTGATTGGAGTTGGAGTGGGAATTTTGGGAAGATTCATCTGCCACTTCATTTCAGGCGTAGTCTTCTTCGGACAATATGCATGGGAAGGATGGAACGTGTATGCTTACTCAGCAGCTTACAACGCATCATATCTTGTCCCAGAATTCATCATCAGCGCCATCATAATCTTCATACTTCTCAAACGAAACCTGCTGAACATCTACATGTAATCTGCCCCTCAAATCTCCTTTTTTCTTTGAACACGAAACCCGTGGAAATTGGAAAAGGAAGCCTCTAGAAGATGATTCTCTCGGGAAAAGAGTAGACATTCATGCGCTTGCCACGCACAAACCCGACCAGAGTAAGATTGGCATGCCTAGCAATGTCAATGCCTGAATCTATCGCGGCAGCCAACGAAGCCACCAGAGGCAAGCCAACTCTTGCAGCCTTGTAAACCATGTCTCCAGTCAATCGCCCGGTCAAAGCGAGAAAGCAGTCCGCAAAATTAGTTTTGCTCACAGCTGCGATACCAATTGCTTTGTCTACTGCATTGTGTCTTCCAACATCCTCAGCGAAGGCAACGAGCGCTCCATCTGTTTTATAGATTGCGGCAGCATGTACGCCACCTGTTTTTCTAAAAGTGTCTGCGGCGATGTTGAGGCGGTTCACACATTCTAAAATAGTTCCGGCTCTAACCCTCAGGCTTGACTTGACTTTCGGAAGTCTTGCAGAGTACTGATAGGGTCTGTTACTTCCACACGCTAAAAGTATCACTCGTGAATGGAGCTTCGAATGTTTAAGTCGTTTTTCAAGGTCAACGCTGGGTCTTAGCTTGATTCGGCAAGCCTCCTCCGTCAAGTTCACCCCGTCTATTTCTTTTGCTGATTTGATTATGCCTTCAGAAAGCAGATGCCCTACGGCCAGCTCTTTCAGATTTCTCGGAGAACAGAAGATGGTCACGTAATGCTCTTTATTCAGAAAAATGTGGAGCGGTTTCTCTTTTGCCACGTAATCAGCAAGCCTCTGAGCCTTTCCAGCGGAAACATCTATCCTAGTGATTTCGACCCTGTGCATTCCAGTTTCCTCATTCTATCGCTTCAGTTCCGAAAGCACAAACTCGACAATCTCATCTGCAATGTTTGATTGCGAGACTGATTGCAGTCCTTTCCATCCTGGCTGACTGTTAACCTCGACAATAAGAGGACCTTTGGGACTTTCCAAAATGTCTACTCCAGCAATTTTACACTGGACGGATTGCGCTGATTTGACAGCGATGTCTTCCAATTCCTTACTCAGTTTTGTTGCTTCAGGTTTGGCTCCTTGACTGTAGTTGGTTTTCCACGTGTTTGCCACTCTTCGCATCGCGGCAGCCACACGATTCCCTACAGTGAGTGCACGTATATCAGAGAACCCATGATCCACAAACTCCTGTAGATATATTACGCCATGATAGAATGTGATGGCCCTGAAAATAGTGGATGCTGTTTCAAAATCATTGATTCTTGTCGCGCCAATTCCTCTGGAGCCGAAGATCGGTTTGACAATGACATCTTCGCCCAGCTCTCTGAAATCCTTCAAAGCCTGATCAATATTCTCAGTCACGGCGGTTCTCGGCACAGGGATGCCGTTTTCCTCCAAGATTGCCAGTATATCATACTTGTCCACGCAATGCTCAATAGCTTCTGGCGGGTTAATGACATACAAGCCCAGACGTTGAAGTCTATAGAGCATATCCATTCTGAAGACTATTTCTTCGAGCGAGCCTCGCCCAATAGGACGAATTATCAAAGCGTCCAACTCTCCCTCGACGCCAATGCTGCCAGCCTTGAACAATGGTTTATATCCGATGTGCGCAACTAACTGCGAAAAACCAAGGCACATGTGTGGAATCTTTCGTCTTGTCAATGCTTCTCGAAGCTGAGTTGAAGTCCAAGAGCTTCTATTTCGTGTTACGATCCCAATTTTCAAAAACTGAACCCTCTCTTTCGGGCTTAAAGTGTCTGGAAAGAGCTACTAGATTATGTTCTTAAAGGTTCTGTGCAAAGAGCAAGCCTAAAAACTGTGAATGTACGGCACTAGTTGCTCGGCATTCTCAAATCTTCTTGACAGCGGTAATTGCAGGTATGCGCCATGAGTGTTGAAGTAAGGTGGTCCTTTCCGCGAAAACAAAGTCAAAACCTTGCCGCCATGATTGATTCGGAAACCTTCCTCGCAAGATTCATGCCCCCTTACGAGCACTTGCACTCCTAACTTTCCCAGCACATCTTTTGTAACATCTGGTCCGAAGAGTTGTCCTGCACCCCTTGGAGACGGAACCGTCCTATTAACCGTGTCGTCTGGGTCACTCCAAAGCATGTCCTCCAAAAACCTCTGCTTCGGATGAGTTTTATGGGCAAAGGCAAGCTCTTCAACCGAGCTTAGCTGTTGTGGCAGGCCTCCGTGTATCATTATCATGCGTTCCTTGACAAGCACAGCATTGCATAGGAACTCGAAGAGCCCCAGAGTCTTAACGTATGCTTGTTCCCATTTAATGCCAAACCTTGCTTCAAACTGCATCGGCAAGTCATGCGGATCTGCCATAAGGTCTTTTGGTCCTTCATGGTTTCCACGCATAAGAATGACTTGCTCTGGAAAGAGAAGCTTCAATCTCAACACAGTGTAGTATACTTCTGCTGAAAAAAGTCCTCTGTCGCCATAATCACCGAGAAATATCAGAAAAGTATTTCCTGCCAGCTTCATTTTCTTAAGGAAACTGCTTTCTTTCAAAACGTAAACTAGGCTCTCAAGGTCTCCATGAAGGTCGCCAACAATAAGCGCCTCCCCTTCAGGATTAAGCTTAATGAGCCTTCCAACTATCTCGAGGCTACCGATTTTTCCATTTTCCTCACGTAACAGTTTCTTAGCCTCTTCAACGATTTGTGTGAAGCCTTTGCAATTGACCTTCAAAGCTTCTTTGACAATTTGAGAAAGGTTTTCTGACAAGCACGCTGCTCCTCGATTATTGAAGAGTGATCCTCTTGCCCATGAAATCGAGAACGTTCTTCTCTATCGATGATTTTGTGCTTTGAATCTTTTCTGCAGTTTCTGTGCAGGCTCGGGTGACAGAATTCTCTTCTGACTCGATGATTCCTTTTCGTCTCTCAAACTCTTCGAGACGTGACTGCAATTTGGCAAGTTCACGCCTCCTCTCCTCTAATTCCGCAGACTCCAGAAGCTCCTTTCTTCTCATTGCGGCGGCTGTGCACTTTTGATGAAGGCTAGCCAGAGAATTTCTGTTGAGGGCGTTGTCTATGGCTTGCTCAGCTTTTCGTTGCTTCTCAGGCTTCAGATTCAACTTTCCTTCAGACATCGAACGGCTCAGCTTCCGCAGAATCTCCTTCAACAGTTCATAGCCAACTGTTTCCTTTGAAAAAGCTTCAAACGGGTTCTCCAAGTACTGTCCGAGTCTCTTGAGTTCGTCTGGTGTCAGTCCGCTGCCTTCGCCATGAAGTGAAAGTGACTGAAGCTTTATGAATGGTTTCTGAAGATGCTGCAGACTCTGTTTCAGCTCACCTGTCAATGCTTCTACCTCAGCATCAATCTGTGACAATTGACTCATCGTTCCCTTGCTCTTCAGATCAAGCATTCTTTGCTTTGTGTCAGCGATTTCTCTCTCAACAGAGATTTTTTCACTTTGAACATGTGCTTTCTGTCCTTTCAGGTTCACAAGTTGCTGCTCATGAGCTTGAAGCCTATCAACAAGCTCAAAAGTTTCCTCCAGAGTCTTCGTCTTCACATATTCTTTTGCTGTGAAACTGTTAAGCTCTCTCACTGTTTCCTTTGTTCTCTCAAAAACCACCTGGAATCTTCTCCTGTCCAGAATGAAAAATGGAGAGATTCTCGGAAACCAGTTTCTAATATCAATCTCTGTGACTGCTAATGCATGCTGAGTTTCCTGCGCAAACGCTTGAAGACTCTCATAAGAAACTTGGTCTGGGACCTTGATCTTTCCCAGTCTGTCTAGAAAAAGGCGAGCAAGCTTGTTCAAGGCTTTAGCTCTTCGAAAAGCCCGCATGTTCTTCTTCTCAATTTCTTTTGCGCTGTTGTCAAGTAGCATTTTGCTTGAGTCGGTCAGGTTCTGAAGAGCTTTGCGTGTTTCATCGCGTAGTTTTTCGGCTTTGGCATGGACAGGAACAAAAATGGAATGTGTTTCGCGTTCGAGCCAAGCTTTAATGTTTGTTGAGGAGAATTTTGCGATGTCAGACAAGAGACTTCACACCAGAATCATGTGGATAAAGCATATTTGTTTTTCGAGTGGGGCAAACGCTTTTTTGAGTAGTTACTCTTAAATAATTACTCCCTGCAAAGAACTTGCTAACAATTCAGGGGATCAAGGTGAACACCAAAACTATTGCAGTTATAATCACATTTAGCGCGATAACTATCGTCCTTAACCTGTCTCCCATAAAGATTCCAGCACCCTATGCGCCATTTCTCATATACCAAATATGGGAGATACCAATAGTAGCAGCATTCCTGCTCTATGGATCGACAGCAGGGATTCTAATTACACTAATAAATACTGCCACATTGATTGTTGTATTTCCTGGCGCCCTTCCCACAGGTCCACTATACAATCTAGCAGCCATTTTAAGTATGCTTTTGGGAATAGGTATCGTGAAGATGTTAATCGGAAAGCACTCTCAAAAACATGAAGCCTTCTTGGCAACATCGTTCACACTATCAGGCACTATCTTAAGGGTAGGAGTCATGGCTTTCGTAAACTGGGCATTTCTTCGTTTTCCACCTCCTGTTGGCTACAGCATGCCTGAGGAGGCAATAATTGCGACTATTCCGCTTGTAGTACTTTTCAATTTCACACTAGCACTCTACACTATCCCTCTAGGCTATCTTCTAGAAAAAGCAGTGAAATCAAGTGCAAGAATAATGAAGTGAACATGAAGAGCCATGCAGACTGTCGTACCAACGCAAATCAGAGAACTCCAACGCATCAATCATAAATTCCAATTTACAAGGACAACTCAAATTTGAAAACCAAAAGATTTCATCAAAGCTTCAATGTTGATCTCGCCCTTTTTGAACGTGTTGCCAGTTTTCAGGTTGTTAATTGTCATGACGGCTGGTGCGAAGAGATTTGAGTCGATTTTATAAAAGTCGTAGTTTGCTTCTTTGAAGATTTCTATGAATGGTTTTCCGTAGCTCTTAGAGGCTTTCGAAGGAGCCTTATCGACAATGTTCTTAAGCGCTTCTTCATCTTTGTAGTCAACAGAATAGTAGGCTGTTCCACCGTAGAGTATAGCGTCGTTCGTTCTTGCCATTGCTTTGGTGAATTTTGGGTGAGTTGGCGGTATTGGGGCAATGCCACACGCGTAACGGATTGTGTTCACGTCTAAACCGAGTTTTCTAAGCTTGTGGATTCCAGTTTCAACGATTCTTCCAGAAACTTGCGTTGCGCCTACAAGGCTGACTGTCGGCGTCAAAATCACAATCATGTTATCCGCTGGGATATTGCAGTCCTTTGAGAAACGTTCTATCAACGAATCTGGTGGGTGCTTGTCGGTCTCCAAAATCACAATAGCCCTGTCGAAAGAATCCCGATATTTAATCTCTTTGTAGATTTCTTTGGGCTTCAAAGCCAAAGCTCGGGCAGGTCCTGAGCCTATCGCAAAGTAGCCGCTTTCGTTTATTTGCCAACCTGCATATTGCGAACCCAAAGTGGCGATGACTGGATGATCTGTGTAAACGAATATTGAGGGAAGCATGAATTTCCCATACTGCGCGAACGTTATCTCTGTCTTTCCACAACCGCCCATGCATATCTCAGTTATGAGTCTCCCAGCCTCGAAGCCGCCTTGAGCCTCTATTCCAGCATCAACAATCGTCGTCCCAGATGTTGTCTTTTCAACCTTAACCCCATACAGCTCTGGGTTTTCGAGCAGTTTCTCAAGCAGCTTCCATGCCAGACGATTCACGCTTAAGGCTTTTTCCACTTGAATTTTTCTCCTTCAAAGAAGCCTTTCATAATGGCTCAACTGTGGGTTCCTCTCTTTATGGATATAGAGTTTGCCATCTCCATTTTCGGTAAGGTCTCCGAGAAAAACGTAGAAAGGCCCGTTCACAGTCTCTTGTTCCTCAATTTTGACCTTTGCTTTGATGCTGTCTACGGTAAAGGTTGGCAGAACAGATGGAAAAAAGCCTCCTACGACAATTTTGCCGCCAGTCATGCAGGCTCCAGACCTTGTTTCAGCAGCCTTTTCAACGTAGATTATTCCGTCACGCATGCGGAAACCTACAAATTGACCTGCATTCCCGTAAACCTTAATCAGACCGTTTCGCATGTGTGCACCTGCTTCGCTTCCAACATTTCCGTACGCAGTTATTTTTCCACCATTCATGCCTTCTCTGCTTCCTCGGTAAGGCGCACCCAAATAGTCACCTGCGTCTCCGTGGATTTCAATTTCTCCGCCTTTCATCATTGACCCAGCCCATGCTCCCGCATTGCCATGGACGATTATTCTGCCACCTTTCATTTCCTCGCCTAAGTGCATGCCCACATTTCCGTTGATGCGCACTTCGCCTTTTTTCATGCACGCGCCTATACGATGAACCTTGCTTACGTCTCCGCAGAATGCGAGCACCATATCATCAGTCTTGGATTCTTCAACTTTGAAAAGCTCCCCTACCAGCTTCTGCTTGTTTCCAACCCAAACTTTCAAAGTCTCTATCTCTTCGCGTGTCTTGCCTAGCAAGACATCTGGAGTCATACATTCGGCAGTTATCGGAAGCTTGAACTCGTTAACAGGATAGAGGCTTATCATTTAGACACTCGCGTTCACTTTAATGGGATGCGAAGCTAAGAGATAATCTTCCGTGACGGGGTAATTCTCGTATTCAACAGTCCAATACTCCTTGAATCTTCTTTTCACGTCCTCAGAAATCTCCGCTTTTTCAGAGGTCTTGACATCAAGCCAAATCGTGCTACCATCAGCATGCTTCACTACTTCATCATCTTTGACGACAATTTCGCCATTCTTGATGGTGTAGGCAACGTGTTTGAACGCTCTCCGCACAGTTTTGTATTTTCTAGAAGGATCCACAACATGGGGATTCACATTATATACAGCTATGTCAGCATCTGCCCCAACTCCCAAATGCCCCTTGTCCGCAAGTCCTAAAGCTTTCGCTTGCCCAGCCCTTGTGACAACGGCAATTTCATAGAAATCCAATTCTCGGGTTATAGAAGGAAGTAGGCTTCTGCTCTTCGCTCTGGGATTGATTCTCTTCATCGTGGCTTCTCTGGCTTTTCTGCTCATCAACCAAGCGATAATTCGAGGATAATACGTGAATGGACCGGCGTTCGGATGGTCTGTGGTCATGAAGATTTTCCACGGGTCTTTGACGAGCAATGCAAGTTCCAAGCCGATTGACCATTGGGTTGCATGAACGTAGTTTCTTCGGCGATAACGAAAAGGCACGATTCCAGCGCCTGTTTCAGTCTCAACATCATGGTTCACCCATTTGTTTCCAGTAAGTTCAGAAAGCCCGAACTGAAACGGACCATCAGCGGTCATGGTGGTCGTGTCTGCAAAAATAACTTGACCCATGTCTAAGGTCACGTGTGAGTGAGAGTTCACATAGTCTGCGATTTCTTCTGCCCCTGACCCAAAGGTTCTCCAATCTTCCCCGCTGAAAGCGCTAAATTGACAGTGCGTTATGTGGATTATTGGCTTGTTTCCGACGACTAGGTCTTCAACACATTTCATGGTCTCTAACGCTGTGACATAGTTGCCTGGTTGTCCAAGATTGTTTGTGTGAACGTGGATCGTGTGAGGCAGCTTCAGAAGCTTGTTGGCTTTGCAGAGTCCACGAATGATCTCTCGTGGAGTTATGCAGAAAAACGGAACCTGATCATCGAGACTGTGGACATTCTGCCCGAAGCCCCAAGCCTCCAGCCCTCCGGGGTTAACGATTTTTACGGCATATCCTTTCGTCGAAGTCACTATCCAAGCAATATGTCTTGCTAGCTCTTCGATTTGCCCCTGTCTCAAATATTCAAGTGTAAACCACCAGTCTCCCAAAAGCGGATATGTCGCCTTATCAACCATCGGAGTGTCATTAAGCTCCTCATGCGTATGTTTTGCTTCAAGAGGAGGCATTGAAGGATTCATTATAGTTGTGTAGCCCATTCGTGCATAGCGATAACCCGTCGTGAACGTCGACGGAATTGAGTGCCCAACGCCGGACCTTGTCACTGCGGTTCTCCGTTCCACATCCCTGAAGTGATCTTCTGGTCTCAGAAGTCTTCCAGTGTTAACCTCTGAACCAGCAATGTGACAATGAATGTCTACGCCTCCGGGCATGACAATCATTCCTGACGCATCTATCTTTCGCGCTTTCCGTTCATTGACTTTTTCAGCGATTTTGCCATTTTTGATTGCAATGTCCATTTTTTCGCCATTAATACCATTTAGGGGGTCGTAGACAAAGCCGTTCTGTATCAGAAGCTCCATCTAAGCCGCCTTCCTCTGAGTGCTTGCCTTCGCTTTTCTTACTGCTGAAAGAATCCTCTTCAGTATCCCCTCGTCTGACAGCATCCTTTTCGGAGGCGCAACGATTCTCTTGAGGGGAAGAGGAACCCTGTCCATGCGGTACGCCGTTCCGCACGCTTCTATTCCAACAAAAGCTGAAGGAAAAACAACGTCAGCCATCTGTGCAGTTGCATTCATATGAGGGTCGATGACTATCAAGGGATTCTTGATTAGTTGTTCAGCCGCTTTTCTCGGGAAATTCGCCACAGGATCAGAAGCAATAACCAAGGCAGCATCAGATTCTCCTCGCAAGAGAACGTCGATTGCAGAAGTTTCACCTGGGTTGTATCTGGGATAACCCATTGAAAAGTCAACAGCGTAGGGGTAGCCTGTCTGCCAAGTGAAAACGATGTCGGCCCCAGTAACGTTGAAGTGCCCACGCATCGGCATAATAACGAATTTTGTTCGCATATTTAAATCGCGAGTCAACGAAAGTGCAGCATCAACATTTCTCAACTTGCCACTGCTCATAGTAAGTCCGAGACCAAAAAACAAGACGCCAAAACTGCAGTTAACCATCACATCAGCAATCTCTTCCAAACGCTTCACTGGAATGCCAGCAACTTCATCAACTTCTATTTCTTCGTCGCGAATCAAGGCTCTGAAAGCCTGCAAAAGCTCATAGTCCTTGTTAGGCTCAACTTGAATGAAATAATCAGCTATTTCAGCAGATCTTGTTTTTCTAACGTCAACAACTATCAGTTTTCTCCCTTCTTTCGAAAGCGCTGGAAACGGCTCCTTTGCCGTAGGAATCGGAACAGCCGTTTCTTCTCTGGGCACCACTCGTCTGAGCACACTCTCAACTTTTTTCTTGGCAGTCAAAGACTTGGATTTACTCAGATATGCTCCCCATTCGCTCTTCTCGAATCTTCCTTCCGAAAAACTTGTGTACCTTTCAACGTGTCTCGGATGGGCACTCCACGGGTTACTTCCCCAATAAATGATCAGATCTGCTCTGTGCCTAACTTGCCCGAGAGTACACGTTGGAATCCCCACTTCCTGAACACTCAGTTCAGACGGTCCGTGACAGACGGTCGTAGTGTTGTCAATCACTCCGCCTACCTCTTCCGCTAATTCAAGCCCTATGCGGATGGCTTCACAACTGGTTGAACTCCAACCGTACAAAAGCGGATAATCAGATCCAGTGAGAATGTCCGCAGCTCGTTTCACGGCTTCGGTAAAGGAGACTTCAACAAGCTTTCCGCTTTTCCTTACGAGCGGTTTCGAGATCCTGTGCTTGTGGTAGCCTAGGAATTTCGATTCGCTCATCGCGCAGCCATTTTTGACCTTGACTATTCTCCCTTTTTGAATCGTCAATTCTATGTCGTCACACAAACAACCGCAAACTGGGCAAGTTACCGCTTTGATAACTGGCATGCTACTTCTTCCCGAATTGCGAGTAAAGAAGCTCTGTCAAGTCAGCAATCTGTCTATCACTTGCAGGTGCGACATCTGCAGGAATTCCTTTCAAACTAGGCATGCCAATGCTGTCGGTGTCGGGATCAACAACTACGTTAGCCCATGGACCATATGGAATGAAGATTATGCCTTCATGCGGACCTCGCATAGATTCAAGTGCTCTGACTACCACTGAACCGAATTCTGTTGAGATTTGAACGTTTGTCTTCTCCTTGATTCCAAGCTTCTTCAGGTCTTCAGGGTCAATGTAGCAAACCGAAACGCTTTCCAAATATTCTTTTGAAGCTTTTCCTTGCTCTTTTCCTACGCCCTGTTCGATTGTTCGTCCAGTAAGCAAGGTCACATGCAGTTTCGGCTTTCCGTTCATCGAACAGCCTCAAATTGACTACTCATAGACAAACGCCACGCTTAAATCTTAACCTACTACTTGTCTAAAATCGCCAATTTCTCCGATTCCTCCCAAAACGTTTTAACCAAGACACCAAGCCTTGTTTTCTTAAAGTTTGCTGAATCGATGATTGAAGGAAGATACGATGATAATCGAAGTCGACAGAGTAGTGAAACATTATGGCAATGTTAGAGCAGTCGACGACGTCTCTTTCGGAGTTGAGGAAGGCGAGATCTTCGGGCTTCTAGGCCCAAACGGTGCTGGAAAAACAACTCTTATGGAGATACTCTGTGGACTGAGAAAATTCGATGAGGGAAAAGCCTCAATTCAGGGATTTGACCTGGTTAAGGATTCTCGCAAAGTCCGCAGCTTGATTGGTTTCTGCCCTCAGGAAACGCTGCTCTATGACTTGTTAAGCGTGCGAGAAAATCTTTCTTTTTCAGCTTCGCTGTACTCGCTCAGCCGCAGCAAGTTCAAGGAACGTGTTGAATTCTCATCTAAAGTTCTTGGTGTCGGCGAATTCCTGAACAGAAAAGCTGAGAAGCTATCAGGTGGAATGAAAAGACGCGCAAATCTTGCAGCATCAATCATCCATGACCCTCCAATAGTCATCTTGGATGAACCAACTGTTGGCTTCGACCCCACAATCAAAAGAGAATTCTGGGAACTGATAAAGAACCTCAAGACTGATGGGAAAACGGTTCTTCTTTCCACGCATGACATGTACGAGGCAGACGAAATTTGCGACAGAGTGGCAATAATGGAGAAAGGAAAAGTCGCAGCTCTCGACAAGCCACACATCTTGAAAGAGACAATCGGAGGACAGCCTTCGATTCACGTAAGAGTCAAAGAAGCCCATACCAAAAAGGCACTTGCAGCACTAAAAGGGTACGATGGCATATTGAGTGGAGATGAAATCCGAATAGCCTCGAAAGATCCATGGAAAACCATGACCGAAGTGTCAAGCAAGCTCTCTTTTCAAGGAATCCTAACTGAGAAAATCGAAATTGTTGAACCAACTCTTGAAGATGTGTTCATAAAATTGAGCGGAAGGAAACTCACGGAGGATTCCCAATGAATTCAGTCATCGGAATAGCTGTGAAAGACATCAAAACCTTCTTTAGAGAAAGAGGTACGATCTTCTGGACCATAGCTTTTCCAGTCGTAATAATGCTTCTGTTCACCGCGATTTTTGGAAGAGAAATACCGTTCAATGCAAATATCGGAATCGTGGATTATGACAAGACACCCGTGACAACAAGCATAATATCGGGACTTAACGGCACTGGAGCTTTCTCTTTGAAGGTTTATACGGATAAGACTGAAGCATTGAAAGATTTGAATGCCTCAAACGTTCGAGGGGTAGTCACTCTTCCCGAAGGCTTTACACAGAGCCTCTATTATCAAAACGCAACCATATCGATGGCTGTGGACGAAACCAACCCTGATGTTGCCAGACTCGTCAGGGACGGAATACGAACCTATTTCTCCGAATACTACAAAGCATTTTACAATGTGACCTTCGGCGTGGATTACACCGAACCTATAACGGTCAATGAAGAAGCTTCAGTTATAGGACAGAAAATAGGATACAAGGAAAGCATCGTTCCAGGCATGCTGACTTACCCACTTCTCTTTTCAAGCATGGTGGTCTCTACTGGAGCAATTGTCTTCGAAAGGGAGAAAGGAACGCTCAAAAAGATCAGAGCCTCACCAGTCCGCCCAATAAACGTGCTTTTCGGCAAAACCCTAGCTGCCCTGTTTCAAACTGCCATATCAATCCTTGTCATGTCGGTTTTAGCAGTGATGTTACTAGGTCCAAATCTTAACTGGAACATACCTTTACTGACTCCAATACTGTTCTTGGGATCAATGAATGGAATAGCCTTAGGATTAATAATATCATGCATAGGCAGAGCACCTCAGGAAGCTTCAAACGCAGCCACAACCATGGGCATCATCTTACAATTCTTCACAGGCATGTATTTCCCAATCGAATATCTCCCAACGTACCTGCAGCAGATCGGCAAGTTCATACCGATGACGTACGCAGCGCAAGCACTGAGAGACATAATGATCAGGAACGCAACACTAGCAGATCTAGCGTTACCATTGACAACCCTCACCATAACGGCGATTGCCCTCTATGCAATTGGAGTTCTCCTATACAGAAGATGGGTAGAGAAATAAACAGCTAAGGTCTATACCCACCAAGAACGCACAGAGCTAAAGCTGCAGCAATGATGTCGGCAGTTGTGCCAGGATTCAAAAGACTGCCTGATTGCCTTAGTTCCAAGTCAAATTTTTGAAGAGATTTCTTACCGCTCGATGTTTCGAGTCCTCCAAGCTCCAAAATCCTCTCCGCCTTCGCCGACACTTCTTGCGCTTTTTCAATGCCAACTTTTCTGGCTATGAAGGTGTCTGGATGCTCGGCTAAGACTTTTAGGAAAGTGTGAACGATGGCTACGTTCAGGTTTCCAGTTTCAGTTATTTGCTTCAGCAGGTAGGGGTAGGCGAGATCGAAAGTTTTTGGGTAGTTGTTCACCCATTCATAGCAGACACTATCGTATTTTGAGGCTATTTCAAAGACTTGAAAGAGCGAGATGTTCTCTTTGACTATCCGACCAACTGAGCCTGGATCGTTGACATCAAGCTCTGGAGCCTTGCCTAAACCACTCGGATTAGCAATGTTTATCGCCTCGTAAAGTTGCACTGCATCATCTGATGTCGTCGATTCTACAACATGCTTCAAGTTGTTTCTTAGCTTTGAAATGTCAAAAGCGGCTTCTTCATTAACGGGCGCCATTCCTGCTGCAACTGCAATAGGAGAAAGCAGGATTACAGTGCCAAGTAACGTGTTGCCACCATGCTGCCAAGCATTGATACTTGCTACACAATCCTTTATAATTCGTCCCAATCCTGCATTTCTAACATTCGTCTTTCCTTCAGCAATGGCGATTCCTCGTTGAGCAGCAAGTTCAAAGAAGGGAGCCGCAGCAACAGCAGAAGCAAGAAAATGCTCATAACGAGTGCCTTCAAAACCTACGGTTAAGTTGACGTTTCCGGGTTTGTCAGCGCTAACTTCGAAGAGAATAGCTAGCTCCAGACACTTTGAAATGCGTATTGATTTCTGCATTGTGTGCATGTGTAAGAGCACTCCATTGTATACATTGCTGCTTGGAAAGTTTTATTAACGTTGTGTAAACGATTACACAGGATTGAAAAACATAACATTGGATGCCCGAGTTAATGCTTCAGAAATACACGACTAACACTGTGTTTTTGGCCCTCACCAGTGTGTGGGTTGCCCTAGTGCTGACTAGCGCGTTGATTCCCACGTACCCAATTCTTGGAACGCCTGTTGCAATCACGTTTTCAAGTGTTCTCCTTGCAGGCTTGACCTCTGCACTGCTTGGTCCACTGTGGGGTACGCTTTCAGGCTTCATCTTCGGATTGGCTGTTCCATACGTAAATCCAGCAGCATCAATGGGGTTACTTACTTTTCTGGGTCCAACGATGGCTGCCCTGATGAGCGGCCTTGTATTGTTTAACAGGTGGAAAGAAGCAACTCTGATTTTCATAGGACAGCTCGTGATATGGTTTGCCCATCCTTTCGCTTGGTATCAAGACATGCTACTCATAACGTGGCAGTACTGGCTCGTATTAGCGCTCATCGTAGTGCCTCCCATGCGAAAATGGATTATCAACTCCATAACGAGCAGAACCCCAGAAAGCTTGCCAATAGCACTATGGTGCTTAGCGTGGATCGCCCGAATAGGAGGAGACGTTGCGACAAGCAACAACAACGCTGTCTGGATTCTGAACTGGGGAACCCCAGAAATGTACCCATTCTGGGCTCCAATGACCGTCTACTACGCCATCACAGACTCATTAAACTGTCTAGCTGGAGCGATCATCGGCACAGCGGTACTACTCGCTTTGAAGAGAGCAAATATGAGAGTCCTTGCAGTAGATTTTCTAGAAAACGAAAAACAGTCCAAACCGCGATAGCGTCATTTCGCTTCAGGAGAGGACCAGCGTGAAAGCTAGAGAAGGAGACCTCATAGAAACAAAGGCAGGACTAATCTTCGACGTCAAAGGTCTAACCCACCCACCAAACAAGATAATTGCTTTTCCCCGTTTCATTCCAGATGCCCTAGGCAACCGCAAACGCAAAAACGCCTCATACGCCAAAGTCTATGCTCTTTCCAAACGCTTCGAATTTCTTGAGAACAATTTTCCTCAGTATCTAGTTCATGACACTGTTTTTGATGAAAGACTCTGCGAGATTCCATTTACGGATGTCAAGAAACACTATAAGCCTATAGAAAAGCTGCAACAGCTTCGAAAATCGAGAAACCCAGACATGCTTGAGACTCAGGTTCTGCATTTGGCGGAGCTGTTGAAAGAGAACGCAAACATTCCTTGGAATGCTATTGGAGTCTCTGGCTCGATCTTAGCTGAGCTTCACACGCCAAAGTCGGATATTGACCCCATTGTTTATGGTTCTGAGAATTGTTGGAAAGTATATTCTGCTCTCAAGAGGTTGTTGAATGATGGACAGGAACTTTTCAAGCCATACAGGCGTGAGGATTTGAAAGTTTTGTTCGAATTTCGTTCGAAAGACACAGCGGCAGATTTTGAGGATTTTGTTCGAAGTGAATCGAGAAAAACAGTACAGGGCAAGTTCGCCGGAACAGATTATTTTATTCGCTTTGTGAAAGATTGGAACGAAGTCAAAGAAAAGTATGGTGACGTTCAATATAGAAACGTTGGATATGCGAAGATTGAAGCAGTAGTTGCCGATGAAACTGAAGCCATCTTCACACCATGCAAGTACGAAATAGAGAAGGTTACCGTCATCGAAGGACCCAAACTGCCAATTTCTGAGATTGCTTCTTTTCGCGGCCGATTCTGTGAGCAAGCCCGCGCTGGCGAGAGAGTAATTGCACAAGGCAAAGTCGAGCATGTAAAAGACATCAAACGAGATCGCGAATGCTACAGAATACTGCTGGGAAACAAACCATCCGATTTCTTTGTGTTGGCTTAGCTTGCATCGGTTGCGACCTTCAAGACTTGCTCATAATACCGTGGGCAGTAAGTCAGAACGATTTGGTAGAAGCTGCCTTTCGAGTTCACGACTTCTTCAAGGTTTCCTGCAATTCTCACCTTTTCATCTCTACGTGCCTGTAATCTAAACTCCTCCATATAGGATACTATTCGCCTCGCTTCAGCAGCTTCCTTCACTCCACTCATAACCTGTAAAGGTTCGATGCCATATATCGAGGGAATGAAAAATGCGTCGTCATCTTCAGTTATGCGAGCTACCAGGTCAACCCATCCTCTCTGCAGAATCCTTGTCCCAGAATCATATTCATTACGGATTTCCTTCCAATCCTTCACAGGCTCGAACTCAGTTTTCATGATTCTATCACTTTCTCTGCTGTTGAATAGGGCATAAATCAGTTTTCTTCGTTGATGCTCCAAGAATTCTTTTGAACTGTAGTTTTTGAACAACCAAGACTTGCCTCTGATTGACTGATCTGTATCAAACTCGTTCTGAAATAGAGAAGAGGGATCTGTGTACAGTTCGTTCAGAGTTTCTATGAGCTTGGCTGCTTGATTTCTGCCATAGATGATAAGGTCGATATCTGAAAACTTGGGGTTATGAAACCCACAAAGCATGGAACCGAAAACCCCGAAAACCTTTGCAGACAACCCAGAATGCGGCATCACAAATTCCAGAATGTTCTGCATGGACGAGACAAGCGCATCCTTCGGTTCCCCTTCAACCAGCTCTGCAAGCCGCGCTCCGGGCTTCAGTATTTCCAGAATGCCTGCTCGATTCACGCCCAAAACGTTCTTGCCAAGCATTTCGTGAAGAATCATGTACTGCGGGAAGCCTTTTCGAATGAAATTCCAGCCTTCGTCTCCGTAGAACTTGTAGAAGGTATGCGTTCCATTGTTCCTGTAGGCTTTCAGATTGTCTGATGTGAAAAGCTTTGCAGGCGCATATTCAACGTCACATACACAAGTCTCAGGTGGATGCGAATAGCCGAAAACTCGAAAGATCAAGCCTTCCTTCGTGACAATTGCGTCTCGGTCTCTAAGCTTCATACCGGACAAATACATTCGTCCTCATTCAGGCCTGTTCCAACAACCACTTGGTGGAAGATTTTTGCAGTCTTGAGGTTTTCAACCAGTTCCAGCATGCCAGAGACTCTCATTCCTTCCCCCTTTCTTGCAACGTTTCGGTAGCAGCCAATCATGGAGACAACGACTTCTGGAATCTCATTCTCTGGAACGTCTGAAGGGGAATTTGTAGGCTCGTAATTCTTTATCCTGTAGATTGCAGGGCGAAACATGGCTTCGCTGTCCTCGTTAACGGTACACGTAAATCTCACTGACGCGATTGGCGAGTACCTGAACATTCCGTATTCTGTATTGATCTCTTCAAACTTGCGAATTGCGTTGTACATGAAAATCTTATCACGATATTTGCCTTTGAACCGTCTGGCTTTGTCCAGTCGATTATTAAACTGATAGCTTAGCTTTCGAGCATCAACAAGCCTGTCCACGGCTTCTTCGACAGCTCGAAAATTACTGGATCCATACGCGACAATGTCGATGTCTGACATGGGTGAATGCATGTTCAAAGCGACTGAACCATGGACACCGAAATCGGCAAGAGGAACACCTGATTCAGCAGAAAGCAAATTAACAAAATCGAGCGTCGTCTTCTGCAAGCTGTCTTTCTTTCCGAGGCTGATCAGTGAAAATAGGCATTCTTTGGGAACGTAGATCTCTCTGACATATTCTTTCGGCACGCTTATCACCTCTTTTCCCCTTAGAGGATCGAGAAACACGTACTGGGGAAAACCTGTTCTAAAAGTGCTCAAAAATGCTTGATAGTTCGATGCAGTATAGAGCTGTTCAGCCCTGAAAAGCTTCACCTCTCCGTATTTCCATTTTCTCTCAAGAAAGTTAACGTTGAAAGCTCCCTTCAATTCGGCTGGAATGTATTTCAGAAAAGCGAAAACCCGATTATCTGGATGCTCATACCCGAACACGTTGAAGATAAAGCCCTCTTTCGTTACGAAAGAGTCTCCGTCTCTTGGAAACCAGTCTCGCAGGCTCGTTTCGTAGCACCTTGCTACAATGAGGATGAAATGTTAAAAAACCTATTGGGAAAAGGCATAACGTTTAAAACAAGTTTGTAACAGAGCAGATGAATGTGAAAGTCTTGAAAGCAGACCTACATCCCTATGTAGTTTTCCTTCCATCTGAACAGAAAACCAAAATCTTGAGCGCCATTTTCGGCTCGCAAGCCGCCGTAGACATCCTCAAATTCTCTCTGACCCAAGGAGTCTCAAACAAGATCTATCAGAAAGAGCTTGTTAAGAAACTCGATTACTCAAACAAAACGGTCATTGAAAACCTCAAGTCCTTAACCCGACTCGGGGTTCTGAATGAGACCATGGAGAAAAACGAAAAGGGCAAGCGAATCGTATGGGTTAAAGCTTATCAACTTACAGACAGCGGCAGATGGTTTGCGCTATTGCTTGCCGAAAAGAAAGACCTGTCTGACACAGAGAAAGCTGAAATCCTTCAGAACCTTTTCAGATCGTACATAAGATGGGTGAAAAGCCTATCAGAGAAACTCCACGTAAGAAGGAAGATGCTGAGGGATATTTTCATGGAAGAAATGAAAGAGGAACAAACTTGAAGCCAACAGCCATAGCGATCGTGGGCGGAAAAAAATCAGGAAAAACTACGATTATCGAGCTTCTAATAAGAGAATTGACGAAACGAGGCTTTAAAGTTGCAGCAGTAAAACACATTCCTGAACTGAACTTCACAATTGACAAGGAAGGAAAAGACACTTGGAGATTCGCCGAAGCAGGAGCCAAGACAGTCGTTAGCGTGGCAGAAGACGAGATTGCCAAAATAGAAAAAGTGAACACAAAGAACATTTCAGTTGAACAAATACTGCAGACATGCCGAAACAATGATCTAGTTTTTCTCGAGGGATTCAGAAAACTCATAGCTCAAGAAAAAGATGTGATCAAAATCGTAGTGGCAAATTCCCGTGAGGAAGCCTTGGATGCCTCAAAAGAGTTTTCTCCTATTTTGGCGTTCACTAGTTTGTTCCCTACACAAAGCCTAAACTTGAAAGCCCCATACGTGAACATAACGAAGAGCCCACACAAACTAGTGGACCTCATTGAGAATGCTGCACGAAAGAAAGCGTCATGATTTCTTGTTGGTGAGTGGGGTTTGGAGACTATGTTTGAGGGGGAGAAAGGAGAGCTAATGCAAAAAGGAAATTTCTCCAAACCTTTCCACCCAACGCTTCTAAAATGCTTGTTGCATCATCCTCCTAGAGAGCTTTGAAAGCCTCAAACCATCGATTGTACAGTGATAGCATGTCCAATGACACGCTGGGCTTTCTTTCTTCGAGAATTTGCTTGAAATCATCCATTGTAAGAAGCCTCGGCTTCGCCTGCTTGTTGTTCGCCTGACCTGACTCGAAAAATTCACCTATCAGCTTCAACTGCGCAGACTGGCAAACATCCCTGATGTCGCTTCCAGAAAAACCTTCTGATAACCGAGCCAACTCATGCAAATCAACGTCAGTCGAAACCCCAAGATTACTTATGTAAAGCTTGAGCATCATCAACCGTGTATGATGGTCTGGAAGAGGCACCAGAATCCGCTTCTGAAACCTTCGGATGAAGGCCCAATCCAAATCCCAAGGCTTGTTCGTCGCACCAATCACATAAACATGAATCTTCTTGCCTTTATCGACTATGCCATCCATCTCTTTCAAGAATTGATTGCGAACACGAATCTCGCCACCTACTTCATTGGAATGTTTCCCCATGAGTGAATCCAACTCATCTACAAAAACTATCGCAGGTTTCCCGTCGGTGGCAGATTTTCTTGCTGAAATGAACAGTTTCGCAACTTTCTGTTCAGCTTCTCCGAGCCACTTGGACATTATCGATGCAGCATCTATAGAAAAGAATGTTGCATCTATCTCTGTGGCAACCGCAGCAGCCAAAAGCGTCTTTCCACAGCCGGGCGGACCGAACAGCAGAATACCTCTTGGCCAGCCCAACGGAAAGAGGTCAGGTCTCTGGACAGGGTAAACTATGGCTTCTTTCACAGCTTTTTTGGCAGGATCAAGACCAACGACTTCTTCCCATTTCACACTCGGCTTCTCTGTCACTATTAGCTCCTCAGAGCTTGGCTTTCCGTTTTCCGAGGTTTTCCCGTTGCAGCCAGCCTCTTCAGGCTCTGCAGTGGGATGTGGTTCAATTGCCATTACACCTCCCTGCAAAACCTTTATGCGCTCTTGATAAGCCATTGCCCTCTGTATGTAAACCTTATTCAAGCCATAATCAGGATATAGTTGCGCCAATTGGAGAAGGGATTCTATGGCTTTTTGATACAGAGTTATCGCTCTGCCTCTCGCTCCCTGCTTGTCAAGTTTAACAGCTTCCAAAGCGTACTGCGTTGCAAGTTTCTCAAGCTCTTGGGAAGCGCTCATGAAATTCGGCTCCTTTTCATCCGCTTTTCACTTCAATTCTCACTTTGCCCTTCGCACCCAAACTTTCAAGGGCTTTCTGAATCTCCTCGTTAGAGGTTTTCAAATCATCCGAACAACGGGTAATGTCTATTTCCCCATTACTTTTCTTAACATAATCAAAAAGCACATCTTCTAAGGATGGCTTCTCCACTTTCAGGGATATCTCTTGAATCTGGGCTTTCTTAATAGAAAAGAGGGTTTGAGAAGAGTCTCCATTGGCTTCTTCATCATTCTCCGCGCCCATGACTTGCGAACAACTTTCTGACAGAGCGATCAACTCCCTTATCGCTGTGCGTTCGGCTTCAGCCGCCTGTGGGTTTGCGGGCGGCTCGGGAAGCTTTTCACTTAGTTTCTGTTCAAGGAAGCTCGATACCTCTTTGAGTATTTCTTGTCCTCCTGGAGTCTTTCTGTCTACGGGTATTATTGATTCGTCCGTAGTCAGCTTGGTTGAGTAGAGAGTTTCACTTATAGCAGCGTTGACATTGCTTAATTCGCTCGAGACGTCTGGAAGGACCTCGAACAATTCTTGCGAAACGCTCTGCAAAAGTTTCAAAGCTGGTCTGAGATCAACTACTATTTCGCTCAACTCTTTTATCGTTTCCAGCCTAAGAACGACACGTTCAATGGCTAACTGCACGTTGTACAAGAATTTTATCAGTTTTCGAATTTCCGCAACTTCGTTGGCACAAATGGCTGCTTTTTCTTTTCGATTGGCTTTAATGGCGGTTATGCAGGTTTGAAAGAGAACTTTGTCTCTTTCCTTTAGTCTGTAGCTTGCTTGTTCAATCTTGTTCTGCTGAACTCTCAGGGAGTAGATTGATTTAGTGACGACTTCGCGGAAAGGTGGAGGGGCAGCGCGAATGAAGCCTTTGATGTTGTTTCCCTCCGCCCGCACCCTGATCGTAGGTTATATTCCAGCTTTTCCGATTTCTTTCACGTAAACGACGACAGGCGGTTCAGGAAGTTCAGGAGAAGTGTAAGGTGGCTCTTTAGCAGCTTCAGTCTTTGCCTTGTTTGTCTCAAGCCCGAATACTTTTGAAGTGTCGCCGAGCAGGATGTTTGCGATTTTGATTTTCGTTGCTTCTAAATCAGCTTTTTCGATGTTGATGACTTTCAGGTTTTCTTGGATTAGTGTGAAGGCTTTTTCGTAGTTTTGATCGTCGATTTTTCCTATTTCATGTTCGATTTCCAAATGTACTAATGCATAGTTGAGCTCTTTTGTCTCTCCTTCGCATCTTTTTATTTCAGCGTTGACTTCCTCTGATAGGCTTTGAGCGTCTGTCTTGAGTTGGGTCAGTGCTCCTTCAAAGCTTGTGTGAAGTTCCTTGTAAAGTTCTGGTGAAATCTTCTTTTTGTCTGATAGCCCTTTCAAAGCTTGATCCTTGCGCCATAGGAGAGGAATCTGATCACAGAACACGCTTGTATCTGATTTGAGCTTGGACAATAATATTGCGTCAGCGCCTTCGACTTGTAGGTGCTCAGTTGAGTACTTCCCAAATCGTCCATCGCCGCGTTCAATGAAAACTGAGTCGAACTTGCCGCTTGGGGTCACAGAAAAAGTTGCTATCTTGCCTATGACGCGACCATATTCGTCTTTGACTGGTTTTCCAATAGAAAGAAAAAGATTGGAGTTTTGCGACATGGTTTTCCTCCTTCTGTTTCTAGGAGGTTTCGGTGGTTGATCGTTCGCTTACTGGGGCTGTTGGTATTCCTGGCATTCCTGGCGGCAGCTCTGGGAATTTCTCTTTGATTCTTTGTTCTGCAACTGTTGCTGCTTCGGTGAGAATTTTGGATGCATCTTCGTTTACGGCGTCGAAGTTGAGTGTCATTCCTGATCCTTGGCCTGCTTCGATCATTATTCCGCTAAGCATGTTGCCAATTTCGCCAAGTTCGCTTTCTGCTTCGGGAAATACGCTGACTAATCCGGCTCTAACGGATCTTAGGACGCCAACTGCGGGTCCTAGAGTGGAGACCACATCTCCGAGTTCGGATACAGTGCGTAATCTTAACACTATCTGTTCGAGAGCGAGTCGCGCGTTCATTATCAGTCTTTCCATTTTGCGAATCTCGGCTAGTTCGTTGGCGAATACGTTTGCGCGTGCTGTGTCGTGTTTTGAGTAGGCGTCGACTATTCTTGCGAATATTGTTTTGTCTCTTTGGCTGAATCTGTCGGTGGCTTGATCAAGTTTTTGTACTTGGAGTTCGATGCGTCTGACGGCGAAGTCTAGTCGTGGTTTTAGTGGTCCTGGGGGTTTGACTGCTTCCTGTATGCGTTTTGTGAAGGGTTGGTCGTCTCTCTTTGTTTCCCATTTTTTCGCGAATCTTTCAGACAAGTGTAATTACCTCCGAAAAAGGAGAGTCGCGGAGAAATGTCTTATACATTGTTAATATGACTGAAACATGTGCGTATATATGTGGGTGTATATGTGGGAGCGGAAACGGTTTTCGGCTTTAATTTAATTGTTAAAAGAGGATGTGGCTGGTTTTGGGGTATTAGACAAAAATCTGTAAGTTAGACTAAAAAGAAGCTTAGAATCCAGTGCTAGGCAAAGGTGAATTAGATGAGTGATAGGTTCAAGATCTTTGCAATTGTGGCGCTCTTGGGTTTCATGGCTGGAGTCATAGCCCAACTTACAGCAGACTATGTCATACCAACGTTGCTTGTGATTTTGCCTGAACTGGTTCAGATCAGGTTTCTGGTTTCAGGGTTTGCGGGTGCTTGTCTAACGCTTGTCTTGGTCAGTGTTTGGGCGTACGTTGCAGGACCACCTGAAAGATAGCAGCCTTTCTTCCCTCTTTTCTTTTTTGAGAAATTATAGTTTAGATTCTCTGCTTGTTTTTGCTAGGGAATGTGTCTACGCTACAAGTGCCCTGATGTTTGGATTAGTGTTTTCGGAGTAAGCCAAAAAAACGTTTGTCTAAGACTATTAGAGATATATCGTTGAAAATCTGCATAATTTGCTGGAATTCTCAGGCCAGCTTTTGCAGAAACTGGGCATATTGTCGTGTGCGTTGGATTCTTTCTGCTGTGACGCCGTCGAATTCCACGGTTTTCTCTTCACCTGTTCTTACGTTTTTGTATAGAACTCTGAACCTTGGAACGTATATTACTGCTCGTTCGGTGACTTCAAACAGTTCGTTGACGAGTCTGTTTATGTCTTTTGGGCGTTTGAGTATTTTGGATCTGATGACTTCTAGGTCTGCGTTGGGAGCGATTTCCTTTGTTCCAAGTGCTGCTAGCACTTTTTTGGGATACTTTTCCGAAGGGGCTGATGGGAGTTCTTTTGGTGGAACTTCTTGTCCAGATTTGTCTAGTATGAGGGAGGCTTTGATCTCGTTCTTTAGTCGTTCTTCTCCTTGTAGCGTGATTGTGTTGTGGTCTTTTGTTGTGCGGTTTTGCGGTCGGTTGGGTTCTAGTTTGTGGTTTAGGAGAATGACTTCTAAGACTTTTTCGTCAACTTTGATTGTGTAGGCGCATTTGCGATAGTAGTCGATGAAGTATTTTCCGCTTATTACCATGTAAGGTTCGTAATACTTGTTGATGGATATTAGGCGGATTTCTTCTGGTCTGGGTTTCAGGAACCCGAATCTGGCAAATAGTTGGACTTTGAGTCTTTCTGCTGCTACTTTTATGACGGTTGTGTCGATGCGAGTTTCATAGACGATAGTCTTTCTTTCAGCTATTTTTTGGTTGGAGAGTGATGATGTTTCTGTTGATAAGACTATCTTTTCACTTGGAATTGTTTCTGTCAACGTTGAGTCATGGAGAAGTGGGTTTTGCGTGTAATATGGATTATGAATTAGGAAAATGAATCGTTGGTATACCCTTGTGCTCAGTTCAGCGTGTTAAGGCGTGGATGCAATGGGAATGGATGTTTTGACTGGACTCAGGAGCGGAAAAAGCGTTCATCCGCAATGCGTCTTCGTACCTCGATTTCTTCATCGTCCAAAGCTATAGCACATCGCACCAACTTATTTCCGTTTCCTAAACAGCCTAAAGCCTTCAACTTCTGTGATGTATTCGAAACCTACTTCAAGCATTGCCGTGATCTCTTCAGGTCTTACAGTAACTTTCACAGTGAACCCATCGTTTCCGTTTTCTCGCGTAAACTACGAATTTGGCTGTCAGTAATGTTGCAGCTATGAGAAGTGGTAGGAGGGCAAGCGATGGATACTCAGGAACTATCCAGAGATTTGAGCCTATCAATTTGGCGCACATTGAATATTCAGTTTGGTAGGCTCCTGTCTGATTCATGCCTTCCCAAGCGATTTCAACCGTGACTCCGCACATTCTGTCAAAATACTGACGTTGACATATAGAGCAGTAGTTTCCTGGCACATCAACCAGCACATTCGTGATGTTTACGCGATTCGTCTGTCTGAGCCCACTTGGATATAGCGTCATCACGGTATCATTTATTATCCAAGATGAATAGGAACCAGAGGAGTAAAGCGAATCACCAACATTTAAGTTTGCAGCAACAAACAAGGCACTGTATGCTCCCCCTTCTACATCTTGGTAATTTGTGCTAGTTTGCTCTGTTCCATTTTCATAATGAATCGTCTGCTGAAAATCTATTCTGGTGCCATTGACGCTTGTTACTTCAATGCGCAGCCATTCGGTTTTGTTTAATTCAATAAGGTTTCCTAAAAGTGGTGGGACAACCGGATCGTTGGAGTCAAAGAAAGTTCCAACGTCAAACAGAAACCAATCGCCGTAATGAACTCCTGGAACCCTAATTAATGCCAAGGAGCAAGCAACAAAGCTACACATTACGAAAACTGATATAAACAGGCCGACAATTTCGAAAATGCTTTTATTAACCATCTCTCCTTTTTCCTCGAACTGCCAATAGTTTAATTCGAGCTATAACGTTTTTGAGGGAATCTTCCATTGTCAATGAGGAATAGGGGCGAAAAGATTTAGATGCCACTTTTTCAGAGTAAAGCCCACTAATCCAACCTCAATCCCTCAAAACTCGAAAAGGCAAAACCGATGAGCACACATCAGAACTTTAGCACTAGGACCGCAGTTGCATCCTTAATCTTGGGAAGAATCATCTACGCAGTGAACTGGTACAGCCTTGCCGCCGTGTTCTCTTTCACGGCATCCGAATTGAATGAGAACGTCTCTGGGCTCGGAGTAGCGACGTCAGCATTCTTTATCGGCATCGGAGTTTTTCAAGTTCCAGGAGGGATTCTGGCTGCGAAGATTGGTCCGCGACTGACTGCAATCTTGGGGACAACTGTTTCTTCGCTGGCTACATTGTTGACAGGGTTCGCCGGCAACTTAGTGGAGATTACGATTCTCCGGTTTTTTGTGGGTTTAGGCATGGCTTTTGTGTTCGCTCCTGGTGTCATCCTGATGGCTAGGTTTCTACACAAAGGAGCTGAGGGTTTGGGGGTGGGTTTGTACAATTCGGCTTTTAGCCTCGGAGGCGTGCTGGGTTTGTCTGGATGGGCAGTGCTTGCAACAGTAGTTGGATGGAGAATCAGTCTGATAACAGGTGGATTGCTTGGTCTGGGCACATCAGTTTTACTGTGGTTTCTCGTGCCTGTAGATAATCAACGCCTAGACTTCATCATGGAACTTCGTCACTTAAGGCTCATATTGTTGGACAAGTGGTTGATCATCTTATCAGTTGCAATGTTAAGCCTTCAAATAGGGTCGACGGTCTACAGCAGTTTCATGGCTTACTACCTTAACCGAGTGCTCTATCTAGGCGCTGGAGAAGCAGGAACAATCGCATCTTTGGTTTCGCTGTTTGCGCTAGCATCATCACCCTTCGCGGGAAAGTTGTTCGACAGGTACGGCAATACAAAACAGCTACTGCTCGCCTCAGGCGTACTAATGACTATAGGAGTAGGAATAGCCTTCTTTGGTTCAGTTTACTCAGCAATTTTAGCTGGCATCCTGATCGGATTGGCGGCTGGAACAGGATTCACTTTCGGCTTCTCTGCAGCAAGAGCGGCAAACAGACTTGACCAAGAATACGAAACATTGGCCGTCAGCTGGGTGAATAGCATCTCTCTGTTTGGCGATTTTGCTCCTACACTGCTTTATTCCTACTTTGCGACACAATACGGATATTCTTCTGCATGGCTATACATGGCAGTTCTTTCTTTTCTACTGATTATTCCTCTACTTCTCAAGAAAACCCCAAAAAAGAAGTAAACACACGAGAAGATGCACGCGCTACTCTACGACTGAAGCACGACAAACACGCGTTATCAGGCATTCATGTACATACTCTGAGGCGAGATGGCGAAATGATTAAGAGTCCGAGTATTGAATTCAGCCAGAGGATGCGCATGACCAAAAGTGGGAGATATCTTTTCACTTCAGAATCTGTGGCAGAAGGTCATCCAGACAAAGTTGCGGACCAAATATCAGATGCTGTATTGGACGCTATTTTGCGTGAAGACCCTAAGGCAAGGGTGGATTGTGAGACATTGGTGATGCAAGGGAATGTGATCGTCACTGGCCAAATCACAACTAATTGCTACGTCGACATACCTCACGTCGTCAGAGACAAATTGAAGGAGATAGGGCTGAATAATGCCAGAGACGGAATGGACTGGGAGACTTGTGGTGTCTTGGTATCGATAACCGAGCAATCCCCGGACATTGCGATGGGGGTGAATGAAACTGAGATTCATGAGCAAGGGGCCGGCGACCAAGGAATGATGTTCGGTTACGCAACAAATGAAACAAAGGAATTGATGCCTTTACCAATTATGCTGGCACACAGCCTTGTTCGAAGACTATCTGATTGCAGGAAGAACATGACGCTACCCTACCTGAGGCCAGATGGCAAGTCTCAGGTCACTGTAGAATATATCGATGGAAAACCGAGAAGGGTAGATGCTGTTGTGATTGCCGCGCAACACTCTGGGAACGTGGATAGGCAGAAGATGAGAGAGGACATAATAGGTCAGGTTATTAAGATGGTTATACCTTCGAGCATGTTAGACGAAAGAACAAGATACTACGTCAACGAGACGGGACGTTTCGTAATCGGGGGAACTCTCTCAGACACAGGTTTGACAGGAAGAAAAATCATAGTCGATACGTATGGAGGCTTCGGAAGTCACGGCGGAGGCTGCTTTTCTGGAAAAGACCCATCGAAAGTCGATAGATCCGGCTGCTACATGGCGCGGTATGTTGCAAAGAACATTGTCGCTGCGGGCTTGGCAGACAACTGCGAAATTCAGATTTCATATGCAATTGGCGTAGCGCAACCAGTATCATTAATGGTAAGCACCTTTGGTACTGGAAAAATGCCTGATGACGAGATCCGTGAATTGGTGGAGAAGCATTTTGACATGAGGCCCAAGGCCATCATTGATCATTTGGATTTGCTCAGGCCGATATATGGAAAAACGGCCGTTTTTGGCCACTTCGGGCGAGATGATCCAGACTTCACGTGGGAAAAAACCGACAAGGAAGAGATACTTAGAAAGGAATTCAAGATGAAATCTCTGATCAGCTGAGGGCATTCGCAGACCCGTAGAACAAGGAGAAAAGCAGTGGGTTGTGGGAGAAATATCCATGTGAGATCGGGTGCGAATCCTAGTGACCCTGCCGTAACAAGGCATGCAACAGAAAAAAGAAGGATTCAAATTGTCTAAGTGCACGAATAATCTCTTCGTTGTATTCTGACATATCGCCTTGGATATATTTCGGTTTTTGATATATTATTTTTCTAGACAATACTTCTAGAATTGAAGAACACTTTATGAATCCTGTTCATCATTTGTTCTTTTGGGAGACTGAGATGAGGCACCGTCTATCGTCACGAAACTTCCTGACCTTATGCACATTATTGCTGAGTAGCTATCATACTCCTGAGGTCAGATTTCAAAGCCCTGAGGCGTGGAGAAACTACTAAACGCCTCGCACTAATCGTGCGCGCCAGTTGACTTCGCACTGCTAGCTGTTGCCTATGGCTCGAAGCGAGATGATCCAAAGTGGAACCCGAACTGTGATTTCAATGGCGGCGGGAAAGTCGGTCCAGAAGACTTCGCGCTTCTCTCGGGCGAACTATGGTCAACACTGCCCGTAAGTTCCTCTTTTTCAATGCTCTTGCATCAAGAGAATAGAAAGATGGTTTGGTTAAGCTATTTATGTTTGGAAGGTGTTTTGCTATCGTGTTGGCGAGGTGTTGGTTGTGTGTGGGATATTTGGTTTTGTGTTGAAGAAGTCTGTTTCGATGGGTATGGTTTTCAGGGTGCTTGAGCAGTTGGAGGTTCATCAGTTTCCAGGGGAGGAAACGGCTGTTGGTGGTTTTGGTGCTGGTGTGGCTGTTCTTGAGGCTGATGGGGGTGTTGTGTGGGAGAAGGTTGGGAAGGTGGGTGATGTTTCTCCGGTGAAGCGTTTGAGGGAGGTTTTTGGTGTTGGTGAGGCTTCTGTTTTGGTTGCGCATGTGCGGATGCCAAGTCCAGAGTTTATGGGTACTGCGGGTTTTCGTGAGTGTGCTCAGCCTTATGTGGTTGAGCGTGATCCGAAGGTGACTGTGGTTTCTGTTCATAATGGGAAGGTGGATAATTATCGTGAGTTGCGGGGTTTGCTTGGTGGTGGTCATGTTTTTGAGTCTGAGAAGGTTGGGTTGATTGATTCGGAGGTTGTTGCGCATGTTTTTGAGGAGTTTTTGAGTGAGAAGGAGAGTGAGGCTGCAGCGTTGAATGAGCTTTATTGCAGGTTGCAGGGTTACAGTGCGGTTGCGTTGTTGCAGGTTGGTGAGGAGGAGGCGTTTATGCATTTTGTGCATAAGGGTGATAGGACTAGGGGTTTGCATGTTTGGACGAATGAGAAGGGTGAGCTTGTTTTTTGTTCGAGGGAGAAGCCTTTGATGGAGGAGTTTGGCGGTTTAATCAGTAAGGGTGGGTTTGTGAGGAAGGTGCGTATTGGGTGGCGTGAGAATGCGGGTTTGGTGCTGTCGCATCAAATACCGATGAAGTGAAAAGTGCTTGTTCTGTTGTGCGCGGAGGCTCTAGCCCCTCCCTTATATATAGGTTCAGCATAGGGTTTTTGGCGTGTTTCTGAGGCAATACAGAATAGCCCGTTATGATTTCTATGTTCCCTTTTTC
>Ga0335070_10000608_pt1 | contig 40309 bp, 35 predicted proteins | sample Lox_Sample_13_FD_206722 | JGI IMG/M metagenome (GOLD analysis project Ga0335070, IMG submission 206722) | Soil microbial communities from Loxahatchee National Wildlife Refuge, Florida, United States - Lox_Sample_1.3 | ecosystem: Environmental > Terrestrial > Soil > Wetlands | place: USA... | reverse complement strand
GGGGTGGTGCGCCCGGCGCGATTCGAACGCGCGACCTTCAGATCCGGAGTCTGACGCTCTATCCAAACTGAGCTACGGGCGCACATTGTGGGGTGAGCGAGGGGATTTGAACCCCCGACCACCGGAGCCACAGTCCGGTGCTCTGACCAGCTGAGCTACGCTCACCGCAAAAGGCTGGCCTGCCTGAGAGGATTCGAACCTCCGACCCGCGGATTAGAAGTCCGCTGCTCTATCCAGCTGAGCTACAGGCAGCGAAGGCCCGGGACGGGCCGTGATGGTCGGGGCGAGAGGATTTGAACCTCCGACCACCTGCGCCCAAGGCAGGTGCGCTACCAGGCTGCGCCACGCCCCGTCCCGTGATGCGTGAAGCTCCACGATCCCAAAGACCTGTCCCCATCTCCGGGGAACCCTCACACTAGCAACCGGGCGCGGCGCCGTCAAGCAGAACGCCGGGTCGCAGACGGAGGGCGGATCAGGCACGCAGAGGAGCAGAGGGGAACGTCGAGGGCGGGGACAAGCCCCGCCCCTACGCACAAACGACAGGTACGCGCGGAGCGCGCGCCCCACAGAAGCACGTCAGACGGCGGGCCGGAGGGCAGCCGCTACTTTTCGGCGACGAGGGACTTGACGCCGGCCTTCGAGAGGCGGCTCTCGAGCGCCGCGCGCTGGGCGCGGAACGCGCGCTCGAGGCCGGACTCGGCGAGGTCGAGGAGCCGCTCGAGCTCGGAGCGCGAGAACGGCTCGCGCTCGGCGGTGCCCTGCACCTCGACGATCCCCTTGCGGGCGGTCCCGATCAGGTTGAGGTCCACCGCGGCCCTCGAGTCCTCCTCGTAGGCGAGGTCGAGCAGCGGGCGCCCCCCGACCACCCCGACGGAGATCGCGGCGACCTGGTCCCGGACTGGCCACGCGGGGAGCGCCTTCTGCTCCTTGAGGCGGAGCAGCGCGAGCACCACCGCCACGAACGCCCCCGTGATCGCGGTGGTCCGGGTGCCGCCGTCGGCCTGCAGCACGTCGCAGTCCACGACGAGCGTCCGCTCGCCGACGAGACCCATGTCGAGCGAGGCCCGCAGGGAGCGGCCGATCAGGCGCTGGATCTCGGCGGAGCGTCCGGACACCGAGCCGCGCGCGGAGTCGCGCGGGGTGCGCTCCTCGGTGGCCCGCGGCAGCATCGCGTACTCGCTCGTGAGCCACCCCTCGCCCGTGTCGCGCAGGAACGGCGGTACGCGCCCCTCGACGGTGACGTTGCAGACGACGACGGTGTCGCCCGCGCGCGCCAGCACGCTCCCCTCCGGGTACTTCACGAAGTCGAGCGTCAGCTCCAGCGGGCGGGGGTGATCGTCGCGCCGCCCGTCGCGGCGTTCCAGAGTGTTCGCCTGTGCCACGGGACCTCCAGCACGGACCAGACTAGACGCCGGGCCGCGTTTCCACAACCCGGCCCGGCCGCGCCGCGCGGCGCGGTCACTGCGCGACGAGCCCGAGGTTCGGCGCGAGCGGATGCGACAGGTCGAGGTGGCCGAGCGTCGGCACCTCGTGCCCGCCGAACAGGAGCTGAACGCGCCGCACGCCCGGGCAGTTCGCGACGACGCTGTTCACGGTCGCGTACGCGAGCGTCACCTCGATCTCGCTCCCGGCCGGCACGTCGGCCGGCGGCGGGGCGAGATCCACGAACGCGTCGCCCTCGCGGTCGAGGAACACCGCCTGGACGGTCGCCGGCCACGGGAACGCCGGCGCGAGCCCCTCGTGCGAGCCCGCGGTCAGCTCGTCGAGCACGAGGCGGATCCTCGGAAGCTCGCCGGCCGGGAGTTCCGGCACCTCGCGCGCCTCGCGGTGGAGCATCGCGTCGTCGCCCGGGAAGAAGAGCACGAGCTTCCCCGGGACCGGCGTCGGCACGGCCGCCGGCGCCGGAGCGGGAGCGGGAGGCGCGGGCGGCCGGCGGTGCGCGGCGAGGAAAACCACCACGCCGAGGACCGCGGCGATGATCAGCGTCGCGACGATGGGGCGCAGCGGCGTCATGGCGTGGGCGCCGCCGAAGGGCTCGGCGACGCCTCCGGGGCCGGGGTCCGGATGAAGTCGACGATCGCCTCCGAGAGGGCGGTCGCGATCTGATCCTGGACGTCGTGCGCCGCGAGCCGCGCGGACTCGTCCGCGTTCGAGAGGAAGCCGACCTCCACGAGCGCGGCGGGCATCGTCGCGCCCGTCAGCACCACGAACGGCGCCTGGCGGATCCCGCGGTCCCTGATCCCCTGGAGGGCGTTGAGCCTCTCCTGCACGTCGCGCGCGAGCCGAGCCGAGTTGTTGAGGTTCGCGACGTGCGCGAGGTCCCACAGGATGAGCTGCACCGTGTCGGGCGGCGCGCTCGCGTTCTCGCGCGCCGCAGCCTGCGCCGCCTGCGGGTCGCTCGCGTCGGCGCTCATGTAGTACGTCTCCGCCCCGTGGGCGCCGCGCGCCATCGAGGCGTTGGCGTGGATCGAGAGGAACACCGACGCCTGGAGCTTGTTCGCGAGGGCGGTGCGGTCGGTGAGCGACACGGCGTCGTCGCCGTCACGCGTGAGGCGGGCCGCGATGCCGGCGGCCTGCAGGTGCGCCGCGGTCGCCCGAGCGACCGCCAGCGTGATGTCCTTCTCGAGCTCGTTCCCGGGCCCCTTCGCCCCCTGGTCCTCGCCTCCGTGCCCGGGGTCGAGGACCACGACCGAGCCGGTGCGGGGAACCGCGACGGGTGCGACCGGCGCGGCGGCGCCGAGCCGCACCACGAACCTGGGCGGATCGTCGAGGGGGTAGGTGCCGGCCACCTCGACGCCCGAGGCCACGCGGAGCGTCAGCGTGTTCTCGCGCAGCTCGCCGCCGAGCAGCTCGCTCTCCGCCGTCACGGGACGGAGGAGCGCGACGGGGGAGGCGAACTGCAGCGCGACGGACCCCTGCGAGGCCGTGACCTTCGGCCGCTGCTTCGTTCCCCGCACGACGATCGTCGTCCCGGTCGGGGCGCGCACGACCGACACCTCGATCTGCTCGCCGCCGGCGACGCGGACGAGCTCGGGCGCCCCGGCGGTCCCCTTCAGCGTCCATCCGAGCGGGGCGAGCAGCGCCGTCGCGGTCGGTTGCGCCGCGACGACGTGCCCCTCGACGAGGCGCAGCGGGCCGGGGAGTGGCGTGAGACGACCGTCCACGACCGCGAGGGCGCCGCCCGGCGTGAACTGGATCTGGTGCTCGGGCGTCGCCGCGTTGTAGCTGCCGGCGGCCGGAGCGAACTCGACGTCCGCGCCCGCGAGCTTCAGCAGCGCGACCACGTCGAGGAGGTCGCCGCGGGCGAACACGTCCTTCGATCCGGCGGGGGTCGCGACCGTGACCGCCGCCGCGGGGAGCGGCAACGTCAGTGCGAGAAGGCAGGCGATGGCGAGTCGTACGCGCATGGCTCCATGGCGGAACGTCGACCGAGGCGTTCCTCGAAGGTGCGAGCGTACACGCTGGCGACTGCGAGTGGCAAGGGCCGCCGCGCCCTCAGGAGCGCGACGCCTCCCGCTCGAGGCGGTTCTCTATCGCCGCCGCGACGTCCGCCGGGGCGACCGAGAAGCCGGCCGCGCGCAGCGAGGTCACGAACTCGCGGTGCGGCCGGCCGGCGCGGTAGGCGGGCTCGCGGCTCGGGTGGCGCAGGTAGCGCTCGAGGAGCGAGAGGTCGGGACAGACGAGCACGGAGACCTGGAAGAGGACGCGCTCGCCCCAGAGCCTGAGCGAGCTGCCCGCGATCTTCCGCTCGCCCAGGCACAGGTCCGACACGCCGCGGGTCGCGATCCCCCCGACGCCGCACGCCGCGAGGGCGTCGGCGGTCGCCGAGCAGAAGCGGCGGAAGTGCGGCTCGGGGAACCGCTCCCCGCCGCGCGGCGCGACCACGATCGAGGCCGCCACGGTGCCCGGCGAGAGCACGACCGCGCCGCCGCCCGAGGGGCGCACGACGACGGGGACGCGGTCCGCGGTGCAGCGGTCGAGGTACACCTCGCGGCGGGGGTCGCGCGACCGGCTCAGCACGACGACCACCTCGCGGGCCTCCTCGGCGCGGACCACGGGGGGCGAGGCGCCCGGCAGATCCGCGCCGGCGAGCGCCAGCGCGTGGGAGGACGGGTCGGCGGGGGCTGCGGGATCGGGGGCCACGCCCGGCCATTGTAGAGGCGTCGCGCGCCGGCGAGGTGTCCGGCTCCGGACACTTGCGCGGTGTTTTGGCCCTATAATTCGACGATGGAATGGCACGTCCTGGGGAGCTTCGGCGGGTCCAGCCCGACCTGCAGGATGACGTCGTTCCTCATCAACGGCGAGCTCGCGCTGGACGCCGGCTCGATCACCCAGGCGCTCGACCTCGACGCGCAGCGCCGCATCCGGCGCATCGTGCTCACGCACTCGCACCTCGACCACACGGCCTCGATCCCGTTCCTGGTCGAGAACACGTTCGGCGAGCAGCGCGAGGCGCTCGAGATCCTCGTCACCCCCCAGGTGCTCCACACCGTCAAGCTCCACCTGTTCAACAACGACACCTGGCCCGACTTCACGCGGATCCCGAACGATCTCCTCCCCGCGCTGCGCCTTGTCCAGGTCGAGCCGAGGACTCCGTTCGGCGTCAACGGCCTCCGTCTGACGGCCGTGCCCGTCCGTCACACCGTCCCGACGCACGGGTACCTGGTCGAGGACGGGGGCGCCGCGGTGCTGTTCACCTCGGACACGGGACCCACGCAGGAGGTGTGGGACGTCGCGAACCGCACCGCGGCCCTGCGCGCGGTGATCGCCGAGGTCTCGTTCCCGAGCCGAATGCAGGCGGTCGCGGACGTCTCGCTCCACATGACCCCGACCACGCTGGCGGCGGAGCTCGCGAAGCTCAAGCGCGACGTGCCGGTGTACCTCTACCACCTCAAGCCGGCGTACGTGGACGAGCTCCGCGCGGAGCTGGCGGCGACGCGGTTCCCGCGCCACATCGAGGAGCTCCGCCAGGGCGACACCTACAGGTTCTGAGAAGAAGAGACGGAGTTCGTGGCCGGTGGCGAGAGGCCGGGCGCCGGGCACCGGCGCACACCCGCGGGGCCACTCTGTCATTCTGAGGCCCGCCGCAGGCGGGCCGAAGAATCTCGTCAACTTCGGGCGGGTCGCGTCACGTTGCAGGCTTGGGGAGATCCTTCGTTGTCCCGCCTCCGGCGGGACTCCTCAGGATCACAGCGAGGTGGCGATCCCCTTAGGTCACTCTCAGGGCGTCGAGCCGTTCCTTACGGCGCGCAGGAACAGCTTGATCACGGGCGAGTCGGCCGTGAGCTCGGGGTGGAACGTTGCGGCCAGCACCTTACCCTGACGCAGCAGCACCGGATCCCCGCCGCGCCTCGCGAGCACCCGGACCCCGGTGCCGACGCCGGTCACCCGCGGCGCGCGGATGAACACCCCCTCGAGGGCGGCGGCGCCGAGGCCCTCGGGGTCGGCGACCTCGAGGTCGACGACCGCCGAGTCGATCTGCCGCCCGTACGCGTTCCTCTCGACGCGGACGTCGAGGAGGCCCAGCGACCGCTGCTCCGGGTGGTGCACCTCGCGGGCGATCAAGATCACGCCGGCGCACGTGGCGAGCACGGGCACCCCGCCCCCGACGAGCTCCGCCAGGCGCGCGTCGAGGCCGGTGCCCTCCATGAGCTTGAGCATGGTGGTCGACTCGCCCCCCGGGAGCACCAACCCGGAGACTGGGTCGTCGAGGTCGGAGCGGACCCGGATCTCACGGGACTCGGCGCCGCCCGCGGCGAGCGCCTGCCGGTGAGCCTCGAAGTCGCCCTGGAGCGCGAGCACGCCGACGCGCGCGGTGCGGCCGCCCACTCACCACCCCCGGCGCGACAGCATCTCCTCCGGTGTGAGCTTCGCGACGTCGAGCCCGCGCATCGCGCCCTCGAGCCCGCGCGACGCCTCGAGCAGCGCCGCCGGGTCCTGCCAGTGGGTGACCGCGTGCACGATCGCCTTGGCGCGCCGCGCCGGGTCCTCGGACTTGAAGATCCCGGAGCCCACGAACACCGACTCGGCGCCCAGCATCATGCACAGCGCCGCGTCCGCCGGCGTGGCGACCCCGCCGGCCGCGAAGTTCGGGACCGGCAGCTTCCCCTCGTGCGCGACGTGCTCGACGAGCTCGAGCGGCGCCTGGAGCTCCTTGGCCGCGGGGACCAGCTCGGCCGGGTCGAGCGTGCCGAGGCGCCGCATCTCCCGCCGCACCGCGCGCAGGTGGCGCACCGCCTCGACGATGTTGCCGGAGCCGGCCTCGCCCTTGGTGCGCATCATCGCGGCGCCCTCGCCGATCCGGCGCAGCGCCTCGCCGAGGTTGCGGCAGCCGCACACGAACGGCACCTTGAACTCGTGCTTCCAGACGTGGTTCTCCTCGTCCGCGGGGGTGAGCACCTCCGACTCGTCGATAAAGTCCACGCCCAGCACCTCGAGCACGCGCGCCTCGGCGGGGTGCCCGATCCGGCACTTCGCCATGACCGGGATCGACACCGTCCGCATGATCTCCTCGATCTTGTCGATCGCGGCCATGCGCGCGACGCCGCCCTCGGCCCGGATGTCGGCCGGGACGCGCTCGAGCGCCATCACCGCCGCGGCGCCGGCGTCCTCGGCGATCTTCGCCTGCGACGCGTCCGTCACGTCCATGATCACGCCGCCCTTGAGCATCTCGGCGAGGCCGACCTTGACCCGAAACTCCGGTGACTTGAAGTCCATCTCGTCCCTCCTTGACCCCACGCCTCACACCAGCGGCAGCGCGCCCCGCTCGGGCGTCAGCGCCGCGAGAAACCGCGTCAATGCACCGCGCAGCGCGTCGCCGCCCACCGCGGCGCACGCCACGCGCACGATGTCGTCGCGTCCGGTCACGGACATCGCCGGGCCGGCGAGCACCCACACGCCGCGCTCCGCGGCGCGCACGGCGACCGCCCGCGAGCTCCACCCCTGCGGGAGCGTGAGCAGGACCGAGAACCCTCCCCGCGGGGTGAGCCACCCGATCCCCGGCGGCGCCTCCTGGAGCGCCTCGACGACGACGGCGAGGCGGGCACGCGCGGCGGTGCGCAGCCTCGTCAGCTGGTCGTCGAGGACGCCGCGCCGGCACAGCGTCCACGCTGCGGCCTCCAGGAACGGGCTGCCGCCCAGATCGGCCGCCCGCTTGACCGCCGCGATGCTCTCGAGCCGCTCCCACGGACCCGCCACCCAGCCGACCCGCAGACCCGGGAACAGCGCCTTCGAGAACGACCCGACGACCGTCACGCCCGGGTCGAGCGCGGCGAGCGGCGGCGGGACGTCCCCGTCGGTCACCAGGGCGGGGTCGAAGAACTCCTCCACGACGCACGCTTTGTGCCTGCGCAGCAGGGCGAGCAGCGCGACGCGAACGTCGGAGTCCATCACCGTCCCCGACGGGTTCTGAAGCGTCGGCGTCAGGATCGCGAGTCGGGGGCTCTCCTTCCGGAGGATCGCCTCCGCCGCGTCGAGCTCGATCCCGCGCGGACCGACGGGGAGGCCGACGACGTGCGCCCGGTGGAGCGCCAGCAGCGGCGGGAGCCCGGGGTACGTCGGGTCCTCCACGAGCACGGTGTCGCCGGGCGTGACGAGGGCGCGCAGGATCAGGTCGAGGCCGTGCTGTACCCCGCCCGTCAGGAGCACCCCGTCGCCGGGCACGGGGATCGAGAGGGCGCGGAGCCGGGCGGCGAGCCACGAGCGCAGCGGCTTGTACCCCCAGGCGTCGCCGTACTGGGTGACGCCCTCCCCCTCGCCCTCGCCGAGGCCGAGCCAGCGGAAGACGTCGCCCGCGGGCAGGAGCTCCGCATCCGGCGCGTACCGGGCGAGGTCGACCGCGCCGGGCGCCGGCTCCGCGGCGTCCGGAGCACCGGCGACCGCCCCGGCCGGACGCCGGCCCTGCTTCCGACCCGGCCCCAACACGAGGAGGCCCCGCCGGGCCAGCTCGCGGTAGGCGGCGGTCACGGTCGCGCGGTTGAGGCCGAGCTCCGCGGCCAGCGAACGGGCCGAGGGGAACGCCTCCGCGGGCTCCTCGCTCAGTGCCGGCGCGAGCGCGTCCGCCAGCCGCCGGTACAGCGGGAGGGTCGGGTCTCCGGCGACCGCCTGTCGGGCGCGTGCGAGAACGACTTCCACCCTCGCAAGATAGATCGGCCTATGCCACTTGTCAAAATGGCTCAGCCATTACCTGTCGCTGTTGAGATTCTCGTCCTCGGACATGCCGCGAAGGTCGTTGCCGTTCCCGGCCCCCGGCCGCGGGCCACGTCTTTGCTAGTGGACGTCCTTCGCCTCGCGGAAGTCGGAGATGAAGCGCTGCAGCCCGATGTCGGTGAGCGGGTGGTGGAAGAGCAGCTGCAGGACCTTGAACGGGACCGTCGCGACGTCGGCGCCCGCCAGCGCGCCCTCGACGACGTGCTGCGGGTGCCGGACCGACGCCACCAGGACCTGGGTCGGGAACTCGTACGCGTCGTAGATCTGGACGATCTCGCGCACGAGCTGCATCCCGTCCTGCCCGACGTCGTCGATCCGCCCCACGAACGGGCTCACGTAGGTGGCGCCCGCCTTGGCGACCAGCAGCGCCTGCGCCGGGGAGAAGCACAGCGTCAGGTTGGTCGCGATCCCCTCCTCCGAGAAGCGCGCGCACACCCGGATCCCGTCCTGCGTGATCGGCAGCTTGACCACCACGTTCTCCGCGATCCCGGCGAGCTCGCGCCCCTCGCGCTCCATCCCCTCGGCGTCCGTGGCCAGCACCTCGGCCGACACGGGGCCGGGCACGATCCGGCAGATCTCCGCGACGAGCTCGTGGTACGAGCGCCCCTCCCGAGCAACCAGAGAGGGGTTGGTCGTCACGCCGTCGAGGATCCCCCACGAGGCGGCCTCGGTGATCTCGGCAACGTTGGCGGTGTCGATGAACAGCTTCATGGGTCCCCTCCCACGCTCGTCAGAACAGCTCGTCCGGTCCCGCTTCGTCCTCTTCGCGCTCGGCCAGGCGCGCGACCGCCACCACCCGGTCGCCCTCCTCGAGACCGATGAGCTTGACGCCCTGCGTGACGCGCCCGCTCTTGCGGATCTCCGCCGCCGAGGTGCGGATCATCATCCCCTTGGCGGTGACGAGCATGATGTCCTCGTCGCCGCCGAGGTGCCGCATCCCCGCCACGCTTCCGGTCTTCGAGGTCACCTTCATGAGCATGATCCCCTTGCCGCCGCGGCCCTGCTCGCGGAAATCGGCGACCGGGGTGCGCTTCCCGAACCCGCGCTCGGCCACGACCAGGATCTCGCCCTTGTCGTCGGCCGGGAACGCCGCCATCGTCTCGACGAAGTCGTCGCCCCGGAGCGAGATCCCGCGCACGCCGGCGGCGCCGCGCCCCATCGACCGGACGTCGCTCTCGGGGAAGCGGATCCCCATCCCCTTGTGGGTGCCGAGGAAGACGTGGCTGTTGCCGTCGGTGAGGCGGACGTCGAGGAGATCGTCGCCCTCCTCGAGCGCCACTGCGATGATCCCGGTGGAACGGGGGTTCGCGTACGCGGCGAGCTCGGTCTTCTTCACCTTGCCCTTGCGCGTGGCGAACAGCAGGAAGCGCCCCGAGTCGAACTCCTTCACGGCGACGAGCGCGGCCACCTTCTCGTCCTGGGTGACCGGGAGGAGGTTCACGATCGCCTTGCCGCGCGCCGACGGGCTCGCCTCCGGCACCTCGTGCACCTTCAGCCAGTACACCTTCCCGACCGAGGTGAAGACGAGGAGGAAGTCGTGCGTCGAGGCGACGAAGAGGTGCTCGACGGGGTCCTCGTCGCGCACCGCGGCGCCGCGCCGGCCCCGCCCGCCGCGGCGCTGCGCGCGGTAGATCGATACCGCCGAGCGCTTGACGTACCCGGCGCGCGTAACGGTCACCGCGACGTCCTCCTCGACTATGAGGTCTTCGATCGAGAGATCCGCCTCTTCCGGGAGCAGCTCGGTGCGCCGCTCGTTGGCGAAGCGGCGCTTGGTCTCCTCGAGCTCGCCGATGATGATCTCGAGGACCAGCGCCTCCGACCCCAGGATCGCCTTGAGCTTCTCGATGAGCGCAAGGACCTCCCTGTGCTCCGCCATGATCTTGTCGCGCTCGAGCGCCGTCAGCCGCTGCAGGCGCATGTCGAGGATCGCCTGCGCCTGGATCTCCGAGAGGCCGAAGTTCCCCATGAGCGCGGTCCTCGCCTCCGGGGGATCGGCCGCGGCGCGGATCGTCTTGATCACGGCGTCGAGGTGGTCGAGCGCGATGACGAGGCCTTGCAGGATGTGCGCGCGCTCCTCCGCGCGGGCCAGGTCGTAGCGCGTCCGCCGCGTCACGACCTCCTTCCGGTGCTCGAGGAAGTGGGAGAGCATCGCGGGGAGCGTCAGCACGCGCGGCTGGTTGTCGACGATCGCCAGGAACGTGATGCCGAAGCTCGACTGCATCGGCGTGAGCTTGAACAGCTGGTTGAGCACGACCTGCGGGACCGCGTCGCGCTTGAGGTCGACCACGACGCGGATCCCGTCGCGGTCGGACTCGTCGCGGAGGTCGGAGATCCCCTCGATCTCCTTCCCCTGGACGAGCTCGGCGATGCGCTCCACGAGCCTCGCCTTGTTCACCTGGTACGGCAGCTCGCTGATGATGATCGAAACGCGGTCGCCCTTCTTCTGGTGCTCGATCCGCGCCCGCGCCTGCATCTGCACCGAGCCGTGCCCGGTCGTGTACGCTTGCCGGATCCCGCCGGTCCCGCGGATGATCCCGCCGGTGGGGAAGTCCGGCCCCGGCATCAGCGCGAGCAGCTCGTCGATCGAGATCTCCGGGTTGCGCGCGAGCGCCACGCACGCGTCGATCACCTCGGCGAGGTTGTGCGGGGGGATGTTGGTCGCCATTCCCACCGCGATCCCGGACGACCCGTTGACGAGGAGGTTGGGGAACTTCGACGGCAGCACCTCGGGCTCGTTGAGGGAGCCGTCGTAGTTCGGGGTCCAGTCGACGGTCTCCTTCCCGAGGTCGTCGCCGAGCATCTCCTCGGTGAGGCGTGCCAGCCTCACCTCGGTGTACCGCATCGCGGCGGCGTTGTCGCCGTCCACCGAGCCGAAGTTGCCCTGCCCGTCCACCAGCATGTGGCGCATCGAGAACGGCTGCGCCATGCGCACGAGCGCGTCGTAGATCGCCGCGTCGCCGTGCGGGTGGTACTTCCCCATGACGTCGCCCACGATGCGGGCGGACTTCCTGTACGGCTTGCCGGCCGTGCTCCCCTGCTCCCACATCCCGTACAGGATCCGGCGGTGCACCGGCTTGAGGCCGTCGCGCACGTCGGGCAGCGCGCGGCCGATGATGACGCTCATCGCGTAGTCGAGGTACGAGCGCCTCAGCTCCTTCTCGATGGCGACCGGGACCCGGTCCTCCCGGTTGAAGAGGATGTCAGTCATAGAGACGGTCCACAGTTCACAGTCGACAGTTCACAGTTCAAACCACGGCACGCCGCCGCACAACGACCCGGGTCCACGACGGATCCAACGGGCGTCAACCGTCGACTGTCGACTCGACCGGAGAGCGACCCCGGGCTACACATCGAGGTTCACGACCTCGAGCGCGTTCTTCTCGATGAATGCGCGCCGGGGCTCAACCGCGTCGCCCATCAGCACGGTGAACAGCTCGTCGGCCTCGGCGCCGTCCTCCACCCGGACCTGCAGCAGGCGCCTGCTCTCCGGGTTCATCGTCGTGGACCAGAGCTGGTCCGCGTTCATCTCGCCGAGTCCCTTGTAGCGCTGGATCGAGAGGCCGTGCCGCGCGCTCTCGTAGACGCGGCTCACGAGGTCCTGCACCGACTCGAACGTCTCCTTCGCGCCCTCCAGCTCGAGGTGGAACGGCGGCACGTCGAACTCGCCGAGGTGACGGTGGAGGTCTAGGAGCTGCGAGTACTCGTACGTCCGGATCAGGTCGTAGCCGAGCTCGACCGGCCGGCGGCGACCGTTCTTGTTGTACATGAGGCGGACCAGCAGCCCGCCGTGCTCCTCGTCGTCGGCGGTCACGGCGTTCTCGTACTCCTCCGCCCGCAGCTCCTCGGCGAACCCCTCCATCAGCGCGCGGTCGGCGAGCTGGTCGCGCGTCGCGATCCCCTGCCGGAGGAGCGCCATCACCAGATCCCTCGGCCACCCGCGCTGGTCGAGGCGCTCGAGGTGCTCGAGCGTCCGCTCGAGCCGGCGGATCGCGTCCTTGAGCTCCTTCCCCTTGAGCGTGCGGCCGCTCCCCGCGAGCGTGAGCGTCGCCCCGTCCGACAGGCGGTCGAGGAGGAACGACGACAGCTCGGCGTCGTCCTTGAGGTAGCGCTCATCCTTCTTGTGCGCGACCTTGTACAGCGGAGGCTGCGCGATGTAGAGGTACCCGCGCTCGATCACCTGCTTGAAGTGCCGGAAGAAGAACGTGAGCAGGAGCGTGCGGATGTGCGCGCCGTCCACGTCGGCGTCCGTCATGATGATGATCTTGTGGTAGCGGACCTTCGCGACGTCGAAGTCCTCGGTTCCGATCCCGGTTCCGAGGCACTGGATGATCGTCCTGATCTCCTGGTTCGTAAGCATCTTGTCGAAGCGCGCCTTCTCGACGTTGAGGATCTTCCCCCGCAGCGGGAGGATCGCCTGGAAGCGGCGGTCGCGCCCCTGCTTGGCGGAGCCGCCGGCCGAGTCGCCCTCGACCATGAACAGCTCCGCGCCCGCCGGGTCCTTCTCCTGGCAGTCGGCGAGCTTGCCCGGTAGCGAGGAGGCGTCGAGCGCGCCCTTGCGGCGCGTGAGCTCGCGCGCCTTGCGCGCCGCCTCCCGGGCGCGCGCCGCCTCGACGCACTTGCCTACGACCCGCCGCGCGATCGTCGGGTTCTCCTCGAAGAACTCCGCGAGGCGCGTGTTGACGACCGACTCGACCCACCCCTTGGTCTGCGAGGAGACGAGCTTGTCCTTCGTCTGCGACGAGAACTTCGGGTCGCGGATCTTCACCGACACCACGGCGGTGAGCCCCTCGCGCACGTCCTCGCCCGAGAGCCCCTCGGGGAGGTTCTTGAGCAGGTTGTTGGCCTGGCCGTACGAGTTGATCGTGCGCGTCAGGGCGGCACGGAACCCCGAGAGGTGCGTGCCCCCGTCCGCGTTGAACACGGTGTTGGTGAACGGCAGGACGTTCTCGCTGTACCCGTCGTGCCACTGCAGCGCGATCGCGACCTGCTCCCCGTCCGGCTTGTCCTCGACCAGCTGGATCGGTTTGTTGTGCAGCGTGTTCTTGGCGCGGTTGAGGTACTCCACGAAGGCGGCGATGCCGCCCTTGAACTGGAACTCCTGCTCGCCGCCGTTGCGCTCGTCGTGGAACTTGATCACAAGGCCCGGGTTCAGGAACGCGAGCTCGCGCAACCGCTGGACGAGGAGGTCGTTGTGGAACTCGAGGATCGAGAAGATCTCCGGGTCCGGTTTGAACGTGACCACCGTCCCGGTCTTCGCGGAGTTCCCGACCCGCTTGAGGGCCGCAACGGGCGCTCCTCGGCGGTACTCCTGCTCCCACACCCCGCCGTCGCGCCGGATCTCAAGGCGCAGCCACTCGGAGAGGAAGTTCACCACCGAGACGCCGACGCCGTGGAGCCCGCCGGAGACCTTGTACGACGTGTTGTCGAACTTCCCGCCGGAGTGCAGCTCGCACATGATGACCTCGGCCGCCGACCGGCCGGTGTCCTTGTGCGTGTCGACCGGGATGCCGCGCCCGTTGTCCTCGACGGTCGCCGAGTTGTCGGTGTGGATGCGGACCGAGATCCTCGTGGCGAACCCCGCCTGCGCCTCGTCCACCGCGTTGTCCACGACCTCCCACACCATGTGGTGCAGACCCGAGAGGTCGTCGGTGTCGCCGATGTACATCCCCGGCCGCTTGCGGACCGCCTCGGGGCCCTTCAGAACCTTGATGCTCTCAGCGTTGTACGCTTTCCCGGTCAAACCTTGCCTCCCGGTGCGACCACTTCCACCGTGCCACCGTCCATCCGCCACACGGCGCCCTCGGTGACGCGGGGCAACATCATCTCCTCGTGCGCGGACGACAGGAGCGCCTGCCCGACCCGCTCGAGCCGACCGACGACGCGGCGCAGGACCTCAGCGTCCAACTCCGCGTCAACGTCGTCAAACACCACGACAGGCGTCCTCCCGCGCTCCGCACCCACGAGCGCCATCGCGGCGAGCTTCAGCCCGGTCGCCAGCAGCTTCCCTTGCCCGGCGGAGAGGATCTCCCTTGCCGGGGCGCCGTGCACGGTGAGCTGGAGATCGTGGCGGTGGGGCCCCACGGCGGTATGCCCTCGCCCGCGCTCCAGACGGCGCGAAGCTGCCAGCGCGGCGCGCAAGCGAGCCGCCAGGGTCGCGGGTTCTGCGACCGCGACGCCATCCGGCGAATTATACCTCAGGACGGGCCGTGCGAGCGACCATCCGAGGACGTCCAACTCCTCCCATAGGAACCGTTCGAGGCCCGCCACGGCGGCGAGCCGCGCGCCGATCACCCGAGCCCCGAGCTGCGCGAGATCGTGCTCGAACGCGTCGAACTCGCTCCCGCGCCCGCCCCGCGCCAGCAGCGCGTTCCGTTGCCGCAGCGCCCTTCGGTAGCGCTGCAGCACGGGCAGCGCCTCCGGCTTCAGCTGGAAGCACAGCCGGTCGAGGAACCGCCTCCTGTCCTCCGGCGCTCCCCAGATCAGCGCGCGGTCGTACCCGGAGAGCGTGGCGACCGGCAGCAGGTCGAGGTACTCGGCCGCCCCCAGGCGGCGCGCCCCGCGGAACAGCGAGCGCACCACCTGCCCCTTGAGCTGGATCTCGTGACGCATCTCGACGGCGGCACCGGCACGGTCGACGGTGGCCGCGAGAGCGAACTGCTCCGCGCCCCTCCGGATCCACGCCATGGCAGGCCCCGGCCGGAACGATCCGAGGTTGCCGAGCACGGCAATCGACTCAAGCAGGCTGGTCTTGCCGGATCCGTTGGCCCCTACGACCGCGGTGAGCCCGAGGGGTACGTCGAGGGCCTGCGTCGTGAGGTTGCGAAACTCCGAGACGGAAAGGCGCGTGATCGGCACACGACTACAGCCGGATCGGCATGATGACGTAGAGGCACTCACCCATCGTCGCCTCCTCACCGACCGGCGTCATGACGATGGGACCGTCCGCGTCGCGCAGCTGCATCTCGACCTCGGCGACGTCGACCGCCCCGAGGAAATCGAGGATATAGCTCGCGTTCACGAACACCTTGAGCGGCTGGCCGCTGTACGAGCACCCGACCACCTCGGCCGCCTGACCGAGATCGAAGCCGACCGACGCCAGCGAGAGCGAGTCCTGGTCGAACTGCATCTGCACCCCGTGCGTCCGCTCGCTCGCGAGCAGCGCCACGCGCCGAAGTGCTGCGCTGAGGTCCTGGCGCCGCACCCGCGCCCGGTGCGGGTTGTCGCGGACGAGGACGCGCTCGTACTGGGGAAACCGCGCCTCGAGCACGCGCGAGAGCAGGACCCGGTCGCCGAGGCGGAAGGCGAGGTGGTTCTCGCCGCGCGCGATGTACAGGGGGGTCTCGGCCTCGGCGGAGAAGTGCCGGATCTGGTTCAGCACCTTGCGCGGGAGCAGCTGCTGCTCGAACGGCGGCGCACCGGCCGCGTGGGCGGCCTTCGTCCACGCGAGGCGGTGGCCGTCGGTCGCGACCATCTCGAGCGCCTTCGACGACAGGAGCAGGAGTGCGGCGTTGTACTGGAAGTGCCCCTCCTCGCTCGAGACCGCGAACGCGGACCGGTCGATGAGGCGACGCAGCGTCGGGAGATCCACCGCGAATCCCTGTCCGCCCGGGATCTCGGGGAGCGTCGGAAAGTCGGCCGGATCGAGGCTCGCGAGCTGCGAGTTGAACGTCCCCGAGCGGACCTCGACCCGCGACTCCTGAAAGCTGAGGTCGAGGCTCTCCGTGGGAAGCGAGCGTACCAGGTCGAAGAACACCTTCCCGTGGATCGTCGTCCGCCCCTCGCGGCGCACGACCGCGGAGCACTGGGTGTAGACCGTGACGTCGAGGTCGGTGGCGGCGAGGTGCAGCCGATCGCCTTCCGCAGTGAGGAGTATGTTCGAGAGGATCGGAATCGTTGTCCGTCGTTCGACGACCCCCTGGATGAGCTGGAGCTCGTCGAGTAGGACCGTTCGGTTGAGCGTGACGTCCATAGGCGCGATCTCCCGGCTGCTCCTACGAAGCAACTGGATTGTACAGGCATTCGCCGTAGTCGTCGAGGGTGTGGAGAAGAGGCAGGTGCGGCCCAGCGCGTTGGTGAGCCACGGGTTGAGCGAGAGCGGCGTGTGGAAACGGGCTGTGGATAAGGGGAACGTCGCAGCCGATCTCAGGACGTTCGACGCCGAGGGGAGCGAGCTTTCCGCAGCTCAGCGGAAGTGTTCCACAAACGTCGTGAGCGTCGCGTCCAACGACGGGTTGGAGCGGCGCTCCTCGCTGATCGTCTCCACCGAGTACATCACCGTCGAGTGGTGCTTCGCGAACAACTTGCCGATCTCCGGGTACGAGAGCGCGAGGATCTCGCGGATCAGGTACATCGCGACCTGGCGCGGGAACGCCACGGAGCGCCGGTTGTCGCGCCCCTTGAGGTCGGCCACCTTGACCCCGTAGTGATGGGCCACGAACCGGATGATGTCGGCAGGAGTGGCGTGGCGCTCCTGGGGGAGGAGCGGCGTGAGCGCGTTGCGGGCGGTGTCGAGGGTGGGCGGCTGGCCGGTCAGCGAGCAGTAGACGATGACGCGGTTGAGGTACCCCTCGAGCTCGCGAACGTTCTCCCGGACCCTGCGAGCGATGAACAGGACGACGTCGTCGGGGAGGTCGCACCCCTCCGAGTGGGCTTTCTCGCGGATGATGGCGCACTTGGTTTCGAGATCCGGCGGCTGGATGTCGGCGACGAGGCCCCACACGAAGCGCGTGCGGAGCCTCTCTTCGAGACCCTGGATCGTCGCCGGCGAAGTGTCGGACGTCAGGACGATCTGATGCCCGGCCTCGTGGAGCGCGTTGAAGGTGTGGAAGAACTCCTCCTGCGTCCGCTCCTTTCCAGCCAGGATGTGGATGTCGTCGAGGAGGAGCACGTGGATCGAGCGGTACGCGTCGCGGAAGTGCGCCATGCGCTGAAGGCGGATCGAGTTGATGAGCTCGTTGACGAAGTTCTCCGTAGGGACGTAGCGCACCTGCGCCCGCGGGTTCTTGGAGAAGATCTCGTTGCCGATCGCGTGCAGCAGGTGCGTCTTGCCGAGGCCCGAGCCGCCGTAGAGGAAGAGGGGGTTGTACGCCCTGCCGGGGTTCTCGGCGACGGACTGCGCCGCGGCCCGGGCGAACTGGTTGGACGGACCCGGGACGAACGCGCTGAACGTGTAGCGCGGGTTGAGAGGCGTGCCGCGCTGGGGCGACGGGGTCGGCTTGACGCCGTTGCTCTCGACCGCGAGCGCGACCGCGACCGGGGACCCCGACACCTGAGTCGCAAGCTCTTGCAGGAGTGCGAGAAAGTGGTCGCGGATGTAGTCCGCGTACACCCGGGAGGGAGCTGCCAGCGTGAGCTGACCCGGCGTCGACCGTGCCGAGAGCGGGGAGAACCACACGTCGAAATCGTCGGCGCTGATGCGTGCCCGCAGCAGCTCCTTCACGGTGGGCCAGAGGTCTGGGTTCGGCATCGGTCGTCGCGCCCGGCGGGCGACGGGGAGCTTAACACAGCCACCGGTTGACCGACCCGCTCTCATCGAGGTAAACTGGTTGTTCCCGGTTGGGTTCGATTCGGGCCGGCGAGGAGTCACGAAGATGAAACGCACATTCCAGCCGAACAATCGGCGTCGGAAGAAGACCCATGGGTTCCGCTCGAGGATGAGCACACCGACCGGTCGCCGGGTTCTGGCGGCACGCCGCCGGAAGGGGCGCAAGCGCCTCACGGTGTGAGCGTCCCGGGGGCGATCTGGACAAGCTGCTCCGGCGCGCTGAGTTTCAGCGGGTCTACAACGGCGGAGTCAAGGTCGTGGGAAGGTACGTGGTCGTGTTCGCCCTCGCGGGCGAGGGCGGCGTGTGCCGGCTGGGCATCACCGCGAGCCGGAAGGTCGGCGGCGCCGTTGTCCGCAACCGTTCGCGCCGCCGGATCCGGGAGCTCCTCAGGACGCGCCCGGAGGCGGTGAGCGGGTGGGGCGGCGACCTGGTGGTGAACGTCCGGCGCGGCTGCGATGAGGTCGGCTGGGATGCGCTCGCGGAGGACCTCGAACGGTGCGTGACCAAGGCCAAGGCCGCTCGGCGGCCGCCCGCGCCGTGATGGCCATCCTGGCAGGGTACAAGCGGTGGGTCTCGCCGCTGCTCCCGCCGGCGTGCCGTTTCGAGCCGACGTGTTCCGAGTACATGAGGGAAGCGGTGAGCATCCACGGGTTCGGGGCGGGCGTGTGGCTGGGGGTCCGCCGGCTGGCGCGCTGTCATCCGTGGAATCAGGGCGGCTACGACCCCGTGCCGCCGCGCCGAGGGGACGGGTAGATGGAAAAGCGAGTTCTGCTGGCGGCGGTTCTGTCCGGGATCGTGGTGATCGTGTGGTTCTCGCTGTTCGCTCCGCCACGGCCGAGCGCACCCCCGGCGGAGCCGACGCCCGCAAGCGGGGCGCAGGCCGCGGCCACTCCCACGCGGGCGGCGGAGCAGGCGGCGCCCGCCGCGCCGGCGGTGCCCGCGATCGCGGGCGAGGATGCGAAGCCGGTCACGCTCGAGGGGAACGGGTGGCGCGCGACCATCGACCCACACGGAGGCGTGATCAGCTCCCTGGTCGTCGCCGGCTACCGTGACGAGGGAGGCGCCCCCCTCGAACTGGTGCGGCCCGGCGGGGCGCTCCCGCTCTCGGTTGGGGCTCCCGGCGCGTGGAACGACGCCGTGTACCGGACGGAGCAGGGCGCCGGCTGGGTGTCGCTCCGCTGGTCGGACGGGACGGGCAACTGGGTCGAGAAGCGAGTGTCGGGCGGGCCGGGAAAGTACGAGGTCGCCGTCGAGGTCCGGGCGGGGGGCGTGCCCGCACGCGCCGGAGTGGTGGTGGGAACGGGGCTCGAGAAGGCGCTGAAGGCCGAGCAGCAGGGGCGCTTCGGCGGGAGCGACGGCGTCGCACGCGTGAGCGGGAAGCTGCAGAGGATCAGCGCGGCGAAGCTCGACGGCGTCAAGGCGGTGCGCGGGGCGATCGACTTCGCCGGCGTCGAGGACCAGTACTTCCTGCTCGTGCTGCTGCCGTCGAGCGGGCTCGAGGAGGTCAGGATTTCGGCCGCCGGCTCCGGGGCCGCTGCGGTGGCGGAGGTGGTCGCGGTAGGTATGGGAGGGCAGGTTGCGGGTACGCTGTACGCGGGGCCGAAGGAGCACGGCACGCTCGCGGGGTACGGGCGCGGGCTCGACGAGACCGTGTCGTTCGGGCTGTTCGGGTTCCTTTCTGTCGGGTTCCTCGCCGCCCTCCGCTGGATCCACGGGCGGGTGGGGAACTGGGGCGTCGCGATCATCGTGCTGACCGCCGGGATCCGGCTCCTCCTCTTCCCGCTGAACCACAAGAGCGCCGTGGCGATGAAGCGGATGCAGGCGCTCCAGCCGAAGCTCAAGGCGATCCAGGACCGCTACCAGGAGAAGGCGAAGCGCGACCCCAACGTCCGCGCGCGGATGAACCAGGAAGTCATGCAGATGTACAAGCAGGAGGGCGTGAACCCGATGGGCGGGTGTCTGCCGATGCTCGTGCAGCTCCCGATCCTGTGGGCCCTGTACTCGCTGTTCGCCTACGCCATTGAGTTGAGGCAGGCGCCGTTCGTGTTCTGGATCAAGGACCTCGCGGCCAAGGATCCGACGTACATCACGCCGATCCTCATGACGGCGAGCATGGTGCTGCAGCAGCGGATGGCGCCGCAGGTCGGCGACCCGGCGCAACGCAGGATGTTCATGCTGATGCCGTTCATCTTCGGGTTCATGTTCATGAGCTTCCCCGCCGGACTCGTGCTGTACTGGCTCGTGAACAACATCTTCACCATCGGCCAGCAGCTGCTGACAGAGAAGCTGACGGCGGCCCCGCAGAAGCCGGCGGAATGAGCCGGGAGGCGCCGCGCCGGCAGGAGTGGCGCGCGCTGCTGCTCGGTGCCGGGTTCCCCAGCGACGCCGGCGATCGGATGACCAGCTTCCTGTCGCTCCTCGTGCAGTGGGGGCGGGCGACGGATCTGTTCGGCGGCGCGGAGCCGGAGACGCTCCTCGACGGTCTCGTGCACGACACTCTCGCCGCACTGCCGTGGGTCGCGACGTCGGGCAGCCTCCTCGACGTCGGGAGCGGGAACGGGTTCCCGGCGGTACCGCTGCTGGTCGCGCGTCCGGGCCTCCACGGCGTGCTGCTCGAGCCGCGCGAGAGGCGGTGGGCGTTCCTGAAGGAGGTCGTGCGCGAGCTCGGACTGGACGCCGAGGCGAGGCGTGAGCGGGTGGCCGACCATCCGGGGAGCGGCTACCTGCTCGGGACGGTCCGGGGTCTCGACGTCGACGCGTGGCTCCCCGATGCCGGCAGGCTGGTCGGCGCCGGTGGGAGCTGGCTGTGGTGGACGAGCCGGGCCAAGACGGCTGCGCTGCGCCGGCGGGTTCTCGACGGCCGTGTGCTAACCTTCCCCCTGCCCGGCAGCGCGCACGGAGAGCTCGCGATTTGGCAGCGGTGTTCCACGTGAAACATCGGGAGAAATGGTGAGGAATCAACGAGTTGTGGCGGTCGCCAACCAGAAGGGCGGGGTTGGGAAGACCACCACCGTGATGAACCTGGGGGCGGCGCTGGCCGCCTACGAGCAGACCGTTCTGGCGCTCGACCTCGACCCGCAGTCCAACTGCACCTCGGGTCTCGGGTGGGACGGGAACGGGAGCACCTCGTACGAGGTCCTGGAGGGGTTGGTGCCGCTGCGGGAGGCGACGGTCGCGACCCGCTTCCCCGGGTTGGCGCTTCTCCCTGCGCGCCGCGATCTGGTCGGGGCCGAGGTCGAGCTGCTGGAGGACTCGCACTGGGCGGAGAGGCTGCGGAAGGCGCTCGCCGCCTCGCCCACCGACCACCGGTGGGTCCTCATCGACTGCCCTCCGTCGCTGGGCCTCCTCACGCTCAACGCCCTGGCGGCCGCCGACGCGGTGCTGGTCCCGATCCAGTGCGAGTACTTCGCCCTCGAGGGCGTCAGCGAGCTGATGCGGACGCTGGAGCGGGTGCGGTCGGCGTGGAACCCCTCGCTCGAGATCGAGGGCGCCGTGCTGACGCTCTACGACGAGCGCGTGAGCCTGTCGCACCAGGTCGTGGAGGAGGTCCGGCGATTCTTCGGCGACCTGGCGTTCCAGACGATCATCCCCCGCAACGTGCGCGTGGCCGAGGCGCCGTCGTTCGGGCAGAACATCCTGGAGTACGACATCCGGAGCCGGGGCGCGCAGGCGTACCTCGGCCTGGCCGACGAGCTGCTGCGCCGACGGAGGTCCGATGAAGCGGTCCGCGTTGGGTAAGGGGATTGCGGCGCTGATCCCGGAGGCGCCGCACCTGAGGTCCGGCGCCGGGGCGGAGCTGCCGGTCGCCGAGATCGAGCCCAACCCGCTGCAGCCGAGGCGTCAGTTCGACAAGTCTGCTCTCGCCGAGCTCGTGGCGTCGATCAAGGCACACGGGCTGCTGCAGCCGGTCGTGGTGAGCAGGGCCCCCGGCGGGGGGTACCACCTGATCGCCGGGGAGCGGAGGTGGCGCGCGGCGAAGCTGGCGGGGCTCGAGAGAATCCCCGCCTTGCTGCGGGAGGAGAGCGGCGACGCGGACCGCCTGGCACTCGCGCTGATCGAGAACCTGCAGCGCGAGGACCTGACGCCGATCGAAGAGGCGCGCGCCTACCACCACCTGCGGACCGAGCTGGGGCTCAGCCAGGAGGAGATCGCGGGTCGCGTCGGGAAGGAGCGGTCGACGATCGCGAACGCGCTCCGCCTCCTCCAGCTCCCGCTCGAGGTCCAGGAGCTCGTGGACGCGGGCACGCTCTCGGCCGGTCACGCGCGCGCCGTGGTGGGGGTGCAGGGGCGCGAGCGGCAGATCGAGACCGCGACCCGCTGCGTGAAGCGCGGGTGGAGCGTCCGCGAGCTCGAGCGCTCCCTGCAGAAGCCGTCGAAGCGGGAGCGTACCGAGCCGGACCCGGAGACGAGGGCGGCCGAGGACCGCCTCGCGCTCGCTCTCGGGGTGAAGGTCGAGATCAAGAGGCGGCGACGCGGAGGCGAGGTGCGCCTGATGTGCCAGAGCGAGGAGGACCTCATCCGCGTGTTCAGGATGCTCACCCGGGGGTCACGATGAAGAAGGGGCAGACGACGCTCAACGGCTTCCTGGACCAGGGGTGCACGATCGAGGGCGACGTCGTCTTCTCCGATCTGCTGAGAGTGCACGGCCAGGTCAACGGGAAGGTCTCGAGCGAGCACGAGCTGCTGGTCGGCGAGGGCGGCGTCGTCGAGGGCGAGATCACCGTGGGGCGTCTGGTCGTCGCGGGCACCGTGCGGGGCGTGATCCGGGTGGCGGAGCGTCTGGTGATCCACGCGACGGGCAAGGTGTTCGCGGAGATCTTCGCGCCCTTGCTGGTCGTCGACGAGGGCGGCGTCCTCGAGGGTGTGGTGCACATGGCCCGCCCCGGGAACTCGCACGCCGCCGCCACTTGACACCAGACTCAGAACCGTTTAGCGTGGCATCCGGGTGATATTGAGACGCGGCACCGGAGGCCATCATGAAGCGAGCGGAGAAGTTCTTCGTTCAATACCTGCGTGACAACAACCTCAAGGTGACCAAGGAGCGTCTCATGCTCCTCGAGGAACTGTTCAACTCGACCGGCCACCTCGACGCCGACTCGCTGCTGTTCCAGCTGCGCAACCAGGGCAAGCGCGTCTCGCGGGCGACGATCTATCGCACGCTCGACCTGCTCGTCCAGTGCGGTCTGGCGCGCAAGTCGCGCCTCGGGCGCGAGCACTACGTGTACGAGCGCGTGACGCCCGGCAAGCGGCACGACCACATGGTGTGCACCGGGTGCGGCCGGATCATCGAGTTCTACGACGCCGACCTCGACGAGCGCCAGCGCGAGGTGTGCCTCGAGCACAGCTTCCGGCCGAGCTTCTACAGCCTCCAGATCCAGGGGCTGTGCGCCGAGTGCCAGAAGAGCGAGTGACGCCGGGGAACCCCGCCCACCGCAGCCGCGCCCTCTCCCGGTCAGTTGTTAAGCATACTTGACAGCCTTGCGCTCCGGCCGTAGCATCGCCGCGGTGGCGGCCCGTCCGGCCGCACACCGCGGAACATGAGCACGGCTCGCGACCCCGACCGCGCCCCGGCACCTCCTCCGGTGCTTCTCGTGGGCAACCCGAACGTCGGCAAGAGTGTCATCTTCGGTGCGCTCACGAAGACGTACGTGACGGTGTCGAACTATCCGGGCACGACCGTCGAGATCACCCGGGGGCGCGCGCGCGTCCTCGCGGGTGCTCCGGAGCTGATCGACACGCCGGGCACGAACTCGCTGACACCCCAGTCCGAGGACGAGCAGGTCACCCGCGACCTGCTCCTCGCGGAGCCTGAGGCGGTCGTCCTCCAGATCGGCGACACGAAGAACCTGCGGCGCGTGCTGTACCTCACGGCGCAGCTCGCGGAACTCGGGCGGCGCCAGGTGCTCGTGCTCAACCTGCAGGACGAGGCGAGGGACCTGGGGGTGCGGGTCGAGTCCGAGGAGCTCGAGCGCCGGCTCGGGATCCCGGTCGTGCCCGCGACCGCGACCCGGAACGCGGGGCTCGACACGGTCCGGCGCAGGCTCGGCGAGGCGCGGCAGGCGCAGTTCGCGAGCGCCTACCCGGCCGCGATCGAGCGCGCCGCGGTGGAAGTCGCGGCCGAGCTGCCGGCCGAGCTCGGCCCGGCTCGCGCCGGCGTGGCGCTGATGCTGCTCGCCGGCGACCGCACGCTGGCCGAGTGGGCGCGGGCGCGCCTCTCCAGCGAGAGCCTCGATCTCGTCGAGAACCGGCGGGCGCACCTCGAGCGCTCGCTCGGGTGCGGGACGGCCGTCGCGATCTCGCGAGCCCGCCACCGGGCGGTCACCAGCCTCCTGCGAGCGGTGTTCCACGTGAAGCGGTCGCGGGCGGGGTCCGTGCGCGACCGGCTCGGTGCGTGGTCGATGCACCCCGTGTGGGGAGTCCCGGTGCTGGCGGGCGTGCTCGCAGTGGCGTACGAGTTCGTCGGCGTGTTCGGCGCGGGGACGCTCGTGCGGGTGATGGAGGACGGCCTCTTCGGCAAGGTGATCAACCCCGCCGCGATCGCGCTCTCGCGCCGGTTCGTCCCGTGGGGATGGGTGCGCGACCTCCTGGTGGGCCAGTACGGCGTGGTCACGATGGCGCTCACGTACGCGATCGCGATCGTGCTGCCCGTCGTGGGAACGTTCTTCGTCTTCTTCGGCCTCCTCGAGGACTCGGGGTACCTGCCGCGCCTCGCGGTCATGGTCAACCGCATCTTCCGGACGATGGGGCTGAACGGGAAGGCCGTCCTGCCGATGATCCTCGGCCTCGGGTGCGACACGATGGCCACGCTCACCACCCGCATCCTCCCCACGCGCAAGGAGCGCGCCCTCGTGACGTTCCTGCTCGCGCTCGGCGTCCCGTGCTCGGCGCAGCTCGGCGTCGTGCTGGCGATGCTCGGATCGATGGCGCCTCTCGGGACGTTGGTCTGGGGAGGCGTCGTGGCCGCGACGCTGTTCGGCGTCGGGTGGGCGGCGGCGAAGGTGATGCCGGGGCGGAGCTCCGACTTCCTGCTCGAGGTGCCTCCGATCCGGCTGCCGAGCGTGGGCAACATCCTGGTCAAGACCGCCGCGCGGACCGAGTGGTACCTCAAGGAGGCGGTTCCGCTGTTCGTGCTGGGGACGCTGGTGCTGTACCTCCTCGACGCGACGGGAGCGCTGGCGCGCCTCGAGGTGCTGTCGCGCCCGGTCGTGGTCGGGCTGCTCGGGCTCCCGCCGCAGGCGGCGGACGCGTTCCTCGTTGGCTTCCTGCGGCGCGACTACGGTGCGGCGGGGTTCTTCTTCCTGCGCAAGCACGGCCAGCTCGACGGCCTCCAGTCGCTCGTCGCCCTGATCGTGATCACGCTGTTCGTCCCGTGCATCGCGAACGTGTTCGTGATGATTAAGGAGCGGGGGATCAAGACGGCGACCGCGATGATCGCGTTCATCGTGCCGTTCGCCTTCGCGGTCGGCGCCGTCGTCAACTGGGCGCTGCGCGCCCTGGGGGTGCACCTGTGACGGCCTCGCGCGAGGGGGAGGCGGCTCTCGTCCAGTGCCCGCTGTGTGGCGGGCGCTTCCACGGCCAGGAGGCGTGCGCGAACGGCTGCCCTCTGAGCGGCAGCTGTCGGACGCTGTGCTGCCCGTACTGCCACTACCGCTTCGTCGAGCAGTCCGCCGTCGTGGACTGGCTTGGACGGCTGTTCAAGGGAAGGCGCGCATGAGCGAGGAGCGTCCGTTCGAGCCGCGACTGCCGGCAGTCGCCCGCGAGGAGGTGCTCGAGGAGCTGTGGACGTCGCAGGAGAGCGGCACGCCCATCACCCTCGGGACCCTCGGGAGCACGATCCACGCCGGGCCGGGAGACGGATGGGGCGGCGTCACGCAGGAGCTCGTCGAGCGCGGGTGGGTGACGCTCGACCGCGACAGCCTCTGTCTCACCGAGGCTGGACGCGACGAGGCGCGGGAGGTGGTGCGGAGGCATCGGCTCGCGGAGGTGCTGTTCCACCAGGTGTTCGAGCTCTCGATGGAGACGACCGAGACCGCCGCGTGCCGCATCGAGCACGAGCTCTCGCCCCAGGTGACCGACGCCGTGTGCTCGTTCCTGGGACACCCGCCGGTGTGCCCGCACGGACGCCCGATCCCGCCCGGCCCGTGCTGCTCGATGCTCTCGCGCCGGGTCTCGTCGCTGATCTGCCGGCTCATCGACCTGACGCCCGGCGAGCGTGGGCGGGTGGTCCTCGTCGCGCCGCGGCACCGGGAGCGCCTCGAGCAGCTGACCGACCTCGGTGTCACTCCCGGGGCCGTCCTCACGCTCCGGCAGCGCAAGCCGTCGCTGGTGGTCGAGGTCGACCGGACGCTTCTGGCACTTGAGGACGAGATCGCCGAGGGAATCTACCTCCGCCCTCTGGTGGAGTGGTGAGCGATGGCCAGCACCCCTCTCGCCTCGTGGCGCGCGTTCGAGGACAACGAGATCACGCACTCCGGCGCGCACTACCTCCTGGCCATCTCCTCGCTGGCGAGGTCCGGCGCGGCGCCGCGGGCGGCGGACGTGGCGCGTCAGCTCGGCGTAACGCGGGCGGCTGCGTCGCTCCAGCTCCGCGCCCTCCAGGAGCACGGGCTCGTGAGGCTCGACGTCCGGCAGCGGCTCCGGCTCACCCGCCCGGGCGCCGATCTGGTCGGCCGGATCGCGAGCAAGCGCGAGATCCTGCTCGTGTTCCTCCGCGAGGTGATGGGGGTGCGTGAGGCGACCGCCGAGCTCGACGCGTGCAAGATCGAGCACCTGCTCTCCGAGGAGACGGGCGCGGCGCTCGTGAGGCTCGTGCGGTTCCTCCGCTCCGGGCGCCCGGAGGCGCGCAAGTTCGTGAGCGCGTTCCGCCGCGCGACCGCCGAGTGTCCGCCCGGCGCACGCTGCGACCTGTGCGCCCAGGCGTGCCTCCTCGCGGTCGCGTCCGGGTCGTCCTCGGTGTGACGACCGCCCCGGCTCCGCGGCGCTCTCCGCGACCTACTCGAAAGTGATCCGGGCGAAGCGCCGCTTCCCGACCTGGACCAGCACCGCGCTCCCCGCCGCACCCGCAAGCGCGGCGAACGGGTCGCGAACGACCTCGCCGTCGACCCGCACGCCCCCCTGTTGGACGAGGCGCCGCGCCTCCGCGTTCGTCGGGGCGAGCTGCGCCATGACGACCGCCTTGACGAGCTGAACGCCGCCCTGGACGGCGCCCAGTCTCACCTCCGCGATGTCGTCCGGCACCTCGCGCCGCTGGTGGACGGTCCGGAAGTGGGTCTCTGCGGAAGCCGCCGCCTCCCCGCCGTGGAAGTCCGTCGTGATCTGGCGCGCGAGCTCGAACTTGACGTCCATCGGGTGCCGGCTCCCGGACGAAACGGCGCGCTTCATCGCCTCGATCTCCGCCGCAGTCCGGTCGGTGCACAGCGTCCAGTACCGCCACATCAGGGCGTCGGAGACCGACATCACCTTCCCGAACATCTCCTCGGGAGGATCCTCGACCGCGATGTAGTTCCCGAGCGACTTCGACATCTTCTCGACGCCGTCGAGCCCTTCCAGCAGCGGGAGCGTCATCACGATCTGGGGAGGCAGGGCGAGCTTCCCCATGAGGTCGCGTCCCACCAGGAGGTTGAAGAGCTGGTCGGTGCCGCCGAGCTCGACGTCCGCCTTGAGCGCCACGGAGTCGTACGCCTGGGCGACCGGGTACAGCAGCTCGTGGAGGGAGATCGGCTCGCCGGAGGCGAGGCGCTTCGAAAAGTCGTCGCGCTCGAGCATCTGGGCGAGCGTCACCTTGGCCGTGAGCCGGATCCACTCCTCGCTCGTGAGAGCCCCGAGCCAGCGCGCGTTGAAGTCGATCACCGTCTCCCCGGGATCGAGCAGCTTGAAGATCTGCCGCTTGTACGTCTCGGCGTTGGCGGCGATCTGCTCGCGGGTGAGCTGGGGGCGGGTGGTCTTCTTCCCCGTCGGGTCGCCGATCAACCCGGTGAAGTCCCCGATCAGGAACACGACCCGGTGCCCGAGCTGCTGGAAGTGGCGCATCTTCCGGATGACCACGGTGTGGCCGAGGTGAAGGTCGGGCGCCGAGGGGTCGAACCCCACCTTGACCGTGAGGGAGCGTCTCTCCTTCGAGGCGGTGTGCAGGCGGCTCTCCAGGTCCTCGGGGCGCACCACGTCCACGCAGCCCTTGAGCAACAGGTCCATCTGCTCCTTGACCGGTCGTCCGGCGTGCCCCATCGACCCTCCCCGTCCCCTCACCGCCCCCGCTGCCGGGGGGAGCCGGATTTTCTCACACCGCTCGCCCGGTCCTTCGGAGCCGACGGTGCGGGAGCCGGCCCGCGCGCGAAGCGGGTGAGAGCCTCCCACGCCGGAAGAGCGGTGACGGCGCCGCTGACCTGCGCGGCGTCGATCCCGAGGAGGTCGGCCTGCGTCGGCATCAGAGGGAGGAACGTCGCCGCCGCGGTGCGCGCCGCGGCCTGGGCAGCGTCGCCGAACAGCGACGCGAGCACGGCTCGTGCGGCTGCGCTCGCCTCCCCGACGGACGCGCGGCGGACGACGCCCTTCCAGATCGCGCCCAGGCGGGTGTCGAGAGCGGGCACGTCGCTCCCGCCCTCGGACGCCACCGTCACGAGGAGACGTCCGGGAAGGGCGAGCGCCGCGACCCGGACGCCGGCCTGCGCGGTGAGACGGCCACGAACGACCTGGAGGGCGACGAGCCCGACCGCCGACGGCGGCAGCTCGGCGACACCGAGCACCTGCGGCGACCCCTCACCTGCGGTCCAGTTGAGGCCGCGGCGAGCCGGCGCGATCCCGGCGCTCACCTGCCCCGACGCGAAGCTGCCGAAGAACTTCTCGGCGGCCTCACGGCCGGTCTCGACCTCAGGTGGAATGGCGAGGGCGACCGAGAGCGTCTCCGCGGTGAGGACGCCGGAGAGACCGAGTGCGCGCGCGGCGTCGGCGTCGAGGTCGTCCGGTACGGTCGGGCGCGCCGCCGAGACGCTCTCGCTCAGCCGCTCGATGACGTCGGTAACCGACGCCGCGGGAGCGGCGACGGCCAGAGTGGGAACGCCGGCGATCTCCCCGACGGTCGGCACCCACCCTTCCTTCGCCGCGGCGGTCGCGGCGGCCGCCAGGATCTCGCGGCCGGGTCGCGGCGCGACGCCGCCGAGCGCCAGGGCGACCACGCCGGTCTCTCCGGGCACCCACGCGACGTTCAACTCGACGCCGTTCTCGAGCGTGCGCGACGGCTCCGGGGAAGGCCGGAGCTCCCTCTCGACGAGCGTCGCGACCCCCGGGTGGCCGCTGAGGAGTTCGCGTGCGAGTCCGGCCAGAGCTCCGGCCTCGATCGTGGGGGTCGCGAACGAGCCGGCCACGGTGCCCCCGAGCGCGAGCCGCTCGGCCCCAGAGCGTGCGGCGGCACCGCCGGCGACCGCCGCCTGGAGAGCGCGGGTCTGACACGCCGCGATCGCCCGCGCGACCTCGTCCGGCGTCGGCGGTGTCGTGGCGAGCTGCGCGAGGGCGTGGCGCAGTCGCTGAAGGGCCGCGCGCGGGGTTTCGTCGTGCACGGGGGCGTGCACGACCATCGTGTCGCAGCCGTCCTGGAACTGCTCTTCGGTCCTGAGGTCCGGGAATGCCTGCGAGAGGCGTGCCCGCACCAGGGCGAGCACCGCAGGCACGAGGTCGGCACGGGCGTCGTCGGGTTGCGGGAGGGCCAGCACGAGATCCACGGCTTCCGGGGTGCCGAGCCGCTCCGCGACGGCGCCCTCCGCGAGAGCGCAGCGGGAACGCACGGGGGCCCGCACCGGGATCACATCGGCCGCCGTCATCCACGGTTGCAGATCGCGCGCCGGCAGGGGTCCCAGCGCGACGACCGCCGCGGACCCCGTCGTGGAGAGCGCCGCGAGGAACCCGGTCACCACGGGCTGCGCCGCGAGCGCCGGAACGGTGATGCTCCACACCTGGCTCGACCAGGCCGGCCTGACCTCGACGGGGAACCCGGCGACGGCCTCCGGCTGAGCGGCGTCGGCGGGCACGAGGGCGGCGAGGTGCTCGACGTCGCCGCCGGCGACCTCGACGACCGCGAGCGGGAGGCCGCGAGCCGTCCGCCACTCGCTCACCGCCTGACCGGCGGCGGTCGCGGCGCCGAGCGACGCCGCAGCGACGAGCAACCAGACCGTGCGCATCCGACTATGATACCGGCCATGCGACTCAACCCACTCTCGCCGCGGGTTGTCATGCTGTCGTGGGGTGCGGCGCTCGTCGCGTGGCCGCTCGCGTGGCTGGCGCTGGCGTGCTCGCAGGGGGTCGGCACGCTGGTCGCAGGCGGAGTGTGGATCGGCGTGGCGGTCCCTCTCGGCGCTCACCCCATCGGCCTCGTCAACGAGCCGAGCGTGGCGTTCGCGGCCTCCCGTGCGGCGCTCTTCCTCTACTGGCTCGCCCCGCCGCTGGCGGCCCTCGCACTCGCAGCGTTGCTCCCTTCGATCGCGCCGGTGCCGGCGGGGTGGCTGCCGGAGGTCGGGGTCTTCCAGCTCGCGACCGCGAGCGCGACGCTCGGCCTCGGGTGGTGTGCACCGCTCGGCGTTGCCGACGGCCCGGCCGCCGGGCTCGAGCGGTTCTGGAGCGTCGCTCCCCTCGTGTTCGTGGTCGCCTCGACGCTGGCGGGCGCCGCGGTGGTCCAGCTGTCGGTGGTGCGCCTGGGTGGCCATCTGTGGAGCGAGCCGGGAGGGCCTCTCCGTTCGCGGCGGCTCCTCGTCGTCGTGGTTCACTCCTTCCCGCCCGTCGTCGGCTGGATCGCCGTCGCGGTGGCTCAGGGGTGGGGGTTGCCCCCGAGCTGCGTGCTCACGACGGGTGCGGTTCTCCTCGGCGCCCTGGCGGGGGGGTGGATGTGGACACCGCACGCCCCGCTCAGGCTCCGCCCGGTCGCGGGGTGGGGGCTGGTGCTGGCGGTGGTGGCGGTGGGGTGCGCGGTCGCAGCCGGGTGCGCGTGGGCCGGTGCCCCGCGCCGCGGTCAGGCGGCGGCGCTCGTGTGGGGAACGCCGGGGGTGACGAACAACATCCGTCCGGCGATGGCGGTCGTGCGCGTTACGCCGCCCCCCGCCCGGAGAACACCGCCGGCATCGTGAGGGCGAGGATCTTGAGGTCCAGCCAGAGCGACCAGTGGTCGATGTAGGCGAGGTCGAGCTCCATCCACGTCGCGAAGTCGAGCTCCGAGCGCCCCGAGACCTGCCAGAGGCACGTGATGCCGGGCTTCATGGCCAGGCGCCGGCGCTGCCACGGCTCGTAGTGCTCGACCTCCTCCGGGATCGGCGGGCGGGGGCCGACGAGCGACATCTCGCCGCGCAGGACGTTGAGGAGCTGCGGGAGCTCGTCCAGCGACCACCGGCGCAGGAACCGGCCGATCGGCGTGACGCGCGGGTCACCGGGCGCCTTGAACACCGGGCCGTCCATGACGTTGAGGTGAGCCACCTCGCCGCGCAGCTCGTCGGCGTTCTCCACCATCGTGCGGAACTTGAGGAGCACGAAGCGGCGCCCGTGCATGCCGCAGCGCACCTGCCGGTAGAGCGCGGGTCCCCGGGAGGTGGTGCGAACGAGGGCGGCGATGAGGAGCCACAGCGGCGCCGTGACGACGAGCACGAGGAGCGCAACCGACGTGTCGACGAGGCGCTTCACGAACAGCGCGAACGGCGCGATCGGCGCGGTCGCGAACGTGAGGAGCGGGACGCCGTCGAGAGCCTCGACCTCGACGTGCGGCCGGAGGTGCGGGAACGGGCGCAGGGCGACGCGGACGCGCACGCCGAGCTCCTGGCACCGCACGAGCAGGTGCTCCAGCTCGCCGAGCTGGCGGGTCGGGACCGCGAGGACGACCTCGTCCACCACCTCGCGGGTCAGCAGATCGGGCAGGTCGGACGCCCGGCCCACGATCGGAAGGCCCGCGGCCTCGCTCCGTCCGCACCCGTCGGCGTCGACGAGGCCGAGCAGGCGCAGTCCCCAGGCGTGGTGGTGGACAACCTGGCGGGCGAGCGCCGACGCCTCCTCGCCGCACCCCACGATCACGACCACGCGCTCGGGGGCCTCCACCAGCCTGCGGCCGAACGCCGTTCGACGCTCGACGACGCGCGCGGCGGCCAGGACGAGCCCGTTCGTGAGGCCGAACAGGACGAGGAACGGGCGCGAGATGAACTGGAGGCGGAGCAGGTACCCCGCGGCGGCGAGGATCACCACGCCGAGGATCGCGACGCGCATCTCCCTGAGCGCCTCGCGCCTGAGCGAGAGCACCTCGCCCGGCGCGGCCAGGCGGTGCGCCGCCAGGAGCAGGGTCCAGAGGGGGAGCACGACCGCGAGGAGGGGGAGGTAGTCGGAGAGCGGGTACAGACCACCGGGGAACTGGTGCGGCACGACAAGCGGCAGGACGTGAGAGCGCAGCTGGTGGGCGAAGAGGAAGCTCGCGACCGTCAGCAGCACGTCAAGGGCCAGGCGGCGGTACGCGATCAGGCGCGCGGGCTCGCGGAGCAAAGTCCCTCCAGCAGCCGCTCGTACGCGGCCGCCACGGTGTCCCAGCGGTAGAGTGCCACGACGCGCTCCCGGGCCGCCGTCCCGAGCGGCGCGAACCTCGCGGGCGTCGCGACGAACTCGGTCAACACCCGGGTCAACGTTCCGCCGGCCGTGAACGTGAACGGGACGCCCGCGCCCCCGACGACCTCGCGGTTCGGAAGGTTGTCCAGGAAGAACACCACGCGCGCGGCTCCCATCGCTTCTACGAGCGCCGGATGGGTTCCGCCTACCTCGGTGGCGTGGATGTAGGCGCGTGCGTTGAACAGGAGCTGCCGGTAGCCGTCGCCGTACACCGCGCCCGGGAGGACGACGCGGTGGTCGCCCGCGGCCAGCGCCCGCACGCGGCGGATCAGGTCGTGGGCGTACGGCGCGTCGCCGACGAGGACGAGAGGCGCCTCGCCCGGAACCTCGCGGTACGCCGCGACGACGCGGTCGGGGTTGTTCTCGGGCTCGAACCGCGAGACGTACAGGAAGTAGTCTCCTGCGACCAGACCGAGCCGGCGGAGCGCCTCGTCCCCCGTCGGCGTCGGGAGGTCGCCGCCGTACGGGATCATCACGGACCCACGCCGCCACGCCCGGCGGTAGTACCGCTGGATCACCACGGCGTCAGTGACGACCTCGTCCGCCCACCGCGCCGACAGGAGCTCGCACAGCCGGTAGTAGGCGCGTCCGACCGCGCCCCACTTCCTGCGCTTGCGCTCGAGGCCGTCGACGTTGAGGGCGACCCGGAGACCGCGGGCGTGCAGGAGCGGTACGAGCGGGGCGTTGGCGGCGTTGCAGAGCAGGACGACGTCGTAGCGCCGCCGGCTCGCATCGAGGCACGACAACGCCGTGTGTGAGAGGGTCTCGAGCGCCTTGAGTCGGAGGGCCGGCAGGACGCGCACCGCGGCGCCCCGGTGCGACGCGACGCCGCGGACCGCCGTGTGAGTCCGCGTGTACACCGTCACCGAGTGTCCGGACGCGGCCAGCCGCGCCGACAGCTCCTCGGCGAGGGTCTCGAAGCCGCCGTACCTCGCCGGGATGCCGCGCGTGCCGAGGATGGCGACGCGCATCAGGCCCTCACCCTGCGCACGCGGCCGCCGGGGAGGAACCAGCGCGCGACGCGCCACCCTGAGACCAGGGCCCGCGACGCATTCGCCTCGCCGCGCGCGCGCTGCTGGCGCCGCAGAGCCCATGCCTCGCCGAGGGCAGGGGCCGAGGAGCGCTCCACAGTGAGACACGCGGCGGCCACCACCAGGTCCCGGATCAGCCACCACGGGAAGCACGCCAGACGCCACCGCCAGTCGGCGTTGGACCAGCGCAGCAGGAAGCGGTTGCGGACCGAGTGCCGGTTGATCTCCGGCGTCCCGCGACGGTCCATCTCCGGCTTGAGGCCGCGCTCGTGCCACGCGCGCGCCGCGGGCCAGAGCAGCGATCCCCAGCCGCGGCGCTGGAGCCGCCACGCGAGGTCGGCATCCTCGCGGTAGGCGAAGAACGTCTCGTCGAACACCTCCCCGGCGGGGTACGCCACGTCGTCGAGCGCCTCCCGGCGGTACAGCGCCGCCGCCCCCGAGACGCCGAACACCCACGCCGGTCTCTCCCACCGGCGCCGGAGCTGCCGGCCGCTCGCGCGGTCGAGGTGGCGCCCCGAGGCGGCCACGACCATCCCGGCGGAGTCCACACGGTCGGCCGGAGCGAGCTCCGCGCCGTGCGCCCGCATGAGGAGCCCCGTGATCGACCCGGCGCGAGGGTGGTCCGCGCCCGCGGCCACCAGCCGCTCGAGGTAGTCCGGCGCCAGCCGGCAGTCGGGGTTGAGCGCGAGCACCCACGGCTCCCGACCGCGGCGCAGCGCCTCGTTCGCGGCGGCGGAGAACCCGCGGTTCTCGGGCCAGCGCACCAGCTCGAGCGGGAGCGACCGGCCCGCGTCCTCGGCCAGAGCGGCGGAGCCGTCGGTGGACGCGTTGTCCACCACGACGACGCGACGGGGCGGCACGCTCTGCGCCGCGACGGCGGCGAGCGTCGCGCCGAGAGTCTGGGCGTGGTTGTGGACCACGACGACGATGTCGACCGTGCTCACGGCGTCACCACGATGCGGTCGAGCACGGCCTCGCCGCCCGCCGGTGCCGCGAGGACGAGACCCAGCCGATGGCGACCGCCGGACGGCGGTGGCGGGAGAGCCAGCGACGTCGGCACCGCGCCCGCGACCGCGACGGGGACGGCCGGAGAACCGTCCCACCGGACGGCAACGTCGACCCCCCGCTGCGCCGCGCCCTCGAGCCACAGCTCGAGGCGGAGCACGGAGTGCGGCGCCAGGTTGAGGGGGACGTCCACGCCCTCGCCGTTCCGGACACGCCACCCGTTGGGGACGCGGAACCGCGAGTACGTTCCCGCCTTGGGCTCGATCGTCCCGCCGAGATGCGCGACCTGGGGGTCCTCGAGCTCGACGACGCGGTCGTGGCGCTGCGTCAGGACCACGATGAAGGCGGCGGCCGTCACGAGGGCGACGGACACCCACGCGCGTGCGACGGCGCGGACGGTCGCAATCGACAGGTGCCCGATCACGGCGACCGCGGCGACCGCGGCGACGATCGCGATCGGCACGACGACGGTCGCCGGGGACGGCCGGAGGAACGAGGGGACGAGGTGGCGCGCGTCGGCGCCGAACCGCCGGGCAAGGGCGTCGGCGAGCCACCACCCTCCGTCGCCCGGGTTGACGGTGAGGTGCGGGCGCGTCACGAACACCCACCAGGTGAGCAGGCTCGTCGGCACGGCGAGCGCCGCGAGAGCCCGGAGTGGCGGCGAGTCGAAGCACATCGCCGCGGCGACGGCCAGAAGGGGGAGGAACGGGACGAGATAACGGGCGGGCGGGGCCCCGCCGCCGTACCACTCGAGGGAGTTCAGGAGCGCCGCGACCGTGCAGGCGCATCCGAGCGCGAGGCCGCGCTCGCCCCAGCCGCCCCGCCGCCACAGCGCCGGGATCCCGGCCACCGCGAGGAGGAGGAGCGGCGCCGCGAACGCCAGCCCTCCGGCGGGGTCGAACGCGAGCCCGGCCGCTACGAGCGCCGGCTGCCTCACGCCGCGCGGGACGATGTCGGGAAGCCGCCGCATCCCCAGCGGGTGGCCGAGGAAGAGCGCCTCGACGGCGAGGGCCGCCGCCATCGCGAGGCCGAGACCTACGGCACCGAGGGCGAACTCCCGCGGCCGGCGTCTCCGGGGCCACCACGCCGCCAGCGCGAGCGGTCCCACGAGCAGCCCGAGGCGCGTCTTCACGGCGACCGCCACCGCGGCCACGGTCGTCACCAGCACGCGCTGCGCACTCGGACGCGCCAGCAGGACGAGGCACGCCGCCGCCGCGAGTCCGCCCACGACCTCGACCCAGATCTGCGTGCTGAACGTCGCCAGGGGGTACGTGAGCAGGAGGCCGAACGCCAGCGCCGATCGCCGTCGGGCGCCCACGCCCAGCTCGCGCGCACGCCGGACCACGAGTGAGGCGAGCCCGGCGCCTCCGAGCGCGAGCAGCGCGAGCGCTCCAGAGCGCCCGCCGATGAGGTATCCGGGGAGGAGCAGGACGGCCAGCACCGGGGAGTGCAGGAACACGGACCCGGTGATGTAGATCCGGTTGTAGGGGTGGTGCTCGAGATCGTAGTTGTTGGAGAGGTCGAGGTCGTGGTCGTGCGCGAGCGAGTCCAGGACGATGAGGTGAAACGGCTCGTCGCCGTACAGCGGGGGCGTCAGGTGCGGCGTCGCGAGCGCCAGCGGAACGAGGAGCGCCGCCGCCGCGGCGAACGTCCGGCCGCGCGAGAGCCAGGCGCGCGCCACCGGCAGCCAGGCCGCAACCAGCGCGGCGAGCGCGAGGTCGACGGCGTGGCGCTCGGCGGCCAGGCCGAGCGGAGCGACCGGCAGTCGGGTCGCCAGTGCGAGCACCGTCAGGAGCGCCCACGGGATCGCGGCGGAAGGCGCTCGCCAGCTCTTGCCCGCGACCTGGAGGGCAGCCACGACGACCGCGGCCGCGAGGATCCAGCTCGTCGCGGGCCAGTCCCGGGGCGGCGTCGGTCGCGAGGTCCCGGCGGCGGCGACACCCACCGTCACGCCCGGCGGCAGGCGCTCCGACCGGACGAGACGCGGGCGGACCCCCTTCGGCAGCTGCAGGACGAGGCGGCCGGCCACGGCCCACGTCGAGCCGCGCCCGAACCCAGCCGGCCGCCACACCGGGTCGGTCGGGAGCGCGTGCGCCGCCACGGGCCGAACGTCGTCGCGCTCGTGCGCCCACTCCGCGGTCTCGACGCCGGCACGGATCGGCACGTCCGGCCCGGCGTCGCGGAGCGAGGCGACGGTGGTCCCCTGGGGTACGGCCGACGAGTTGGCGAGCGAGAGCTCGACGACGTACGGACCGCCCTCCGAGGGCGGCAGGGGTGTTTCCGGGGCCGCCGCGGTGAGCTCGACCCCCGGCCGGTCGGGCGGCGGCGGCTGGGGACGGCCCAGGAGCGAAGCGGCCCCGAGCCACGCGGCGCCGGCGAGCGCCGGCGGCATGACCGGCGTCGCGGCGAGGGCGGCCGCCCCTGTGGCGGCGGCGACCCAACCCGGTGCGCTCGGCGCCTGCAGGCGGCCCGGGCCGCCCCACGGAGCCAGCGCCGCCGCGATCGTCGTCGCCGCCGCCGCGCCGACGCCCCACCCCGAGGCCAACCGGGTCGACCAGGCGGCGTGTGACGAGACGACCGCGACCGCCGCCGCGGCGAGGGCGACGAGCGTCGCCCCGAGGAGCGAGACGCGCTCCAGCGGTGCTGCTCCGACAGCCAGGGCGACGAGGAGAGGCAACCCGGTGCTCGTCGCTCGGGCCGCGAGCCACGTCACGACGGTGACCGCGGCGAGCACGGCGGCGACCCTCCACGCCGGATAGCCGGCGAGCCCGAGGCCGCCGGCGGCGCGGACGGCGAGCGCAAGCGCAACGAGGACGACGGCCCTCCCCCGACGGTCTGCGGCCCTGAGCGCGGCCGCCGCCGCGGCCAGGGCCGCCGCGACGAGGAGCGGCGGCAGCATCATGCGGCGGAGCGTCGGGTCCGCGACGAACACGAGCGCCAGCGCCGTCGGAACTACGGTCGCCTCGGCCACGCGCCGCCACCACCCACCGGGTGCGTGCCACCCCGACGGAACGAACGCCAGCGCGACCGAGAGCGCCGACAGGAACGACTCGAGGGGCGGCACACCGCCGGCCCCGGCCATCACTGCGGCCAGCGCCGCGAACGCTGCTGCGGGGAGGGTCGCCTGCAACCGGCGGCGGATCATCGCGCCGAGTATACGGTTTCGGGTGCGGCCGCGGTTGACTCGCGGGGCGCAAAGCCCAACAATCCGGCGTCTGGAGGTCAGACATGCTGGCGCGCGAGCTTCTCCGCACCTCACCCGAACGCGTTCGTGCCGCTCTCGCGGCGCGGGGCAGCGACGCACCCCTCGAGCGACTGCTCTCGGCGGACGTCCGGTGGCGCGAGGCGCAGGCCGAGCTCGAGGCGCTCAAGGCCGAGCGCAACCGGGGTTCGAAGGAGGTGGGTGCGCTGTTCGCGTCCGGCCGGAAGGCCGAGGGCGAAGCGCTGCGCGCCCGCATGGGGGAGCTCGGCTCCCGGATCGCGGCGGCCGAGCGCGACGCCGAGGCGCTTGCGGGCGAGGTGGCCGAGCTCGAGCTGGCGATCCCGAACCTGCCCCACGAGTCGGTCCCGGTCGGCGCGGACGAGACCGCGAACCGCACCGAGCGCACGTGGGGCGAGCCGCCGACGTTCGGGTTCGAGCCGCGCGCGCACTGGGACATCGGGCCCGCGCTCGGGATCCTGGACTTCGAGCGCGCGGCGAGGATCTCCGGGGCCCGGTTCGCCGTCCTGTGGGGGGCGGGCGCCGCGCTAGAACGTGCCCTCGTGACGTTCATGCTCGACGTGCACCGCGGCAACGGGTACCGCGAGGTGTACGTGCCGTTCATGGTCAACCGCGAGGCGCTCGTGGGAACCGGCCAGCTCCCCAAGTTCGAAGCCGACCTGTTCCACGTCGAGGGCACCGACTACTTCCTCGTCCCCACGGCGGAGGTCCCGGTGACGAACCTGCACCGCGGTGAGGTCCTGGCGGAAGAGACGCTCCCGCGCCGCTACTGCGCCTACACGCCGTGCTTCCGCGCGGAAGCGGGGTCTCACGGTCGCGACGTGCGAGGACTCATCCGTCAGCACCAGTTCGACAAGGTCGAGCTCGTGCATCTCGCCACGCCCGAGACGAGCTACGCCGAGCTCGACAACCTCACCCGCTCGGCGGAGCTCGTCCTGCAGCGGCTTCACCTTCCGTACCGGGTGGTGACGCTGTCGACCGGGGACATGGGGTTCGCGGCCGCCAAGACGCACGACCTCGAGGTGTGGCTCCCGGGCCAGCAGTGCTACCGCGAGATCTCGTCGTGCTCTAACTGCGAGGAGTTCCAGGCGCGCCGCGCCGACCTCAAGTTCCGGCCGGCCGCCGGAGGGAGGGCGCGGCACCTTCACACGCTCAACGGGTCGGGGTTGGCGGTCGGGCGCACGCTGATCGCGATCCTCGAGAACGGCCAGCGCGCCGACGGCACCGTGACCGTGCCGGAGGCGCTGCGTCCGTACCTGGGCGGGCTCGAGCGGCTCGCCCCGGAAACGTAGAGAGAGGGGCGGAGATGCTCGCAGCCACCTTGCTCGCGACCGCCGCGGTGCTCCCGCTCGGCGTGTGGCCCACCCAGACTGGCGACGCTGCGGTGAACGTCCAGGACGTCGAGTTCTACCTGGTGGAGCCGGAAGACGACTACTCGATCCTCGCGGTCCAGCCGCTCGCGGTCCCGCTCCGGAAGGCCGAGGCGCGCGAGCTGCAACGGCTCGCCGTGGTCGCGACCAAGCTCGGCGCCGACGCCGTGTTGCTCCTCGGCGAGATGAGCGAGAAGGCGATCCCGAAGGACACCGACACGCCCCTCCCGACGACCGGCCGGTACTCGGTGGCGGTGTTCCTCTCGTTCGACGAGACCGAGGGTTGGGACGGGAAGCAGGCGGTCCCGAGCGCGCTTCACGCGCCGCGCGGAGGCGGGAGACACCATCGCGCGCCAGGCCACGGCGGAGCGGCCTCGGCGCGCACGGGGGCCCGCTGACGGGAGCCCCGTCCACCGGTGGGGACGTGCGGGGACGTCGCGCGGCCCGGCGATTCGCGGCGGTGTTCGCGCTCGCCCTCCTGCTGCGGCTGACGCCCGTCCCGTTCCACCGGTTCCGCCCCGAACGGGTGGTCACGCTGGACTCGCCGCTCTACCTCGAGCTCGGCACGAACCTCCGCGAGAGGGGGTCGTTCCGCCGCACGCAGCAAGACGGAGAGAGCGCGGTCGAGAACCCGGGCCCGGTGGAGGTGTTCCGAACCCCCGGCTACCCGCTCTTCCTGGCGGTGTTCGGGGGCTCCCGGGAGTCGGGCGTAGCCGAAGCGATATGCACGCAGATCGTACTCGACGCGCTCGCGGCCGCGCTCGTTGCGGCGCTCGCGGCCACCGTGATGCCCGCGCCGTGGGCGTTCGTCGCAGGGGCGCTGGCGGCGCTCGATCCCGGCCACATCGTGTACGCCAACATGATCATGTCCGACACGGTGTTCGCGGCGCTCCTGATCGCGGGCGTCTGGCTGCTCGGGCGGCCGTCGCCCCGTCACGCGCTCGCGGGCAGGATCGCCGCGGGCGTCGCGTTCAGTGCGGCGGCGGCGGTGCGGCCCGTCGGGGTGCTCGCATCGCTCGCGGGGGCGCTCTTCCTGGCGGTTCGCCGCGAAGAGCGTCGTCGCTTCGCCGCCTTCCTCGTGACCGCGCTCGCGTTCCCCGTCGCCTGGACGGTCCGCAACGGGGTCGGCGCGGGCGTGTGGTCGGTGAGCGACGCGGGCGGCTACAACCTCTGCGTCGTGGCCGGAGCAAAGGTCGAGGCCGCCGCCGAAGGGATCTCTCGCGGCGACGCGGAGAGGCGGCTCATCGAGCGCGTCGTGCGCGAGAGCCCCGGCGCCGACTCCGCGGCGCGGAGCGCGGCGTTCCGCCGCGT